>Ga0163154_10000277_pt1 | contig 76084 bp, 59 predicted proteins | sample OliLakLV19MP9P1_FD_148649 | JGI IMG/M metagenome (GOLD analysis project Ga0163154, IMG submission 148649) | Freshwater microbial mat bacterial communities from Lake Vanda, McMurdo Dry Valleys, Antarctica - Oligotrophic Lake LV.19.MP9.P1 | ecosystem: Environmental > Aquatic > Freshwater > Lake >... | reverse complement strand
TCGTAGCGCTCCTTCTTCGAGGAAATCTCGATCCCCACCGAGCCCGTGCCGGCGAGAAAGTCCCTAACCTGCTCCAACGTCGACATCTGCGAGTCGTCCATGATGATCTGCATCTCCAAATCATGAACGGGCTCCCCGGGGCCTCCAGGCTCATCTCATGTTGGAAACAGACCCATCCTTCAGGCTCACTTCATGTTGGAAGAGGCTCCGAGTTGACCTGGCCGCCCGATCGGCCTACGCTCTCGTGCGTCCGATTCTCGCCAGGAGCACGACACCCGCGCCACAGGAGGACTCGCGACCGATGACTTCCACCACCCGATCCCCGCACACGAGTCGCGCGCACGCGTCGCGGCTCGTGCCTCGGCTTCTGCTCCTGCTGGTTCTTCTTCCCGCCGCGATCGCGTTCCTCCCGGCGACCGCCCTCGCCACCCAACCTCTCCCCGACGCCGAGCTCCATGCCTCGCCCAACGTGACCGGTCCACGCGGCGGTCCGGTCGAGTGGCCCACCTCGCGGATCAACTACATGTTCGAGCTCGATCAGCTCGCGGCGTTCATGGACACCTGGCAAGAGGACACGCCGGGCGCGAACTTCGGGGGGATGATCGAGGCCGAAGCGGGGCCGCTGGGCGGCGTCATCCAGACGGACAACACGCTCGAAGCGATCTGGGTGTGGTCGAAGTACACCGAGCTCACCGGGCGGACGACCTACTTGCAGAACATCGCCGACGCGTGGATCTACTGTCAGAACTTCCCGCCGTGGTTGGAAGAGGGGCCGGTGGCCGGGTATTACCGCGCGCACAACTGCGCCTGGGCGCTCACCGCGGAGATGGCCTACCGACAGGCCACGGGCGACACCGCGTTCCTCACCTATGCGCAGACTTCCGCCGACTGGATCGTGGCGCATCCCCTGACCATCACGCAGAGCCAACGACTGAACGCGTTCGTGCAGGGTTGGACGTCGGGCAATCTCTATCTCTACGGCGAAGAGCGCTCGAACAACGGCTGGATGAACTCCGCGCTCACGCTCGCGCAGGCCGTGAAGGGCTTCATCGATCCGAATCCGACGGCGAACCTCGCGCTGGAGAACTGGGCGATGTCCTCGGGCACGATGGTCTGGGGGATCTGCAACTCGCTCTACCGCGCCAACCCGATCGCGGGCGCGCTCTGGATCGCCGGCAACGGCGCGTTGGTCGACACCTTCCAGCCCTGGTACGACGTCCCCGCCGATAGCTTCGACTGGGACAACTCGTGGAACGTCGCCTATCTGAACGCGCACTTCGCCATGTACGACGTGACCGGCGACCCGCAGTGGTTCACCAACGGTGAGAACCTCACGCGGCAACTGCTCTCCTATGACGACGCCGATGACGACGGCGGCATCCAGGGCACCACGCAAGATCCGAACACCGAGGACATGTCCTGGGTGAGCTGTTACCTGACCAAGTTCGGCGTCGTCCGCATGATCGGTGAGCCCAACGACGTCGACGCCGGGACCTTGGCCTTCGAGTCATTGAGCGACGGCCAACAGATCCTCTGGCCGGTCGGGGCGCCGATTCCGATCACCGCTCAGGTCACCAACTTCGGACTCGACGATCTCCAAGACGTTGTCGTGCATCTGGACGGACCGGTCACGGGCGAGGTGACGCTCGATCTCGCGTTCGCCGAGCGCGCCTCGGTCGAGTTGCACGCCGGCTGGACCCCCGCCGCCCCGGGCGAATACGTCTTCACGGTGTCCACCGAGATCGCGGGGGACGAAGACGCCGCGAACGACGCGCTGACCATCACGGTGCAGGTGACCAATCCGGCGGCGGTCGAAGGCGGACCGCTGGCCTCGCAGGGACTCCGACTGGAGCCTCCGTCGCCGAGTCCGTTCCAGAGTTCGACTCGAGTCGCGTTCGAGCTTCCCGCTGACTCGCCCGCGCGGGTCGAACTCTTCGGAGCCGACGGGCGCAACCTCCGCGACTGGAGGTTCGAGTCCGGACCCGCCCGGCGTGTCTCGGTGGTGTGGGATGGCTACGACCGACACGCCCGGCGCGCGTCGGCCGGCGTCTACTACCTGCGCGGTTCGGCCGGATCCCGCACGGGCGTGACGCGGGTCGTGCTCGTGCGCTGACCCGACCGCGCGGAATTTCCGTGGGAGTTTCCGCGGGAGATGGCGAGAGCTGCTCAAACAGGGGCATCGGCGTTCACGCCGTTACCCCCAAGGAGGAGCCATCGCATGAAGCACAAGCGTCAGCACGCGCGGAGCGGCGCAGGAATGATCACGGCCCTGGCGTTCAACGCGATCCTGTTCAGCGCGCACCCGACTCGAGCCGCGTTCCTGTTCTGGGACAACCCCGCCGGCGGCAGCGCCGCTACTTCGAGCAACTGGAACCCGTCCCAGGTGCCGGTCGTGGGCGACGATCTCTTCTTCGAGATCGATGCTCCCTACAGCGTCACGTTCTCCGCTTCGGTCCCACAGGTGAGGAAGCACCACTATTCGGACGGGACCGTCACGCTGAGCCTCCCATCGCCGCACACCATCCGAGATCAACTGCTGGTCTCGGGCGGCGCGACCGGCGCGAATCTGCTCCGCATTCCGTCCGGCACGCTCACGATCAGTGAAGGCGGGACGTTGATCGCGAGCGGTTCTACTTCCACCGGCACGATCCGTGTGAATGGCGGTGCGCTCCGCATGACCGGGCTCGGCCTGGGCGAGGGCGGACTCACGGTCGGGGCGAGCGGCGACGGTTGGCTCGACATCCTGAGTGGGGGAGATGTCCTCGCGTCACAGGAGATCATCATCGCGTCCGGTACGACCGGGATCGGCCGGATCTCGGTCGCCGGCGCCGGCTCGACGCTCACGACCAACCCCGGCGCCGACCTCTCGGTCGGCGAATTCGGCGACGCGATCCTCGAAGTGTTCGAGCGCGCGGTCGTGACCTGCGGAGGATCGCTCTTCATCGCCCACGGCACGAACGGGACCGGGACCATGGAAGTCGAGGGCTCGAGCCTCGGTTCGGACGTCTTCGTGGAAGGACCGCTCGAGATCGGTTCGTCCTCGATCGGAGTCGAGGCGGGCGTCGCGCTGCTCCACATCAAGGACAAGGGGCGCGTCACGGTCAACAACGTCGTCATGGTGGGAGATCCTTCGCTCGCCAATGCGACGCTCCGGGTGGATCAAGGCGGCCTCTTGGTCGCCAACGACATCAGCTACCACGACGAGACTTCGATCCTGGACTTTCGCGGTGGGGTGATCCGGGTCGACGGACCGAACGGCGACTTCGATCCGCCGGGCACGTCGCTCGTGATCAGCAGCACGACCGGCACGCCCCTGCTCGAGCTGGTCGACGGCTCGGAGATGAAGCTCTCCTCGTCCGTCTCGCCGTTTCGCGCGCTCCAGATCGGCACGACGGGACAAGGCGAGCTCCAGATCCAGAACGGCGCCGCCTGCACGATCACCAACGGCAACACCGTGCTCGGCGCGAATGCCGGGAGCATCGGCTACATGACGCTCGACGGCGGTTCGACCTACGACGAGGTCTCACAGATCTACTGCGGGTCGAGCGGAGTCGGCGCGATCACGGTGCAGGGCGGTTCGACGTTCAACACCTCCAGCTTCTCGCTCGGTCTCGCCGTCGGCGGCGAAGGCGCGGCGGACATCCTCGGGGTCGGTTCGTCGCTGAATGTTTCCTCGGGGCTCAACATCGGCGGGACCACCGCCGCGCCGGCCGGCGCGGGGATCCTGAGCGCGATGGGCGGCGGCGAGATCCACGTGACGGGAGCGGGCGTGAACACGCGGATCTGGAACGCGACCGGCGCGCTGAATCTCTACTCGGGGGCCTCGCTGACCTCCAGCGGCACGGTCGATCTGCGCGGCATCGCCACCCTCGACGAGTCGACGCTGAACGCTCAGACCGTCGACTTCAACGCGGGCGGGCAACTCGTCGGGAACGGAGTCGTCGCCGCCAACATCCTGGCGGACGACGCCACGTGCGCGATCTTCGCGACAGGTGGACCGTTCACGCTCGGCAACGGGGCCAGCAACTCCGGCTTCGCCAATCAAGGATCGCTCTCCGTCGGGCTCGAGCACGTCACGCTGATGGACCTGAACGGACCGCTGCTCGGCAACGCGAGCCTGGGCGGCGGCATCCTCGAGTTCGCGCAGACCGCGACGCTCGCCGCGGGAAAGACACTCTCCGGCGCCGGACTGGTCGACGGGTCGGTGGCCAATTCCGGAACGATCGCGGCGGCTGGAACGGGGCTGCGCTTCAGCGGCCTGGTCACCGGCGTCGGCCAAGGGATCTCGGGCACGTTGGTGAACTTCCTCGGCGGCGGAGGCTTCTTGGGCGCCGGGACGATCGCGTGTCGCGTCGATGGAGACGCCGGATCGATCCTCACGGCAAACGGAGATCTCACGGTGGGCAATCTCGCGTCGTCCACCGGTGTGGTGCTCGATGGGCAGCTCCATGTCGGCGCGCATGACGTGACCTTGCGCGACAGAGACTCCGTCGGGTTGGGATCGCTCACCACGATCGCAGGCGGCCGACTCGAGCACACCTCGTCGGTCATCCTGGCGGTGGGAGATCGACTGAGCGGGACCGGCACCGTCGCCACTCTCGTGACCAACGGTGGAAGCGTGGCCCCGGGCGCCTCGGCCGGGGAGCTCACCGCTGCTTCGTTCACGAATCTCGGGACCGGAGTGGTCGAGATCGAGCTGGGCGACCACGACGTCAATGAGCGGGATGTCCTGCGCGTGGCGGATGTGGCGACCTTCGCAGGCACGCTGCGCGTCATCGCGCTGCCGAGTTTCGATGCTTCCCTCGGGGACGCGTTCATCGTCTCGACCTACGGGACCCGCGTCGGGACGTTCAGCAACGTGACCTTCGAAGGATTCCCGGTCGGCGTCACCTTCACGGTCGAGTACAACGCCTCCGATCTGATCTTGCGCCGCGCCCAGGACACCACGGGAATCGACGCGCCCGAACTTCCCGGTGTCGCGCTGCCGACCCGAACCGAATTCGCCGGTCTCACCCTCTCGACCGGCGGGGCAGAGTTCGAACTCGGGCTCCCCGCCGACGCGGAAATTCGACTCGACGTCTTCGACATCCGGGGTCGGCGCGTGGCGCAGCTCGCCGACGGACGGCAGTCCGCGGGATGGCATCGGTACTCGCTCGATCGCGCGCCGCGTCTGGCGGCGGGCGTCTTCTTCGGACGCCTCGAGGTGATCTCGGGCGGGCGGCGCGAGCGGCAGACCGCCCGCGTCGTGCTGATCCGCTAGCTCGAACTTGATTCGGCGCCCTTCTTGCGAAACACCCCGCCGCGACCCCACCGAGGGGTGGCGAATCACAACGAGATAGGCGTTCCAATCGCCACGGAGGGGGATCATGCGCAACGAACAGGTGAAAGAACTTCTGCTCCAGGCACTCGAAACCGAGATGGGCGGGGTCAAGATTTACAAGATGGCGGTCAAATGCGCCGTCAACGCCGACTTGAAGAAGGAGTGGAAGGAGTACCTCGAGCAGACGGAGCACCACGAAGAGATCGTGCGCACGGTGTTCGCCGAGCTCGAGCTGGATCCCGAAGAGATCACGCCGGGTCGGAAGATCGTGAAGCACATCGGGGACTCGCTCGTCGAGGCGATGGAGATGGCGCTGAAGGCCGGCGACCCGGCGGCGGCGCAGATCGTGGCGTCCGAGTGTGTCGTCTTGGCCGAGACGAAGGATCACCAGAACTGGTCGCTGATCGGCCAGGTCTCGAAGAAGGCGAAGGGCGCGATGGAGAAGGCTCTCCGCGCGGCCTACGACGAGGTCGAGAACGAGGAGGACGAGCACCTCTATCACACCGCTGGTTGGTCGCGCGAACTGTGGATCGAGGCGCTCGGCATGCCGGCGGTGCTGCCTCCGCCCGAGGAAGAGAAGCATGTGAAGACCGCGATCGGCGCGGCGCGGGCGAAGGCGGGTCGTGAGGAGATGATCTGAGGAAGCGGAGTCAGGGGTGGACGAGGCGTCCACCCCTGACTTCAGGCCATCGTCTTCTTGAAGGCGCGGGCGCTGGCCAGGACCAACACGGTCGAGATGGCGAGCAGAGCGGCCACGTTGCCCCAGAGATCCTGGAGCGATGCGCCGCGGATGATGATCCCGCGCGAGATCGCGATGAAGTGCGTGGCCGGGAGGACCTTCGAGATGTGCTGGAGGAACTCGGGCAACGACGCGATCGGGAAGACGTAGCCCGAGAGGAAGATCGAAGGGAGCATGAACGCCTGCGCGCGCTGGATCGCCTCCATCTGCGTGAGCGATTTGGCCGAGATGAGAAGCCCGAGCGAGAGCAGCGCGAAGAGATAGATGAGGGAGAGTCCGAGGAGTAGCGGGACGCTCCCCTGGATCGGCACGCGGAAGACCGTCGTCATGAGCGACAGGATGACGAGGAGTTGCACGAAGCCGAAGGCCAGGTACGGCAGCAGCTTTCCCACCACCACTGCGATGGGCGAGACCGGCGTCACCATCAGTTGCTCGAGCGTGCCGTGCTCTCGTTCCCGGACGATCGAGAACGACGCCAGGATCGTGCCCGAGAACATGAGCAGGATCGCGACGAGGCCCGGGATGAGCAGCACCGCGCTGCGCGAATCGGGATTGAAGAGCAAGAGCGGGAACGCGCGGAGCGGCGTCTCGGTCACTCCGGCGCGACGCGCCAGCTCCTCCATCGACTTGCTCAGCGCCACGCCGTTCACGGCGCCCAAGGTCTGGCCGGACACGCTCGAGTCCGAGCCGTCGATCAACACGCGGAAGTCGGCCGGTCCGCCCTCCAGGCGACGACGCGCGTAATCGGTCGGGATCTCGACGCCGACCGAGACTCGTCCCGACACGATCGCCTCCCGCAACTCCTGCTGCGAGTCGACTTGCAGCGTGATCTCGAACATGTCGGTGTTCTCGAGCTCTTGCAGGAGTTCGCGACTCTCGGCGCTGCGACTCAGATCGAGCGTGGCGGTCGGGACGTCGTGCACGTTGGTGTCGATCAACCCGAACAGGATGAGCTGGAAGATCGGGATGAACAGTGCGAAGCCGAGCGCGCTGCGATCGCGCAGCAAGTGGATTGCCTCTTTGCGGAGGATGGCGAGGAAACCGTTCATCGGACGCTCTCTTCCAGATCGGCGCGCAGGCTCCCCAGCGCGCGCTGCAGGTCGACTCGGGCGACGGCGACGCGGAACCTCGCGTCGATGCGCGCGTCTTGCGCCTGCACCCGGCTCGATTGGGCCTCGATCACTTCCAGGTTGCCGCTGATCCCGTTCTCGAATCGATCTCTCGCTTGCGCAACTTCGAGTTCCGCCAGTCGAAGTTGCTCCTCGGTCACGTCGGCCTGCTCGTTCGCACTGGCGAGATCGAGGGCCGCCGACCGCACCTCCGCCGCGATGCGATCTCTCAGCGCGCGTTGCCTGCTCTGGAGCGCGCCGAGGCGCGCGCGTTCGCGTTCCTGCCGTGAGTTCCTTCTCTGGCCGTCGAAGAGCGGCGTCGTCAATTCGAGCGCGAGCTGCCCGGTGGCGTGCATTCGATCCAACGCGATTCCGTCCCAGCCGTAGTCGGCGCTCAGGCGCAGAGCCGGCAGACCTTCACGGCCGATGCCGGTGATCCGCGCCTCGGTCGCCCGCAGCGACGCCTCGTCGCGTTCCAACTCCGCGCGGGCAACGAGCGCCCGTTCGACGGCGCCGCCGATGGCGCCGTCGATGGCATCGCCGGTCGCTGTCTGCTCGGTCGCATCGGTCACATCGGTCACATCGAGATCGTCGGCCAGCTCGAAACGAGACGAAGGATCGATCCCAAGAGTAAGCGCCAATGTAACTTGGGCGCGGTCCCACCCATGCTCGGCGCTGAGCCTGGCGCTCCGCGCGGCGGTGACTCGGGTCTCCGCCCGCGTCACCTCGATGCCGGCGACCGTTCCGGCCGCCTCGCGATCCCGAGCGGCGGAGAGGAACTCCTCCGCCAATCGAAGATCCGAATCTCGCGCGTCGCGCGTGGCGGAACTTCGCGCCGCTCTCAAGTAGGCGAGGGCCGCGCTCTGCGCCGCCTCTTCCAACGTGCGTTCGCGGTCACTGCGGGTCGCGTCCGCGGAATGCGACGCTTCGCGCAGTCGAGACCAAGACGCCAGATCGAGTAGCGGCTGCTGCACCCGCACCCGAGCCTCGTACCCGTCGAAAGGACCGATCACCTCGTCGGAGCCTGGAGGCGCCGGAAACCCGGACGCCTCCAGGTTGAACGTGCGGGTCGAGCGACGCAGCGTCAGGTCGACAGCGGGGAGGAAGGCGCCGATCGCCTCGCGGCGCGTGGCGACCGCGGCGTCGATCTCGAACTGGGAGATCTGCGTGGCCGGCGCCGAGTCGAGGGCGAGGCGCATCGCCTCCTGCATCGACAGGCGCATCGGCTCGGCGGCGGCGTTCCCGCCGACCACGAGTGCGGAGAGAGCGCCGAGAGCACTGACAGCGCAGAGAGCGGCGGTGAGCCTCGAGCTTCGAGTGGCGGAGTTCATCGAGCCCCTCCCGCGGCCCGCGCCGCTTGGATCTTGGTCAAACGGACGAAGACGTCTTCGAGCGTCGGTGTGACCTCGCGAATCTGTACGGCGGCATGCGATGCGGCTTCCAGTTCCCGCCTCAACTCCGCGTCGGAGGCGCCGGGCTGGAGGAGCAGATGGAGAGCGTTGCCGAAGATCGTGACGTCTTCCACGTAGGGGAGCTTTCGCGTGTGCGCCATCAGCGCCGCCGCTCCACGTTCACACTGCACTTCGACGCGGCGCATCCCCTCGGGCGTGACGTCGGGGAGAGCCATCAGGTCGCGCGGCTTCCCCTGCACGAGCATGCGCGAGAGATAGAGGTATCCGACCGTGCCGCAGCGCTCGGCTTCGTCCATGTAGTGCGTCGTGACCACCAACGTGGCGCCGCGCGCCGCGATCTCGAAGAGCAAGTTCCAGAGTTCACGCCGCGCCACCGGATCGATTCCTGCGGTCGGCTCATCGAGGAAGACGACCTGCGGCTCGTGCATGAGCGCCGCCGCCAGCGCGAGTCGCTGCTTCCATCCCCCCGAGAGTCGGCCCGCGAAACGGTCGAGGTAGGGCGAGATGTGCGTGAGTTCGATCGCCCACTGCTTGCGCGCCGCTCGCTGGGCGCCGTGCAGGCCGTAGATCCGCGCGAAGAAGTCGAGGTTCTCTTCCACCGTGAGGTCTTCGTAGAGCGAGAACTTCTGCGAGACGTAACCGATGCGGCTGCGAATGCGCTCGTTGTCCTTGCCGACCTCGATGCCGTCGACGCTCGCTCGTCCGGAGGAGGGCGCGAGGAGTCCGCAGAGGATGCGGATCAGCGTCGACTTGCCGGAGCCGTTGGGGCCGAGCAGGCCGTAGATCTCGCCGCGCTGCACCGAGAGAGAGACCGAGTCGAGCGCGCGGAACTTGCCGAAGTCCCGCGAGATGTTGTCGACCTCGATGCCGAGATCAGATGGGGTGGTCGCCGGCGTCGTGAGCAGGCCCGCCGCGCTCACCGGTCGCCCGCCTTCACTCCGCTGACGTCCAAGGTGACCAGCGCAGCCATGCCGGCGCGGAGATCGGCGTTCGGATCGATCGCGACTTTCACCGCGAAGACCTGATCGCCGCGCTGCTCCAACGTCTGCACGTTGCGCGGCGTGTACTCGGCGCGCGCGCCGATCTCGACCACGCGGCCCGTGTACCGTCGATCGGGAAAAGTATCGATCTGGATCGAGGCGGCCTGCTGCAGCCGCAGCAAGCCGAGCTTCGTCTCCGGGACGTAGACACGCACCCAGGTCTGATCCGCTTCCAAGATCTCCGCGGCCGGCTGCGAGGCGCCGACCAGGTCGCCCGGCCGGAGGTGCGATGTCTCGACGATCCCCGCGACCGGCGCGCGGACGATCGACTCGTCTCTCCGCACCCGCAGTTGCTCCAGCCGCGCGCGCTCGCGGGCCACCGCCGCTTCGGCCCCGCTCACCTCGCTGCTGCGACTGCCGCGCTCCAGCTCGCGCTTCGTCTCCTGCTTGGTCGCGGCCAGCGCCGCTGCTTGGTCGAACTGCTGCTGCGAGACGACGCGCCGCTCCAAGAGCGGCTCGAGCCGCGCCCGCTCTCGCTCCGCGGCGGCCGCCTCGATCCGCGCGCGCGCCAACTGCTCGCTGCGCGGACCTTCACGCACGAGCGCGAGCCGCGACTCCGCTTCCTGCAAGCGGCTCTCTTGTTCGTTGATCTCCGGATCGAGCATCGAGGTCTCGAAGACGACCAACGTGTCGCCGGCCGCGACGACGCTGCCTTCCTCGATCAGCACACGCGCCACTCGCCCGCCGACCAGCGAGCCGACCGCCACGCGATTCGATTCGATCGTGCCCGCCGCCATCAGTCCGTTGCGCGGGGCGCGCCCCTGACACGCCCAGGCGACCACCAGGAGCGTGAGGATCCCGCCGATCATCACCAGTCCCCGAGTCCGCTTCATCCCAATCCTCCTTCTGCGATCCGTCGGAGCGGCGAACGTCGCGAACGATCAGGGCCGACCGATTCGAGCCCGAGACGCGACTAGAAATCGTCTTGGCAAGCCGGGTCGGAGGTGAGGCGCGCCGCGAGCACAGCCTGACGCGGCGACGAGAGCCAGGAGGCTTCGACGGCTTTCAAGGGGACGCGCCGCACTTCGTCTCGGGCGAAGGCGGTCTTGCATCCCGGGCATTCCGTCACCCTGGAGTCGGCGGATCCCACCAACTCGACAGACGCTGAGTCGGCCGCTCCGGTTGTCCCGCGTAGTGCGAGATGTCGTTGTAGAGCATCAACCGCGCGCGCACCGGATCGCGGAAGTCGACGGCGTTGAGGCAGGCGGGCGACTGATCGAGGCGATCCCGATAGCCGCGCGCGTCGATGCCCAACAAGCTCGCGAGCACGAGTCGGATCGTCGCTTTGTGGGAAACGACCGCGACGCTCCCGCCGGGATGCGCGAGCACGATCTCGCGGATGGCCGGGAGGGCCCGCGCCATGGTGGCGAGACCCGACTCTCCGCCTTCGGGCGAGACCGTGAAGGGATCGGTCTCCCACGCGGCGTACTCCTCGGGGAACTGCGCCTCGGCCTCGGAGCGCCGCAGCCCTTCCCACCGGCCGTGACCGATCTCGCGCAGGCCGTCGCGGGTCTGCACGGTCAGCCCATGCGGTTCGGCCACGGCCGCGGCCGTGTGGACCGCGCGCTGCATCGGGCTGGCGTAGACGGCGACGATCTTCTCGCTCGCGAGCCTCGCCCCGAGCGCGGCGGCCTGGCGACGTCCCTCGTCGGAGAGCGCCACATCGACCGCTCCGGCGAAGCGGTCCTCGGCGCTCAACGTGGTGGATCCGTGTCGGATCAGATAGAGACGTGTGGTCATCGCGAAGGCTCTGCTAGCCTGCGTGTCCTATGCCTCGTCAGGCCATCGTCGGCACCGCCGGCCATATCGATCACGGCAAGACCCTCCTCATCAAACTGCTCACGGGCGTCGACACCGATCGCCTGAAGGAGGAGAAGAAGCGCGGCATCTCCATCGAGCTGGGCTTCGCGTCGCTTCCTCTGCCTTCGGGACGGCGCTGCGGCGTCGTCGACGTGCCGGGACACGAGCGTTTCATCCGCAACATGTTGGCCGGCGCCGGCGGCATCGACGTCATCCTCTTCGTCGTGGCGGCAGACGAGGGCATCATGCCACAGACTCGCGAGCACATGGACATCCTGCAGCTCTTGGGCGTCGAGCATGGCGTCATCGCGCTGACCAAAGTCGACCTGGTGGACGAGGAGTGGCGCGAACTGGTGACCTCGGAGCTCCGCGAGTGGATCGACGCCACGTCGCTCCGCGGCGCCCCGATCATCCCGGTCTCTTCCACCACGGGCCGCGGGCGCGACGAACTGCTGGCCGCCATCGACCGGTCGCTCGATGAACTCGACGCCTCGGCGAGGGGCCGTTTCGGTCGCATGCCGATCGACCGCGTCTTCAGCATGGACGGCTTCGGGACCGTGGTGACCGGCACGCTCTGGAGCGGGCGTCTGCATGAGGGGGACCGCGTGCTCGTCCAGCCGAGCGGGCGCATCTCGCGCGTGAAATCTCTGGAGGTGCACGGCGACAAGGTCGCCACGGCCGAGTCGGGCCAACGCGTGGCGGTCTGCCTGCACGCGGTCGATCGCGAACAGGTCGAGCGCGGCGACTGGCTCGTGATCGAAGAGCAACTGCATCCCGTCGACCGGGTCGATGTCCGCTTGCATGCGCTGCCCGATCTGCCCAAGCCGATCAAGCACCGCGCCCGCGTCCGCTTCTACCTGGGGGCGAGCGAGGTGATGGGGCGAGTCGTGCTGCTCGACACGGACGAACTCGCGCCGGGCGGCGATGCGCTCGCCCAGATCCAACTGGAGGGACGCGTGGTGGCGGAGCGCGGCGATCGCTTCGTGCTGCGCAGCTTCTCGCCGATGCGCACGTTGGGCGGCGGGAAGGTCCTTGATGTCTCGGCGGCGCGGCGGCGGAGATTCCGTCAGGAGGACCTCGCGGTGCTGCGGGTCGCGGAGGAAGGCTCGCTCGACGAGCGCGTGCTCGAACGCGTGGGCGCGAGGGGCGGGCTGGGTCTCCCCGAGGCGGAACTGACGCAGTTGCTCGGGCAGCCGCCCGCGGAGATCCAGAAGGCCGTGGCCTCGTTGGTCGAGAGCGGCGACCTGCGGCGCGTCGGTCGGTCGCGTCTGGTCACGCGCGGCGCGTTCGAGGAGACCGGCGTTCGGTTGGTCGAGGCGATCCTCGAGCAGGAGCGAGCGCAACCGCTCCGTTTCGGGCCGATGAAGAGCGAGATCAAGAGTCGCCTCGAGGCGAAGGCGCATCCGGAAGTGGCGGAGGCCTGGATCCAGGAAGAGATCGCGGGCGAGCGGTTGTTTGCCAGTGGAGATCGGTTGCGGCGCAGTTCGCGCACCTTGGAATTGAGTGCGCGCGACGCGGCGCTGCGTGAGCGGATGTTCGGTGAGATCCGCGGGCGGGAGTTCTCGGGGCCGACGCAGAAGGAACTGTTGGAGATGTTCTCGGCGGACAAGAGTGCGCCGGAGTTGCTGCAACTGCTGGTCGGGGAGGAGCGGGTGCTGCGGCTGGGGGGAGACCTCTTGTTGGCGGCGGAGCTTCTGGCGGTGCTGCGCCAGAGGCTGGCGCAGTACTACTTGTCCCACGAAACGATGAGCGTGGCCGACTTGAAGGAGATCTTCGGCGTTTCCCGCAAGTTCGGCGTGCCGCTCTTGGAGCTGATCGATCGCCTGGGCTGGACCGAGCGCCGCGGCGATCTGCGCCTGGCGGGACGGCGGCTGACGACGGAGTAAGCACCGGCGCCTGCGTTTGCGCCTCGCCTACTCGTCCTCCATCCACTCGGCCACGCGCCCCTCGTCGGGATTTCGCGGCGCGACCATGATCATCTTCTCCCTCTGGATGACGGCCAGCCCGGCCTTCCCGCCGCGCGGCTTGCGCACGTACTTCTTCAGCGTGTAGACGACCGGCGCCTTGCCGGCATGGCGCGCCTTGCTGAAGAACGCCGCGATCCCGGCGGCCTCTTCGATCGTCTTCGCGCTCGGGTTGTCCTTCCGCCCGTCTCGCCGCAAGACGACATGGCTCCCGGGGCAGCCGTGCGCGTGGAACCAGAGATCGTCGGGCTTCGCCAGTCGGTGCGAGACGTAGTCGTTCTCTTGGTTGGTGCGGCCGACGATCACCGTCCAACCGTCGCGCGTCTTGTACTCGCGCGGATGGAAGCGGGCGGAGGGATCCGGTTTGCGCCGGTGATCCGCATGCGCTGCGCCGCCGCCGCCTCCTCCTCCGGCGCCGGGAGCGAAGGCAGGTCCCTTCTTCGATTCCCGCTCGGACGTGGCGCGAGTCGTCGCCGCGCCGTCGGCCTCCTCGCCGAATCGCTTCGTCGCTTCCGACACGCCGAGAGCGCCGAGCGCCGACTCGACGTCGCGCTTCAACGCGGCGGACTTGGGCGGCTGGTCGGCGGCGGTGACTTTCGATTCGACCAACGAGAGCGCCGCGACTGCGCGATCGATCAGGGTCAGACGACGCTCCCGATGTGGCTCCCCGCGTTCCCAACGTCGCGCTCTCTTGAAGTACCGCTCGGCGTTCTCCTTCGCGCCCAGCGCCGAATCCAGCTCGACGCGGATCGGCGGACCTTCGGGCGCCGTCCAGTCTTCGCAGACCAACTCCGTGCTTCCGCGCGGGAGCGTGGCGAAGTGCGCGAGAATCGCCTCGGCCGACTGCCGCAGTCGCGACCCGTCCTCGGCGTTGGAACGCTCGGCCAGCAAGTTGGCGCGCAGACGGAGGAGGCGTCGGTTCTCCGTGCGCAGGAGCGTGAGTTGCTCGCGGCGCAGTAGTTCGGTCGCGCGCCGCGCGCGACCGAACTCCGCCTCACGCTCCAACGCCCGACTGAGAGCGCGTTGGCCGCCGAGATCGGGCAACGCCCGCCGAAACGCCTCCAGCGAACTCAGCGGCGCCAGCGTCAGGCACGTCAGCGGAAACCCCGCGTCCCCCGCGGTCACGTTCGCGTCGACGACCGACGGAAGCTGCGCGGACGGAGTGAAGACATAGAGGTGGGGAGACGGCGGTTCGGCGAGCGGGACATCCGAGAACTCGGGACGCTGCCGCACGATCGCTTCCGCGTCCTCGATCCAGCCCGCGGCGGCGGAGAGGGCGTCGAAGGCGATCGGAGGGGGGAGGTGGGGGACGCGACGCATCAACGCCTGGAGAGTGTTGGTGGATCGAGAAACGGAGCGGGACCGTGGCGCGGCCGCCACTGTCCCGCGACTGGGCATCGCCTCGACGACACGTCCATCCGCATCCAGGATCTGGATCGCGCTACCGCGTCCGAAGTACTCCAAGCGGAGTTGGAAACGCGCCGCCACCGCGCCACTCGTCGGCGCGAAGTCGACGAGGACCGTCCGCGCGTCGTCCCCCGCGCGCCAATCGCGCCCGCCCAGACCGACCAGCTCGGCGGCGAAGTGCGCCGGAGCAAGCTCCTCGAACGGGCCGAAGCGGGACGCGAGATAGAGCGTCGGGTTCGACGGGTCGAGGTCTGCGACGACGCTCAGTTCGCCGCCGCCGCCTTCGAAGCGAAGACACAGACCGCGCGGAGGGAGATGGCGCACGTCGCTCAGGCGAAGCGGACGATGGAACGCGCGCGCGATCTCGTCTCGAACCAGCTCCAGCACCCGTGTCAGCACGCGATCCGCCCTCCCGCCGTTGTGGCGCGGCAGGATACCGCACGCGCGCTCGTCGCCCTCCGCGATGTACTGCCCGTGAGGTACTCTGCCGCCTCCATGGCCAAACCGCTCGCCAAGAACCAGCCGCACTCGCTCCTCGGCGCTCACAACTCGATCGCCGGTGGACTGCATCTGGCGCTCGAGGAGGCGGCGCGGCTGCGCGCCGGCGCGGTGCAGATCTTCACGAAGTCGTCGAATCAGTGGGCCGCCAAGCCGCTCGATACCGAGACGATCGCGCTCTTCCGCGACGCGAACGAGACGCTCGGGCCGTTCGAGATGGCGGCGCACAGCTCGTATCTCATCAATCTCGGCTCGCCCGACGACACGCTCTGGCGCAAGTCGATCGACGCGCTCGTGATCGAGATCGAAAGGTGCGAGCTGCTGCAGATTCCGCGGCTGGTCTTTCATCCCGGGGCGCACATGGGAGCGGGCGAGGATGCGGGCCTCGCGCGCGTGGCGACCGCCATGCGTGAGGCGCTGGCTTCGACGAGCGGCTATCGGACGCGGCTGACGATCGAGAACACGGCCGGCCAGGGAAGCTGCCTCGGGCATCGGCTGGAGCACATCGAGCGTCTGCTCCAGCACCTCGACGGAGATGTGCGCGTCACGGTCTGCCTCGATACTTGCCATCTGTTGGCCGCTGGCTATGACTACCGCGCGGCCGAGGGGTATGCGGGCATCCGTGAGGAACTGGCGACGCGCATCGGTCTCGAGCGCGTCGACTGGTTCCACCTCAACGACTCGAAGAAGGACCTGGGCTCGCGCGTCGATCGCCACACGCACATCGGCGAGGGATTCGTCGGCGCCAACGCCTTCAAACATTTCCTGACCGACAGCGCGTTCAGGAAGGTGCCGATGGTGCTGGAGACGCCGAAGGACGACGGCGCCGATGCGCGCAACCTGGCCAAGCTTCGCCGACTCTCGCGGGTCGCAGTGTGACCGACTCCAGGGTGACCGCTTCGCCGGGACGGGCCATCGATCTGATCGCCTTCGACGTCGATGGGACCTTGGTCGAGCATCCCGACGGGCGCGTCATCTGGCAGCTCCTGAACGAGCGCTACCACGGCTCCGACGAGATCGGCGAGGCGCGCTATCGCGAGTTTGCCGCCGGCCGGCTCGAGTACCAACGCTGGGTCGAGCTGGATGTCACTGGTTGGATGGAGCGCGGCGCCACGCGCGCCCAGTTGCTGGAGGAAGTTCGCAAACTTCGCCGCATCGCAGGCGCCCGCCAGACACTGGCCGGTCTACAGTCACGCGGCTACAAGTTGGCGGTGATCTCCGGGACGCTCGATCTCGTGCTGGAGGAGCACTTCCCGAGCCATCCGTTCGATGTCGTCCACTCGAACAAGCTGCACTTCGATGCGGACGATCGGCTCCACGCGTGGGAAGCGACGCCGTTCGACCACGAAGGGAAGGCGCACGCGCTCCAGGCGCTGGCCGATCGCTACGGCCTGCCGCTCTCGCGCTGCGCCTTTGTCGGCGACAATCTCAACGATGTCGCGGCGACGAAAGCGGCCGGTTTCAGCATCGCGTTGAATCCGAAGACTCCGGAGATCGAGGCCGCCGCGCATGTCTCGATTCGCGCGGCGCACCTCGGGGCGATCACGGAGTTCTTTCCCTAGCGACCGCTACTTCAGCGACCGCTACTTCCGGAGCAAGAGCGTGACCTTCGCCGCTTCGGTCCGCGCGCGCGCCAACACGCGGACGTGGTCGACCTTGCGACCGTCGGCGAAATCCAGCAGTCGATAGACGCCGGGTCCGCTCGTGCGCTGATCGAGGTCAACGACCTGACAGTCGCCGTTCTCGAAGACCACTTCGATGAACTCGAACTGGACGCGGCCGTCGGCGACCTCCAGGTACAACCCCTCGCCGCGGGCGTCGGCGTTGAGGGTGAAGTCGACCCACTCCTCGTCCTCCGAGAGACTCGCCGTATCCTGCCACGCGAGATGGTCGCGATCGGGGCGCACGACGACCGCGGCGGTCCAGAAGACGGGAGCGAGGAACAGGCGCGGCGCGACACGCACGACCGGCGCGGGACGCAAGACGACGACCGGGAGCGGACGGCGAATGGGATGGGAGCGGTGGACGACGACCTTCGTCCGTCCGTGCGGTCCCTTGTGAACAGTCCTCACGCGGCCGGCGTCGGCAGCGGCGGCGCCGAGGAGCATGAAGAGAGTGGCGGTCAGGATCACGTGTCGAGCCTTCATCGGGCGCCTCCTGGGAACGGGGTGGATCGGATGGACCGCCGGGCACGAGCAGGTGGCGTGCCAACCTGGGTGTCGCGTCGGCCCGACCAACGTCTTGTCGCGGTTTGTCGCGAAGTGCCCAGGTTGGGACAGTTGGGCGTTCGCCCAGGGACAGGCCGGCGGCCGGCTTGTTACTGACCCCAGCGTTCGATCTGCCTTCGCTGGCGCAGGAAGTGGCAGATGCCGTGCTCGAGCATCATCTCGGGATCGTAGGTGGGACCCCAGCGGACGTTGAACTTCAGCGCGTTCAGCGCCGCGTCGTCGATGTCCCAGAGACCTTCGAGCGCCAGTTCCGTGAAGAGAAGCGACTCGCGCACGCGAGGCCGGACGTCGGCCGGCGTCTCGATCGTCCGATCTCTCCAGGCGATCTCGGCCGGCGGTTCGATCTGACGCGCGGCCAGGATGTAGCTGGCGTAGCCGTAGGCCGCGCGCTGGACATGACGCGCGAGGGCGCGCAACGACGTGGTGTCGGGGTCCGGGCTCGGCCGTTCCGCGATGAACTGCTCCATCGAGAACGCTTCGAGCGCGCGGCAATACCCGTCGGCGGCGCGAGCCGTCTCATCGACGATCGCGCCGAACGGCCCGGGCCGCCCCGGCATCACGAGGAGATCGGATCCTGGAAACATCGCCGTGCAGCTTCGTCGAATCGGCGCTCCTTGACAAGACGCCGCGCCGTGCGGAGAACTGCAGCGCTGGAGACCGACCGCGACCATCAGCCTCGAGTGGAGGAGTCCGGAGAATATGTCGCAGTTTCGCTCGACGCATGCCGCCGCCATCGTTGCCCCGCGCCTTCTCGCGTTCCTGCTCGCGCTCTCCGTGGGCCCCGCCGTTGCCCAAGAGGCGGCGAAGGAGGCGAATGAGGCGAAGGACGGCGACGAGAAGCGCGTCCTCGTCCCCGGTCGCTGGTACCCGTCGATGGAAGGGGGCGTGACCCTCACGCAGAGCGCCTACTCCGACAACTGGAACGGCGGCGACAAGGGCTCCGTCGTCTGGGTGGCCAACATCAACGCGACCGCCGAGAACCAGCTCTCGGCCAAGGTCAACTCGATGAACACGCTGAAGCTTGCCTACGGGCAGACGCACCAGCAGAAGTCCGGGGTCGACGGCGAGCGAAACTGGGACCGTCCCGACAAGTCGACCGACCTGATCGCGGAGGAGAGCGTCTTGCGGTTCACGCTGCAGGGACTGGTCGATCCGTACGCGGCGTTCAACTTCGAGAGCCAGTTCCAGGACGCTTCCGATCCGCTCGGCCGCACGCTCTCGCTCAACCCGATGAAGTTCAAGGAGTCGGTCGGCGTCGCGCGGCAGTTCATCAATCTGGAGGATCGCTCGCTGCTCAGTCGTCTGGGCTTCACGATGCGCCAGAGCCTGCGCAAGTTCTTCATCGAGGACGCGCTCTCGAAAGCCACCGCGTCGGAGAGCGGCAACGACGGCGGCCTGGAGTGGGTGACGGAATACAAGACGAAGCTGGCGGAGAAGCGCGTCGCCTGGAGTTCGCGCCTCGGCGTCTATCAGCCGTTTTTCTATTCCGGGAAGGACGAACTCGAAGATCTCGCGCCGGACTCGCTGATCGCGGCCGGCCTCGACCCCGAGGTGGCCGACTTCTCGACCACCGTGGACGTCGACTTCGAGAACATTTTCACCACGCAGATCACGAAGATCATCTCGGTCAACTTGTACACACGCTGGGTCTACGACAAGTACGACAATTCCGTCTCGCCGCGCCTCGGGGAAGACGGCAGCCTCTCGGACCCCGCGCTCGTGCGTTCCGCGGTGCGCAAATCCGGCCAATTCAAGCAGACCCTCGGGATCGCGTTGACCTATCGGTTCATCTGAGACTCGAGTCGGTGATGAGCGGGGGCGTTGCCGACTGCGTTGAGCGGGACGTACGCGAGGTCGCCGTGCATCACAGGTGGAAGTGCATCACAGGTAAAACTGTCCCATGTGAAACTGCATCCCATGTGAAACTGTGCACTACTGTTGCCGGCAACAGTAGTGCACAGTTTCACAAGCGACCGACCGCACCACCCGCGCTTCCGCGGCCGATTCCCAACGCAGCAATCGCGCCGACATCACCGAGAAGATCCGCGCCTTCGCGCCCAACTTCGCGCACTCACCGGTAAGTTTCTTCACCCACCCTCCGATTCCCCCTTCAGGCTTTGCCGCCCCCGCCGATCACTCTGGCGGGGCGGGAGCACACCGATGGGCTGACAACCTGCGCCGTTCGATCGGCGCGGACTGGAATCTTCATCATGAGGATGGATCGTCGTTCGATTCAGGCTTGGTTCGAGCGTTCGGCTTGGTCTCGCGCGTTCGTTCTCGGGCTTTCGCCGATCGCGCTCGCCGCCACCGTCGCCGCCACCGTCGCCGCAGCGCCGCACCCGTCGCCAACGCGCGGGACGCCGTATGAAGAGCCGGAGCGTTACTCTTGGCCGCGCGGGTCGTCGAGCGCGGCACTCGACGCCGGCGAGATGGACACTGACGCGATGGACGCCGACGCCGAGGCCCGCGTCAAACGTCTGCAAGCATTCCTGCAGAACGAGCAGGAGAACGTCCGCGCTTACCGTCAGGATTACCGACTCGGTCCGCATCGATCGCCGGTGCAGAAGATGGCGCCGTACACGCCGCGGGCAGGCGACGCCGACGCCGACGCCGGCCCGACCTGGAAGCTCTCTTGGTCGTCGTATGTCGGACCGTGGGAAATGGACGAAGCGGCGCACCTGTTGCGTCGCACGATGGTCGGACCGCGCATCGGGGAGATCCACGCGGTCGACGCGATGCGTGGGCCGAAGGAGTCGGTCGATCAGCTCCTGCGCAAACGCACGCCGCCGCCCCCGCCGGCGCCGTGGGCGCTCGAGCCGTTCCCCGACGTCTCCGACTGGAGCCCCTTCCAGATCGACTCGCTCTCCAAGGTCTACTGGGACCGCCGGGATCCGCTGCGACTTTGGTGGGCGCAGGTGATGCTCGACGAACCGATCTCGGCGCGCGAGTCGATGGTGCTCTTCTGGCACGACCACTTCGCGACCTCGATCGAGAAGGTCGCTCTACCGCAATCGATGTATGTCCAGAACCAGCTCTTTCGCCGTTACGCCTTCGGGAACTTCAAGACTCTGGTCAAAGCGGTGACGATCGATCCGGCCATGCTCATCTGGCTGGACGGAATCGACAATCGCTACGGCCACCGCAACGAGAACTACGCGCGCGAGCTGCTCGAGGTCTTCGCTATCGGCCACGGCAACTACACGCAGGACGACGTCGTCAATGCCTCGAAAGCGCTGACGGGATGGGTCACGTACGACGGCCTGAAGGGCGTCTTCGTCCCGGAGTACTTCGATCCGCGCCCGAAGACGTTCATGGGACAGACGGGAAACTTCAACGCGAACGATATCGTCGACATCATCTTCCAGCAGCCGGAGACGGCTCGGTACCTCTGCCGCAAGTTGTACAGATGGTTCATCGACGAGCACCCGGACGAGGCGACGATCGAGGAGTTGGCGGCCATCCTCCGCGCGAGCAACTATGAGATGAAGCCGGTCCTGGAGCACATGTTGCGGAGCAACCTCTTCTACGACCCGACGCTGCGCGGCTCGATCCTCTGCGACGGCGTCGACCGCACGATCGGATCTCTGCGCGCGCTCGAGGTCCAAGGGATCGACTTCCCGCTCGACGACGGCCCCGGCGACTACAGCGCCGAGGCCGACTGGACCCTCTTCTCGCTCGCCGTGCAGGGACAGATGCTGCTCGAGCCTCCTGACGTCGGCGGCTGGCCCGGCTACCGCACGTGGGTCAACACGACCACGCTGCCCTGGCGCAAGACGCTCGACGAGGGCCTGATCGACGGCGAGGTCGACGGCTGGCACATCGACATGCAGACCGATGTCCTCGAGCTGGCGCAGCAATACACCGATCCGAACGACGCCGTGCGGTTCGTCGATGAAGTCGCGCTGCATCTCCTCGGCGTGCCGCCGACCGAAACCGTCCGCGAACGACTGCTCGACGAACTGTTGCAGGGCGCGGAACCGTGGGAGTGGTCGATCTATTACCCCGAGGCCGAGAGCCGCCTGGAGAACCTCTTCCGGTTGGCCGTGCGCCTGCCGGACTACCAGCTCAAGTAACGGAGGCGCGACGATGAATCGGAGAGACTTCCTCCTGCGCACGCTGCAGTTCTCGGCGGCCGGACTGATCGTGCCGACGTTCCTGCGCCGCGGCGTCGCCTACGGATACGACGGGAAGGGCGCGCTGACGGCGGGCGCGCGGGCCGCGGGCGCGATGGCCGCGCCGTTCGGCGGCAAGGTCCTCGTCCTCGTGAATCTCGAGGGCGGGAACGATGGTCTCAACACCGTCGTGCCTTTCGGCGACCCGCGTTACTACCAGGTGCGTCCGACCATCGCGATCCAACCCGGCGCCGTCGCGCCGCTCTCGGCGGTGACCGGACTGCATCCCGCGCTCTCGCCGCTTCTCGCTCGCTATCAAGCGGGACGCATGGCGGTGGTGCAGGCCGTCGGCTATCCCTCGATGGACCTCTCGCACTTCCGCGGGACCGACATATGGACGAGCGGTTCGTCGAGCGAACAGGTCGTCGAGACGGGATGGCTCGCGCGCTTTTTCGAGGTGATGTATCCCGACTTCCCGAGCACGATGCCCACGGCGCCGTTCGGCCTGCAGCAGGGCGACAGCGCGCGGCTCCCGTTGAAAGGCGCCCGCGCGCAGTGCGGTGTGATCGTCGACAGCCCCGAGTCGTTCTATTCACTGGTGCTCGGATCGTACGCGGGAGAGTTCGACGACACGCCGCCTCCTGGGCGCGGCGGTGAGGAGTTGGCCTACGTCCGTCAGGTCGATCGCGAGAGCTTTCTCTACGCGGAAGCGATCGAAGCCGCGGCCAACGCCGGTTCGAACAGCCTGGAGTATCCCAGCTTCAACCTGGCGCGGCAGCTCGAGGCCGTGGCGCGCTTGGTCAGCGGCGGTCTGGAGACGTCGGTCTATCTGACGGCCACCGGCGGATACGACACGCACACGTGGCAGCCGGACGATCACGCCGATCGCTTGAACCGGTTGGCGCTTTCGCTGGATGCGTTTCTGCAGGACCTGGAGAATCAGGGCCTCGCCGATCGCGTGCTGGTCATGACCACGTCGGAGTTCGGACGTCGCGTCGAGGAGAACGGCGATCACGGCACCGACCATGGCACCGCCGCGCCGCACTTCATGTTGGGCGCCGGCGTCAGCGGCGGCCTCTACGGCTCGAACCCCGATCTCTCGAACCTCGACTGGGATGGAAATCTGCTCATCCAGCACGACTACCGCCAGCTCTACGCGACCGTCCTCAGCGGCCACTTCCTCGCGGACCCCGCCGTCGTCGAGGAAGTGCTCATGGGCGAGTGGACTCCGATCGGAGCGCTGGCGCTCGCGAAGCGGATTCCGAGAGTACAGTCGCTGGCGGGAGACTCGATGCACGTCGACTTCTTGCGCGGCGTCAGTCCGAATCCGCTCCCGGCCGGCGGCGGCGCGGCGGAGATCGCCTTCGATCTCGCGCAGGCCGGCGCCGTCAGCTTCGAGGTCTTCGACGCTTCGGGCCGCCAAGTGGCCGAGCCGATCCGAGGCAGCTACCCCGCAGGCTCGCATCGCGTGCCGTGGAAGATGGACCGAGTCGCGACAGGGACGTACTTCGTGCGCATGAGGACGGCCGTCTCCGAGCGCAGGACGCGGCTGGTGGTCGTGCGGTGAGTTGCAGTCCGCACTGCGGATTTCCGCGCGCTTCGGCCGAGCGCGCCCCGAGTCTCCGCAACTTCCCGTCGCAGGCCGGATTCGCCCGCCGAAATCGCGGGCTTGCACGCCGTGGCCTGCTCGTTTTCGGGTGAACTGACGCGTCCCCGCGCGCTCCGCGACGCGCTGCCGCCGACACGCCGTTGCTGGGCAACGAGATCCTCCCATGGCACGCCGATCGACAGGCGTGAAACGTGTCGATGAGGTGATTCGCGTGGAACGAGCGGGGAGGAATTGTCGGATGGGCTCGATCGGGAAGCTAGTGCGCACTGGGATCACCGGCGCCGGTGCGTTGGTCGCATTGATCGGGGTCGGCTGCGGCGAAGACCGTTCGCGCTTCGATATCCTCGATCCGCCGCCGTCGAGCCACGAAGAACCGACGGTGGTGAGCCAGGTGATCGACGGATCGCTCGGCGGCGTGATCACCAACGGTCGCTATCTCCTGCGGATCAGCCCGGGCGCGTTCGCCGGCGTGCGCACGATCGAAGTCGTCGATCCTCATGCCGAGGATCTGCGCTGCCTTCTCTATCCCGAGGGACTTCACTTCGACGCGCCGGTGCGCCTGGCGATCGACCTGAGCGGCACCGACGCTGATGTTCCGGGCATGACGGTGGAGTGGTGGGATCCGGTCGGAGAAGCGTGGATGGACATGGGCGGTGAGTACGTGGCGCCCGAGCACGCGGTCGACTGTCCTCTCCAGCACTTCTCGGCGTATCGGCCGCGGGCGGGGTGGAGGCAGTAGGAATCCTGAGACGGGGCCGTCTCAGGATTTCATGACAGCAGCGCTTCCACATCCTCTCGCGTCAACGACCCGACCCCGCCCGCATCCGACCGAATCACCGCCTCGGCCAACTCGCGTTTCGCCGTCTGCAACTCGACGATCTTCTCCTCGACCGTGCCGCGGGTGACCAGGCGATAGGCGAAGACGTGCCGCGTCTGCCCGATGCGGTGCGCACGGTCGATGGCCTGCGCTTCGACGGCGGGGTTCCACCACGGATCCAGCAAGAAGACATACTCGGCGGCGGTCAGATTGAGGCCGACGCCGCCGGCCTTGAGCGAGATCAAGAAGAGCTGCCGCGTCGGATCCTCCTGGAAGCGCGTGACCCGCGCGGCCCGGTCGCGGGTGCGGCCGTCGAGATACTCGTAGGTGAGTCCGCGCGCGTCGAGTTGCGTCCGCAGCAAGCCGAGCAGCTTGGTGAACTGCGAGAAGACCAGGATCTTGTGGTTCTCGCTCACGACCTCTTCGAGCAGCGGCAACAGCAGATCGAACTTGGCGCTGATCGTGTGCTGCGGATCCAGGAGCCCCGGGTGACAGGCGACCTGCCGGAGCCGCAGGAGCGCCTCCAACACGTTCATCCGCGACTGCGCCAGGCCGACCTTGTCGATGCGCTGCAGCAACGCGGCGCGGTAGTGGGACCGCAGCTCGTCGTAGTGCCGCTGCTGTTCCGTCTCCATCTCGCAGAAAAGAGTCTGCTCGTTGCGCGCCGGGAGATCGCTCGCCACCTGCGCCTTCGTGCGCCGCAGCACGATCGGCCGCACCATCCGCGCGATCTGCTCGCGCGTCTCGACGTCGGCGCTCTTCCAGGCGTTGGCGTCGGCCGCCCGACCCTGCGGGCCGAACATCCCGGGATTCAGGAAATCGACCAGGCTACGCAGCTCGCCGAGATGATTCTCGATCGGAGTGCCGCTGAGCGCGAGACGATGCGTCCCACGTAGCAGGCGCGCCGCCTTGGCCGAATCGGTGCCGGAGTTCTTGATCGCCTGCGACTCATCGAGGATGACGTAGTCGAAGACAAATTCACGGATCTGCGCCACGTCGCGGCGGAGCGTGCCGTAGGTGGTGAGCACGATGTCGGCGTGCTCGAGTTTCGGCGTCAAGAGCCCACGTCCGGCGCCGCTGTGATCGAGCACCCGCAAATGCGGGGTGAAGCGCTGCGCCTCGGCCTGCCAGTTCCAGAGGAGAGACCGCGGGACGACCACGAGCGAAGGCTTCGTCTCGCCGGCGACATCGGGACCGCGACGTCCCGCCAGCAACGCCAGCACGACGACCGTCTTGCCGAGTCCCATGTCGTCGGCCAGGCAACCGCCGAGGCCGAACTCGCGCAAGAAATCGAGCCAGCCGAGCGCCTCTCGCTGATACGGCCGGAGCGAACCGTGGAACGACGCCGGTGGATCGATCGCGCGGACCGAGTCGAACGTGCGCAGCCGCTCGCGGAGGCGCGAGAAGGTCTCATCGACCGAGACATCGGGCTGCAGGGCGAGGAGCGCGTCCAAGATCGTGGCCTGCGACGAGCGGAAGCGGAGGTGGTCTCGCTCGAGCACGCCCAGTTCTGCGAAGACCGACAGGCGGCGGCGCGCGTCGTCGTCGATCAAGCCAGAGCTGCCGTCGGCCAAGAGCACCGTGCGATCGCCGCGCCGGATGGCGAGCAGCAACTCGGGGAGTCCGGCGCGCTGCCCGTCGAAGGAGATGCCTCCCTCGAGATCGAACCAGTCGACGCCCGACTCGACCGCGAGCTGCAGCCGACCTGACGAGCGGAAGAGTTTCCCTTCGACCTCGACGCGCCATCCCGCCGAAGCGAGCGTAGTGACGGCGCGCTCCAGCTTGGCCGCGGCGATCTGCCACTCCTCGCGCAACGTGTAGCGCGCGGCGCGACGGAATCCCGCCGCATCGAAGGCGGCGCGCGCGGCCGTCTCCACCGCTTCGTCGCGGCGCACGAGGGTGCGGGTTGCGGCGATCGGCACGCGCGCGGAGACATCGTCCGACGGAACCAGCGCGCCGTCGTAGTCGAAGGCCAAGACGGCGACCGCGGTCGCCTCGTAGTGCCAAGCGCGATCCTCGCGGCGGATCGTCGCGCAGGGAATCGGACGGACCGTCGACTCCGAGAACCGCAACTCGTGCGGCAATCGCAAGGTCGGCGCCTGCGGATGTCCGAGCACCCCCGTCGCGAGATCCAACGCTTCGCGACGCGGCACCGGGATCGGTCCTCCGTTGCGCAGCGGGACGAGCCACGGAAAGCTCTCGGTCGGTCCGTAGAGACTCAGCTTTCCCTGACGAACGAAGAAGCCGAGGCGATGGATGCGTTCCGGCGCCGAGTGCTCGATCCGCTCTTCGCCGCGCACGAACTCGCCCTTCAGCTCGTACCCGCGCTTCGCCTTCTCCAGACTCAACTCGACGGTCCAGGGACCACCTGGATCCCACTCCACCGGAGACCACTGATCGGCATCGTTCGGCTCCGGCGCCCATCGCGCGCGTCCCGTCGCGCAGATGCGGGGCGCGACGACCTCGAAGAGTTGACGCGAGAGCCAGAACGATCCGCCCGACATCTGGAACTCCGAGCCGATCTCGTCCCCGTGCAAACTCGCGCCGCGCACGATGGCGTAGATCTCCGCGTCGAGCCGCGCTTCTGGACGCGCCAACTCGGTCACGAGGATCCCGTGGCGCTTCATCGCGCCCCACTCGCCGTTGCGGCGACGGTCGCGGTGCGCCATCCAGAGGCGGACCTGTCCGTCGGCGTTCGAACCATCGAGATCGAAGACCCAGAGGATCTCGCGCTCGACGGCCGCCACCGGCGCTGCGCTCGGGGAGCGACTCGACTTGACCGAGAGGAGCGGCGCCAACCGCTCGCGCCATCCACCGCCGCGCGGCGCGCGCACCGTCGGGCCACTCGCCACGCCGCGACCGGTGGGAACTCGACCCGGTTCGTGACGCTGGTGGGTTCGCCGGCGATCATCCATGTCCTGGCTCGGCCCGCCGTTCGCTCCCGCGGCCAGAGAAGCCGCCGCGAACGCGATGAGCCCTTCGCCCAGGCGCGACGGAATCTTCGAGTCCAGCGCCGCGCTGATCTCCAAGAGCGTCGCCCAGACGTGCTTGCACTCGTTGCCGTGGCGCGCGAAGGCCGGGCAGGTACAGGTCGCCTCCAAGACCTTCGCCACGCGACGGATCACCACCGTGTAGACCGACGCGCCGCGCACGCGCGCCATCACCTCTTCGCGTTGGGCAGAGAGCAGACGCACTCGACCCTGGCGCTGGTACGAACTCCCGCGGGAACGCGTCTCGGGACCGAACGAAGCTTGGAAGAGTGTGGCGAATGACATGGGTCGGTGCGCAGCGCTGGGCGTACGAGATCCTTCCTGGTTGCGTCCGAGACGGTCCATCACTCGAGCCCGCGCGAGCCGGGCAGACTGGCGAGTGAAGCACACTGGGGACCGAGTGGGAATGGCGGTCTGCGAGCCGCTAGGTTCTCCCTCGCCGGTTGGGCTCTTTCCCCGGGAGGGACGGCGATGAAAGTGGAACAGCATTCGGTGCTGGTGACAGGCGCGAGCAGCGGCATCGGGCGGTCCATTGCCGAACGTTTGGCCGGGCTGGGTCACCGGGTCTATGCGACGGCGCGGCGTGCGGCCGATCTCGAGGCGCTGGCCGCTCTGCCCGGCGTCGAGCCGATCGAACTGGATGTCCGGGATCCCGAGCAGATCGAGCGTGCTCGTAAGCGAATCGAAGATGACGGTCGCGGACTGTTCGGACTCGTCAACAACGCGGGGCTCGGGGGCCTGGGACCGATCGCGGCCTGGACCGACGAGGAACTCCGCGAGATCTTCGAGGTCAACGTCTTCGGACCGGTGCGCATGAGCCGCGTGTTCCTGCCGCTGCTCACGGCCGCGCGCGGCCGCATCGTCAACATCGGCTCGCAGGGCGGCTCGATCGCGATGGGCAATTACGGCCCCTACACGATGACCAAGCACGCTCTGGAAGCGTTCACCATCGCGCTCGACGACGAAGTCGGGCCGCACGGCGTCCGCGTCAGCATCGTCCAGCCCGGCGGCATCGTGAGTGCGATCGGCGACAACGGGATGGCGGGGACATTATCGCGGCTGCGCAGAGCGCAGCCGCCGTTCGAACAAGAGGCGCGCTCCTTCCTCGCCGCTTTCGAATCGCCCGGATCCGCCATGTCGCCCTCCGCCGCCCCTCCTGATGCCGAAGCAGCCGCGCGCCGCGCCGCCGAACCCGAGTCGGCGACCAATCGCAAACCTTCGTCACCCGAGATCGTCGCGGTCGCGGTCCTCGATGCCTTGTTCTCCGCGAATCCACGTCCCCGCTATCTGGTCGGCACTCGCTGGGAAGGGGAGCGCGTGCTACGAATGCTGGTCGAACGGCTGTTGGATGCGAACGACTGTCCGACGCTGGGCTACCCGGTCGAGGAATTGATGGAGCGAGTCCGTGCGGCGGCGCAGGCGCGCGCCGGGGCGGCGCGAGCGTGAACAGCGAACTGGGTCCGGACCCAGTTCGAGGCGGACTCGTTGCGACTCGCCGTCGGCGGCGCATCGGGCAAGAAGTGAAACGAGGGTGACGATGGTGGCCGCAATCCCGAGGCGATGGCGCCTCTTGTTCACGACACTCCTCCTCTGTTCGTCGCAATCGGCGATGGGCGAGTCGCAGACACCGGCGCTGCCCGCCGAACTCGATCCCTTGGTCCGCAACCTGGATCCGAGTGTCCGGCCGGGCGACGACTTCTTCCGTCACGCGAACGGGCGATGGCTGAGCGGCAATCCGATTCCCGCGAGCGAGCACAGTTGGGGGATCGGGCGCCTCGTCGTCGATCAAGTTCGCCGGCAACTCCGGGAGATCTGCGAAGAGAGCGCGGCCGCCAACGCTCCGAAGGGAAGCAGCGAACAACGGGTCGGCGACTTCTGGGTCTCCGGGATGGACTCACTCCGGATCGAACGCCTCGGCGCCGAGCCGCTCCGCGAGGAACTCGAGCGGATCGAGGCGATCGAGAATCGTGACCAACTGCGGCGCGAGATCGCGACGCTCCACACGATCGGTGTGAGCGCGCTCCACTCGCTGTTCATCGGTCAAGACGACAAGGACAGCGACTCCTACGTCGTCTTCCTCTGGCAGGGAGGGCTTGGTCTCGACGATCGGGACTACTACTTCCTGCAAGACTCGACGACGACCCGCATCCGCGAGGAGTACCCGAAGCACATAGCGGCCATGATGACGCTCCTGGGTCAAGACGAGGAACGCGCGAAGCGCTCGGCCCGTTCGGTGCTCGCGATCGAGACGGCGCTCGCGCAGGCGTCGAGGTCGCTCGAAGAGCAGCGCGACCCGTACGCGAACTACAACAAGCGCTCGCTCCGCCAACTCGACGAACTCACTCCCGCCATCGCCTGGTCGGATCAGTTCGGGACCATGGGCATCCCCGCGCCCGACTCCGTGGTCGTCGGGCAGCCGGAGTTCTTCGCGACCGCCGACTCGCTCCTCACGCACGCCACCCTCGACCAGTGGAAGGACTACCTGCGCTGGGGGCTCGTCAACACGTTCGCCCAGAGGCTCAGCCGCCCCTTCGAAGAGCAAGACTTCCGATTCTACGGGCAGCTTCTCCAGGGCCGGACCGTCCCGCGCCCGCGCTGGAAGAGGGTGCTCGATGCGGAGGAAGACGCCATCGGCGAGTTGATGGGTCAGGTCTGGGTGAAGCGCCATTGCTCGCCGGCCATGAAGGCGCGCTACGAACGATTGGTCGATGACTTTTTCGCCACCTACGCCGAACGCATCCAGCGCCTCGACTGGATGACCGAGCCGACGAAGGAGAAGGCGCTCGCGAAACTCGCCCGCGTGAACAAGAAGGTGGCGTATCCCGATCAGTGGAAGGACTTCTCCGAGCTCCAGATCGACCGAAGCTCATACGCCGCGAACCAGATGCGCGTGAACGAATGGTGGTTCCGCTACGAGGCCGCGAAGTTGGGCCAGCCGGTCGATCGCGACGAGTGGCACATGACGCCGCAGACCTACAACGCCTACTACAGCGGCTCGAACGTCGAGATCGTCCTTCCGGCCGGCGTCTTCTTGGCGCCCGGCGTCGCTGATTCGCTCATGGACGACGCCATCGTCTACGCCAATGCCGGCGCGGCAACGATCGGACACGAGATCACCCACGGCTTCGACGACAATGGCCGCCAGTACGACGCCTTCGGCAACCTACGCCCCTGGTGGACCGACGCCGACTCGGTCCAGTTCACCGCGCGCGCCCAAACACTCATCGACCAATACGACGCCTACGTGGTCGGCGACCGTCACGTCCGCGGCGAAGCGACCCTCGGCGAGAACATCTCCGACCTAGGCGGCCTCGTCATCGGCTACGAGGCCTTCAAGAAGACCGAGCAATGGAAGAAAGGCGAGAAACTCAACGGCCTCACCCCCGACCAACGCTTCTTCCTCGGCTACGCCTTCGCCTGGATGGGCCAACAACGCCCCGAATATCTCGACCAAATGATCATGTCCGACGTCCATGCGCCAGCGTTCCTGCGCGTGAACGGCCCCGTCTCCAATGTTGATGCGTTCTATGATGCGTTCGATGTGAAGCCGGGGGATGCGATGTATCGGGCGCCGGGGGAGCGGGTGAGGATCTGGTGATGTAGACGCGAGTGCGTAGCACTCGTGTCTCTTGTGAATCCGTGCACAACTGGGTCCGGACCCAGTTCACATTTCAGTGAAAATCCCGACTCCCCGCCGTCACCGGCAACGCCCGCACCTCCGGCGCCCACAGTTTCTCCGCGATGAGATGCACGACTCCCGATTCGACCTGCAACTTCCCGCTCACCCCCAGAAACGTCGCGGTCTTCGCCAGGATGCGGTGCTTCAGGAAGATGTCGCGCCAGATGACGGCGTTGACGAAGCCGGTTTCGTCCTCGAGGGTCATGAAGGTGACGCCGGAGGCGGTGCCGGGACGTTGGCGGCAGATGACGAGGCCGGCGTAACGCACGCGGCGGCCGTGACTCCAGGTGCTGAGGGTCTGCGCGTCGGGGAGACCCTGTTCGGATAGCTCCAGACGGAGCGGGCCGAGCGGATGGGCGCGCGTGCTGTGATGGGTCGCGTCGTAGTCCCAACTCACGGTCTCGAAGAGGGTGAGCGGCGGGAATGCGGTGCGTTCCGTGGGATCGGGCAACGCCAGGCGCTCGTTCGGGAGGGGCTTCGAAGCCAGCGCCTTCGAAGACGCCGCCTTCTGCTCCGACCCCGAAGCCGACCCCGAAGCCGCGGCCGCGGCCCAGAGCGCATCGCGACGTTCGAGGCCTAGGTCGTCGAAGGCGCCGGCTTCGGCCAGGCGACGGAGTTGGCGTTGTTCGAGTCGGGTGATGCGAGCGAGGTGGGCGACTGATGTGATCGTCTCAGCGCAACGCGCTGAGACGATTCTGCGCGCATCGCCTTCGGTCAAGCCTTTGATGTAGCGCAATCCAATCCGTACGGCTTGGTGGGGGGGCTCGGGCTCCAAGGGTAGCGAAGACTGGGGCGGCGTTGGGGAGGTCGTCGTCGGGGACGACGACGTCTTTTCTAAGGTGCATTCCCAGTCACTGTGCGTCACCGAGACTGGGAGAATGTTTACTCCATGACGCTTCGCGTCATGGATACAGGTCGACGGACTATAGAACCCCATCGGCTGTGCATTGAGCAGCGCGCAGGCGAACACATCCGGGTAATGACAGCGCAGCCAAGCCGTCGCGTACGCAATCAACGCGAAGCTGGCGGCGTGCGACTCTGGAAACCCGTATTCCCCGAACCCGCGGATCTGCTCGAAAACGCGCGTGGCGAACTCGACCGGGATGCCTTTGGCTTGCATCCGCGTGATGAGTTGGTCGCGATGGCGTTCGATGCGGCCGGTGGAGCGCCAGGCGGCCATGTCGCGGCGCAGTTGATCGGCCTCGCCCGGCGTGTAGTCGGCTGCGACGATCGCGAGCTGCATGACCTGCTCCTGGAAGAGCGGCACGCCGAGCGTCTTCTCCAAGACCGGCCGGAGGATCTCGTGCGGATAGACGACCGGCTCCTCGCCGCGTCGACGTCTCAGATAGGGATGCACCATGCCGCCCGCGATCGGGCCGGGCCGCACGATGCTCACCTCGATGACCAGGTCGTAGTAGTTGCGCGGTTTCAGGCGCGGCAACATCGCCATCTGCGCGCGGCTCTCGATCTGGAAGACGCCGACCGTGTCGCCGCGCCGGATCATCTCGAAGGTGGCGGGATCGTCGGCCGGGATCTCCGCCATGGAGAGTTCGATCCCGCGATGCGCGCGCAGGAGATCGAAGCAGAGATGCAGTTGCCGCAACGCGCCCAGTCCCAACAGATCGATCTTGAAGAGGCCCAGGTTCTCCAGATCGTCCTTGTCCCATTGGATGACGGTGCGGTCGTCCATCGTGGCGTTCTCGATCGGGACGAGATCACCGACCGGCTCGTGTCCGAGGAGGAATCCGCCGGGATGGATCGAGAGATGCCGCGGGAAATCCTCGATCTCGAGCCCCAGGCGCAGCAGCAGTTGATGCAGCGGATTCGCGGGATCGAAACCGGCCTCGGTCATCACCTCGGGCGTGATGTTGCCGTACATCGGGAGCAGCTTCGCGAATCGGTCCAGTTCGGTCTCGGCGAATCCCAGCACCTTGCCGATGTCGCGGATGCCCGAGCGCGAGCGATAGCGCACGAAGTTCGCCACCATCGCCGCGTGGCTGCGGCCGTAGCGTCCATAGACCCACTGGATCACCTCTTCGCGGCGATCATGCTCGATATCGAGATCGATGTCGGGCGGCTCGGCCCGTTCGCGCGAGAGGAAGCGTTCGAAGAGCAGCCCCATCCGCACCGGATCGATCGCAGTGATGCCGAGACAGAAACAGACCGCCGAGTTGGCGGCCGAGCCGCGCCCTTGGCAGAGGATCCCCTCGCGCCGACAGAACTGGACGATCTCCCACATCGTGAGGAAGTAGCCGTCGTACTCGAGCTCGCGCACCAGATCGAGTTCGCGCTCCAGTTGCTTCGTGACCGCCGCGGGGACGCCGTCCGGGTAGCGCCCCTTCGCCCCTTCGAACGTGAGTCGCCGCAGCCAATCAGGCGCCGTCGCTCCTTCCGGCAGACGCTCCAGCGGATATCGGTAGCGGATCTCGTCGAGTGAGAAGCGACAGCGCTCGGCGATCTCTTCGGTCCGCCGGATCGCGGCCGTGTCATCGGGGAAACGCTCCGCGAACGCGTGCGGCGTCTCCAGCGCATGCTCCGCGTTCGGGCGCAGCAGCCGGCCCGCCGTGTTCAGCGTGACGCCGTGGCGAATGCAGGTGAGCACGTCTTGCAGCGCTCGCCGCGATCGGGTGTGGTAGAGCGTCTCGACGGCGGCGACGGTCTTCAGGCCATAGCGATCGGCGCGCTCGCGCAAACGTCGCTCTTCATGCACTTCCTCGGGACGATGGTGGCGCGCGATGAGCGCATAGAGCCGACGCCCGAACGCATCGCGTAGTGCTCGCGCCGTGAAGAGAGGATCGGCCTCGCGCACCAGCAGACTCCGCTCGCCTCCCCAGAGTGCGATCAAGCCTTCGGCTCGCTCGCAGAGTTCCGTCCACTCCACGCGCGACTCTCCCTTGGGCGAACGAAGTCGCCCGGTCGAGAGCAACTGACACAAGTTCGCGTAGCCGCGGCGATCTTCGACCAACAGGACGATCTCGGAGCCGTCGTCGATCGTGACCTGCGCCCCCAGGATCAGGTGCACGCCCTGCTTCTGCGCCGCCATGTGCGCGCGCACGACGCCGTAGACGCCGTCGCGATCGACGAGCGCGAGCGAGCGCAGTCCCAGCCGCGATGCTTCTTCGATCAACTCGTCGGGATGACTCGCCCCTTCGAGGAACGAGTAGTTGCTGCGCGTCCAGAGGGGGACGTAGGAATCCATGACGTGAGGACCTTCTTGGCGAGACCGGGAGATACCGAACAATAGTGCGTCTGTTCGGGGTTTCATGGTCGTGGGTAAAAATGCCGCCTTTTTACCCACGGGGATGAATGAGCATGGTGATTCCGCCTACTCCACTTCCCCCTGCTGCATCCACCGCTTCCGCTCGCGGTCGTAGAAGATCCAGAGCCAACGGCCGCGCGCGGTGCGGACGAAGTGGTACTCGCGGTGGACCGAGCGTCGCCACCATCCGCCGGCCAGGATGTACGGGCCGATCGTCTCTTCGACCGGGCCGTCGGCCAGACCGGCGATGAGCCAACCATCCGGTTCATGGCGGGAACGCGTCGCCACCGCGCGGGGACGAGCGAAGATGCGGCGCACGAGGGGCGGAAGGAGCACGCGACGCGGCGTCGGCGTCTCGAAGCGCACCATCGGCCGCCATTCGAAACGCGCCTCGGGCAGATGCGCATCGCGCAGGACCACGCATTCGACGGCGTGATCGCCCAACTCGGCGCGCAACGCCGCCAGCGTGCGATGCGCCGCCGCCGGATCGCGCGCGCGACGCTCGGCCAGGAGTTCGAGCTGTTCGACACTGGAGTCGATCGCCTCGGCTTCCAGACCGATCTCGATCACGCCCGCCTGCAGCGAGAGCGATTCGATGCGCAATCGCACCAGACCACAGAGGAGCGCGAGGTCACGCGTCGGCTCGGCGGGGGCGAGGCGTTCATGGCGAGCCGCGCTCACGTTCGCGGTCGCGTTCGCGCTCACCCCGCGCGTCTCCTCGAAGAGCAGCGTCAGCGTGAGCGCCGCGATCGACCGGCCCCGCGCCGCCGCGCGCGCCAAGAGCGGCCCGAGCAGATCCTCGACCCCCACGAGCAGCCGCGCCGCGTCGGTCTCGGCGTGATCCAACACGATGCGCCGTGCGAGCGGCTCTTCGACGCGCTCCGGTTGCAGACGCGGCGTCCTCTCCCCGCGCGCGAGACGATGGAAGTCGATCACCTCACGCGGAAATCGCCGCTGGATCTCCTCGGGCGGCAGATCACAGAGCCCGCCCACCGTCAGGATGGCGAGGCGAGCCAGGAGATCGCGCACCTGCGCGGGCAGATGGAGACGATCGAGCGGAACGCCGCGTACGGCGGCGACCTCCTGCGCGGGATCGGCGAAGGTGAGCACTCCGGGCGGACCGATGCGCGCGGCGGCATAGGTCCCGAAGCGGGAGAAGCCGACGGCGACGCGCGCGAGATAGCCGGCGCGCGTCAGTTCGCCGTGCACCAGGAGCGCCCATTCGTCGAGCGACTGGTGCAGGAGCGAGAGTCCGTCGGCGCCGAGCCAGAACGCACCCGGCTCTCGACGCGACGGTTCGACGTCGGGCGTGGCGAAGCGGAGTAACGTCGCCACAATGTCGATCTCGCGCGCGATCTCCGGCCCGTCGATCACATCGGCGCGCAGTTCACGGGCCAGGGAAAGGCCGGCCGCATAGCGCATCCCCGGGAGGATGCCGTGATCGCGCGCCGCTTCGTTGACCCAGAGAAGCGAGCCGTTGGGCGTGTCGCGGTCGACCACGGCCGCTGGATGTCCGCTCCAGTCGGGATGCCGTCGCAGCACGATCTGCAGTGGAAACGCGGGGAGGTCGACACAGCCGATGAGGCTGCGGTCGGCGCCGCCTGCGCCGCCGCCTGCGCCGCCGCCTGCGCCGCCGCCTGCGCCGCCGCCTGCGGCGCCGTCAACGTCAACACAGTCCATCGGGGCCGCGGCAGATCTCGGTGTGGCTCCAACCGGGTCCCTGACGCTTGTCCTTCAGGACGTGCAGCCGCCAGGTGAAACGATCGAAGCCGGTCCGCTCGAGGGTTCCTTCACCGCGCAACGACACGAGCGAGCCGAGAGACGGCGCGTCGACGCCTTTGCGCGTGAGACAGAGCAACGTCGCGTGATGCCGATGGACCAGCCCGGCCAGGCGCGTCTGACTCGGAGGCGGCAGCGGCGCGGGCGGTGCTGCGCCGAAGTCGAGGACGACGAGCCCGAACGCGCCCGAACGCAACAGGCGATCGGCCGCGCGCAGAGAGATCGCGACGCTCTCCGCGCGCACGACGGCAAGTGTCGCGAGATCGACGCCGCACTCCGCGAGATCGGGCGGGAAGAAACAGGAGCCGTCGGCCGTGATCCAGGCGGTCGGTTCTCCGCGGAGTTGCGCCTGCACCAACAAGACCGCAGCGGCATTGAGCCCCGCGCTGGCGCCGACCGGGGGACTCGACAACTCGACGATCCTCCCCGCCAGCCGCTCGAGACTCCAGGCGCGCTCCGTCGTCGACTCGCGCCGTTCGCGCGGCAGCGGCGTGACCGAAGGGGGGATGCGCGCCGGATCGCGCACGGGGATACCGGGCCAGGGGACAGTGAGACGAAGCGGTGTCATGCGACGAGACCCTCGCGCCCATCAGCTCAGGCGCCCTTCGTGTCGGTGCCGGTTTCCGCAGCGGGGATCCGTCCCGTGACTTTTCTCTGCTTCCTTGGAGCCCGTCTACCATACAATCGTTCGGCATGCGAAGGCAAGGGCTGAAGTCGCATCGCGCGAGGCGTAGGGTGGCCGCGCTCGCGATCCATCCAGACCGGAGAGAGCCAGAAGAGCCAGAAGAGCCAGAAGAGCCAGTAGAGGAGGACCGCCGTGGGACGCAGCTTGTTGGCCTGTCTCGCCGGGCTCGTGCTCGGCTCGGTCGTGATCGGCGTGGTCGAGTTCGTGGGACACCAGATCTACCCGCCTCCCGCCGGGATCGATCCGAGGGACCCCGAATCGATCCGACGCGCAATGGAGACGATCTCGATGGGCGCACTGCTAGTGGTGCTCGTGGCCTGGGCGATCGGATCGGTGGTGGGAGGCCTCGTGGCGGCTCGCCTCGCCCCACGTCAGCCGATGCGTTGCGCGCTGATCGTCGGCGCGATGCTGCTGCTGGCCGGGATCGCCAACCTGATCATGCTGCCGCACCCGCTCTGGTTCTCGATCGTCGCGGTGCTGCTCTTCTTGCCGGCCGCGTGGCTCGGGGGACGTCTGGCCCGAGCGAAGGGGGGCGTATGAAGATCCGATCGGCGCGGCGTGGCGATCACGAGGAGTGCGTGAGGTTGGCGGCGCTGGCGACTCAGCTCGGGTATCCGGCGAGCGCGGAGCAGATCACGCGTCGACTGGAAGCGATCGCGGCGGGGGATGGCGGGAGTGACGGCGGCGGCAGCGGTGGCGGTGGTGGCGGCGGCGGTGGCGAGGTCCTGGTCGCGGAGGTGGATGGGCGCGTCGTCGGATGGGGGCACGTCGCTTCGGTGGTTTCACTGGAGGCCGAGCCCTTCGCTGAGCTGCGAGGTTTGGTCGTCGACGAGACGGTGCGCGGCCGGGGCATCGGCGCGCAGTTGGTGAAGGCGGCGGAGGATTGGGGACGGGAGCGCGGGATGGAAGTCCTGCGAGTGCGGACCAACGTCGTGCGGGAGCGGACGCACCGATTCTATGAACGCGAGAAGTTCACACGCGCGAAGACCCAGTTGGTCTTCGTCAAGCGATTGTCGGGAGCAGAAAGTTGATGTCCGAGGAGGAGTGGGGGAGCGCGGGGAGCGCTGCGAACGCAGCGAGCGCGCAGAGTTCGCGGAGTTCGGGTGGCGCGCGGCAGAGCGTGTTGTTGGTGATCGATGTCCAGACGGGGCTGTTCCACGAGGATCCGCCGATCCACGATGGCGAGGCGCTCGTCGCACGGATCCGCGGGCTGACCGATCGGGCGAGGGCGGCGGGTGTGCCGGTCGTGTATGTGCAGGACAACGATGTCGGCGTCGTGGGCGATGCGGAGTGGGAGTTGCATCCGGAGCTGGGGGCGCGCGATGGGGATCTTCGCATGCGGGAGGCCTGGGGGGATTCGTTCTTCGAGACGCCGCTGGAGTCGGAACTGCGCGCGCTGGGCGCCCAGCGGCTGATCATCGCCGGATGTCAGACCGATCACTGCATCGACGCAGGTGTGCGCGGGGCGATCGGCCGAGGCTTCGACGTCACTCTGGTCAGCGACGGCCACGGCGCCTGTGACAATCGATTCATGACGGCGGTCCAGAGCGTCGAGTACTTCAACGGAGCACTGAAAGGGCTGGGCGCACACGACTCGATCGGACAGGGGAAGGTCGCGGTCACGCTCGCGGTGGCGGAGGCGGTGGAGTTCTGATTGGGGCGGGAGGAAGTGGGCGCTGTGGGCGCTGTGGGCGAGTGTAGGTGTGCGGGCGGCGCGCGCGGTGCGGTGCGGGGCGGACCTGCGGGCGCACGGTGGCGCGTGGTGCGGCGTGCGGCTTAGTGCGGCGTCTGGCTTGGCGCGGCGTCTGGCTCAGCGCGACGTCCGGCGACGCGTTGTGGGCGAACTGGGTCGTGTCATAAAAAGTGGTGAATCGAGAATATATTAGTTGACAGTATATTGCAGACTGTAGATCAGGACCGAGATCGGTCGCGCCAGGAGTCCTGTATACGCGATCCGCGAGCTTCAGTTACGCGCGTGAAGTCGACTTGGACTGATCAGACATTCGGCCTGAGGATCGTCGCCCCCGCGGGCTCCTGTGACGTCCCTGAGTCGCGTGATATAAACAGTTCATGAACAATCACATAGATCCCAAGCCAATCGCTCCTTTCGACACTGCCCGTCCGAGTTCACTGACTGATCGCGAACTGCTCTCGCGGATTCCAGCGCTCGTCTCTCGCGAACGCTCGGCTACCGCGGCGCTGGTCGCCCATCTGGCCGAGCTGGAGGCCCGGCGCCTCCATCTGGGCCAAGGCTGTTCTTCGATGTTCGCCTATTGCGTACAGGTGCTTCACTTCTCGGAGTGCGAGGCGTATGCGCGGATCGAAGGCGCCCGGGTCGCGCGGCGATTCCCCGTTGTCCTGGAGATGTTGAGGCGCGGCGAGATCCATCTCTCGGGGATCGGACTGTTGTCGCCCTGCCTGACGCCGAAGAATCATCTCGAGCTACTGACCGCGGCCCGCCACAAGACCAAGCGAGAAATCGAACGGATGGCGGCGGACCTGCGGCCGCGTCCGACGGTCTCGGACGCGATCCGGAGGCTTCCTGAGCTGCGCGCGTCTCACGATTCGCCGCCGGTAGCGCGCGAGGCGAGCGCGTCGCCACCCGCGGATGGGGTCGAGACCACCGCGGCAGATTGTCCCGAGGGGCCGAGAGCGCCGTCGGCGGAGTCGCGCCTCACGCAATCCGTCCGAACGGAGCGCCCGGCCGCGCGCCGTTCAGGGGTGGAGCCGCTCGGCGGTGAACGCTGGAAAGTACAGTTCACGGCGAGTTCGGATGTACTGGAGAAGCTTCGTCTCGCGCAGGATCTCCTCCGGCATCAGCTACCCGATGGCGATCTCGATCGCGTCTTCGATCGGGCGTTGAGCGCGCTCGTTGAGCAATTGATGCGATCCAAAGTCGCGGCGACGATCCCGCGGCGTGCGCCGCGGAGCGCATCTGGATCTCATGCGCGTCTCGGCGCGCAGACCGCTCCGCAGACCCAAGAGTCTCCCGTGGCGCAGACGGGCCGATCCCTAGTTCCAGCCAAGCGGAGCCGTCGCATCCCCGCCGAAGTGAGGCGTCAGGTCTGGCGGCGGGATGCCGGCGTGTGTGCGTATGTCGGCGAGCAGGGCCGCCCGTGCCGCGCTCGCGGGTTCCTGGAGTTCCATCACGTGATGCCGTACGCACGGGGCGGGGACGAGTGCATAGAGAACATCCAACTGCGCTGTCGGGCGCACAACCAGTACGAGTCAGACCTCGCCTTCGCAACTGGGTCCGGACCCAGTTGGAGTCGCACGGATCGCGTCACCGGACGATCTGACGATCTGACGATCTGACCGACCGATGCCGAGACTCAGCGGCGGTCGCGCACGTCCTGCGCACGGCGCACGGCGCACGGCGCACGGCGCACGGCGCACGGCGCACGGCCGCCCTGCGGCCGCCCTGCGCGCCGCGCCCTAGCTCACCGCGCCAGCACCAACCGGAGCGATCCGTGTCCGGCGCTCGAGCCCGCTCCATCGACCGCGTGGGCGAAGTACACACCCGACGGGACGGCGCGGCCTTGCGCGTCGCAACCGTCCCACTCCAACACGCGCCGTCCGGCGTGACCGGAAGTCGTGCCGAGCACGCGGACGAGTCGCCCGTTCGCATTCCAGATCGCGACTTCGGCGGGGCGGGCCTGGACGAGCTCGCCCCCGGCGCCGCGTTCGCCGCCCGAGACCAGCGAGATCGTGGTGCTGTTGGTGAATGGATTCGGGCCCTGGAGCGAGAGCGAGAGCGAGAGCACGCCGGTCGCCGGGCCGTCGGGCGCCGAAGTCGGCACGCCGCCGGTGCTGTACTGATACGTCGTCACGCCCGACGTCGAGATGTTCGAGACCACGAGCACAACCTGGTCGAACGTGCTGCCGAAACCCGGGAGGTCGATGAAGCCGGCGTCGGCGGCATCTAGTGGAATGGCCTCGACCGAGAGCGGAACTCCCGCCTGGTATCGGATCACACGCGCCGACCAGTCGCTGGTGTCGCCGCCGTCGAAGAAGAGACGCTGCGGCTGTCCGTTGGTGAGACGGATGTAGTCGGCGGCGTAATGATTCACCGTCGCGTTCGTCGGAACCACGGGATACGTCGACTTCGTCACGCCGTTGAACGGCGGCAGATCTTCACCCGCGTAGTCATAGATCCCGCCCTCCAGCCCGGGCTCGTCGAGGTAGTTCGCGATCGTCCAATCGCGCACGACAGTCGCGAAGGTCTCCGAGAATCCCTGCGCGGTCAGCGCGGCCTGGACACCGAGGTTGCTGTTGCCGGGTTGCGACACGAGGTCGAGGATCGTCGCCTGCCCGCCGAAGTGCTCGTAGAGATACAGGAAGTACAAATAGGTCTTCACATAGTCGGCGAATACGCTGTTCCACGCCGTCAGACTGTTGTCGGGATTCCCCGGGAACTGCACGACGTCGTCGGGATGTCCGAAGAGCCACATCGCCAGTTCGCTGCATCCCTCGTTCACCCAGGCGATCTCATTGGCGTCCGCCAACCAGTGGATCATGTGTTGGAATTCGTGCGCCTGGACCGAGATGAGGTAGTCGCCGCCCGGATCGAAGGTGCTCGAGTTCATGTACAAGGTCTCGCACTCGTTCGAGGCGAAGTCCTGGCTGCCGTCGGGGAATTGATCGAACGCCCAGAAGAAGCCGTCGGCGCTGACATCGAAGTCGTAGTAGAGGACGTAGACCTTCGGGTCGCCGTCGAGCGCGTCGGGGACCGGGCCGAAGTTCTCGGTATCGAGCTGGTGGATTCCTTTGTCGGGCCATGCCCCGAGCGACGTCTCATCCCACATGAGCAACATGCGGTCGATGTCTTCCTGGTCGACCTGCGTGAGCCACTGGGAGTCTTCGACCACGATGTAGACGTTCTCGCCTTCGCCGCGCACAGTGCAGAGCTTCTGCTCGGCCACCGGAAAGCCGGCCAGTTTCCAGGTGTACCAGAGCCACGAATCCCCGACGTCGGGGTCCAGCGGCGGCGCCATCGGCGAGCCGACCTCATGCGCAGGGGCCATCTCCGCGAGGGGCAGCGGTCGTATCTGCTGCTCATAGATGTCCAGCTCGCTGCGCAGGCAGCGGGTCGCGGCGGCGGATGAGCTCGGCGGCGTCAGGGCGCACAGGGCGCCCAGGGCGAGGAGCGCGGCGAGCACTCGCGGATCGACCGACGGTTGTCCGGACATGGAGACCTCCTCTGGATCGTGCGCGGCGCAGCCCGGCGCAGCGCGGCTCAGCGCGGCTCAGCGCAGCGCTGCCGTCTGGCGCCCGATTGTGCACGATGGAGGGGTTGAACTGGAACGCGCTCAGGCCGCGCGGCGCAGCGGCTCGGGCGCGGGGGTCTCGAACTCGTCAGCCGCCACGCGCCCCGTGGCGATCGAGACGCGGAAGGTGGTCCCGGCCCCGGGAGTGGAGGACGAGAGTTCGACATCGCCGCCCAGGAGCCGCGCCAGCTCTCGGCTGATCCGCAAGCCGAGCCCGCTGCCGCCGAAGCGTCGGGCGGTCGAGGAGTGCGCCTGGGAGAATCGCTCGAAGAGCCGCGAGGCTTCTTCCGGAGTGACCCCGATTCCCGTGTCGGTCATCTCGATCACGAGTTGCGGCCCGGTCGGAGCGTTCGCCTCCCAGCGAATGTGAGCCGAGACTCCTCCCTCGGGAGTGAACTTGAGCGCGTTCCCGAGGAGGTTGACCAACACCTGACGGACGCGAGTGGGATCGGTCATGATCCGCGTCGGGACGGGCGTGTCGTAGGTCCGCTCCAACGTGAGGCCCTTCTCCTGCGCGGTCGGACGCATCAGCTCGAACGCCTCGTCGATCAGCTCGACCGGCCGGCAGTCGAGGCTCTCGACCTGCAGGCGTCCCGCTTCGATGCGAGAGAGATCCAGCACGTCGTTGATGACCGAGAGGAGATGCTGCCCGGAACGGCGGATCGTCTCGACCATCTCGCGGCGTTGTTCGTTGGGCAGCGAGTCGGACTCCGGCATTGCGAGCAGTTCGGCGTACCCGAGGATGGCCGTGAGCGGCGTGCGGAGTTCGTGACTCACCGTCGCGAGGAACTCGCTCTTCGTATCGTTCGCAGCCTGCGCGGTGTCGGTGGCCTCGCGCAGCGCGCGTTCGGTCTCGACCCGCACGGTGACGTCGGCGTGCGTGCCGATCGTGCGCTCGGGTCGTCCGTCGTGGTCGCGATAGACATGGGCGTGCGTCTCGATGTGACGCAGCGATCCATCCGGCAGCGGGACGCGGTAGACGAAGTCGAACGGAGTGTCGTGGGCGAGCGCGTGATCCAGCGCCGCTTCCAGTTCCCCGCGATCGTCGCCGTGCACGCGCGCGAGCCAATCGACCCGCATGGCGCGGAAACTCTCGGCGGCGATGCCGTGGAGATGGAGCGAGCGCGCGTCCCAGACGAGACGATCTCGCGCGATGTCCCAATCCCAGATGCCGAGGCCGGCCGCCTCCGAGGCGAGGCGTAGGCGATCCGCGATCTCGCCCAAGCGATCGCGCACTTCGCGCGCGGCCGTGATGTCCTGGAACGAGCCGAAAATGCGGACGACGCGACCCTCCGCCCACTCGGGCCGGCCGATCGCGCGCACCCAACGGCGGCGTCCGGTCGAGGTGACGAACGGAAGCTCGACGTCGAAGGCGCGCCCGGTCCGCGTCGACTCCTGGACGGCCCCCGCGATCACACTGCGCGCCTCGGGAGCGTAGAAGTGGACTGCTTCCTCGATGGTGGGACGGAAGCCGCACGGCACCTCGTGGATGCGACAGACTTCGTCCGACCAGGTGAGCACGTTGGTCAACAGGTCCAGGTCCCAACCGCCCACTCCCGAGATCCGCTCGGTCTCGGCGAAGAGGAGTGCGCCGCGGCGCAGGCGTTCTTGGATCTCCCGCCGTTCCGAGACGTCGCTCATCGAACCGACCACGCGCATGGGGCGGCCGGCGGAGTCGCGATCGACGGCGTGGCCGCGAAAGAGGATCCAACGCCACGAACCGTCACTGTGGCGCATGCGGAATTCGAGCTCGTAGCGGCCGTCGGCGCCGCCCAACTTCTCCACGAACTCATTTCGCAGCAGCTCCCGGTCGGCGGGATGCACGAGCGCGCCGAGCGCAGTGGCGCTCTTCGGCGTGGCGGAAGGTGAGAGTCCCAGGGCCTCCGCCCAACGATCATCGGCGAGGAATGAATCGGTGGCGAGGCTCCACTCCCACAGTCCGACCTTCGATCCATCGAGGGCCGAGGCGATGCGGTCGTTCGAGAACATGCGTTCCACCCGATCGGCGATGTTTCGCTCGGGCGCGCCGCTGTTCGGGCTCACCGCGGCTGCGGCTGCGGCTGCGGTTGCGGCTGACGTCCGCGACCTCCAGGCCGACGCCGCCCACGCGGCGACGAGGGCCAACACGGCGAGTCCGGCGAACACCACCACGCGCTCATCGACGGCCAGGCCGCCGAAGGCGAGCAGCAGCGATGTCCATGGTCGTGGCGGCATCTCGGTTTCGTCCCTTTCGAGTCCGGGCGAGCAGAGAAGCGTGCGGCCGATCGCAGATAGATCGTCGGCGCACCTCCGTACTCGAGAGATCGACAGAGAGGAGGCGGATCTTTGGGGGGAACTCGACCGATTTCGGCCTATTCGGCCATTCGGTCGGTAACGAAGAAGCCGCCCAGCGCCCCGAGCGTCCCGATCGAGATGTAGAGCGACTCGTCCTGGTTCTCCTTGCTCAGCAGGTACGCGGCGCCCGCACCTAGAGCCGCCCCCGCCACGCTCCCCAGCTCGACCAGCACGGCGTCGTTGGGCCGATACTCCCGGTCTCGCAGATGCAGGCGACCCAGGAACATCCCGACGCCGGCCCCCGCCAGGGCGGCGGCCGAGACCGGGCGTCCTTCGTCGGTCACGATGGTGGCGATCGAGGTTCCGACCGCGGCGCCGATCAGTCCGCAGGCGCGGAAGACCTCCGCGTCTCCCCAAGTCCAGTCGGTGCGAGGCGCGGCGATCGCGGCGCCCGCCACTCCGAGCGCGCTGGCGATGAGGAAGGTCGCGGACGCCTCTCGCTCGTCGCCATAGTCGCCGGCGTCGACTTGGAACATCTCGTTGAAGGCGAAGCCCGAGATCAGGCCGAAGTCGCCGCCGACACCGATCATGTGCGCGTCACCGGCCGAGAGGTCGGTCTGCTTCGCCAGGACGAAGCCCGCCGCGCCTTCGACGAGGCTGCCGATCGCAGCCGCGGCCGCTCGTGGATCGTCATCCGGCTCGTAGCGCCGCTCGGTCGCGCGCCTCAGCAGAAAGCCGTGCAGCGCTCCGCGCGTGGCGCCCCAGAGCGCGAGGTTGGTCATGCCGGGGGTGACCTCGCCTCGCTGCGTCGCCAGGTAGGGGAGCGCGAAGCCGGCGGCTGCCGAGAGCATGCCGACACCCACGGCGGTCTTGCCTTCGAGATCCGCGCCGAGCGGGACGCTCCAACTGTAGAAGCCGACGCCGAGCAATGCCCCGCCGGTCAGGAGCATCGCGCGGCCGCGCCGATCGAGCCGACCGGGCGCGGACGGTAGAGACGGATCGCGCGTCGTGTCGGTCGTCGCGAGCGACTCGAGGCGAGCGCGGATGCCCTCGACTTCAGCGTCGGTGAGACGCACGCGGTCTTGCACGCTCTGCGCGCCCGCCTGCCGGAAGATCTGCAGGACGAAACCACCGTCGGCCGTCCGCCACAGAGTCCCCTCGACCCAACCGCTGCGATCCAGATCGGGGGGAAGCGAGAGCTCGGCGGTAGCCGCATCGAGTTTCGTCACCTTGCCGTCGCGATCGAACGAGACGAGGATCTCGCGCGCGGCCGCGCTGACGCCGGTCTGGGCGCGACTCGAGTTCGGCGCGCAGAACCAAGTAAGCGCAGTCACGAGAATAGCTGTGGCGAGTATTGTCCGGCGCCGGGTCACGACATGCATTGTACGCACGTCGGCGGCGTCGGCGTCGAGCGGGAGAATCGAGGGACACACGCATGTCGGTTCCAATGCCCCTCTCCCGCGTCATCGTCTTCCAAGCGATCGCGGGGTTCGGCGCGGCAGTCTTGCTGGGCGCGGTCGGGCTCTGGTTGGCGCGGCCTCCGGACGCGCCCCGAGTGGGAGACGAGTCTCAGCTCGCGAGCGATCTCCTGGCCAGCGGCGCGGCCTATTCCTTGGGCGTCGGTCTCGGGGTGCATCTGGTCGGCCGGTTGCTCGGACGACCGGGCCGTCCGCTCGGCACGCTGATCGGGACACTCTCGGGGATGGCGCTCACGTTGGTGGTCGTCTTCGGCGCGCGACGATTCAGGCTGCCGCCCGCCTTCCTCACTTCGCTCTTGCTGGGAGGCGGGCTCTTCGGCGCGATCGTGGGATTCCATCTCTCCGCGTGGCGCGTGTCCCGTGTGTCCCGTGCGTCGCGGATGGAGCGCGGGCGATGACCGCGAGGACGGCGACGACGGCGACGACGGCGACGGCCACAACCGCGATGCGGATCGGCGTCGACCTGGGCGGCACCAAGATCGAAGCGGTCGCGCTCGACGGGACCGGGACCGTACGCGCGCGGAGGCGGGTGAGCACGCCGCGCGATGACTACGCGGCGACGCTGCTCGCCATCCGCGACCTGGTCCGCGCTCTCGAGAGCGAAACAGGGGCGCGAGGGACGGTGGGCATCGGCACACCGGGAGCGATCGCGCGGTCCACCGGCCGGATGAAGAACGCGAACTCGACGTGGCTCAACGACCGCCCGTTGCGAGAGGACCTGGAGCGGGCGTTGGAGCGCCCGGTGCGGCTGGCCAACGACGCGAACTGTCTCGCGGTCTCCGAAGCAACGGATGGCGCCGGCAAAGGCTCGCGTCTGGTCTTCGCGGTGATCTTGGGCACCGGAGTGGGAGGCGGCATCGCCATCGACGCTCGCGTGTGGGAAGGAGCGAACGCCATCGCCGGAGAATGGGGCCACAATCCGCTGCCGGCCCCGTTGCCCGAGGAGATCCCCGGCCCGCTCTGCTACTGCGGACGGCGAGCCTGCATCGAGACTTTTCTCTCAGGCCCGGGACTCGTGCGTGATCATGCCGCGTGGAGCGCCGCGCTCCACGCTCCGCTCCACGCTCCGCTCCACGCTCCGCTCCACGCCCCGTCCACGAACCCACCCGAAACCGCCGAAGAACTCGCCACGCTTGCGTCCGCCCGCGACCCAGGCGCCGTCGCCACCCTCACGCGCCACTCCGACCGCCTCGCCCGCGCGCTCGGCGGCGTCATCAACCTGCTCGACCCCGACGTCATCGTGCTCGGCGGCGGTGTCTCGCGCCTCGATGGATTGATCGGCCGCGTCACCGCCGCGTGGGGTCGATACGTTTTCTCTGACGCGACCGCGACGCGATTGGTCTTGTCTCGACACGGTGATACGAGCGGCGTTCGCGGCGCCGCCTGGCTCTGGCCCTTGCACGAGACGGAGGAATCGAAATGAGCGTGAGCCGCAAGAAGACCAAACCCGCCGCCGCGGATCTCGAGCGTCCGCCGAGCGGCGCCGCCTCGTTCCACAAGCTCGAACGAGCGCTGCGGGTGGCGCCCGGGAAAGCGGCCCAGTTGGAGGACCGCGATCCCGACGAGACGCACGGCTGGCCGGAGGACGCAGCGCGGAAGATGCAGGCCGCGCTCATCTCCCGGGTCGATGACCTGCAGGAGCGGCTCCACGCCGAGTCCAAGCAGAGCCTGCTCGTCCTCTTCCAGGCGATGGATGCCGGCGGAAAAGACGGCGCCATTCGCAATCTGGCGCGCGGGCTCAATCCGGCCGGGGTGCGCGTCGCCGCCTTCAAGGTTCCGTCGGCCGAGGAGGCATCGCACGACTTCCTCTGGCGCATCCATCGCGAAGCTCCTTCCCGCGGCGAGGTCGTCTTCTTCAATCGCTCGCACTACGAGGATGTCTTGATCGTGCGCGTGCACGGCCTCGTCCCGAAAACAGTCTGGCGCGGGCGCTACGAGCAGATCCGCGAGTTCGAAGAGATCCTGAGCGACAGCGGCGTGCGGATCGTGAAGTTCTTCCTGCACATCAGCCGCAAGGAGCAGCTCCGAAGATTTCGCGATCGACTGGAGACGCCGTCGAAGCACTGGAAGTTCTCGCCGAAGGATGTCGAAGAAGGCAAACACTGGCGCGCCTACCAACAGGCCTTCGAGGATGCGCTGACCCGCACCAGTCGCGGCGTTGCCCCGTGGTACGTCGTGCCGGCCGATCAGAAGTGGTTCCGCGACCTGGCGGTGGCGTCGATCGTCCACCGGACGTTGATCGAGATGAATCCGCGGTTTCCCGATCCGTCCTACGACCCGAGCTCGTTCCGACTGACCTGACCCGCCGTCGCGCGCGACTGACTGACCAAGACCATGGCGACACCGCCGATGATGATCGCGGTGGCGAGGGCGACGCGCGCGGTGAACGGTTCGCGCAGCACGAGACAGCCCAACAGCACCGCGACGACCGGGTTGACGTAGGCGTAAGTCGCGACGCGCACCGACGAGACCACGCCGAGCAGCCAGACGTAGGCGGTGGTCGCGAGGACCGAGCCGAAGAGCACCAGGTAGGTCCACGCGAGCAACGACCTCGTCGTCCAGCTCTCTGGATCGACGCGGCTCCACTCGCCGGTCGCGGCCGAGAGGACCAAGAGTCCGAGACCTCCCGCCGTCATCTCCATCGCGGTGGCGACGAAGGGCGACTTCGGAAGTTCGAGTCGCCGCATGAGCAACGAGCCGGTGACCCATCCCATCGAGCCGACCACGATCGTGGCGGCGCCGAAGCGATCGACGGCGACGTTTGCGCCGAGCGCGCCGGGCAAGAAGAGGAGGGCGATGCCGCTCAGCCCGATCAAGATCCCCGCGAACGCTCCGAATGAGGGGCGACGCTCGCGAAAGACCAGCCAGCCCAGGAGCGCAAACCAGAGCGGCGCGCCGCCGATCATGAGCGCGGCGAGGCCCGAGGGCACCGTCCGCTGCGCCCAGACAACCGCGCCGTTGCCGCACACGAAGAGCAGACTTCCGACGATGAAGGCCGATCTCCAATGCGCAGCGGTCATTCGCACGGGATCGCCGCCTCGCGTCGCCCGCCAGCCCAGCCACGCGAAGAGGAGCAGCCCGGCGATCACGAATCGCGTTCCCGCCAGGAAGAATGCCGGCATCGTCTCCAACGCCAGCCGGATCGCGAGGTAAGTCGAGCCCCAGACCAGGTAGACCGCGAGGAACGCGAAGAGGATCCGAGCGCGAGAGGGGTGGGGCATGCGGGAGTATCCAGGAAAGCAGCGGACCAGAGAAGCTGTAGCCTGGCTCGAGCCGAGTACTCAAGCAAGGCGTCCGCGGATCAGCCCGTGGCGGGGATCAGAACGCGAAGTCCTGCCCTGTTGTTGGATCGGGTGCCTCCGGCAACGCGCCCGGAGCCGCAGGCTCGAGTTCCAGCCCCTTGGATACCAGGAAGTAGTTGAGCGCCCCCGCGAGATGGACGGCAAGCGCCGCGTAGGCGCGCCCCACGGACACGACTTCGATGCCCTGGCCGTGCCCGCTGAGCCTGTTCCTCAGATGGGGGAGAGTCATTAGAATCTGCTCTCCGAATCCCGAAGTCAACGAGCGGGGAAGGTCCTTGAACAGGTCGGACTTCATTAACTCTCGGACGAGCTCGGCCGCGTTCCCGTGCTCCTTCTTCAGCAGGGTCTTCATTACGCTCTCGAAGCTCTTTGCAGCATTAAGGATAGCTTCCTTGTAGTCCTCCGACGCCACGCATGCTCTGGACTTCGTGAACTCTTCCTCGGCCCCCGCGTATCCATTGGTCCGAAGCAGTTCGTCCGTCCCGACGAGGACCTCCATGGCAAGGTACTCGGTGTCTAGCTGGAAGAACTGCCCGTCGGCGAAACGCCACTCGAAGTGCTCCTGATCGAGCACCTCATTCAGGTGCCGTTGAAATTGGAACGGAAAGGCGTCGGTACTCTCGAGCGCCGCAGACAACAGTTCGACCGCGTCGAAGACTCGCGACCACGGGGCGAGAAGGACAAATGTCTCGAGACTCACGTTGCCCAAACTCTGCTTCTGTTCGTGGCTCCAAACGGAGAGCGTCGCCAAACCGTAGCGCTCTCGTAGGTGCTCCCGGACCTTCTCTATGTGAGAAGCATCGCAGTTGTATCCCGATTCATCGACCTCCCGCCAAGTGAGATTGAACCGGTCGATGGAGTACCAGATGCGTCGGCGTAGTTTCTTTGGAATCTCTGCGGTCAGACTTCCGTCAGCCAGGGACGCCTCGAATCGTTGGCTGAAAACTCGCTTCATCGTCCCCTCGCCTTGCCGGCTGCATGCAACGTATCGCCGTGGCCACGCGCAAATGCTGTGACTGGACTTGCTGACGGATCGACTGCGCTTTCGGGGCGGCCTCGCCGAGACTGCGCTTGGCACCGGTCGGCAATCAGCCGTTTCGTTACCGGTCTGGGTCTCGACTCCGCTTCGATGCCCGACCTCTCTTGGCGCCATCCAACGCGTACGGGCCAAGGAATTTTTGCCCGTTGAAGTGGATCATGTGATCGGGGTTCTCAGCGACCCAGACTTCGGTATCCCAGGCGATCTCAGCGGCGTACCTTCGGAATCCCGCGATGCGGCAGCTCCCGAGCATCCGTTCCAATTCACTGTGGCGTTTCGGCGAAACGGGACCGTGAGAGGTCACGGCCTCGACCAGATACAGCCAGCGTTGCTTTCGCCAATAGAGGATGAGGTCAGGGAGCTTGTCGTGCTCGGTGATCGGGACGCCGAGCGCCCTCAACAGCTCGGCCTCGAAGACCACGCGCTTTCGAGCCGTGTCGCCAAAGTAAAGGAGTTCCGCGCCTGGGGCGAATCTTGGGCCGAACTCGTTCACAACCGCCACCTGGAGTTCGTTGTGTTTCCCGGGCGAGAGGGAGACGGTAGAGCCGTCTGAAAGCCGAAGGGGGACGAGGTGTGTCTCCCGGATTCCAGCGTATGTGGCGGCGAGCGAAGCGTGGTCGCGAAGAAATCCTGCGACCTCAGTGTCGAAAGCGGAGGTGCCGTAGGCTCGGACGACCCTGAGCGCGGCGGCGGAAATCTGATACGCGTTTTTCCCGCTGTTCGTCGGCCTGGTGGGGTCGTCCGCGTTTCGATCTACGACTCGCGCCTGCTCGAACTGGTGCAGGGTCTGCCTCCGGATGGTCTCTCGCGAATTCGGCTTGTAGTCCTTCCCGTACGCGTCGCGCATGAAGGCCATCACGTCGACGGTGCGAAGCGGACGTGCCCGCGCGGCTTTCCACGGGCTCCGAGGTCCGATGCCAGCCAGTGCCAGAAGGGTGAGCGCGGAGCGTTCGTTCCGTTGCGGTTTCGGGAGGCCCAGGAGCTCGAGAATCTCGGATGCTTGCACGATCTTCGTCAACGAGTCGCTCCGGCGAGATCTAGCTGGAGCGACTCGCTCACCCCTAGCTCCTCGAGTATCACGGCCTCGATGTTCTCGATCTCCGCGAGCTGGAGCCCGAAGGTTCGGTGGCCTATTCGCGCTATCGTTTCGAGCGATGGGAGCGGCATCGACCGGATCTCGGCTGCGTTCACCTGCGTGTTCCCGCTGATTGTGCGGAAGTAGCGATCAAGGAGCGCCGAGTTGAATAGCGCGGTCAGGCCACGTGTTTCGTCGGTCGTCAGGTCGCGACTCTCGTGGTAAACGAAGTTCAAATGATTTTCCAACGCGACCAAAGGACGGATTGCGAATTCGGACAAGAACGCGCCAGCCACAAGTCTTCGACGCTCTTCCTTCGCCGTGAACCGTCGCATCGGGACGTAGTTCTTCGCCGGCACCAGGAGAGGTGCCGAGTCGACGGTGACCTTTAGCGCCGTGGGTTTCATCCCTTTCGTTACCGGCCACAAGACCTCGAACGCGCGCACGTTGTGGACGGAGAGAAGAGGCACGGTGTCGACTCCGTCGAGCGCCTGACGAAGAAATGGTTTCGCTCTGAACGAAACCACCGGGCCGGTCGAAACGCGGAGCCCGAGGTCCGTGAACCGGAAGGGCCAGGCCTCGAGATGCGTCATGATGCTCGCATCCACCGACGTCTCCGGGATGCGCAGAATGTTGTCACCGCCGGAATCATCGAGGACCAGGCCGGACCGCAGAACGCTCTCCGAAGCGTCGAAGAGATTCGATCTCCCACTCGTCGACAGCCGAACCATGGGTGATTGATGCGTCCGTATGGAGTAAGTGATGACGCTCTCTTGCAAGACACTCGATTCCCGGAAGGTGTCGGTGCGCGATTCGAAGAGGTGCACCCGCTCGAGGGACATGTGTTCGAAGTAGCGCCTGCGGAACCCACGGAAGTATGGGCCGTTGCAGAAGATCCTGGGGGTGATCGCGACTAACTCGCCTCCCTGTCGAAGCAGGTCGGCGGCCAGCGCCATGAAGAGCGCGTAGATGTTTGGCTGCCCATGAATGACCTCGCGCATCGCCCGCGCGTGTGGCGAGTCTTTCGAAAGCTTGTAGTACGGCGGGTTCATGATCGCCAGGTCGAACCGCCGCGCGTCTACCTGGCGGTCGAATAGGCGTGTCTGTGGGGCGAGCGCGAGGATGAAGTCCTGCTCGTGGATACAGAAACTCATCTCGTGGCCAGCGGCGCGGAGCGCGCGTCCGCACGACTCCATGCAACCGTCGAGCGCCTGGAGGAGGGTCGGGTCGGTCTCGTAAAGCTCGAAGTGAAGCTTCCTGGGGCTCTCGAATCCTAGGACCCGTTCGCTTACGGCCGCCGAGAGAATACCCAGGCCCGCGCCCGGGTCGAGGATGTCTATCGTCGCTCCAGAAAGGCTGGGCAGCGAGGCCATGAAGTTCGCAACGGACGAGGGAGTGAAGAACTGTCCGCGATGCTTACGCTCCTCGCGGGGGGTGGCGATACGGCGGTCCGCCTGAAGGGCGAGAGCGGCGCCCACGAGGGTGGTTTCCGAATTTTTGTTGCGCATCCCTCGTTCGCTCTCCCTCATCGAATCCCGCGTGTCAAGGTAGCGTCACCGCCGGGGCAAGATAGCGCGTTTCGTGCCGCCGGTGCTGGCCGTCGACCGACCCCGCGATTGAACGTCCGCGCACCCCGGTGTAGGCTGCGGCCTCTTTCCCTAGAGAGGGGACCCCATGTTGCTGAGCATGACCGGCTACGGGCGCGCCGAGGCGCCGTTCGATGCGCAGCGGCTCTCGATCGAGATCCGCTCCGTCAACCATCGCTTCTGTGAGATCTCCGCGCGGCTGCCGCGACTGCTGGCGACGCTGGAGGGGCGTGTGCGGGAGCGGATCCAGGCCAAGCTCTCGCGCGGCAAGATCTACGTCACCGTGAGCCTCGACGGACCTGAGGGGGATGACACTCGGCTGCGCGTCAACGAGGCGGCGGCGACGCGCTATGTCCAAGCGCTGCGCGAGCTGAAGAAGAAGCTCGATCTCGCGGGCGACGTCGAGTTGAGCACCATCGTCGGCTTGCCGGAAGTGCTCGCCTGGGAAGCCGCCGAGCACAGCGAGGACGATCTCTGGCAGCGCACGGTCGCGGTGCTCGATCGCGCCATCGACGACATCCTCGACATGAAGCAACGCGAAGGCGCCAATCTGTCCAAGGATCTGCTCGAGCGCGTCGACGCGATCGAGACGGCGCTGCGTCAGGTCATCGATCGCGTTCCGGCGATGCTCGGGTCGCACCGCGAACGGCTCTCGACCCGTTTGGCGGAGGTCGCCCAGGATCTCGAGTTCAATCGCAACCGGTTGGAGATCGAGATGGTGCTCTTCATCGACCGCACCGATTGCACCGAGGAGTGCGTGCGGTTGAATTCCCACCTCGATCAGTTCCGTCAACTGGTCGACGCGCCGGAGCCGGCCGGACGAAAGCTCAATTTCCTGCTGCAGGAGATGAACCGCGAGGCGAACACGATCGGTTCGAAGGCGCAGGATGTCTCGATCGCGCGCGAGGTCATCACGATCAAGGAAGAGTTGGAGCGGATCCGCGAGCAAGTGCAGAACTTCGAGTAGTCGCGCGCCATGACGATCGTCCCGCCGCTTCTGGACACCGGTTTTCCTTTCGTCGTCTCCGGCCCGTCGGGGGTGGGCAAGACCGTCGTCTGTCGCGCCGTCCTCGATCAGATCCCGCGGAGCGAGCGTTCGATCTCCGCCACGACCCGCGAGCGACGCGAGGGAGAGGTCGACGGCGAGAGCTACTTCTTCTACTCGCCCGCGCAGTTCGCCGCCGAGGTCGAGTCGGGCGGGATGGCGGAGTGGGCCGAGGTGCACGGCCGACTCTACGGAACGCCGCGGGCCTGGCTCGATCGCCGCCTCGCCGCCGGCGTCACCGTCGTGCTCAACATCGACGTGCAGGGAGGGCTCGCGATCCGTCGCGCCTATCCTGACTGCGTCTTGGTCTTCCTCTTGCCTCCTTCGGTCGAAGTGTTGCGCGCTCGTCTGGAGGGACGCGCCACCGACGGCCAGCCCGAAGTGGAGCGCCGGCTGAAGCGCGCGATCGAGGAGATGGCCTTCGTCGACGAGTACGATTACGTCGTGGTGAACGGCGAGCTCGAGGCCGCCGGCGCCGAACTTCTCGCGATCGTGCGGGCCGAGCGGGCGCGGGTCAGCCGCCGCCGACCGAAGTGAGAGGTGAGTCGATGAAGGAGCAGCGCGTGCGTCAGGTCGTCCTCGGCGTGACCGGATCGATCGCCGCCTACAAGGCGGCGGAATTGGTGCGCCTGCTGGTCAAGTCACGCGTCGGCGTCGAGATCATCTTGACGCGGGCCGGCGCCCAGTTTCTCACGCCGCTCACGCTCTCGACGCTCTCCGGCCGCCCCGTCACGACCGATCTCTGGGACGCGACGGGCGCCGATCCGCAGGCCGGCATCTGGCACATCCAGGCGAGCCGAGAGTCGGATCTCATCGTGGTCGCGCCGGCGACCGGCAACATCCTCGGGAAGGTCGCGCACGGCATCGCGGACGATGCGCTCTCGACGGCGATCCTCGCATCGACCGCGCCGGTGCTCTTCGCGCCCGCCATGAACACGAAGATGTGGGAGCACCCGGCCGTGCAGGACAACCTGCGGATTCTGCGTTCGCGCGGCGCGCAGTTCGTGGCGCCCGGCTCGGGCGAACTCGCGTGCGGCGAAGTGGGCGCGGGGCGCATGGCGGAGCCGGAGGAGATCCACGGCGAAGTGATGCGACTGCTGGCGGTCGGCGCGCGCCAGGGCCGACTGCTGGTCACCGCGGGCGGGACAGAAGAGGCGATCGACCCGGTGCGGTGCCTGAGCAACCACTCCAGCGGTCGCATGGGATTCGCGATCGCCGAGGCGGCCCGTGATCTGGGCTGGGAAGTCACGTTGGTGCACGCGCGGAGCAGCGCGCCGCCGCCGTTCGGCGTGGAGAAGGTGCGCGTCGCGAGCGCGCTGGAGATGGCGAACGCCGTCGAGCATCTCCACGCCGCGCACGACGCGCTGATCATGGCGGCGGCTGTTGCCGACTACCGCCCGCGCCGCGCGACCACCCAGAAAATTGCCAGCGGCGAGAGCGATCTGCGCATCGAGCTGACGCCCAATCCCGACATCCTGGCCGGAATGAAGGGGCATCGCGATCATCAGGTCACGGTCGGATTCGCCTTGGAATGGGGGCAACCGGGCGACGAGGGAGACGCCGAACGTCAGGAGCGCGCGCGGGCCAAGCTCCGCCAGAAGGGGTGCGATCTGATCGTCCTGAACAATCCGCACGCGCCCGGCTCGGCCTTCGGCGGCGACACCAACCAGGTGACGTTGATCGACGCGAGCGACGCCGTCGATGTCTGGCCGCTCTCGACCAAAGAAGAAGTCGCGCACCTGTTGATGGCGCGCGTCGAGACGATGCTGGCCGCCAAGCGCCGAGGCGCGCGTGGCTGAGCGCGGGGGCAAACCGGCGCCGCGCGAACTGCTCGAAGAGATCACGCGCCAGGCCGAGTCGGAGTTGGCGCGCGGCGTGCGGTTCTGGTCGGATCCGGCCTTGATCGACGAGCTGCGCGCGTTGGTGAAGGAAGTCGCCAGTGGGGGGGCGGTGACGTCTTCCTCTGCGGCGGCGCCTGCGCGGGCTTCAACTCCGGCGAAACCGAAGGCGAGAGCGGCGGCGCGGGCGCCGAGTTCGGCTGCCCCTCCCGTCTCCTCGTCCGCCGCGTCCGAGACGCGGCGGACTACTTGGCCTCCGCCTCCTGACGCGGTGGGTCGCGCCGTCGACTGGGCCGAGCAGTTGGCCGCCGTGCGCGCGGAGGCGATGGGCTGTACGAAGTGCGGCCTTTGCGAGGGGCGCGCCAACGTCGTCTTCGGATCCGGGACCGGTAGGATTCCCTTGGTCTTCGTGGGCGAGGCGCCCGGGGCGGATGAGGATCGCCAAGGGCTGCCGTTCGTCGGCCGGAGCGGGCAGCTCCTGACCAAGATCATCGAAGCGATCGGGCTTTCGCGCGACGATTGCTATATCTGCAACGTGATCAAGTGCCGGCCTCCGGACAACCGCAATCCGGCGCCCGACGAGATCAGCAAGTGTTCGCCGTTCCTCGAGCGGCAGATCGACATCCTGCGACCCAAGGTCATCTGCACGCTCGGGCTCTTCGCCACGCAGCGGCTCCTCGACTCGACGGCGCCGATCGGCCAGCTCCGCGGACGGTTCCATGACTACCGCGGCGTCCCCGTCCTCCCGACCTACCATCCGGCTGCTCTGTTGCGGAATCCCTCGCTCAAGCCGACGGTCTGGGAAGACGTGCAACTCCTCCGGCGCAAGCTGGACGAGTGACGCCGTAGCTCGAAGCTGTCAGGAGGAGTTCGATGAGCGTGCGTGAACGACTCGGCGCGGATGCCCTGCCGTCGCCGAGCGGCCGCGTCCCCCCGCAGGCGCTGGAGGCCGAGATGTCGGTCTTGGGCGCGATGCTCTTGGATCGAGATGCGGTCGGGAAAACGGCCGAGATCCTCGACGCGACGGCGTTCTACCGCGACGCGCACCGCCGCATCTACGAGGCGATCTTCTCGCTCTCCGAACGCAACGAGTCGGTCGACCTCATCACGCTGACCGAGGAGCTGCGCAAGCGCGGATGGCTCGAAGGGATCGGCGGCGCCGCGTACGTCGGTCAACTTCTCGATGCGGTCCCGACGGCGGCGAACGTCGAGTACCACGCCAACATCGTGCTCGAAAAAGCCGTGCTGCGGCGGCTGATCGAGGTCGCGACCGAGATCGCCTCGCGCGGCTACGACGCGGCCGACAGCTCCGGCGAACTGATCGATCGCGCGGAAGAACTCATCTTCGCCATCAGCGACCCGCGGCTGAGGCGCGGATTCGTCGCGCTCAAGAGCCTGCTGCCGCGCGCGGTCGACGTCATCCAAGAGGTCTTCGACAACAAGCGCGCCGTGACCGGCGTGGCGACCGGTTTCCTCGATCTGGACAGGATGACCGCCGGGTTCCAACGCTCCGACCTGATCATCATCGCGGGGCGTCCTTCGATGGGGAAGACGTCGTTCGCGCTCAACGTGGCGGAGTCGGCCGCCATCCGACAGAAGGTGCCGGTTGGGATCTTCTCGCTGGAAATGAGCCGCGAACAGCTCGTCATGCGCATGCTCTCTTCGCAGGCGCGCATCCCGTCACACAAACTGCGGACCGGATATCTGCGCCCGGAGGAGTGGCAGAACCTCGCCATGGCGGCCGGCCATCTCTCGGAAGCGCCCATCTTCATCGACGACACGCCGGCCATCAGCGTGATGGAGATGCGGGCCAAAGCGCGGCGTCTGAAGCGCGAGCATGGACTCGGCATGCTCGTGATCGACTACCTGCAGCTCGCGCGCGGCTATCAGAACCCCGAGAGCCGCCAGCAGGAGATCTCGCAGATCTCCCGGTCGCTCAAAGCGCTGGCCAAGGAGCTGGAGATCCCGATCCTCGCGCTGTCGCAGCTCTCTCGCGCCGTCGAACAGCGCGAGGACAAGCGTCCGATGCTCTCGGACCTCCGCGAGTCGGGCGCCATCGAGCAGGACGCCGACCTCGTCATCTTCATCTTCCGCGAGGAGTTCTACCGCCCGCAGAAGGAAGAGGCGCGCGGTATCGCCGAGGTCATCATCGGCAAACACCGCAACGGACCCACCGGCCACATCCGCACGACCTTCATCAGCGAACTCGCCCGTTTCGAATCACTGGCGGAAGTAGGGGAGGAGCCTTTCTAGTCATCGATCGCCCGGCGATCGACGACTCTGGACCCATGCGCACCCTCATCCCCGTCCTCCTCATCTGCTTGCGCTCGAGCCCCCTTCTCGCCAACCCCTCCCCCTCCTTCGTCCAAGAAGACTCCCTCCCTCTCCCCACCAACTTCCGCGCCGAATACGGCGACGCCATCCACATCCGCGATCTCCGCCCGAAACTGAAAGACGTCCTCGCCAAGTGCATCCACGCCGAACGCGAGCGTTTCTCCGGCGTGCAGGATCTCGCCTATCGTGACCGCGTCCGCGCGCTCGTCATCTGGGGCGATCCCGCCGACACGTCGTCGCGTCGCGTCGTGAACGAGACGGTCACGCAGAACTACTTTCGCGCGCCGGACCAGGCATGGAGCGAACCGCTCGGTTCCCGCGAGTACGACGCCGCGAAGCGAGAGACCAAGGTCGAGCTGGATTTCGACACCGGTTCCTCGGCGCGTCGACTCTCCGATCTGCCGTTCTTCTTCGAAGATCTCGATCGCTACGACTTCCGCATCGACGATCGCCGCGTGGTGATGAGTCCGGCGGCGCACGACAGCGTGGGCGCGAACTCGGGCGGCATGCAGGACGCGCGCGTCCTCTACCAGATCGCCTTCACGCCGCGCAGCGACTTCGACGCCACGCCGGAAGGCTGGTTCCTCGTCGACACGAGCGAGTACCGCATCCTGCACTTCGAGATGAGGTGGACCGACAACGTGCCGTTCCCCGCGTTCCTCAAAGGGATCGACCGAGTCGTCGTCACGCGCTCCAAGCATGGCGGCGTCTGGCTGGACGATCGGATCGCCGGGGTCATCCGGCTGCGGAGCTTGCCGCGCTTTCCTTCTCGCGTAGAGTTCGACCTGCGCACCGAGCGCGTGCGCGTCAACGAAGGAGTCGCGGACTCACTGTTCCGGGCGAGGGGGAGATGAGGATGATGCCTCCGACGGCGGCGGTTCTGGCGAAGCGTCTGGGCGTCCGCGTCGTGTTTGTGATCGGACTCGGATTCGCGCTCTCGGCCGCTATCTCCACGCAGGGTCGCGCGGAGGAGGCCCCGACCCCGGCCGGGCTCGAAGCGTACCTCGACAGTCTCGCGGCCACCGCCGACACGCTCGTCCACTGGGAGACCCTCGCGCCCGCGGAATTCCTCGCCGATTCGGCCTGGACGCCGGCCGGGTCCGATAGCGCGCGCGCCCACGCTCGTCGATTCGACTACGCGGTGTTGCCGTCGGCGGGCTTCTCGAAGGTCGAGGGGTCTCGCTCGGGACTCGACGCTTCGCTCGAAGTCACCGGACGACCTGAGATCCGCTTGGACTTGGGCGCCAGCCGCGCCTTCGGCTGGAAGCAGTGGGAAGGTGACGCCGGACTCTCCGTCGGCTGGGGCGGTCCACCGGCCACACGTCGCGTGCGCGAGCGAATCTCCGGCGGGCCCGATCCGCGGCAAGCCGAACGGGACGAACCCGCGGTCGCGTTCTCACTCGCGTGGGAGCGCCGCGCCGCGGTCTTCGGCGCCAATCGTCCCTTCGCGAATTCGATCCTCGCTGGGCTGGCCAGCCTCGATCGACAGGAGTACCTGGACCGCCGCGCGGTGACCCTCGGCCTCTCCGCCAAGCTGACGACGATCACGCGCGCCGAACTCGCCTACGAAGTGCGGAGCGAGCGACCGTTGCGGGCGCGCGAACACGGGCTCTTCGAGTGGAGCGACGAATGGGAGCGCAACGCGCAGGCGGACCGCGTGCGCACGCGAGGTCTGGTTGCGCGCTGGCTCTGGCGCAAGGGCGTCGAGGACGCGATCGTCGTGCGCGTGGCCACTCACGGCGGCATGCTCGGCGGGGAGAGGGACCACTCGACCCTCGGTTTCGAGACGCGCGCGCGCTACCACGCACCCGGTTTGCAGTCGATCGATCTAGTCTCGGCGTTGGCGGTGGCGGGAGGCGACGCGCCCGCGCAAGAGCGACCGGACCTGGGCGGAGTTTCCAACTTGCGCGCCTACCCGACGCGCGCGTTCGTCGGCGCCTCGTCGTACTTCGTGCGGCTCGACATCGCGTCGGCCGAGGATCCACTGCGCGACGTCTCGTTCTTGCGTTGGGTGAAACTGCAGCCGCTGGCCTTCGCGGATGGCGGGGCGGTCTGGGGCGAGCGGCCCTGGCGCGAGTTCCGCACCGAGTTCCCGGAGTCGTCGGACTGGAAGTTCGACGCGGGAGTCGGTCTGCGACGGGAAGTCCCATTGCTCGGGCCGATCTTGTTCGCACGCGTCGACGCGGCCTGGAGATTCGATCGCTCGCGCGATCGACTTACTTGGGTCTTCTCGCTGGAGCCGTAGCGTCGCCCGAATCATCGCCGGTTTCGTTCATCATCCGGACGCGAACTCCCGAAACTTGAGGGGGCGTCGCCTCCCTCCCGGGACGTCGAGCCCGAATCCGCCTTCGGACCGAACTCACAGAGGATGGGACCGTGAACTCGACGATGCGTGGTCGTGCTTGGTGTGCGCGCTTATGCCTGCTCACGTTTATCAGTGCCCAATGCGTTTCCCCCGTTCTGGCCGATGGACAAATGCTCCAAGCGCCCTTCATGGTGACGGCGATCAACAACGAGCCCATCGCCTTCCTGAGCGGCGAGGCGGACGTGACCTACATCGAGAACTCGTGGGATGAGTCTTCGTTGGCTTTCCGCGGGGTCGAAGGCGTATCGAACTCTCCGGCCGGTCCGTTCTTTACACCGACTCTCAGCTTTCGACGGGGCGACAGGTTCTACCTGCGCACCAACCCCGGACTGGTTGTCGAGGTGGCGGTGCTCCAAGAGACGCAACACCGAGTGACGTTGGAGATGGTTCCGCGACCGCTGGCTGCATCGCCAGTCGAAGCTGGTGTTTCCTATGGGCACGTCCGCAGCGCCGCACGGCCGACATCGTTGAGTCGCCCGCAGGCGAGTTCAGGCACCGGAGTGTGGGCACAGTGTCACGAGACCGGCTCTCGCGACGGGGCGAACGTTTCGAGCGGCGGCTCGCTAGCTGGCGGACTGGTGTGCGGACTACTCGGCGGCCTGATCGGAACCGGAATCGCGTACGTCGCCCAGTCGGCGCCCGAACCCCCGATGCTGTCGGCGCTCACGGTCTCGGACGGTGATTGCAGATACGCCTACGCCGACGCCTACAAGCGAGCCGGCAAGTCCAAGAAGCAGAGCGCTGCTCTAACGGGCGGGCTCGTCGGCACTGCGGTGGTCGTGGCGCTGTTACTCAGCTCTTCCACCGAGAACTAAGCCCGCTCGCGCCTCCCCCGAGTCACCAAGTGCGTCCCACTAACCACTTCAGCATCACCTCGCAGTAGTCATCGACCAATTCGAAGGGCGGCGCGGTGGCTTGGCCGGAGTGGACGGCGTCCATCGAGAGGATGTCCTCGTGCGCGCCGGCGACCACTTGCATCCCATGTCCGGCGTCGGCGAAGACTCGAATCGCGCCGTGCGACCGCGGATTCCGCGCGAACGCCGCTCAAGTCTCGCGCACACTCTCTTCAACGGGAATGTGCCGGTCCTTGCCGCCGAAGAGGCAGAGTGTCGGGACGGTCGAACGCGCTAGATCCGGCGCGGGCTCGTACGCCCCGTGCCGCGTGAAGAACGCGCGTTGTTCGGCGTTCAGACTGTCCCGCGACGGCGGCGCGTCCCTCCACCCAAGCTTGGCGAACCACCCCTCTCCCTTCGCCTCGGCCCACGCGCGCTCGAGTTCCCGCCGCCCCTCTCCCGTCTGGTAGTAACGCCTGAGCACGCCACGCACGACGTAGGCGTCGGCCACCTCGTCATCTCTCCATCCCTCCTGGCGAAGCCGCTCCATCCGTTGGTAGAGCGACTGCAAGACGGGCGACACGCCGGGCGCAGAGACGAGGATCGCGAAGGCCAGCGATGGATCCTCGGCCGCGACGATCTGTCCCACCCAACCGCCCTGACTGATGCCCCAGACGCCCACGCGGTCGATCTCCGGTTGCGCGCGGAGGAAGCGGATCGCCGCCGCCGCGTCGCTCGCGCGCTCGTGCAGGTCGGGACCGTCCGTGTAGACGCCGCCCGATCCGCCGATACCTCGCTTGTCGAAGTCGAGCACGACGAGCCCCGACTCGATCAGGCAACGGATCATCTTGCGACGAATCGGATGACGCCGGTCCCACTCGCCGGAGCCGGTCAGGATGACGATTCCCGTGCGCTGAGTGGCGTCGTCCGAGTAGAGCGTGCCGGCGAGCGTGAGCGTGTCGCACGGGATGGTGACGTCGACACCGGCGGGGAAAGGGCGATCGTCGGCGTGGGTGTCGGCGAAAGAGAACGCAGATGCGACGAGCGACGTGAGAGCGAGGACCCGGAGGCGAACCATCGGCCGCGACGGAACGGAAGAAAACCGGAACGAGGACCGGAACGAGGACCGGAGCGAGGACAGGCGCGAGAACAACGAGAACATCGCAAACATCGCGAACATCGAGAGCATCCTTTCGAGGGAGAGACGCCGCGCGGACGATCTCAGTCCGACGCTCCGCCGTCTTGAACGGGAGAAACCTGGCTGCTCGAGCGTCCGAGTCGGCGCAGCGGTCGAGTGGTCTGGCCGAGCGCGCGTTTCAATTCCCGGGTCAGATGGCTCTGGTCGCTGAAGCCGCACCGATCTGCGATGTCCGCCAGCGCTTCGTCGGTGGAACGAATCGAGCGCGCCGCCCGCGCGAGCCGCTCGCGACGTACGAGTTGTCCAGGGGAGCAGCCGTAGAAGCGACGGAACGCCCTCGCGGCATAGACCGGGTGCAGCGCGGCGGTATCGCCACCGTTTCTTCGCGCCGCGACACGTCCAAACGGGCCGACACTTCGAGGAGCCAGCCTTCGGCCAGCAGGAGGGTCTCCGGCCGCGGATGGGCGAGCGAGAGAGCGCGAGCGAATCGATCCGCGCGCGTCGCGAACTCCCGACTCTGGAGGAAGGCCCGCTCCTCGAACCCGTGAAAGACGCCCGCTTCCGGCTCGAGTCCAGCATCGATCTCGACCAAGAGTCCGGTCGTGACTTCGTCTCCGAACTCGAGCTCGTGCGAGTCGCCCGCGGGAAAACGCCGCAGGCTGCCGCCCGCGCAGACGCGAAGCTCGGCGGCGTTTCTTCCGTTGATGCGTTCGGTGAACCCGCCGCTGGCGAGGAAGAGCAAGTGCGGCCGCGCGTGTCCGTGCCCGCGCATGCGAAGGCGCGGAGGAAGCGAAAGCGGCTCGAGAAGAAATGGCCCGGCCCGATGCGTCGGCGCCGAATCGACAGGGGTGGCGTCCACGGGGCGCAGTACGGGGGGAGAGGGGGAAGGTTGCCGGTTGCGCTCGCGCCGGCTCGAGTCGAGTCGAGTCGTCTCGAGATTGCTTGACCGCGGGACACGCGGCGGACCATGCTCTGCCCCTGCCATTTGCATGCTGTTGATCGCACACCGGCGCCCGCGGCCGCGAGGAGGACAAGCCATGACGAACACTGTCGAACTCCTTCGGTCGGTTGGCCGCAGCTCCGTGTCCATGGAGAGCGATCCGCGCTAGTTCGCGCCGTCCCGTCGAGTCCCCTGAGGTCCTCTCGAGCCCTCTCAGGTTCTCGCAGGTTCTCTCCCCCGGGCCCCGAGTCGCCGCTTCCGACCCCCTGCATTCCTGCGGGAGCGTGGTCAGCGGCCTTCGCATGCCCTCGGTCTCCCGTCGATCTATCTGAGCTCCATCTACGCTCGATCAACGCTCGAGGAGGAGACCTCTCGTGAACGCACGTCTGGAAGAACTGGGATGGGATCTGGCTTGGGATGAGTTGGCGCGGGAGTCGGGCGCTGCGAGCGGCGCGGAGCCGAGACTCCAGCCGGGCCGCGTCGCCGCGGAGCATCGGGACCGATATCACCTCCTGACGGCCGACGGTGAACGCGACGCTGCGTTCGAGAGTCGCCACCAGAATCGCCCCGCGGTTGGCGACTGGGTGCTCTGGGAGGAAGCGTCGTTGCGCGCCGACGGACTCGCCCTCGTGCGCGAGCTGCTGCCGCGTCGCGCTGCGTTCGTGCGCCACGTCGCCGGGGAGGACACCACCGCGCAGGTCGTCGCCGCCAACATCGACGTCCTGTTCGTGGTCACGTCGATCGGCGCGAACCTGAATCCGCGCCGGTTGGAGCGGTACCTGGCGTTGGCGTGGGAGAGCGGCGCGCTGCCGGTGGTCGTCGTGACGAAGATCGATCTGGAGCGACCGGACGACGCCACGGAGCGGGCGCTGGCCGAAGTCGCGCTCGGAACGCCCGTGCACTGGGTCTCGAGCTACACCGGCGAGGGACTCGACGACGTCCGCGCTCACCTCGCTCGCGGCCGCACCGGCGCGCTCTTGGGGTCGTCCGGCGTCGGCAAGTCGAGTCTCGTGAACGCGCTGATCGGGGCGGAGCAGTTGCGCGTCTCCGGCATCCGTGTGGATGGCAAGGGACGCCACACCACGACGCACCGCGAGCTGGTCTTGCTGCCGAGCGGCGGCTGTCTCATCGACACGCCGGGAATGCGCGCGCTCAAGCTCTGGAACGCGGAGGACGGGATCGCGCAGACCTTCGCGGACGTCACCAGTCTGACCGAGTCGTGTCGCTTTCGCGATTGTCGACACGAGGCCGAACCCGGCTGCGCCGTCCGCGCCGCCGTCGACTCAGGTCGACTGGGTCCGGACCGAGTTCGCAGCTACCTGAAGCTGCGCGCCGAGGAAGAACACCTCGTCCGTCGCCAGAGCGTCCTCGCGCGTCGTTCGGAAAAGCAGCGCATCAAGACGGCGACGCGAGGATATAGGGAGGCGCTGGAGAGGAAGGGGAAAATGGAGCGGTGATGGGCGCGGCGTGCGGCGTGCGGTGCGCGACTCGTGGAGCGCGACGCATGAGGGGCGAGCCGCGACACCGAAGCATCGAAGTGGGCGCCTCCGCTACTTCGATGTCCAGCCCGGTCGGGCGGCCATCCGCTTGTGAAATCGTGCACTACTATTGCCGGCAACAGTTGCACCATTTTTCACAAGCCGCGCCGAACCGCGCCGCGCCGCGCCGCGCCGAACCGCGCCGAACCGCGCCGAACCTTGCCGCGCGCCAATAAATGCAGATTCACCCAGACTGTACATGACGAACGTGCCGGCTCTTCCATACGGACAAATTCACTCGTCGATATAGCGCCGGGGCTGTCCCTTCGTGTGGACCCGAAAGACCAAAACCTTCGCGCCGTCTTTACCAGCGATCGCGGTGTGCCGCTTCTTGAACGGAATGTGCCCGACACCGCCGGGCGCGCCGAGGATCGACGGCTCGCCGTCGATCCTGATCTCGACGTCGTCCTCCGTGCCGAGGACGAGACCCAAGCCGAAGAGGGCGATCGGAGCGATTGCGCTCATGACTTTCACGGACACCTCCGGTTGTTGTACCGGTCGGCAGGTGAGCGGCGACCAAGTGACAATGCAACCATAGATGACTGTGATCTCATCCCAGGAAGTCTCCTCAGTCGGCATCGACTGGCAACAATAGATCTCGCCGCGAGCCTGCTCCTCGGGATAATTCAGGCGATCCCTCGGCGATTGCTCACCAACCCGACGATCTCAGAACGCCGCTTCCTCCAGCGTCCCCTCGAACGCCAGCCCTTCGATTTCGAGACGCAGTTCGCATTCCGCGGCGATCATTTCGCCTTCCTGGACGGACCAGCTAACCCCGTTCAGCTCGGCGTTCACGAGCGAGCCACTGACGGTCCCGCCGAGTTCGGGTTCGAACGTGTTGAAGACGATTTCGCCTCCACCGTCGCCTCCACCGGCGCTGCCACTTCGATAGACGAGCTCGATCGCCGCCTGGATGTCAGCCATGGAGAATGGCGCGTACTCGACGCGGGCAGACCGGGCTCGCAGCGACGTCGGATCGTCCGCCCAGCTCCCGAAGAAGATCGACTCTCCCTCGACGACAGCGCCCGGCTCCACCGTGATCGAGAGCCCGTACGCACCTCGGTTGCCGGGCCGCGCCAGCGGAAAGAAGACCTCGATCGACTCGAGAATCGGCGTCCAACGAGACGTCCGCGGCATGGTGGCTGCTCCTCCTTGGAGGTAGGTGACGCGGAGTCGTCGCCCGTCGCCCTGCGCCCTGCGGCCTGCGGCCTGCGGCCTGCGGCCTGCGGCCTGCGGCCTGCGGCCTGCGGCCTGCGGCCTGCGGCCTGCGGCCTGCGGCCTGCGGCCTGCGGCCTGCGGCCTGCGGCCTGCGGCCTGCGGCCGAGCTTCGGGCGCAGGGTCTCGTCACGAAACCGTCGGAATCGCAGTAATTTTCGGTCACCCGGCCGCCGGCCTGAAGACGCCCGTCTCGCCCTGTGGACCTGGCGTGCCGTGCGTGCAAAGATCCCGCCCGCGTCAGCAACGGAGAGGAGCGCGATGGACTCGATACCTCGAGGTCCCGCCCGAGTGGGCGGCGGTCGCGCCAAGGCTCCGCGGACTCAGTACCTCTGCTCGGACTGCGGGGACACCTTTCCGCAGTGGTACGGACGATGTCCTGCCTGCCAGGCCTGGGGCACGCTCGCCGAGTTTCGAGAGGCGGCCGCCGGCAAAGGCGAGCGCGCGGGACCGGGCGGTTCGCTCTTGAACGTGCCGGCCATCGCCCAGCCGAAGCGCGCGTCCCCAGGGCGCGGCCGATCGACCGCGGGCCGCACTCCGGCGAACCCGGCGAACCCGGCGCCCCCGGCGCTCGACGCGACGCACGCCCCCGACGCCGCCTCCGACGCCGCACCCTCCGCCGACTACGGCGCGACTTGCGTCGTCCGTCTCGACTCCATCTCGCTCGAGCAGGAGCCGCGATTGACGACCGGCATCGGTGAGTTCGATCGCATCCTCGGGGGCGGACTCGTGCCGGGATCGGTCGTGCTCCTCGGCGGCGACCCGGGCATCGGGAAGTCGACCTTGCTCCTCCAGGTCGCCGGAGCTCTCGGCGCGCACGGCGCGGGGGTGCTCTACGCGAGCGGCGAAGAGTCGGCCGCGCAGATTCGTCTGCGCGCGGAGCGACTCCCGGGAGTGGGCGGCCAGCTCGAACTTCTCTGCGAGAGCGACCTGATGCAGATCGGCGTCGCGGTCGGCGAGCGCGCGCCGGATGTCCTCGTCGTCGATTCGATCCAGACGGCGTATCTGCCGGAGATCCCGTCCGCGCCCGGCAGCGTCACGCAACTCCGTGAATCGGCGCTCGCGCTCGTGCAACTCGCGAAGTCGCGCGGCATGGCGGTGCTCTTGGTCGGGCATGTGACCAAAGACGGCAATTTGGCTGGTCCGAAGACGCTCGAGCACATGGTCGACACCGTCCTCTACATGGAAGGGGAGCGGTACCAGCATTACCGCGTGCTGCGCAGCGCGAAGAATCGCTTCGGCAGCGTCGACGAGATCGGCGTCTTCGAGATGCGAGACGACGGCCTGCGCGAGGTGCCGAATCCGAGCCAGGTCTTCTTGAGCGAGCGCACCGCGGGGGCGGTCGGATCGCTCGTCGTCGCTTGCGTCGAAGGAACGCGCGCGCTCCTCATCGAGGTGCAGGCGCTCGTGCACGAGAGTCGGTACTCGTCGCCTCAGCGACTCAGCACCGGCTTCGACTCGCGTCGGCTGGAGATCCTGCTCGCGGTGTTGGGGAAACGCGGCGGTCTCGACATCTCGCGTCACGATGTCTTCGTCAACGTGGCTGGAGGTCTCCGCGTCAGCGATCCCGGCGTGGACCTGGGCGCACTCCTGGCGATCGCCTCCAGTCGCCGGGATCAGCCGCCGCACCCCGATCTGATCGCGCTGGGCGAAGTCGGATTGGCGGGCGAGATCCGTCGCGTCTCGTATCCTGAACGGCGCGTGACCGAGGCGGGACGTCTCGGCTACCGGCGCGCGCTCCTGCCCGAGGCGAACGCGCGCGACTTGGGACGCGAACGAGACGGCGTCACGATCATCGGCGTCGCGACCGTCGTCGACGCGATGCACCAGGGGCTGCAAGGGGGTCAGGACGGGTGAAGCAAGAATTCGAGCCGGTGGTGTGTGACGCCATCGTCCTCGCGGCCGGTGAAGGACAGAGGTTGCAGCAAGGACGCCCGAAGGCGCTGGTGGAGTTGGGCGGCAGGCCGCTCTTCCTCTGGTGTCTCGAGACGATGCGCGCGGAGCCCCGCGTCGAGCGGATCATCTTGGTCGCACCGCCCCAGGCCGATGCGCGCGAAGCGATCGCGCGCGCCCTGGCGGACATGGACCGCGATCGCGTGCGGCCTCTGGTCGATCTCACGATCGAAGGCGGCGTGCGACGCCAGGACTCCGTGATGGAAGGGCTGCGTACGCTCGCGCGCCTCGGCGCCGAAGAGGAGCGGATCGTCTTGGTGCACGACGCGGCGCGTCCGTTCGTCTCCAGCGCGTTGGTTCGCCGCTGCCTGGGCGCCATGAGCGCATCGGACGAGGGCGACCTCGAGCGGCAGGAACGTCTCCCGGGACTCGCGCACGCGGTGTGGGGCGTCGGGCCGGCGGGCGCCGTTCCCGGACTTCCCGTGCGCGAGACGCTCAAGCTCGTGCGCGACGACCGGATCGTCTGGACCCAGCCGCGCGAGCATCTCTACGCCGTCCAGACTCCGCAGGCCTTCCGCCTCGGTGTGCTGGAGATGGCGCACCGCCGCGCGCTCGAGGTCGGGTATCACGCGACGGACGACGCCGGTCTGCTCGAGTGGCAGGGCGTCCCGGTGCGCCTGGTGGCCGGCGACGAACTCAACTTGAAGGTGACCTACCCCGCGGATCTGCGCCTCGCGGAACAGCTCGCTCCGTTGCACGAGAGCGCTTCCTGAAATCGCGATGACGACGACACAGCGATGACGACGACACAGCGATGACGACGACACAGCGATGACACCGCCATGACACCGCAATGACACTGCGGATCGGCCACGGCTACGACATCCACCGGCTGGAGGCGGGACGTCGCCTCTTCCTCGGGTGCATCGAGATTCCGTTCGATCGCGGCCTTCTCGGTCACTCCGACGGCGATGTCGCGGCGCACGCGCTGGCCGATGCGATGCTCGGCGCCGCCGGCCTCGGCGATCTCGGGCAACACTTTCCCGAGAGCGACCCCACCACACGCGGGATGTCGGGGAAACGACTGCTCGAAGAGACCTCTCGCAAGATCCAGGCCGCCGGATTCGAGTTCGTCCACGGCGATCTCACCATCGTCGCGGAAGCGCCGCGCCTGAGCCCGCATCGCGACGCCATGATCGAAGCGATGCTCGCCGCGATGCCCGCCGCGCTGACGCCCGCCGGCGCCGGATTCCTCGGCCTGAAGGCGCGCACGAACGAAGGGCTCGACGCGGTCGGAGAAGGACGCGCGATCGCCGCCTACGCCGTCGTCCTCCTGCGAGGTCGAGGCGGCGCGCAATGATCTACCTGATCCTCGCGCTCATCTCCCTGGGGCTCACTCTCTCGGGTCTGCGGCGCGCCGGCGGCGATCCCGCGCGCTTGAAGTCGCTCCTCTTGATGGGCGGCATCGGATTCGTGGGCGGCAAGCTTCTCTCGACCGGCGTGCTCGGTCCGGGAGGACCGCTGGGGATGCCTTCGCACGGCGGGGTCATCGGCGACGCGTTCGCGTTCATGCTCTGGGGATCGACCGGCGTCGTGCTGGCGACGGCCGTGTTCCGACTCGTCAGCTATCGCGCGCGCGGCTACGAACTCGCCTGGATGCTCCCGTTCGTGCTGCTCTCGCTCGCCGCCAGTTCCTGGGTCGGCACGCACCCGCTCTTCGCCGCCCTCCTCGCGCTGCCGGCGTTGGCCTGGACCCGTTGGCGACAGGATCTGAGCGACAGCGCGCTCGCGCTCACTTCGCTCCTGAGTCTCCTGCTCGGGTTGCTCCATGTGCTCGGGTTGCAGGTGCACACGCCGATCGCGCCGGAGTCGCCGATCGTGGTCGGCGCCGTCCGCTTCGCGCAGTGGGCGCAGACGATCGCGGTCCTCTACATCCTCTGTTTTCTGCCGGCGCTGGTCTGGGGGATGAACGTGCAGATTCGCAGCGTGCGGCTGCGGCTGTTGGTCTCGCATCTCCTCACCGGGCTCGTGCCGATCTTGCTGGTCGGGATCTTCTGGGCGCTGAGCACCTATCTCTCGGTCAACGTCGAGCGCGCGCAGTCGGCCGTGCGGCATCTGCGAGAGGAATCACGAGAACTCGCGCTCTCCCTCTCTCGCGCTGCGTCGGCCGAGGGGGACGAGCCACTGCTCCACTGGGCCCACGCGTGCGGCAGCAGCTACCCCGGACTGCGGATCTTGCGCATTCGCACCGCCTCCACCGATCCGACGCTCACCGTCGAGGGCTCGGAATGGGAACTGCTGGCGGGAGATCCGATCGCGCAGGCGCACGCCGTCGGTTCGTGGCCCGACAGCCTCGACCAGGGCGGTGTGGTGTTGCTGGCGGGCGAACGCTTCCTCGGCGCTCGCGCCATGCGCACGGCGGCCGACGGCGTCCGCGAGGCGATCATCGCGCTCACGCCGATCGAAGCGATCATCGGACAGACGCTGGTGAGGCGACTGGGCGCAGAGGTGATGCTCGATACGCGCGTCATCCCCGAGGCGGAAGGCGGGATTCCGCCGGGCGGTCGTCCGCCGACGCGCGCGCGCGACGGCAGCCCTTCGCAGGCGGTCGCCGCCGCGATGGTGCCGTCGATCGAGTGGAACGGCGTCAGCTGGGAGTCGCGCTCCATCCTCGTCTGGACGCGGGTCGGTTTCTTCTCCGCCATTCGCGGCATGACGGCGGGCGTGCAGGAGAATCCGTACAACTTGATTCCGCTTGCGATCCTCGCCGCGGTCGGACTGCTCTTCTTCCTGGTGGAGTTCGTCACCTTGGGGATGGTGGTGTCGATCGCGCGCAGCATCACGCGCGCCCTACATGCGCTCACGCGCGGGACGGCGCGGCTGCGCGAGGGGAATCTTCGTTACCGGATCCCGGTCGAGGGGCGCGACGACCTCTGGGACGTGGCCGAGAACTTCAATCGCATGGCGATCGAGCTGGAGCGGGCGCGTGAACTCGAGATCGAGAAGGAGCGACTGGAGAGCGAACTCGGGCTGGCGCGACAGATCCAGGCGCGGCTGCTCCCGAGCGACGTACCGGCGGTTCCGCGCACGGAGCTCGCGGGTTACAGCCTGCCGGCGCGACAGGTCGGGGGCGACTACTACGACTTCCTCCCGATTCGCGACGGCCGGATCGGCCTCATCGTCGCCGATGTCTCCGGAAAAGGGGTGCCCGCGGCGCTGCTCATGTCCAGCCTCCGCGCGGCGCTGCTCTCGCAGAAACTCGAGGAAGACGGTCCGGCCGAGGTCATGTCGGCGCTGAATCGTTTCGTCCACCGCAGTGTCGAGCCGGGCCGCTTCGTGACCGCGTTCCTCGGCGTGTTGGATCCCGCGACCGGCCGCTTCGTCTATGGCAGCGCGGGTCACAACCCGCCCTACTGGGTGCGGCCCGACGGTCGTGTCACTCCACTGCGCGAAGGCGGACTCGTCCTCGGCCTCTTCCCCGAGACGCCGTACAGCGAGACGACGATCGAAGTAGCGCCCGGCGATCTGCTGGCGCTCTTCACCGACGGCGTGACCGAGGCGCAGAACGAGTTCGATGAGTTCTGGGGCGAAGACCGCTTGATCCGTCTGCTCCGCACGCATCCCGCCAAGTCGTGCCGACGGCTCCTGACGGAGATCCTGGACGACGTGCGCAATTTCTCCGGCGACCAAGGGCAGACCGACGACATCACCCTCCTCCTCGCGCGTTGGAGCGGTCCGTCGGCGTGACGCGGTCGCGCATCACGGTCGCGGTCTCCCTCTTTGCCGCGTGCGCGTTGGTTCTCTGGATCGCTCTGGCGCCCTTGGAGCGCGCGCTCGTCGCCGACTCGATCGAGTACTTGGGCCTCGCGACGAACCTGGCGCGCTCCGGCGACTTCCTCTCTCACTATCTGGCGCCGGCGCCAGAGCTGTACCGGACGCCGGCCTATCCCGCGCTCCTCGCGCTCTTAGGGGCGCCCGAGTCGACGGGGCGATTGCGGCTGGTCTTGCTGGTCCAGGTCGGCTGCGTCCTCGCGATGGCCGCGCTTCTGTTCCGTGCGACGCGGCCGCGGCCGCGGCTGCTCCCTCCGCTGCTCCTGCTGACGAGCCCGCTCGTCTGGATCGCGGCGGGCAGTATCTTGACCGAGCTGCTCTTCGGCTTCTGTCTGTTCCTCTCCGCGCGCGGGATCGGGGTCGCGCGCAACCGCTCGAGCTGGCTCGTCTCCGGTCTCTGCCTCGGGGCCGCCACGCTCTTTCGGCCGGTCGGCCTCTTCCTGGTCCCGGTCGGCGCGCTCCTCCTCTGGACACTGCGCGCCAGACTCGAGATCTCGCGCCGTGATGCGATCGTCTGGCTCGTCGCCGCGCTGTTCTTGCCGTCCCTGTGGACGCTGCACAACGGCGTGCGGCACGGGTACTGGGGCCTCTCGAAGAGCGCGTTGTCGTATGCGAGCTCGGTCTACGGCCACGCTCCGTTGAGCCGTGGGACGCCCGACATGAAGACAAGCCTGTACGACCAGACGGTGGACGCGAACTCCACCTTCATCGACATCCTCCACGGCGTGCGGGAGCACCCGCTCGACGCCGTGCGCGTCTTGGCCTCGGGTCTGGCGCGCGTCGGCCTCGGACTCGGGGAGTTCACACTGCGTCGCATATTCGCGGGAGACACCTACGACCGGAGCGGAGCGGCGCTCTCCCCCGATCTCTTCACGATCGTTCCGACGGAAGACGGTCTCGCCTTCCCGCCGCCCGATCTCCAACCGCGTACGGCGTCGAAGGCGGCCAAAGCCGCGCTTTTGCTCTGGAGTGCGCTCTCCACTCTGGCGATCTACTTCCTGGCGGCGACCGGCGCCAAGCAGGCGCTGCGGGAGCTGCGGGGGCTGCGCTCCTCGCGGCCACCGAACGCCGGTGCGCTCGTCGCCCTGGCCTGGAGCGTCACCCTCTTGTTGACGAGCGCGGGGCCGGTGGCGAACGCGCGCTTTCGGATGCCGATCGTGCCGTTGCTGTTGTTGGCTGTAAGCTGCCGCCGCGCCGCCCCGATCCACACACCCGTCCGAGAGGAGACACCGTGAAAGTCTGTGTGTTGCTCGGAGGGGATTCGCCCGAGCGCGCCATCTCGATCACGTCCGGCCTGGCCGTCGGCGGGACCGCGCAGCGCAGCGGACACGACGTCTGGTTCCTCGATCCGGCCACCGGCGATTCGTTCGCCGCCGGACAGGTGGCCGCCGGAGATCGCGAAGCGAGGCTTGAGTCGGGCCGGGTCGATCCGGCGCGGCTGCTCACTTCGCTGCTGCAGATCCGACTCGAGACCGACGTGGTGGCCAACATTCTCCATGGCGGACGGGGCGAGGGGGGCGCGGTCCAGACGGTGCTGGAGCTGCGCGGGCTGGCCTATTTCGGTTCGGGGCCCGCCGCCTGCGCCGTCGCGATGGACAAGGTGTTGGCGAAGCGCGTGCTCTCGTCTTCGAACGTTCTGGTGGCCGACGATCTGCTCTGGGGCGCTGAGACGCCGCCGCCTTCCGCCTCCGAGATCGATCGGCTCGGCGGCTACCCGGTCGTGGTCAAACCGATCAGTGCCGGTTCCTCGGTCGGCGTGACCATCGTCCAGTCGGCCGCCGATTGGCCGACCGCGTGGGAGGCCGGGCGCGAGCATCTCGACCCGGCCCGCGGGCTTCTCGTAGAGTCGTTCATCCCCGGACGTGAACTGACCGTCGGAGTACTCGGCGACGAAGCGCTCCCGGTGGTCGAGATCGTTCCGCACACCGGCTTCTACGACTATGCGAGGAAGTACACGGCGGGCGCTTCGGACTATCGCGCGCCCGCGGATTTGGAGCCGGGCCTGGCGGCGCGACTGCGCGAGATCGGTCTGGCCGCGTTCCGCGCGCTCGGATGTCGCGACTACGGCCGGGTCGATCTGCGGCTTTCGCCCGACGGCCGAACGGCGGTGCTCGAGGTGAACACCGTCCCGGGCATGACGGCGACGAGTCTGCTGCCGAAGGCGGCGGCGGCGGTCGGCATCCCGTTCGACGATCTGGTCGAGCGACTCTGCAAGATGGCGCACCGGTCCAATTGAACTGAACCGAGAGGACGAATCCAGGCATGGCGCTCAAGGTCTTCGACACCCTTCGCGATGAACGCATCGACTTCCACCCGGTCCACGCGGGGAAGGCGGGGCTCTACGTCTGCGGCATGACCGTGCAGGACAAGCCGCACGTCGGGCACATGCGCGCCTCCATCGTGGGCGACCTGGTGCGGCGTTCGCTCGTCTGGTTGGGCTACGACGTCACGTTCCTGAACAATTTCACGGACGTCGACGACAAGATCATCGCGCGCGCCAACGAAGAGGGGCTCGACTACACGACGATCGCGCAGCGCAACGCCGACGCCTATCTCCAGTACGTCGACCTGGTCGGCAACGCCAGGGCGACCCACTACCCGCGGGCGACCGAGCACATCCCCGAGATCCATGCTCTGATCGGCGAGTTGATCCAGAAGGGGGCGGCCTACGCGGCGGCGGGCGACGTCTACTTCCGGGTCGATCGCTTCGCCGGCTACGGCAAGCTGTCCAAGCGCAAGATCGATGACCTCCGCTCCGGCGCCCGCATCGAGGTGGGCGAGCACAAGGAGAACCCGCTCGATTTCGCCCTCTGGAAGGGCGCGAAGGAGAACGAGCCGCACTGGTCCAGCCCCTGGGGACCCGGCCGGCCGGGGTGGCACATCGAGTGCTCGGCCATGGCGATGAAGTACCTGGGCCCCAGCTTCGACTTTCATGGCGGCGGGCTCGATCTCATCTTCCCGCACCACGAGAACGAGATCGCCCAGTCCGAGGCCGCCACCGGGCAGACCTTCGTCAACTTCTGGGTGCACAACGGGTTGGTGCTTCTCGGCGGCGAGAAGATGTCGAAGTCGACCAAGCACTTCTTCCTGATCGAGGACATCTGCAAGGTGACCGACCCGATGACGGTCAGGTTCTACCTGCTGTCGACCCACTACCGCAGCCCGATCGAGTTCAGCGAGGAGCGACTGGCCGAAGCCGGTGTCGCGTTCGCTCGGCTGCAGGCGACCTCCGCGAGTCTGCGCGAGGCGATCGGAGCGGCCCCCGCTTCGGTGCACGAGCCGCTGCGGGCTGACCAGATTGCCAACGGTGAGTTCCGCGCCTCGTTCGAGGAGTTCGGCGCGGCGATCCAGGACGACTTCAACAGCGCCCGGGCCCAGGGGCAACTCTTCGACCTCTCCCGCGCCCTCAACCGAATGCTGGCCGAGCCGTCGTCCGGGGAGAAGGAGTCCCGCCTCCGGGAGGGTCAGCGTGTGTTCGAGCACCTGGTCGGCTTCCTCGGGCTGAAGCTCGACCAGGGGGAGGCGGAGGTGCCGGCGGACATCGCCCGGCTGGCGGCGGAGCGGAACGAGGCGCGGCGGTCGAAGGAGTGGGCCAAGGCGGACGAGATCCGGGGTCAGATCGCCGAGCGTGGCTATATCCTCGAGGACCGGGACGGGAAGACGGTCGTCAAGCCGGCGCGGTAGCCCGCGGGGAGCCCCGGCCGGGCATCCCCGTCCGAGCATCCGTCTAGCCAGACGCGTGCCGCCGAGGCGTCTCTCGGAAAATGTCCGGTTGACACTCCGGGAGGGGCTCCCTATCCTGCCCGTCTTTGGCGTGCCCCCCAGTGGTTTCGGGCCGATCCGCGTGCGGGAGACACGCAGAGCGGCCGTCCAAGGCGGCGCGACTCCTGATGTCCCGACCGGTTGAACCCACGAACTCGCGGAAGCTTTTCTCTTACTTCTTCGAGGATGGATCCGCCGGTCCGGGATTTCTTGCCTCTCGGACGTAACGGGTCCGAGCAGGAGCGGTTCGCACTTCGCGCTGGCGTAGCTCAGGGGTAGAGCAGCGGTTTTGTAAACCGCTGGTCGGAGGTTCGATTCCTCTCGCCAGCTCGGTGGTCCCCGGTCGAGGGGAAGAGATTCGGATCGACGAGTTGTGGGCGGGGAGATACCCGAGTGGCCAAAGGGAACAGACTGTAAATCTGTCGTCGTATGACTTCGAAGGTTCGAATCCTTCTCTCCCCACCATTTACAACGCGCGAGCGTCAGGTGATGGGGAAGCCGACAGCGAATGATCCGAGACCTCAGACTTGAAATGAAGCAGCGGGACAAGTGACAAGCGGGAATAGCTCAGTTGGTAGAGCTTCAGCCTTCCAAGCTGAATGTCGCGGGTTCGAGTCCCGTTTCCCGCTCCATTGATGGGCCCACGTAGCTCAGTCGGTAGAGCATCTCCATGGTAAGGAGAAGGTCACCAGTTCGATTCTGGTCGTGGGCTCACTGAATTTTCGCAGGAACGTGCACGCACGCGTAAGGAGCAGCCAGGAACCATGGGCAAGGCGAAATTCGAGCGGACGAAGCCTCACGTGAACGTCGGGACGATTGGTCACGTGGATCACGGCAAGACGACGTTGACATCGGCGATCACGTCGGTGTTGGCGACGAAGTTC
>Ga0163154_10000276_pt1 | contig 76132 bp, 64 predicted proteins | sample OliLakLV19MP9P1_FD_148649 | JGI IMG/M metagenome (GOLD analysis project Ga0163154, IMG submission 148649) | Freshwater microbial mat bacterial communities from Lake Vanda, McMurdo Dry Valleys, Antarctica - Oligotrophic Lake LV.19.MP9.P1 | ecosystem: Environmental > Aquatic > Freshwater > Lake >... | reverse complement strand
CAATCGCAGTGGCTTTTGGGGTCTCTACCGCAATTGGCATTATCTTTGGGGCAGCTCCTGCACGAAGCGCTGCAAAGCTTTCTCCAATCGAGGCGCTGCGTTCAGAGTAAAAGTGCTATTCTATTTATATGGGAATAATCAAGAAATTTTTATTGTTGGTGTTAGTCGTTGTGGCTGGTGGAGCCACCGTAGTATACGGATCTCGTTACATTCCAGCTGGTAGACTGGATGGGGTTAAACAGGTAGCCAACCAAGTCCAACCCTTCATCTCCAGTAACATTCAACAAGCGAACGTCGGGCAACTTGCCCAATACAGTGGTCAACTCACCACTCAGGTTCAACAGCTTTCAGGAAAAGTTCTCGGGGTTCAAACCACTGCAAAACCAGAAGATGCCTCAGGAGCAGCAGTCAGCGCAAGTAGCTCAGGGCAAGTCAACCAATCACTACCACAAAAAGCATTTGAGTTTGCTCGATACAGTTACTGTCAGGAAGTTGTCAAAGAGTATGAGTCGAGAAAATAAGCACGTCCGACCTTGGAGTGTGTGGTTCGCAAGAGTTTTCGTTTTCCTCATCTCTGCGCTTTTCACTGTTTCTTTGATAGAGCTTACTGCTCGCTGGCTCACAGAGCATCAGCACCTAAGCTACTACAAACCGATTGAGAGCAAAGTTGATCCCAACACTGAAGACTGGCGGTGGACTCACACCTTTAATGATGACCACTTCGTTCCTGACTCCCGGTTGTTCTGGAAACCCAAAATAAACTCATTTCCTTTTGATGACAGAGGCAACGCCATCTCTGAGCAGTTCGTTTCCTACAGAACTCCAGATGAAGCGCCGAAGATCTTGGTATATGGTGACTCGAATACTCAAGGACTGGTCACGAACTCATGGGCTAATGAACTCCAGCTTCTTCTCCTTTCAGCTCGTATTCCTACTGAAGTGATGAACCGTGGAGTAGTTGGTTACTCAAGTTATCAAGGAGTCGAAAGGCTGAAACAAGATTTAGAGAAGTACACTCCAAAGATTATTATCTTTGCATTTGGGTGGAATGACACTGCGCCTTCAGTAAATGCTCCTGATCCTTTTTATCGACCCTACCCAACGTTTGGTGGGAATATTTTGGCGAACTCAAGAGCATACTCAGTCGGCGTGTACTACTTGAGTCAGTTCAGAACATCACATCAGAAAAGTGAACGAGCAAACATTTTTGAACCTAGAGTCTCTAAGGAACAGTATATTCAAGAGCTCGAAGAAATGTATACCTTAGCAGAGCGACATGGAGCAGCTCCTATCATCATGACTCGACCCTACGACATCACTAACGAAGGCTTCCATGACTCGAAAAATTGGAGAAGTACTGTCCCAGAATACAACGAAGCAGTTCGCCAGTTTATGAGGAATGACCCTGCCCACTTTATTGATCTAGAAGCCTATTTCTCTGATCAACCTGAGCTCATCTTGGATGAGGGCCATCTTATTCCAGAGGGTCATCGCAAAGCGGCGCGTCTTCTGTTTGATCACATGGCGCAATATCACTTACTGTAAATTACAGATTTGCTCTCACCTTCATCTCCGCCTCAATCTCGTCTTTATCCCGTCCAAACTTTAATCGGGACAGTTGCTTAATCATCTCTGCTAAACGAGGGTTCATACGAGCTTTCACGGCGTCCATATCTTTGAGGAGCGACATACTAAATGGCGGCACCGGCTCGTTCTTCACGATCGTCTTAATATACACGTGATACTTCTCGACATTCGCAAGATCATGGTCGTTAAATACGGGAGTGAACTCGTGCTGCAAGAAGTTAGCGTCAGGAACACCTAACCGGAACGATACAATCGTACCGACGTTACCAAAGACGGCATTCTTGACGTCTTCGTCGATCTGGCTAATAAACTGATTGGCCACAATCAAGTTCAAGCGATACTTACGAGCCTCAGAAAGAATCACCGCAAAGTCTTCTGTGGCGTAGTTCTGGAACTCATCAACATAAAGGTAAAAGTCTTTACGCTGATCCACGGCCATACTCTGCCGCGCCATAGCAGCCGTCAGCACTTTTGGCACTAAGATCAGTCCTAAGAACTTGGCATCCTCTTCTCCCAAGATACCCTTCGATAAATTGGCTAAGAAGATCTTTTGATTGTCCATGATGTCTCGCATGTTGAACGAGCTCTCAGATTGACCAATGATGTTGCGCATCGTTTTGTTGGTAATAAACTTCCCAAACTTCGACACAATGTAGTCCAACACTTCTGATTTATGGAAGTCAGAAGTCTGTGCAATCTGGTCAGTCCAGTAACGGCGCACAATCGGATCTTTGACGTAGGGCAGCATCTCGTCCACATACTTTGGATCAGTCAGAATACGGACCAGCTCAATAAATGTCGTGCCTTTTTTCTGCATGATCGTCAACATTGCATTACGAATGGCGTGCTCAAACCGAGGACCGATGATACCCGTTTTGTGTGGGTCGTACAGTTTGTACATCAAACTAATAATCGAGTTGACCACAAAGTGTTGTTGCTCTTCGGTGTCCACTTCCATCATGTTCATGCCCAGTGGTCTACCCAGGTCTGACGGGTTAAAGTACACCACATCCTCAGCGCGCTCTGGTGGCATCAGTTGAAGTAAGTCTTCGACAAACTCACCGTGAGGGTCGATCGCACACACACCGCGTCCAGCTTCGATATCCTGCAAGATCATTTCTTTCAAGAACTCGGATTTACCGGTACCTGTTTTTCCAATGATGTACATGTGACGTCGGCGATCATCCTGAGACATGTAGATCTCTCGCTCTTGTCCACGATAGACAGACTTCCCGATTCTCAGCCCAGAGCCTGGGATTTCTGAAGGTGCGGGAGCAGACTTGGCATTCAACCAGCGAATGTGATGCGTTTCAACAGCTTTGTTTGGAAAGTGAAAAATCGTTGCAAGCTCTTCAGAGTTTAAGATCATCGTGCCGCGCTTGATCACCGGCATGTATCGATAGATAAAGTCGATCATGAACAAGTGCTTGAAGAAAATCGTCAACCGATGAAAGTTGTTGTTGGAAGAGCTGTACTGAGCAAATGCGCCCACAATGTTGTTCAAGTGTGACTGCGCTGCATACTCTTGAGGTGAAGACACCACGATTCTAATACTGGCTCGAAAACCTGGCTTACTAATTTTTCCATCAATGCTTTCCATCTTTTTTGGATCGTGCTGGTAGGTAGCTTTATCAGGATCTGACTCTCGTTTCTTCTCACTCTGCATATACGAGTAACCTTGCGTCTGCCAGCGCTTCCCTTCAGGCTGTAGCAAGATCTGAATGATGGCACCTTCACCTTCCCCAAGCTTTGACAAGGCAGATGTAATGAGAGAAAGCCCGTCGGTGGGGAGATCTTTGTACGTTTTAATTGGGAAGTAGTGGGCCTTTTCTAAGCTCAACGCAGCAAAAGCCACGCGTCCTTTTTCAGAGAAAATATTGACTTCATCCTGCTCTTGAATATCTGCACCTGGATACGCACCATGAATTTGCTTCTCAACCAGATCACGAATTTTTCGAGGACAACTAATGTAAAACGCAATGTCTTCTTTCATTGCCACAATCTCAAATGAGAATAAGTCTTCCGCTTGTAAAAAGCTGAAATATCCATCTTTTTTAATGGAGAACAACGAAGCAAACATCTGCTCAGCGGCATCGATCTTAATTTCGTTGTCTTTGGGTAGTTTTACTTGCAGGGAAACAAAATCTAAGGCGTACTCTTCTCGCTTTCGGTGTTTAAACCACTGAAAAAGCATGTACATGAAAATAGCTACCAACACTAAACAAATGACGGCAATACTTAGCCCCACTAAGAAGGAAAGCATTTGTGTAATAAAAATATCTGCTTGTTCGTACATATCTGTTTACTTTACCGAGCTATGATTCGCTGCTTTCGTCTCTATAGACGACTTTTCCTGAAAACGTCTTCATCATCTTCCAACTCCACTCAATTAACCAACGAATACTGTACGTTTCTGACTTTCGTTTCCCTTCATCTTCTGTTTTGGGCGTGATGGGTAAAACGATAACTGGAGTGGCCAGAACTCTTGGCAGTTGTTGCCCACTTTGTGGATCGGCGATGACTACTTCCTGGGGAATCTGGTCAATATTATCCTCAACCGTTTTGATAAATCCTTCTACGTCTGGAGGAAGCTCATGACTTTTTTCCGTCTCAACGTACTGCACACCTCCTGCTTGGTCTACTGCAGGATGTTCGACGGTCACGCTCAGTAACGGCGCTTCTTTCGCCATACCACCACCTGCCATCGGTGGGTTTAAGGTGTCGGTCATCTCATTTACTGCTGAAGGCAACGCGGCCGCAAGAACGCTGGTCTCTTGAGCTGGCTCTAGTTGTTCTGGAGCTTCAACGATAGGAGCTTCAACGATAGGAGTTTCAACAACTGGAGCAGCGTCTTCAAAGGTTTCTTGGCTTACGACTTCTGGCACGTCAGCGACAGGTAGAGCTGACGGTTCTTCACTGATGTTTTCAGTAACTTCTTGAGCCAGTTGATCAAGCTCGATGGGTGCAGCTGCAACATCCTCTATGGGCGTTGGGCCTGGGACTGGCGTTGGTGCTGAGACTGGGGTTGCGGTTGTAGTTGAAACTGAAGTCACATCTTCGGCTGAGCCAACCACAGCAACTGACCTCTGAGAAAAAGATCCTCGGAGGCTGCGAAATAACGACGACGTTGGAGTACTTCCGCCGATCTGGTCGGAGGGCTGAGCAGACATGCATTCATGTTACCACTAAACTAGAGCAGCTCCAAGCCATCACCCTCACGAAGTTGCCACGTATTTGCTGTTCCAGCGGGTACTTCTAGAACCGTATCCACAAATTCAGGTGATTGATACTTTGGGAGCGTTGAAAGGTCTTGAGTTTCGGACTCCGGTCGAGGAACATCTTCCAATATTCCAACGACCTTTCCCTCAAGAAGCCAGATGATATCCAAGTCAAACTTCATCCTTGGCATCCAAAATGTATACTGCGCAGCAGAAGGAAAAACAAAAAGCATTCCGTCACTTCCAATCTGCTCTCGGCCGCTGAGCCCTTCTTCAATGCTTTTGGGAGTGTTCACAATCTCTAGATTAAGTTGACGTTTTTCTCTGGAGGCGTTCTGCATCAGCTGAAAAGCATGCACGCTGTGATCTCCAAGCTCGCTCAAACGCGGTGAACTCGGTTGCACTTGGCAAGCTGCAAAAACACTTGATGCTATGCACAACACTGCGGCAACTGTGGCGAACTTTGTGGTGACTCCTTTTTTGACCAACATCGCTATACCGACCACGCCAAGTCCAAACAGTATGACTTGATTTAACCCAAGACCTGTTTGGAAGAAGAACGATTTTTCTAGTCGCAAAAACTCAAGAAGTCCACGGAAAATTCCATAAAACCCTAGATAGGCCCAAAAGAAGTTCCCAGTCCCTAAACTCCACTTTTTCTTTTTCCAAAGAAACCAAAAAACAGCTGCTAGCGCCAGCAGACCAAGTGCCTCGTAAGCAAAAAGTGGATGATAGTGAGAGTACCCACCGTAACCACGCACACGATACTCTGGCTCGATAAAAATAGCCCAAGGCAGCGTCGTTGGTAAACCATATAATTCTTGGTTCACAAAGTTTCCGATCCGTCCAATCGCTTGGGAAATAGGTAAACACAGCACTGACAGATCCAACCAAAAAAACAGATCAGTACCAAGAGTGCGCTTCTTGAGGTGAAGCAGCACACAAATACCAACAGCACCACCAAGAATCGCTCCAAGAATTGAGAGACCACCCTTCCAGATCATGAAAATACCTGAAAGATTTTCTGCATATAAAGCCCAGTCAGTCCAGACATGGTAAAGGCGTGCGCCGATAAACCCACCGAAGAAAATGGCGCCCACTGCCTGCCAATACCACTGCTTGTACTCTTCGTAAGCCTCAACGATCTTCTCACCAAGAAGAACACCTACAGCAGCAGCGATGCCTACAATCAAACCATAGAGATGAAGTTGAATCCCCGCGAACTGAATCAGCATGAGAGTGACTTTCGGTTAAAAGAGCACCAGTAACGTCAGCAGAACAAAAAACACCGTCCAGCCTACAACAAAACCTCGAATTTCTCGATCTGTGAAGCTTCGTTTAATTTGCCACAGGTACTGCTTTGTAAATTTTTCAGTAAAACGACTATATCTCCAAAAATCGTAGGTGTAGTGCAGACCCATTCCCAGCATCAACCCAATACCAATCACACTTCCAGTAGAAGTTAATACAAAGACTGTCATCAGCAGGTACACAATTAAAAAAAGCGTAGAACGTGTCAGCAACTTCTCTTGAAGAGTTTCTGCTTGTACTAATGCTTTCACAACTCCAACGTAGTCCTTGTTAGCCCACAAGCTGCGCACCAACTGGTTAAACTCTGTTTCTGGGTAAAGATAAAACGCGTGCAGAACTCGATCAAAAAAAAGGATTTGGAAGCCAATAAACACTCCCAGAATAATTAATCCAAAGGATAAGAAGTTTGGAAAGCTCCCGATAAACAAAAGGCTGTACAAGAACGGAAGTATCAGATGAATTACCATACTTTAGTATACCTGTACTATTTGATTTCAACCAAGGTACCAAGCCCCGACCAATGTTCAAACTTTGACTGCCAAACTGCCTTGAGTGCGAGATCTACTTGTTGCCGGAAAAGTGGATTTCTTTGGTAACGGTCCGCCAGATCGCTGACGACTTGATCTACTTCCGCTTGAGGAACTGTTTTCCCTAATACAATCACGTTGTGACCCGCTTCAATGGCTTCGATGGCGAGTGTAGACATGCTTTTACGCAGAGCTGGTTGGAGAGCTGCTGAAGATGATCCTGTCTGATTTTGTGCGGCGGTCATTTCTAAACCATCTGTGAAAACCAAACGAGTTGGTAAAACCTTGAGGTTTTCTAGACACTTCGCAGAAAAGGTACACGGCAGGGGTTCAGTACTGCCATCCGTAGCTAACGCAACGTGCGTGGTCATCACACCAATTTTTGGATAAGAGGTCAGTAAGCCAAGGAAGATACTGTTCTCAATAGGATCGAGCGTGATCACTTCAGCACGTTTGTGCAGATCGACAGTGGTTTGACCAATTCCTGGGAAGTGTTTGATGACCGGAATGATCTGTTGCTCTTGCATTGCATCAATCCAGAAGACCCCGTACGTACGCACCACATCTGCGTTGTCGCTGCACAATCGAGTCTTCAAAATAGGATGCTGTGCACCAAGATCAATAACTGGGGCAAAAACGATATCGACACCTACTCCACGAAGTTCCTTCGCACCTCGATCAAGCAGCGTCTTGAGTTCGTCTCGTTGAAGTGCACACTGCTCTGTAGCTGAAGGGAGGACAGTCATCCCTTCACCAGAAAGACGCTGAACCGTTCCGCCTTCATGATCTACAGCAATCAGCGGCTTTAAAAACTGACGCTCCTGCTCAGTAAGGCCTGGCTGAGTAGCCACCATTCGCGGTTGAATGGGAATTTTCTTCAGCTCGGCGGTGAGACGATCAGCTTGCAACGCTGAAACATTCTGACCAAAGAGCGTGATGAATCCAGGGACCTCATTTTGAATAGTTGCGGCAGTACTAGCAATGCTGAGTTCTTTTTCACTAGTGGGAAAGGTGATCGGAGCAGCTAAAATCTGGGCAACTTTCTGACGTGGAGTAAGCGTTTTTAGCAACTGAGCGGACACCGTTGCAATAGATCCAAACTCCGTAGGTTCTGGCGAAGGACTCACTTGGACTTGGTTGAGGGGGTCATTTTCTTGAGCAATCTCAATTTTCAGTAACTGAGGGTAGTAGGTAGGAATCAGATAGTAACGTACCCCACCAATGACAATGGCCAGTAGCGTTAAAAAGATAATCAGTGTTGTTGTTCCCGACTTCATTTGATCGATCTTTCTTGACGAAGTTGAGTCAGCTTCCACATAAATAGTCGTGCTTTGCTTTTTGCGGTTTCGGCATCTTTCACAAAAGACAGCGCTCGTTCCAACATGACACGTGGTTCTTTCTTCGCTAAACGCATGTACAGACTCTTGTGCTCCATGTCGTTTAACTCAAGAGCCAGTCGATAACCAAAGTCTTGAAACTCTTGAGTGATGTAACCACCTTTGTCTTCGAGTTGGAAGTCTTGAAATAACGTTACCAACGAAGAGAAATCTTTCTTTGGTTTCTTAGAGTCTGATTGTGTCATCGTTTCTTTTCTATTGTAGCCGCTGACGCAAGGTGGCACACACATCCTTGAGAACAGCTGCTATCTGCTGCTGCTCTTCTCCATAAAATGGGGTCAGCACGTAGTCTCTGCCCGATTGGTGACGAACACCTTGACGACCATCGATTCCAATCCGAATATGAAGAAATTGATCACTGCCCAAGTGCTGACGAATCGAATTCAGCCCATTATGCACTTTCGGACCTTTCCCAAACTGTAGCTTCCACTGACCAAGCGGGATATCTAAATCATCGTAAATGACCACCAGTTGAGGCTTTTCAGCAGTTCCAGCTGCATGGTTTGCTTTCAAACCAGCCACAAGCTCTTTATCAAAGTAGTCAAGAACTCCCAAAACAGCTTCTCCTGTTTCGTTCATGTAGGTCAGTGACTTCGCTAAAAAGACGTCTCCAGCCCGGCAAAAGACTGATTTTGTTTTATGATGCTCGCGTGCATTTGTGTAAAAATCTTGATTAGTCAACTCTTTTGTTAAAGCATCCACTGCCATATACCCCACATTATGTCGAGTATTTTGGTATTCATCACCTGGATTTCCGAGTCCGAAAACAAACTGTTTCATAGAGGCATTATAATGGCTCATCAGTGATCAAAACAGATAGACCTACAACCGAGCCATTTTTCTCAGTCGTCATTCCGACATTAAATGAGGAAAAGTTCTTGCCCCGCCTGCTAGGAGACCTCAGTAAACAAACCTTCCGTGAGTTTGAAGTCATTCACGTCGATGGAAAATCCACCGATGCCACCAAAGAAAAAGCGGCCGAGTTCACCAAACTCATGGCATTGCAGACAATTACCGCAGAAAAACGAAACGTCAGTTTTCAGCGGAATATGGGTGGGAAAAAGGCACGCGGCACTTGGGTCATCTTCATGGATGCTGATAATCGTTTAAAACGAAGTTTCTTTGCACAACTGAAGACGAAACTCGATGCTCATCCTCAAACTGATGTATTCACTTGCTTATTTGATGCCTCTAAGGCAAACGTGGTGATGAAGAACTTGATTCAGATGTGTAACGTCATCATGCTCGCCACTTCAAAAGTTCGCCCTTTGGCAGCAGGTGCGCTGATCGGGATTCGTCGTAGTCATCTAGACGATCTTGAGTTCGATTGTGAAGCCAAAATGTCCGAGGATCATCATTTTGTTGAGGCAGCAGTAAAAAAGGGTTTAACATTTTCAGTGTTAACGCAGCCTCGATACTTTTTCTCACTTCGTCGCTTTGATAAAGAAGGCTCTCTCAAAATCTTCATTGCCTATGCTCGAAGTGGAGCTGTTTTGCTGGCTGGACCAAAGTTTGAACGCTTCCTGCCGGAGTATCCAATGCAAGGTGGAACAGATTATGATGAAACAAATGCTCTCCATGGCCTTTTACCCAACATGCGAGATATTATTAGTGTCACAACCAAAAGTCAGCAACAAAAGGTGCAAAAGAGTCTGTCTCGTTTCTTGCAGTTAATGAATGACATCTAAGCAATACTCCGATTTCTTACGCTGGGTTCTTCGTGCTGGCTGCGTCTTTATGCTCATTGAAGGCATCTATCACGGTTCTGGAATTCGAATGGCTGGTGTAGACGCGTATTGGCCAGAGTCCGCAATGGTTTTTGCTCGGTTATTTATGATGTTGTGGGCATCTGCCTCACTTGTCATGGCAGTTGTTTGTTACTTCTCACAACGGTATCTCGAACAAGCAAAACCTCTACTGGTACTTTTAACGCTCCCTGCAATCATACATGCAGCGATGTTGTTAGGACTTTCACTGACGCCAATTGTAGAAATTATGCCGCTAGCAAATCTTTATGCTTGGATTCCTTTCTATGAGGTATGGATTCGTGGCGAAGCACTCCTTCTCGTTTCATATGCGCTGTACATTGCCTATGGGAGATGGAAGAGGTTCATTTAATCTATGACCAGTTTTCCAAAGCCACGAGCGCTGCTTTTCACCACAATTCAGGGCCATGCCAGTATTGCTGATGCAATTAGCCGGAAGCTGACTGCAGCTGGATGGTTGACCCTATCAGCGGCTTTTGAAGACCCTGGCTTAGTATTCTATCGTTGGGTGTATCGACACTCACCAAGTTTGTGCCGACTATATTACAACGCACTTTTCTTACCCGGAATTAGAAATTTAATCGCTATGTATACGCGAAAATCTCATCGCAATGTTTTTAATACTGCGGTAAGAAGTTTTCCCACAGAGGTGATCATTGGGACGTCATATGGTTTTGACTCACTGGTTCTTGAAGACCGTGATCAACAGAAAAAAACAGGCCAGGCTCATCCGCTTTTCATCAACATTGTGGTTGATCCCCGAACATTCTTTGCCACCAATGTGGTGGAGCTGGCAGACGCAAACTGCGTGTTTGACGAAGAAATCGCTCGTAGTTGCAAAGCGGCGTATCCCAATGCAGTGGTTGAACCAGTGGGGTGGTTTGTCCGCCCTGAGTTCAATCGTCAGGTTTCTAAATCGGACATGCGAAAAGAGCTACAGCTGAATGAGGATGTTACTACCATTCTGGTTACGGCCGGCTCAGAAGGTGAAGTAAAAAGTGCCCAACTCATCCCGCAGCTACTGGCTCTCGGTAAACCAATCCAAATTATTTTAGCTTGTGGCAGCAATGAAGACCTTCGTAAAAAATTCCAACCCTTGGTTGAGCAGTACGCCCAGAGCATCACTCAGAAATTCATCACCCTCCCGTTCACGAAAGAGCTGCATAAATATATTCGCGCAGCGGACTTGCTGGTTGGGAAAGCTGGGCCAAACACCATCTTTGAAGCAGCAGCTTGTGGAACACCATTCTTTGCAACCACGCACATCGCTGGACAAGAAGATGGAAACCTGGACATCATTAGAGAGCACCAACTTGGGTTCGTGGAAGAAAATTTGGACAAAGCAAAACAACTCCTGTCAGATATTATTACTTCGCCAGAAGTGTTGGCAAAATTTGAACCTTCACTCAAAAAACTCGCCGACTATAATGATCATTCGATTGACCGCTTGATTGTCTTGATGGACAAACTGAAGAGTACTCAGAAAGTTTAAGCAATCTTAATCGACTTAAGTTCTTCTACCGTGGTGGATTCATCCCAGCTCTTGTCGTCTCTGAACTTCATAAACCGAGGGAACCGTAGCGCTTGCCCTGCAGAGTGAATAGGCGAGGTGGTGAGTTCATCTGCGGCGACTTCAACTACTAGCTCTGGAGCGCACCATCTGTCTGGAATCAGCATTTTGTGCACCACGTATGCTGGTGGCTGTTCTTCCACTAATAAGGCATCACAGCGCTTCTTCACTTCAGCCAGTGTTTCGTCAGTTAGACCAGTTCCAATCTTGGCGAGCGTTAACACCTGCTGGGTCTTTTCGTCTATCACACCCACCAGAAAAGCACCGATACCAAACTCGGCACGCTTTCCCCGACCCATGTAGTAGCCCATCACTGTCACGTCGAGGGTATCACTCAGTTTTCCCGTCTTTCCTTCTGCTTCTTTCATCTTCACCCAGCTCCAACCTTTGCGGCCACTTTGGTAGCCAGAGCTACTCTGTTTCATCACGATCCCTTCAAGTCCCTCTGCCAACATTTCCTCGTGAAAAAGCTTGAGCTTGACTGGGTCTTTGGTGGTCACACTTTCCGTATGCACCAACACTTCGTCGTCCACAAACAACGTATCCAAAATTGCCTTTCGGTCTGTTAAAGGAAGATCAATCAAGTTTTTTCCGTTAAGATACAGCAGGTCAAACACATAGAAGCGAATGGGGATTTCGGCTGCTTTTTCTGCCACTCCGTGTTTGCGTTTTCGTTGAATAGTCTGTTGAAAGGGAATCAAGTTTCCTGTTTTTGGATCGTAACCAATTGCTTCGCCATCCAGGATACAGGCGTCACACTTGAGGCGCTTAGCCACATCATCAAGCTCCGGAAACATCGCTGAGCTCTCTTCTAAATTTCGAGTAAACGTACGCATTAATCCTGACTTCCCATCATCACCTTTTCGGAAATGAATCTGGACGCGTAGGCCATCGTACTTTGGCTCTGCGATCACTTCCGTCATTTTTTCAATGATTTCGGTAGCGCTGTTCAGCCTCTGACAAAGCGCAGGGACCACCGGGACTCCCAGTTCAATGGTGTACTGTTCTAAGAGAAGAGCGTGGCGTATGACCGGATCATGTTGTTGAAGGTACTCTGCCGCGAGCTTGCCAATATCTGCGCGACGCTGATAGGCAGCTTCAAGCATTTCTCGCTCAGATTTGTCACCACACATTGCCCAGGAAAGTGCATCCATGATCGTCATGTCAGAAAAACCAAGACGCAAGCGCCCGAGTAAAATGCGAACAACAAACTTGGCAGAAAGTGCGTCGAGCTGTTCAAACAACGCCACCACTTTATCTTGTTTGCGTTGTTGTGACTGTGCACCGGAGTCCTGTGCGATCTCTAAGAGCTGTGCGTAGACTTCGCTGACCGAGAGTTTACCAGTAGCACCTTTTCCTTGCCCCGTGCGCTGCTCGACAATGTTTGAGGCCACTTTGCCTAAGTCGCCGATCACTTTGTAAGTCTTTTCCACTTCTTTCTCTGCTTTGGTGAGATCAACTTCTCCAAAGAGCGTCCCTGCTTCGTTGGGGATCTCTGGGAGCAATCGTGCCAGCACCTTCATGATGGTCTTGACCGCAATTTGAAACTCTAAACCTGAGTATTGAGGAAGAAGCTGTCCTTGCAACAAATAACAGGCCGGACGAATTTCATCAGTCTGCAGCTCTTTGAGAAGCGAAGACAACGTTGCCGTAATTTCTAATCTGGAAGAAGTACTTTCTAAGGTATTGAGATACTCTGAGAATGTGGCGATGGTCATACGGCTATTCTACCTTTTACTTGTGTAATCGGTAGGTGACACCTTTGGTAACGCCTCGTTTTTCGATCACGTTTTTTGAGACGAGATCTTTGATGTCACGAAGAATCGTGTCCACCGAAATGTTCGGTAGCACATCTTGTGCATCAGCAGAGGTTACCTCATCTTGGCGCTGGAAAAGTTCCAGTAACACAATTTGACGTTCAGAGAGTGCCACCTGTTGGCCACCAAGATCTTGCTTGAGCTTGGTGTCTTTGGAAAGCTTGAGTACTTGTTGTTTTACTTTGTCGATTTCAATAGCTAGGCCATAACAGAAGTACTCGATCCAGTAGGTTAGGTCATTTTGCTGTTGGACGGACTGCAGCGCCTGATAGTACTGGGTAACGTCGTCGTCGAAGTACTTCTCTAAAGAAAAGAAGCGTTTGAAGTCATACCCAGAGCTGTACAACACCAAGGTAGCCATAGCGCGAGCACTGCGGCCATTGCCTTCAATGAATGGATGAACGTACACGATTTGATAGTGGGTAATCGCGGCGCGAAAAACACTGTGCAACAGCTGTGTTTGTGGTGAGTTCAACCAAGTAAAAAACTCGTCCATTAAGTAGGGAATTTCTACAAAGACCGGTGGACGAAACACTATCGAGCTATCTAGAGCACTGCGTACCACAACTTGCTTATCTCGATACTCACCAATGTACTGTGGATCGATCAAACGCTGCATCGTCAACTTATGAAGTTGCTTTAAAATTCCGTCGTTGAGCGCTTTGGGATCCGAAATGTAGTCTTGCCAGTTATTGATCCACTCAAGCACTTGGCGGTAGTTGATTACTTCTTGAATATCGCGCTCACGAGCAACGATTCCCGCTTGTTGCGCAGCTTGCTGGGTGTCTTGAATTTCATGAAAGTTTTCAAGTTGAGTTAATTGTGCAGCTTGTTCTGCAGTCAGATCGTTTCCCTCAATCTTGGTGCCGTAGTGAACAGTGCGATTAAATGCCTCATCACGGAACTTTGCTTCCCAAGAAGGGATCAGCGCAGCATTATCGATCAAGGCTTTTGCCGCCTCAATTCTGGACACATAGGTTAAGAGATTATTGGTGATAGTGAAGTTCGGTTTAAACATGCAAAGACACGAAATGATCAAACAAGATCATCTTCGCTATTTTTGCATATATTGCAAGAAACGCCAGTCGGGAAATAGGACCAACTTTAGGCGACGTCAACTTCTAACGTCTCTCGCAGCGTCTGTAGTGCCGCTGGGATTGCTGTGATCAACATCGTGGCATTATAAAAAGTTCCGTATGTTTCTGCTAAGTGTTCACCCGCCGCCTTGTTGGTGAGTGACCCAACTACTGCGGCCGTGAGTAAATCGTTTGTGCACGAGAGCGCGGCGATCAATCCAGCGAGCACATCTCCTGTTCCACCCTTCGTCATCCCTGCATTTCCGCCGGCAATTTCGTAAACATCCGTAGTAGTTACTACTTTATCGAGCTCCCCCTTCAGCACAATCATTGCGCCACCAAGCTGAGTGGACCAAGCGTGAAGCTGTTCATTGGTTGCACTGCTGGTCAGCTTCAGCAGCTCTTCAACATCTTGATTGAGTACCTTAGAAAGCAGCATCGCTAGCTCTCGAGGATGTGGAGTGACAATCATGTTCTGATTGAGCAGTGATGGCTGGATCATCTGCAAGGCCCCTGCATCGATCACCCATTTTTTATGTGCATACTTCTGTACTAAACGCTCGGTGATCTCAGTGGTATCTTCACTTCTGGTCATTCCTGGTCCAATCAACACGCAGTCAGCTTCATCAATGTAGCTTTCTATTTCTTGGCGAGGAATAACGATGCCATTCCAAAAGTTTCCCTTAGCTTCTTTTATCAGCTCATTATTTGCTTCAACTGAGGAATAAAAAATCATGTCTACAAAACACGACGCCACATCCAAGCTCCAACGTGAGGCCGCATGAAAAAGCTCCGAGCCACCGATGATGAGCAACTTTCCGTTTTGGCCTTTGTGCGAGCCATTGGCAGGAACGTGCAGTTTCTTGAGGATTTCGGTGAGTTGTGGCGAGAGTGTCGTCATAAGTGTGCTCTTATTCTAGCTGATCATTACAATCTAAGGACTTGTAAGCTGGGAAACTTGAGCTGCAGGTCATCAATGACTGCTGGCTCGGTGGTAGTAATCACCGATTGACCTACTCTGAGCAGCTCTTCTACTTGAAGGCGATGGTCACGATCAAGCTCCGAGAGAATGTCATCGAGAAGCAGTAGCGGCCGTTGACCAGTGCTGTGTTCTACATACTCCAGCTCGTTGAGTTTTAACCACAACACCGCTAATCGTTGTTGTCCTCTCGATCCAAACTGGGCCACGTCCCGCCATTGAGCCCCGGCTTCTTGCGCAGATAAAAAGTGAACAAAAAAATCATCTTTGTGTGGACCAATCAAGGTGTGTCCGGCTGCAATTTCTTTTTCAGCGTAGAGGGTAAACCGTTCTTCACTCACTATCGACGGGTCGTACTCCACTTTGAATAAAATAGGAAAAGAAGACTCAGCAAACTCTCCAAAAAACTTCCGACGATACTCCTGAACCAAGCCACCATGCTTGAGTAGCAACTGTGTCCAGTAGGTGAGTACCGTTTTAGGCATCAAATGCTGCTGAACTTGATCGATGAGTTTATTCCGCCGTTTCAATGCATTTTCATAGGTGGTAAGTGCTTCCGCATACTCTGGATGTACTACGCCCAAGATGGTATCAATAAATTGACGGCGTCTGCTAGGCGAGCCTTCCACTAAGCGCATGTCTTCTGGACGAAACACGACCGTCGTAAAGTGTCCGAGAAAATCCTTTTTGCGCCGACGCGTACCGTTCACAAAGTAATGCTTTCGCTGCACAGCTTTCCCTTGCAGCATTCCACGCGTCAAGACGACTTCTAGCTCGTCACCCTCTCCTTCGACTTCCAGCTTGGTTTTTACACGTGACAGCTCGTCGCCAAACGCAATCATGTCTTCATCGCGCTCTGCTCGAAAACTTTCTCCTGTAGAAAGAAGTGCTAGTGCTTCGATGATGGAGGTTTTGCCCGCAGCATTGTTTCCCACCACACCGGTAATCATTGGTAAACCTGGTTGAGGCGCATCAAACGTTAAGGTCAACTGCTTGTGACATCTAAAGTACTGGAGAATGAGGCCTCGTACTGGCATTTGAGTGCAACACTACCACAACACCGCGGATGGAAGGAAGCCACTTTGAAGAACTACTTTTGTTCAATATTAAAGAAAGCAAATGACGACTGTGGAATTGCTCTGTATCCAGAAGCACGAATGTTAAACGCTGTCTTAAACTCTGACCCCGACAGTGTGATCTCCCCTTTGTCTGTTTGGAAAACGACTTGATTGGTAGAACCGTTACCTTGGATGACCTTCACGCTACTCACTTTGGAAGGTCCATCAGACTTGGCACGAAGCTCCTCGCGGGTGTATGGATTTCCACCCCAGCATGAGGTGGTTAATGGCGTCACCCGATCGTCACGGAAACGGGCAGCATTGATGATGTCGGCTAAGTCTTCACCGGTCAGCCATGGATTTGACTGTCCACATTTATCTGAAGAAGAGCTATAACCCTTGGTATACCAAGCTTTATACACCCATGGAGATCCACCTGCTTTGTCATAGGACTTGTCCACGAAGTTGCTGCCGCCAGAACCATCGGTGGTATCCCAACCAATTGGTGAAGCATAACCTCCATGCGTTGAGGCATAGTACGTCACTACATCCTCAAGAATCATGCCTTTGGTATCGTTTACGGCTTTCTTCCATGACTCGGGAGCATTCGCAGACTTTCCTTTATTAAACACCTGACATGCTTCTGTGATACAAATTTCTTTGCCATCTTTTTTGTAACGATACGCATACGATCTAGCAGCCACAGCCTGCGCCTTTAATGCTTCCGCATCCCAACTGGCTGGCATCTCGGCGATTCCGTACAGATAGGTGGTTTCGAAATCAATCGAGCCATTTCCAGCAACTTGGATTGATCCGCCTGTGTCTTTCGAGACAGGTTCTTTGCCGTAGTAGGCTTTCAAAATTTGCTTATAATCCTGGCCGGCTCTCGCTCTTCCCCGTGCGCCGTACTGACTCATCCCTTTACGGTGAGTGTGTCCTCCAAATGAAAACACCGCAAAACTGCCACCTGGAGCGGACTCACGAAATCCTTTGATTGAGGCGTTGTAGTCATCTGCTAGCTCACTATCACCAATCGAGGTAATGAAACCGCCAGAACGAGCATTCAAGATTTCTGTTTGACGAGCAGATAGCGCCGCGATCTGACTAGAAAGCTGTGCTTGATATGCCTTGGCACCTTGAATCTCTTTTCTAAAAAACGCTGCCTGTTTGTCGAGTTCTATCTGCAGAGAAGCGAGTCTTTGTTGCGTGACTTCAAGATTTTTTCGTTGCACTTCAAGGTCTCGAATTTCAGCACCAAATTGACGGATGATCCGATTATCTTGTTCTTCAATTGATTGGCGATAGGTTAAGTCACGCGTCAGAAGTGCGGCATCAGAAGTATTCAGGAAAAGTAGTAGCGGCGACTCCCAAGCTTTGCGTTTGTAGCTGGTGGTAACACGTTGTGAAAAGATTTTATATTGAACAGCGAGTCTGTCTTCCCGCTCCTTGATGGACACCGCCACATCGCTTGCTTGTTTCTTGGCAGCGGTAATACCTGCTTGGGCCTTTTTGATGCGACTATCAAGATCATTGACCTGTTTTTCTAAAGGAGTGGTGGCGGCGGCAGAGAGCTCAAGCATCTTGGCGAGCTCATCTTTTTGACGCTCAAGATCCTCAATTGGATCAAGGGCTTGGAGGTGGTTTGTGACCAACTGACCTGCTCCACCAATCAAGAGCGTGGCACAGAACACAGCCACCAGAACTTTCCGAGCGCTGAGGTGACGTTTTTGGAGAAAAGAAAAACCAACTGGAAAAATCCGAGGCAGCAGGACCATGGCTCGAGACTACCCATTTCTCAAGTAAAAGTAAAGTGGAGATCGAAGCTTTACCTCGAGAGGGATTTTATGGTCTCGGCACTTTTTACAAACATCCTACTTAGAAACCTATCCGAGAGCTTTCTCAGCTAAAAATCAGCAAAAAATGTGCCTGCCAGACCTCTAAATCCCCCCTATGTTTCCTCCTGTAGTCCAATGATATAATCTCGATAGTTTTGGTACTTCATTTATCTAATGAAAAAGCTATTCGTCGCTCTCCTCACCAGCGTCTTCTTTCTTCTTGTGTCTGCGGGAGCAGCCGAAGCAGCTGTTCAATGTACCCCCAGACTTTTTAAACAAGCGGTTAACTCTACAACTGGTCAACCCGTCTCAGGTGAGTATGTTGAGGTAACCACTTCATTTTTGTCAGATAGTGGTCCAATTTACATCGCGTACCCATTAGACCAAAGTGAGCCTCTGACTGATGATAACCTCAGATCACTTGATGTTCACTACTGTTGGGTTGCCAGTGCTGGCGCTACCTCCTGTGGCTCTAACTCGCTTGGCACTACTTCTGTAAGTGGTGGATTAAAGCAGTTTCAAAACATTGACAACCAAAACTACTTCTTTAAAGAGTTCACCCCATTCACCAACCAAGAAAACACTTCTTGGCACATTTTGCCTTGGAGAAATGGTGGGTTTGGCAGCTACGGTGATCAAATTCCTGGCTGTGGCGAAGTCGTCATCGGCAGTACTCATCCAGCAGAACCATTGAGCTGCAACAATCCTGGGGTGTCGTACTCTCTGACTGGCACCAATGTTAATATTGGTCTGTCTGTTAATGGCAGTGGCATGGATCCCACCAGGCAGTACCGTGCCATGATTAAGCGCGAAGGTTTTGACCTTGGTGGCGGATACTCCCTCGACATCAATGCAGATGGTAACTCCTATACCGGTGGTGGGACGTATGGCACGGAGCTTCCTGATGCCACCTACACCGTCGTTATTGCGGACCGCGGTGACAACATGTGTAACTTGTTCACTGATAACTTTGACATTCGGAACTGCGCAGTCTTCCCGAACTGTATTTCCAGCATTACCATCGATAGAACAGATTCTACAAAACAAGTGGACTACGATGACCGTGTTGATACCATCGCCTCAGCGACGGCAAACCGTACTCCCCCTGAAGATCGAATCACTTCATTCAGCTTGTGCCGGCAAATTCCTATCTTAACTACCGATGAAATTAATGCTCAAGTCAGTATGGTTCAAGATGCTACTAAGGCAGATGCTCTTCGTAGAGAGTTAACGGCCCGCGCCCAGCGTCAGCAAAAAGATAAATCTGAGTGTTGCCAATGTACGTATGGAACCCGTTTCTGGGATCGAAACTCAGGCGCATGTCAGGGCGAACCAGGTACTGTCGGTGAGGTGAACTCATCTGTAGTACGTCAACGCCGTGATTTTAAACCTGGTATCTACACTGCAATTGGCTGTATTGGGGCAGACAGTGAGAGTATCGTCACCCGCTTAGTGCGTATTGGTTTGGGAATTGCTGGCGGTGTAGCACTCTTAATGATCCTAGCTGCGGCCTTCATGTTCTCTACCTCCCAAGGTGATCCAAAGAAAGCCGGAGAAGCCAAAGAGTTGATCACTTCCGCAGTGCTTGGATTGATCTTCATTATCTTCTCGGTAACTTTGCTACAATTCATTGGTGTCACTGTTCTACAGATTCCGGGATTCGGAACAGAGAACTCGACTGGCTCATCGACCTCGACAACGCCGTAACACTGAAGGACTCTTATGCTACTCGCACAAAACTTTGACCAATTTAACCCACTGGTCATTGCTGGCTCAGAGAAAAAGGATCTGCTTAGCACTCCTGGTGGCATCATTAGTGAAGTCCTTCGCTACGTCTTCCCACTGGCTGGGATGATTCTGTTTGTGATGATTGTTTGGGGTGGATTCGAGATGATGACCAGTAGTGTTTCAGGCAAAAAAGATGCTGGCCGTCAACGCGTCACCACCGCTATTATTGGCTTTTTGTTGCTTTTCGCCACCTACTGGATTGGTCAACTGATGCAAGTGGTCTTTGGGGTACGATTCTTAGGAAACTAAACTTGAAGGCAGCTCACGGTAGTACTGCACAGGCCGCTCTGCTCACTTCCCAAAATTTCTTTTTCGACGTTGAAACTCAGCAATGGCTTTATCAAGCTCATCAGCGGTGAAATCAGGCATGAGAATGTCGGTAAAGTACAACTCCGCATACACGCCTTGCCACGGCAAGTAGCCTGATAAGCGGAGCTCTCCACCTGGACGAATCAACAGATCAGGATCTGGCATCCCAACTGTGTCTAAGTACTTTGCAAACTGTTCCTGAGTAAGTGGTTGTTGGCGGAGCTCTTCAACCGAAAAGTCTTGAGCCATTTTCTGAATAGCGCGCAGAATTTCATCACGACCACCGTAGTTGAGTGCAAACGTAATCGTTAAACGCTGATTGCCAGCAGTTTCTTTGATCCAGTGCCTGGCACCAGCTTGGATATCTTCAGGGAAGTGGCCCAGATCGCCAATGACGTTCAAGCGTATACCCAGCTTGTGGAGTCGTTCACTGTTTTTTTGCAGACCTGTCCGAAAAATCTGCATCAAGCCGTCCACCTCAGACTTCTCTCGACGCCAATTCTCGGTGCTGAATGCCCACAACGTCAGATACTTCACGCCGCGCTCAATACAACGCTCAGCCAGTGGCTCGATCATTTTATTGGAAACGTACTCATGACCTTGCAAGGCAGCCATTTTGTTGTGTTTGGCCCAACGTCTATTGCCATCCATGATCAACGCAATGTGTTGTGGAACGTGAGATTCTGGAGAAAGTGTAGATGACATGGTTTGCTGATTATACTGGGGACACTCAAACTTCTCACCTTATTTGGTGATTCGTGTTCCCACCCACTCTTTTTCGGTGAGTAAGTTGTACAGATTATTTTTTTGAAGTCCAGAAATAATTGCTGAATCAATTCCTTTTTCAGCAAGTTGCAGAGACTCTTCAACTTTCGTCATCATTCCGCCAGTGACGTCAAACCCTTTGGTAACTTTCACCGCAGACCGAAGTTCTTTCCAAGACTCAGCATCGATCTGTTCACGGAGCTTCCCTTGATGATCATAAAATCCTTCAACTTCGGTGACGTGAATAATTTGTTGGACATTCCAGCCATTTTCTTGGAATCGCTGGGCAAAGAATGACAACACTTCTTCTGTGGACCAAATGGTGCAGCCACGTTTGCGGTCAACGATGACGTCTCCAGTAGTAATTGGAAACATCCCCTGACGAATGTACTCCTCGAAGACTTCGACACAAAAACTATCTGCTTTCCTGTCATTGGTGACAAGACTGTTGCTTGGGTATAACGATAACGCAGGCAGTCCTTCTTCCAAGAATGCATGAACCACCAAGCGATTCAGCTGAGCGGCGCTATCTTGAACAATAGCCATCCCAAAGCGACTGTCATCGTTGATGAACCCTTGCATGGTTTTGTACTTTACGGCTGGGACGTGACCAAAACTACCCTGACCGTGACCAACAATGATCAAACGGTTAGGATCTTCAGCACGTGCTTTGGCAATTTCTTTCACCAGTCGATGAAGCACATCTGGACGAAGCTGCATCGGCATTTCTTTATTGGTAATAATCGCACCACCAAGTTTGATGAAGACAACTTTCTTTTTCATAGTGAACGAACAGTCTTAGCTTACTTCAAGCCCAAGTACGCTCGATCCTCCGTAGGTAAGTTTGTATCGATTTCACCGTTATCAGTGAATACGCCGTTGTTAATCTTGACGTTGTGTTGCACCGCTAATCTGGTCAACTGCGTGGCCACTTCAGAGTTCCAGCCCAGAACCATCTGCTCCACCGCCTCATCAGACACATGATGCACTTTCTGAAGTGAGTGCAGCTTAGCTAGCGTAAGGAGCTGAGGACGCACTTGTAGCTCTCCCACATGTGGATTGCCCAACGCCCGAGAAATGAGCAGAGCATCTGCTAACTCATCAATTCCAATCCATTTGGCAAAGTTCAGCTGCACCAAGTGATCAAAAGCTCGGCGCATCGATAACGGGAACTGATCATACGGAATGACGTGTGAGGCTGCAGCGACTTCGTTAATCTGTAAAGGCTGGTCTGGTTTGCGCTTAAGCTGCCCCACAATAAATGGTATCAACGCTGCTTCTGCTTCTGGGAGCTCGAACAATCCATGAATAGCTGACTGCACTTCCGCTGGAAATGAATCAATCTGTTTACGCTCTGCCAGCTCTTCAAACTCCTCACGAAGCTCCCTTGCTAACGTATCCCCTGGTGTTTCGTACTCTTCATCTCTACCGCCAGCAAACACTGACCAGCGCTCCTCGTTTGACTCAGTAAATAGCCACGGACCACCCGAAGAAATTTCTTCTTTCGAGGTATCTGCAACAACCAGCATTTCTTCTCGTCCAGACATCTGACGATACACATCCAGCATTGCTCCAAATTGGCGCAATTTGTGATGATAAGAGCTGCTAGAGGTGTGAACTTCTTGTGAAATGACCATAACTATTGAAGAAGGGCTGCTACAGAACGCTGTTGGACCAAGATGTAGAACCAAGGTGCGTACTTTTGTTTTGTAATGTCAGTGGAGTTTTTCTTGTCTTGCGCCATTTCTTGAAGTAACTGTTCTGTTTCGCGCCACTCTGTTTTAGAAACTTCTTCTGGATTTGGACTGACCTCACCCACGTACTCCCCAAAGAAAACGGTGTCTATCTCGAACTCACTAAACTCTTCGTTACACTTGGTGTGGTACTCAAACTTGTACAGCGATCTGAGCGTAACCTCAGTAATTCCCAGTTCTTCGCGAAGGCGCCGCAGCGCACATTCTTGATATGTTTCGTTCGGTCTGACATTTCCACAGCAGGTATTGGCCCACTGACCTGCACCCACAATTTTTTGTTGACTCCGTTGTTGAATGAGAAGCTCACCGTCCTCATTAAACAAAAAAACTGAGATGGCACGATGACGTTGGCCATCACCTCGGTGGGCCTCAACTTTATCCATCACGCCGGTCTGTTGATCATACGCATCCACGAGGATGACTTGATCAAGCGGGTTTTGACTACTCATGGTTTTCCTGGTCAGATGCATCTGGCTGGGAAGCCGCTTTTGGTATGTTTTTTTGATCTTCTGGGCGATGGAAACACGGTTTGTCTTGAAGTGTGACGTTTCCACATATCTAGCAACGTACTCCTCAAAAACGCAACATCTGTTCTTTGTTTCTCCACGCACCAAAATTAATCAGTCTTTCAGGCATCTGTAGTAATAGTCGCAATTAAAGAAGGAAATCACGCAAAACTGCGTCATTTAAAATCAACACTCGAGTAAAAATTGATGGGATTTTATTTTTTGAAGGCGAGGAGAAACCGCATTGTCAAGTAACCCACCAACAGCTGCCAGTACAAACAAAAGAAGCTAATCCACGCAGCCAAGATCCTCACACCAGTGCAGATGTAGGGGTAATGTGGGTAACAATCAAACCAAATTTCCAGGTTGGGTAAAATCCAGAACCGCCAGTTGAGCATTAAGATGAGGAGTAAAACAGATGGAAGTATCGTCAGCCACAAGAACACTTTTTCTTGAACCACCGACTGCAACGTCTGGTATGGATGCACAATCATTCCAAGGCTAATGCGACCCACCGCGTAAAGTCCAGAAACAAAGAGCGAGGGTTGCACCCTGTTCATGTCTTTCCAATCAAGTACATCACCACCGTACTCACGGTTGATAAGAAAACAAGTGTTTGCCAAGGGTGATTCCCAACGAAAGTGGTCAGCATATCTGCGCGCTCAGGAAGTAAGCGACTTGTAGAAAGATGTGATTGAAGCGCTGCTTGTTCTTGAAGTTTCTTCAAAAACTGGCGGTCAGTCATGGTCTGTTGCGACATGTTAATCAGTCTCTAGAGCGTAAAGCTCTTTAAACTCAATTCTGGCTCTAAAAAGCAGTGATTCAATCGATTTGTGTGAACGACCAAGGTCCTCAGAGATTTTTTTGACGTGTTGCTTATCAATGTACTTACGTTGTAAAAGCTCGCGTGACGTAGCTGACATTTTTTTGAGTACAGATTTGACTTTTTGTGAGATCTCGAACGAGCCTTCAATTTCCGGAAACTCATTGAGCTCGGTGACCGGAAGCGTCTGGATGACTTTTTTGGCGTAACTTTTGCGGTAATAATCCGCTATCTCGTGCTGAGCCACATGCAACATCCAGGTCCAGATACTTGAATCTCCCCGAAACAGCGGTAAGTGCTTCAAACATTCCATAAAGACGTCATGAACGAGCTCGTCCACATCGCTTGGATTGCTGATTTTTTGGGCAACATGTTTGTGAAGCTTCTTGGAATATTGCTGGTACCAGGCCTGGACAGCCTCAGGACGGCCATACTTCAGGTCTACGAGCAGCTGGTGATCCTCTGGAAATCGTTTCATGTAGATGTCACAATCTTGACGTATAATACCATTATGGAATGTCAAACCGGTTCTGCAAACCTTAATTTAGCAGACTGTTACGCCTTAAACGCGAATCAGACCGTCAGTGAGGTCTACACAAGCCCAGCGGTGCTGGTGAACTTGCTTGTTCGCAACATTTTCGTTGTCGCCGGAATCCTCCTTTTTTTCTTAGTCATGTACGCTGGCTTTTTGTTCATTACCGGCAACGTTAAAGGTAAGGACAAGGCAAAAGAAGTACTTGAAGCGGCGTTAATTGGGTTTTTGGTGATGTTTGCAGCCTTCTGGATCTTACAAATAGTGAAAGTTGTGACCGGGGCAAATATCTTGACTGGAACTCCGTAGACTGTCTTGATTGCAACTTTGAAGAAGCGAAAGTAGAATACTTATCTAGTAGCTCATGAAAATACTCGGCAAATACCTCTTCATCGTTTTAGTACTGGCCTTTGGCCTGTTTCAGTTGGCGATGCCAGCACTTGCTGCAACAGGTCGTGGCGTCACTCCAGGTGGGAGTGTTTTTGGTCCAGTAGATGCTCCTCCAGGAGTAGCCGAGTTCAATGCCCAGGTTAATCCAGTTGTTGGTGGTCCAGACGGCGAACGAATTGGTTTAATCATCTTTGCGTCAAACTTAATCCGGATTGCCACGATCGTGGCTGGCATCATCGTCTTCATCAAATTTATCGTGGCTGGCTATGCCTATATTTTTTCTGATGGCAGTGCCAAAGTAAACGAGCAAGTCAAAAATCAACTCACCTACAGCGTGATTGGTTTAGTCATTATCATCGCTTCTTACACCATCATCGCAATCATCAGTCTGCTACTGTTTGGTAAAGCTGACTTCATCCTTAATCCAACCATCACAGGTCCCACACCATAATGCTTATCAACACTCTTCTTGCACAAGCAAACTTTGGCGGAGGCTTCAAACCTCCAGGTGGAGAGAACAGTACCTTCGTGCCATCTGATCTCACTTCGGGTGAAGGTGTCTTGAGTACGGGTCAGGGAATCATCTCCTTCGCCATTACGTTCATGACTATTTTTGCTGGAATTATTTTCTTGTATCAGTTCATTCGTGGTGCCTTGGCTTGGATTACTGCGGGTGGTGATCAAAAGAAAATTTCTGATGCTCGAGACATGATTACCCAGGGTGTCATCGGCCTAGTGGTCATTGTGGCCTCATACGCCATCATCGGCTTGATTAGTACAGTGCTTGGTATCGACCTTCTTAACCCAGCTCAATTACTCTTACAACTGGTTCCAACCACAACGTAACATTATGAAGAAACACCTCTCAAAACTCTCCGCTTCACTTCTTGCCTCAGGAGCCGGACTACTCGCTGCTGCGCAACCAGTGTTGGCTGCCATTGAACCAATTCGAAACGACGCCGTTCCACCAAATCTGACAAACTATGAAGAAGCCAAAAGTGGTGTCACATTTGCGTACTATCTTGTGTTCATGTGGCGTAGCTTGATTTTTATCGGTGGTTTGTTAGTCATCGTCTACTTCATCATGGGTGCATTTGAGTGGATCACTGCTCAAGGTGAGGCCGGGAAAATTTCCGCAGCTCGAAACAAAATGACTGGCGCTATCACAGGTTTTATCGTTCTGGCCGCAATGTTCGTGATCTTAGAGTTCTTGGGTAGTTTGTTTGGCTTTAATCTGCTTAATCCAAGTATCCCAACACCAGGCGAAGCATCAATACCTGCTGCAGTGCCAATTACAGGAAACTTATGATCATCTTTCCTTCTCTTCTCGCTATTGAACTTGACTTAAAAGGTCAAGCTGTCACTCAAGAACTTCCTTTTGCCCAAGCAGGTGAAGGTGGGTTTGCACTGTTCTTTTCAAATATTCTGACTGCATTAATGACGATCGCGGCCTTGGCTGTCTTCATCTTTCTAATCTGGGGTGCATTTGACTACATTAACTCTGGTGGTGAAAAAGGCAAAATCGAATCAGCTCGAAACAAAATGACTGGCGCAGTGATGGGTCTGGTCGTCTTAGCGATGGTGCTGGTGATCTTCGCCTTCATTCAGCAAGTACTTGGAATTGAAATTCTGACCTTTTCGTCAGGCCCTACAGCTCCAACCACTATTGACGACGGAATCTTTGGCCCACAGAACGGCGCGGCCGGTGGTCGTTTGTAGACTGAAGATGGAAGTAGCGCAGAAAACCGAGTGTGTGATAAAGCTAGTAGTGAGAGTAAAACCTTGACGCGCTCTCGAAGAAAACATATAATCAACAACGTATCAGCTTGATCTGATACATAAAAGTGCAAGGAGTCACATGAAAAAACATATTAAAGCTCTTACTGCTACCAGTAGTGCTGTAGCTATGTATCTCTCAACTGCTGTTGTAACCGGCGTACAAGCCGCTACAAACATTGAGACTGGTCCAGGTTACGCTACTGACATTGGAAGATTGATTAGTTTCGTTCTTCGTGTGGTGTTAGCAATTGGTGCTTTACTCGTCTTTGGTTACTTAGTCATGGGTGGTATTGAGTACATCACATCTGGTGGAGAAAAAGGTAAAACCGAGTCTGCACGTAACAGAATTACCGCAGCTATCGTTGGTTTGATCATTCTCGCTGCTTCATGGGCTATCCTGAACTTGGCTCTGAGCTTCTTAGGTATCACCGGTGGACTTGAAGGTGTAATCGACGGAGTCGGTGACATCAACAGTCAAGGTGGATAACATCTGTCGGACAACCAATGTAATTAGTCCGTAAAACTGAAACAACAAACCACCACCAAAGGTGGGGGTTTTTGATTCTCTGCAACTAGATCAAAAAATCGGGTATAATTTGACTATGACGCATTCGCGAATCAACAAAGTCCTTACAGTAGTACTATCCCTAGCGGTATCAGCGTTGGTCTTTGCGCAGCCTGTCTCAGCTCAAGTAACTCAAGCTTGGACTGGGGTTTGTGTCGAGGGCGACGTTGCCACTATTCAAGGTTTCCAGTGTTTAGTGGGAAACATCTTGCAGATTGGCGTTGCTGGTGTGGGTCTCGCGGGCTTTGTGATGATGATCGTTGGTGCGTTCAAGTACTTGTTGTCTGGTGGAAACGCAAAAGGCGTGGATGATGGGAAGAAAACTATGACCTACGCTATTGGAGGACTCGTCGTTGCATTGAGTGCGTTCTTCATCCTGAACATCATCGCTGACTTTACAGGTGTCGATACCATTCTGAACTTTACGATTCCTGCTCCTGGTACGGCTGCAGAAAGAAATTAGTAATTTTCTTGATTTTTGCTGTTTTTCTTACACTTCTCTGAACGCAAGCAGCTCTCTGATTTAGCCATAGTTGGGATATAATTTGGACATGGCCTCAACCCGGAAAAGATCTCTGGTTCCGTTAGTATTGTTATGCGTGCTGTTTACGCTAGTTGTGGCGAAGGTCGTTAATTCTTTTGCTCCCGTTCCCCTTCAACCTCAACCTGGATCTGTGGCTGTTGCAACGGACCAACAACAAGTCCTTCCTCCGGATCCCAGTAAAGTTCGCATCATTGCACAGCTTTCCGGCTCAGATGCCGTACGAGTGATCGATGGCGCCGCGGCGCCAGTCCCACAAACCTGTTCAGAAACCCCACCTGTTGAACCAGAAGAGAGTACTGAAGCCTGCCAAGATGCCAGTGTGGATATTGCCTCGTACATCAATCCCAGCTGTGGCGGAGCAGGTCAAAGCTGTGGTGTTATTGCCGCCAGCTCTGTGACCTTGACCGATTCATACATTGGCAACGTCACCAACGAAGTCATTGATTTAGGCGGCGGACTCATCAAACAACGTTCTAACGACATTTTCTTTTTGTACAAACGTGAAGGTGGTTACGTCAGCTTGCTTCAAGACACCATTTGGGGAGGCGGACCAGCTGGTGGCTTCTTCACTTGTGATGGCACCACTCAAGAAGCGTTTTACCGTGTCTATGATGGAGCTGGACCAAACGCCAATTGGGGAAACAAACAGTATCCGGAATCAGCGACATGTGGAGCAGTTTTTACGAGTACCGGCGCGCTCAGAACGTTCAAAAAAGTTTCAGATACTGGGCTCGACATTAACAGCCCGAGTACTCAGCCAGATATTGATGAGGGTTCGCTGACATCTTGCAACGTTTCCGGGCAAACTGGAATTCCCTCTGGCAACGCCAGTAAACTGATCTTCCAAGGTCCAGCCGTGTGTAATGATGTTGAGTTTGACATGATGGCGGTTCAAATTGTGGCTGGTGCAGGTCTTGGTGAAGTGAACATGTACTGTAAGGATAAGAATAATGGTCAAGGGAAAGGCTTGTGTGCGTTCTATCAGACATTAGACCCCTCGAAGCCAGAGAATCGCCCAACCAGCTGGACATCCACTACAGATATTTGTGCTTTAAAATCTGGTGGAAGCCGCGCCACCCTCCCCACCTACTTCGAGTACAACATCCAACGTGAGTGTGGCCAAACTCCTGTCAAAGTCCTCAATAACTTCATGGACGAGTACTCGGTCAGTTGTATGCCTGAGAGTGACTATGTGTTGGAAATTGTTCGCCAAGCACAGTGTGGCCAAACCGGTATTGGTTGTGCGCCGGCGGGCGGCTGGAACGCATCAGGTGACTTGAACTTTTCTGCCAGCGGCAAGCTCTTTGGTTTATTCCGAAATGAAAGCGCTATTGATGCTCGGTACAACACCATGAACGGCCTGCGTGATAAAAATCGACAAGAATCTATCGAGGCATACTTGACTGCCAAAGTGGATAAGATCCCACTTTCCGGACAAGGTTCAAGTACCCAAACCAATAACTTCAACACCGCAGACAAGAACTCGCTTTCAGCCTATCAATCTCCGGTGTATAAGCTCAGCACCCTTCAACAACAATGTGACTTAGTGTATGACAAGCTCGTGGCCGTCAAAGAACTTTGTGAGCCTTTCAATCGTATTGAAGGTCAAGAGTCTGAGGAATGTGCAATTAACCAGTTTCTTCCGAATACCTCTACCAGATATGTAGACATGATCGACGCAATGAAGAATCCAGCGGATCCAACCAAGAGTCGCTGTCTTTCACTCATGAATCCAGCTGAAAGCAATCAGCCCGCAAAAAACTTACGTGATCAAATTCTCGATATTGATCCGGCCATGGAAGTCGCCTATCGCCCTGCATTTATTGTCGTGGCCAGTTACGTTGGTGATCCTGATGCACTCAATCCTCAGTTTGTCTCTCAAACCAGTACTGGTGAAAAAGATCCCAGTAACTTCTGGCAAGTTGACTACCTTGAAGTAAAAGTGCCCACCTTTGGCTCAGACTTCCTGGAACGTGACCACAATCAAAGTGCCAGTAACAAAGCCCGAGCAGGATCGACCTATCGTGACCCGCTGCGGTTTATGGGTGACCTGATGACCACGCCAGATCTTCAGGAACTCTATCGACAAGAAGAAGAAAATGACCGTAATGCCATTCGCTCCAAGGCTGCAAGTATCGTTGGCGACACGTCCATCAACGCAGCAGGTCTGCAAAATGGTGTCTTTGACTTGACCAAGTTCCTCACCCCTGGAGAGGTTATCGGACTCGGTCAAAAACCCATTAAATGTCGAGCTATTGATGGCAGCGGCTACTCCACTGAAGCCTGTGACAACATTGCCAAAGCGCTGATTACGTTCATTAACTCGAGTACTGTCGTTCCGGTATCGCCAGGTGAAGGTCCAAACGGCTCGAGTTTAACTCGTCAGTACAGTCCACCACGCGGTTGGTTGCCTGCGTCAAAGTGTGAAGTTTTCGAGAAAAATCTCTATGGAAACTCCCTGCTCACTCAAACTGAAGTTCCTAAAGAGTACCAGGTGGCTGAACAAGCCAATACGATTGGCTCAAAACTTGATGCTCAAGATGTGGGTCAATACAACGACAAACACAAAGTGGCTGAAACCAAAGTCATTACCAGTGTTCCAGACTTAAATGGAGGCCCGGCAGCATCAAATTTTGGTCATACGCAGGTCTTTTTCATCTCACCACATAACTACACGCTGTTATACGCACAGAACTCGATGCTCGCCATGTTGACGCTAGAGCAGCGAGAAGCATTTTTGAAAAATGAAAACTTTAACTCCGTGCTCAAGACTACCGGTCTTGATAAGTTTGTCAGCGCCAAGCAAGAAGAAACCTACTGGACTGCAGCTGGAACCGGTGAGAATGGTCCGCTCGTCCCATCAACAACGATTGGAGCTGAGCAGTACACTGTTTCGCTAGATATGAAACGCCGAATGGAAGACGGCAAAGAGCTTGATAGTCCGTTGATGTGGCAAGTAGCTGGCAGTGTGGCCAATATTCCTACTCGAGTCTTCACTTTTGTCACCGAAAAAATTGGCAGTCCAATGTACAACTTCACACTTGGCTGCACAGGCGCCAATGCCACTGAGAACTGGTTGCTGGGTAACTGTAAGCCAGTCAGTCCAACCAACCCGGGCGCTACTCCTATTCCAACGGATACAGACCCTAGCAATACTTGTGTGCAGGTGTACGTTGACGATACTGCCGCCAACGATGCTGAGCGGTACCTTACCGACAATATCATGAGCCAGCAGCACCAAAGTGCAAAGTTTGCCGGATGGGATCGTTACTACAGTGTTGCAGACCGACCTCAAGACCAACATCTCTTCTACCCTGACTGTCAGGGTGGTCAATACTGTTACAGCTACATTCTCAACTCTATTAAGGACAGAATTAACGGAAAACGAATCAACCCCTACCTGATCATGGCCATCGCCATGAACAAAACCGGTGGTCTGATCAGCAATAAGCCTGGATTTGTTGGGCCTCACTTTGGTTGTGGACTTGGTGGCAGTGGTGAAGGCGGACAGATCATTTCCGATGGAGCCATCGAAAGTAAACTCAACTGTGTCATGGACTTCTTCGAAAGAAACAGTAGTTTGTCTGAAGACGCAGCGCTGAAAAGATACGGGTACACCAACGGAATTCGAGAAAACAACTTAACCAAAATCGTTGGTATCCTGAGTGGGTTTACCGCACCGACCACTTGTCCTGGAACAAATCCCAACGGCCCTCAGCCAACTGAAGAGTAATCAAGCAGTTAAACTAATCTCACACCAGGGTTATTGGGAACGTCGTCACGCCTTGGCTTTTGCTTTTTACTTTGCTGAACGTTGTTTTGCTGAGGTTGTACGTTCATGGTCTCTGTCGGAAAGCTTCGTTTCACTTCACCGTTGGCTTGCGCACAGTTTTGCTCTTCACCAACTCGCACTCGTCTGGCGCCCATGTTCAAAAGCTTTCCAGCAATCTCAAATGTTTGAGCAGTCACAGAGAGCGAGCGAAATGTTTGGGTAGCTGATTCGATAGCTGAAAGAAGATTAGTCGAGATCTCGGCATCAAAGGAAACGTTGAGTTCTTGAAGCAAGTAGGCAACTACTTCGCCATAGGAAGCTGAGCCCGCGATGTTTACTTTTACCGTCCCGAAAGACGTGTCGTAGGTATGAATACTGATGACACTGGTTTGTTCAAACAGCTGTTCATATCCAAGGTACAGTTGCTCTAAGTCCTCCAGCTGGTCCACGCCGAAGGTGAAGATCAGGTCCGCGTCTGCTCCAGTTAATGTGTACGTTACTTGAGTATGGTCTAGCGGTTTTGCACCACGCCGGGGTTGAACAACCAAATGAAATGTTTGTGTTTCTTCATCAATGTGATAACTGACCTTGTCTACTCGCTCTTGATCATAGGGAAAAGAAACATCGAGGTTTTTATTTCCCAGCTCTCTCGTCACTTCGCTAACACCAGAAAACTGTTTGAAACGATCTGAAACAGGTCCTGGGCTAGAAAGCGTTACGCTCTTCCCCATGTTCTGCAGCCCCTTAGCGAAAGTGACCGCGCTCAAGATCAAGTCCGGACTAGCTTTGGCAGGAAAAAAGACACAGATCGACTGTGCACTTGGTAAAAGTGTAGTTATGGTTGAAAGGGATTCCGCCGTCATCATGTCCATTACTCCTGATGTAGTTACCGACGGGCAGGTGTTTGATCAGGTATAGCAGAGAATGAACTGGTGGTGCAAGAGGTGGTTTGTAGTTTGCAGCCAGACTTGAGGTGGGATACAATACAACGTATGAAGAAGCTCGCTGCTTTCTTACTCGTTATTTTCCTGTTTGCCTTTTCAGTTATTCCTGTAGCAGCTGCTGTTACTGGGAGCAACGCAGAGCTCAAGCGTGCTCAGACCGCTACCCAAGATCTCAACAACTCTCTGGATAAAGCTGGGGAAGGAAGCCCTAATCTTCCCGCTGTATCGGTGGAAGTATTCAAAAGTGCAACCATTTTTGCTTCTGTTTGTCAGCTGACGAGTAATGGCTGTGACAACACTGATCCAACTGCCGGCAGTCTGCGGACTTCTTTAGTCAAAGCATTTGCGTACTTGTACACTCCTCCAGCAGATACTCAGACCTACATCGCTGACGTCATGAACTCAGCCGGTTTAAACATTGCCAAACCAGCCTACGCTCAAGGTCTCGGCTTCTCAGCGCTTGACCCCATCCTTGATACCTGGAAAGCTTTACGTAATGTGGCCTACCTGTTCTACGTGATCATGTTCTTGATCATTGGCTTCATGATTATGTTCCGTCAGAAAATCAGTAGCCAAGCGGTAGTAACTGCACAGCAAGCGCTTCCCAAAATCATCATGTCGCTGATTACCGTCACCTTCTCGTACGCCATTGCCGGTCTTCTGATCGACATCATGTACATAGTCATGTACTTGATCGTGGGCCTCTTCCCTGGCCAAACATTCGCTGGTGGAGAGCTCAGTCTTAAGGAAATTGCGATGGATCGAAATATTTTCCAAATTGGAACGTATTTGTTAACCAGTGCAGGTACGCTGGCTAACGCTCAAGAATCAGTCCGTGCCATGATTACCACCGCCTTAGAGACTCAACTAGGTGGTGTGGCTGACGCACTGGGACTTATCGGTGGAATTACCTTCGCCATCGTCTTTGCCATTGCTACACTGTTTGGCATCTTCCGTTTGTTCTTCGAACTGCTCAAAACCTACATTAGTATCATCATCACCATCGTGCTCGCTCCGCTCGCACTGATGCTCGGCGCACTCCCAGGGAATAACGCCTTCCAAGCCTGGATTAAGACACTCGTAGCAAACTTGGCTGTCTTCCCTGGTATTTTATTGATCTTAACCCTGGCCTTTATGTTGATTGGTGGACAGTACGGCGGCAACACTGCCAGTGAAGTTGTTCCTCAAGTGCAAGCTCAAGGTACCTTCTTCCAAGGGAACTACAATGGTGGCTTCTTGCCTCCATACATCCCAGGTGCTGGAAGTGGCAACGCCATCTCCATCATGTTGGGACTTGGTGTGATCTTGATCATGCCTGACTTAGCTACTCAAATCAAAAAGACGCTCGGTGGATCTGGTGGAATCTTCGAACAGTTTGCCAATAACTTCACCACCAACTTGGAAAAGGGTTGGAAAGGCGGAGAGCTTGTACCTGGACTTGGCTTCACCAATACCAATAATGTCGGTGTCTCTGGACGCAACATTGTGAGTAAAGCCTTTAGAGGCACGAAAGAAAGCCGTGAACGGGCGGACAGTGGGAAAACTAACTTCTTTGGCAGAGGTATTGTGGGCGAAAGCGTAGAGTTTGCCAGTCGTCTACGCCGACGTAGCATGGAAAATAAGATGAGAAATCACGTGAAACGTCAAAGACTCGATAAGACGGGTAGCGACGTGAATACACGCCGTATCGGACCACCAAAGACTACAACAGCCACAGGTTCAGGAAACGTCACTGATGAATAACCTTGACATCCAACATTGGATTGAGTTGATCAGAACAAAGAGAAATAACCCTCCACCAGAAGCGGTCATGGACTTAAAGGCTCGAAAATTTTTCAGCAAGAATGACTACAAAGTCCCCACAGGCGAAGTGAAAATTTCGGTGTATCGCAGTGGCGGCGAAACTGTAACCGACGAATAAATCCCATTATTTCAGATGTAATCAAGAACTCATTTTTTTGAGTGGAATTTTGTGCTGCTGGACAATAAGCTCAAACAAGTTTGTTTACGTTTTTCACAGATCTAGTGCTTGCCTTTTTTATCATCGTCTTTAGAGGTAACTTCATCAATCTTACTCCAAGCACCTTTGTAGTAGTGCGTGTCGACAACGTACTGCTCTCGAGTTCCGATTAAGCCTCTGTCTTTCATCATGTTTTCGATTAATTCTCGGCTATATCGACGTACAATCTTTTTGCTCAATCCCGCATCAAAGTTTTCACCACCAAAGTCCGGGCCTAAGAACGACTCGAACATCATGTCACACATCTGTAAGAGCAGCTCTCGGTGAGCAAAATCTAACGGGTCTGCACCAGAAATGGTCTTGATCTCACCACGTACCGTTTCAAGTAATCCTGGGTCAAATGGAATTTTCTCATCTCCCTCAACAGATTTGTAGCGATATTGGTCAAGATACAAACCCATCGAAACGATAAAGGCTTCTACCACAAATTGGTTTTGAGCGGCTTGATGCATTGATGCACCCTTGGAATCAACGCTTAATGCAATGTCTGCAGCCAGACGAATTCCTTCTGGCACAATCGAGGCTTTTGCTTTGCGCAGTTCCTTGGAGTCCGTTACTCTTCGTCTTAGCTGACTGATGGTTTCGGTGACAACCCTGTCCTTTTTGCCGTGTTTGACGACGTGCTTACCACGATATGGCTTGCGATACGTCTGCAACCACATCTCAGTCACAGGTTGGGCATCTTCAATACCATCGCCATCTTTATACACCGGCCCTGCGCCTGTGTTCATCTTTTCACAAAAGTACCGAGTACCCTGTGTAATTTCTGAAAAACCCATCCCACCGTCAGACTGTTTTTTCACTAGGTCATCGATGGATAAGTGTGTGATTACGACATCAGCCCGAAGGGCTTTATCTAACGCCGCAGCTTGAGATGAAATATCAACTCGGTCAGTGAGTCCTCCCAGACCGGCAATGATGTATGCATTTGCATCACGGACCTTGTCTTGAATATCTCTGACAAATTCAGAAAGATGTGTTTCTTTATGAATGTCATGCTTCGCCATGTGAGACTCATGAATGGGAGTGTAGACTGCTTTAGGATTACGAGCTGCTAAAAAGTCCATCCATTTTTTACCATCACCAACTACTCCAGCCCACATACGTGCATGAGTAGGAGTGATTGAGCCGTATCTGACAAACTTTGGATCAATCATTGAGTCCATAATTTGTCGATCCGACATTGCAATAAAATCAGCTCGTTTGGAATTTCGCCCTGCTTTACGTTGAGAATACTCAAAATATGGCACCGGAATGCGAATGAACGTCATCTCGGAAATATCTGGCCACTCTGCGGGATTTGGACTTCGCATTGCTGAGTACTCAGGTTTAATTCTGATAATCTTATAGCGATCATCAACGGCAATATTTTGCGCATACAATCTCAGTTTTTTAAACACTTCATCCTCATCTAGAAGTCTGTCCCTTGTTCCAGCGGGTAGCGGACCAAAGTCTGAAAGTCTTTTCGTTCGTAGGTCAGCTAACTTCGTTCTACAGTCGTCTAAGAAAGCGGTCAGTCTGTTGAACTCTTCTACATCTACTGGGGTTGTTCCAGCTTCGCCAGGTTGAGGCATGGAGTGTAATCTTTGTTCAATATCGTCCAGAGTATGAAGTGAGGCAAGATCTTGGTACTCGCCCACACCCACTTGCCTGGTCTCGATAATGAACTTAGACATCTGGGCAGCTCGGCGCTCAAGGTCCATTCGCTCCTCGCTCTCTTTTGGTAGTGTCTCTGCTCGCTCAGCTGTTCGCTTTTTCTCTTCTATGACATCTTCTAGGTTGTACTTCACATAGCGTTCTGGAGCCAAATCGACGTAGAAATGAATGAAGTCTGCACGAGTGGGAATGATTCTATTTACTTCAGCGCCCGTGTCTCTCCACTCATAACCAGTATTACTTCTACCATGAGGGACTTTTGTCCAGTACTCACCCGTGTTGATAAAACAAGCCAATTTAGAATCAAGACCATCGTCATCGTAATCAAAGATGCGAAGCGTCACCAGCATTGTCCACATCGCCACATCCCAGGCGATTTGCACTAAGTTCTCATCTGAATATGATCCGTCTGCTTTTTTGAGACGAATGCCTTCAGGGATTTTCTTGACGAGCTTGTCATGCAAACGTGATAACTCTGTCTTCTTATCAGATCTAGATAAAAACACTAAGTCAGGAAGCTCCCGCTCCACCGCACTGGTGAAGTAGTTGACCATTTCAGGAACTCTCCAGTACTGCTCTTCTCCTTCAGTTGAAGCAAACACTTTGTGCAGCTCTTGACTCGCTTTTCCGGCGGCGGGATCATCACTATGCATTCTTTGGTAAAACGGTGGTAAGTCCCAGTGGAAGTACCCACCACCTTCAGTTTTTTCACTACCAAGCAGTTTTTGAACTTGTTCGATAATTTCCATTTTCTGGAAATCTCCAGAAAGGTCCGCCATGTCTTTGGCGTAGTTATGCATCATTTGAATATGCAAAATGCGGTACTTCCACAAGTTGAGCCACTCACCATCAATTGTTGTCTGAGAGACACCCGGCATAATATCTTTCCACGGGAAGTCCTTAAAGAACTTCTCCAGCGTGGGCTCACCGGTAATATCTCTGCTTGTAACATCAAAGTTCATTCCCCACAGGTTTGCATCACTCTTTGGCAAAGGAATATCCGTTGATCCTGATGACGCAGTCACATTGAAGATTTCGTCAACTGTATAGTTGCCAATCGCCACCAAAAGGTGCTCCATGAACTTTGCCACACCCTCTCGTTCACAGAAATCTTTTATTTCTGTAAATCTTGGCATGTCTGGATTCTTTTTACGTAAAACGTCGAACATCAAGTGAACTAACTCAAGCTTCACTACTTCATTTCCTTTGTGTTCCTCAGAAGCAACGACTGTCCCTTTTAAGTGATTATCTTTATCTATTAATTCGGTCACGCGAGTAATCTCTGCATCGAGATACTCTTTCTTTTCTTGAATCAGCGTTTTGTTGAAGTTGGAACCTGGTTGAACATCATACACATTGAGGACGATAATGCTTTCCTCTGCCTCGAGAAAATCTCGGATACGACGTAAAGCCGGTGCTTCTGTGGCATTGTCGAGCTTTGTTTTTGCATCAAGTGAGCGCTTTGTCTTGTCTAAAAATGCCTCGTAGGTAAAGACCGGCCCAGCTGTTGGGAACACTTTAAACGCTTGAATAACGTCTTTTTTCCAAGAAATAAACTGGGGCGTTTTTTCAGGGTGAACAATCAGATCGATAACCTCAAGTAACTCCTTGATACGATCCTCTTTGAGGTTGTAGTCAGTGAGTGGAGCGTTTTCATCGATCGTTCGAGAAATTTGTTTTTTCTTCAGTAAGTTTGCTTTTTTCTCAAGCACAGTTCGGAGCGCCGTTTGAAGTTCTGGCAAACCTTCGGGAACGTCCATGTTCCCTGGTTTATTTCCTTCAAAAGCCTGGGTTAATTTGAGCAAGTTTACTAAGGCGTCATCATTATCTTCAAACCAAACTTTCAGTTCTGCCCAAATTTTATTTGCTTTGTCGGCATCAGCAATCTCTGTAAAGATATCAATGAGCAGTGTGCCCAACTCTGTGTTCTCACCTTCCTTGAGCTTTGCCTGATCTTGAAATGGAGCCTTATCATCAAGAACTTCTGGGTACTTAGCAGCGATTTTTCCCAACTCTACCTGAGCCTCTGGCAAGAAAAATCCAACCGGATGAATCTTTAGTGCTCTATAGTCTTCTTTGAATGCAGATAAGTCTGTAACACCAGTATCTTTGGCAATGTTTACTGCTTTCTCAAAACGGAGTAATTGGGTGACAAAAGTAGGAAGTTGAAGTGCGTCGAGAGAAACTGGATCTTTTGTTGCATCAAACTGGACTCTGTGGGTTCGAATCTTATCGAGAGCTGCGTCTAAACGCTTTTGCACGTACTGAATAAATGACTCAGCAAGTGGGTCTTCAACATTGGTTTTAGAACGGATTTTTTCGACAACACCAAGCGCGTTGAGGTTATGTCCACCCGTAGGATCTTTATCAACCAGCCCATTTACGTAGCCAATCAGATATTGGTAGTCCAGATGATCAATCACATCATCTTTGTCTTGATTTCGCCCAGCAATATCAGTGCTAAGAAGATCAATTTCTTCTAACAGCTCCATTGCTTTTGGAAATTCAGCACTAGCCTGAGATTCAACGGCAGCTCTGCTTGCGTACTCAACCATAATTTCTCTTACTCAATTAACTAGAAATCTTTGCGACCAATGCGTTCAATTCTGCCAATGTTGCAGGTGATTTAGGAATTAGCTTATTGTATGCAGATTCTACTTCTGACATGACAAGTAAGATCACCATTAGCGCTTGAAGCTCAGCGCTGCTCTCATCAACATTAGATACTTTTCCATCGAGAATATCTTGGAATTTTCGGACCGCCTCATTAAGCAATCTTGAATGGCCAGAATCTCGAGAAGCTAACGCATTGAGCTTGGTAGATTCATCTGCTGCTTCTGGAACTCGGCCACGCGCATATGTGTAAATTAATTTTAGTGCTTTCTTGGCGTCAGTTTCTTTCTTTGGTGTTGTTTCAGGAGCAACTGCATTTCCTGAACCATCAAGTACCTCATTAGGAGATGTACCACCATCACCTGGAAAACTGACGTCCGTCACACCTTTTACTTGCCCATCTGGAGTTGACGGAACTACTGGTTCTGTTGGAGCAACCGTTTCAGCTGCAACTTCTGGCAGTGCATTAAATCTGTGAAGATTCAAGCGCGCCCATGTTAAGAGACTTGAAAGGGCTGCATCTCCGTTGTCGGTGCTGTTTAAGGCTTCTTTCAGTCCAGCCACTTCTTCTTGGTATCCTTTTAAAGCAGTTTTCGTTTCTTGCGTTAACTTCAGTACATTTTGCACTTCGAGAACGGCTAGAATTGGAAGCAACACACTTTCTCTTTTATTTAAAAGCTTACGTTTTATGGAGCGCTCAGGATTTTCTAAGATTCCAATCAGCACATCAAAGTCTTGAGATAGTGCGTCCTTTACTGCACGTTCGATTTTTTTCTTTTGCTTTTCTTCCAGAGTTGCTCGTTTGGGGAGGAATTTATTCATTCGTTCCAATGCATTTTTACCGAAGTTAGTCAGCGTGTCAATGTAGTCGGACTCGGACTCATCCTCAGCTTCTGGTGTGGTAGAAGTGGCGTCTGGAGTACCCTCAACTGTAGTTGTGTCTCCTAGAGTTTTAGCACCTGTGCCAGCATCACCTGGCGTAGGAGCATCAGGACTTGTTGGAGCAGTGGCGTCATGAACTGTTGTGGCGGTAGGAGCTGCAGCGAGCCTTTGTTCAAGAGCTTGAACTTTCTCGTAAAGGAAGATCAGTAGTTTGTCAGCTTCTGTTTGGTTTTCTTTTTCTTGAAGTGCTTCGACAAATGTAGTGGCGTCTGCCTCAGTGGTGACTCCAGGAATGGCTGCTTCAACAACTCCAGCTTCCTCCATCAAATTTTCAATTTGCTCATAAAGCATGTCTCCATCGGCGTCCTGGATAACTGCAGTGACGTTTGGCAAAATTGAAGGCCCTGTTGGACTGCCGGACGCCTTCTTTTGAAGTTTGGTGTATGAAACAAACAAGTTTTCAGCCGCTGGTAACAATGCATCTAAAGCAGCCTGAATCGAATCTACCGTCGCTTTCTCTGCCCTGCGGCCTTTGGCTTTTTCAGCGGCAAGAAGTACTCGCTGTTCATCAACTTTTGTCTTGAGTGCTTCTGCTTGTGATTTAAATGCCACTAGGGCTGCGGTAAGTGTGTCGTGACCTGTTTCAATCATATATCCTCGTTAACTATAACTAGATCTAGGAGTCTGCAAAATTATATCACCAAGCGAGGTCTGTTTGGGAAGAAAGAAGTTGTGCGCAGCCGCCAATTGACAAACCCATAAAAAATACGTCAAAGTATGCGTATCATGATAGAAAATGAAATGGGTGAACAACCACTGACTCCTCCACCTGCTTCGGAAGCTCCAGAAGCGACTGACCCTGCTTCACAAACTGCGACAGCAACTTCCCCAGAAGTCGCTTTACCCGCCGATGGAACACAGTCTGCTGAAACACCTACAGACCAGCCGCCTCTTATCACGTCTGAAACTGACACTCCATTACAACCAGAGTCTGCGACTGCGCCAGAAAGACCTCAAGAACCCGAAACACCTCAGCAAAAAGCCGAGCGCAAGGCCAAAGGCCGTTTATTTCTCCTCCTTGAAGATGGGTACGACTTAAATGATGCGGAAATGGCAACACTACATGAACAGTACGATAATCTGCCGATCGATGAATTGGCTGAACTTTATAATGTCTACACACCGGACTGGGTTTTTGACCCAGTCACCAATGAATTTAGCAATCCTCTAGGTACAGCGGGTGAAACTCCTGCTGAAGACACACCAAATGGAGAAAAAGCCGCCGATGATGATGTTGCTGAAACAGAGGCGGAGCCACTTCCCTTCGATAACATAGAAAGTGTTGAGCCAAAAGGCGAAAAGTCTCCAGAGACTCAAACTGCCGACGGCACCAGCAAAGCAATTGAAGCTTTATACAGAGATGCTGCCTGGAAAGAATTTTATAAGAAAAACCTCCCATCAATCATTGAAGAGAAGTTTAAAAATAAGTATCCACCTGCCACCAAATATGAGGCCTTAGATGATGAAGACAAAGCGATCGTGGAGGCTGAGTTTAAAACATTCCTCAAAGAAGTATTTATGCCAAAGGTAGCTGCTGGTGAGTTTGGCAAGGATCAAGAAAAATCATTTATTGATAGCTTAAAAGCTGGTGGCATGGAGTGGATGGTAAAAGGATACGAAGGTGGTGACATGGCCACCTTCTTTAAAAACTTCTTCCTTCAGGACGCGTACCGCAATGGTGCTGAGGCTAGTTCCTTTACCTATAATGAAGCCGAAGACAAAGGTGAAGCCATTGAAGTCAAAGATCTCAAAGAACTGTGTAACTGGTCCGAAGAACAAGGAATGACCGAACAGAACAAGCAGAACTGGATGATGCTCTGTGCCTTAATATATCGTGAACTTCAGGACACCAATAAAATTGACCTGCGAACATGGACGAGTAAAGACCAGCTCGACACCAACAGTATGAAAAAGCACATGGCTGAGCTGTTTGAACTGTGTACCGCTTCTGGAAAAGGCAAAGTTAACGAAGCCTTAGTCAAAGCATTTGAGCCAGAAAATGGAAACAGCACCTTCAGAAAGCCAGGTTTTACTGATGCGTATGCTACTCAAAACCTGATTGCCCACTTCCAAATGATGGCCAATCATACGGACTACACCGAGAACTTCTTCCGTTAAAACCACGTCGCTTTGCTCACACTATCTTTAAACGCATACCTTTTATGCGTTCCTCTTTCCATCTCATTTTATTCATGCTAGAACAGGTCAATTCATTTTCGGAATCTGGTGTAAATCCAGAACTGTGCCGCAACGGTAACTGATTGAGCTGGGGTTCAATGCAGGAGTCCGATCGGAAAATGATGTAATCGGACGAGCATCCTGTATGAACGAATATTCTATCGTTTTCAGCACTGCTCCTCTTTTGAGGAGCGTTTATGTCTAAGGAGCAGTTGCGCCAGCACGTCAGTGCTGAGCAGGCAGTGCCGTCGCCTCCATTTATTGATATTCATGAGCTTGGCTTTGGGCTTCTGGGACTGCTGGATCGTGGCCGCGAGACTATCTCTAAACTCACTTCCAGAATTGAAGGTCAGAGCGTCATCACTTCAGCACATAAAAACTGGGATAACGTCAACTACTGTCGACACCTCAGCCAAGACGCCTCCCGACAATATACCGTCAATGAACTGACAGACCTTTTTCCTTCGAACTTTAGAGCGTTCACCGATGAGTACTGCCTAGGCAGTGTGGTGCGCGAGTACCCACTTGCAGTCTCAACCACTGGAACCACTGGTTTTGATGACACCTACCAGGAAACACTTTCTGCCCAAGCGCAACGCTTTCAGGAAGAGAAGATTGTCAAACTCAATCGCCACCAGCAGCGTGGGGCTGTAGAAGTGTTAAATAGTCAGCGTCTTGATGGATGGCTGGGTACTGTCTGTAATGATGAAACTATTCCGGTAGGCACCAAGCTTGTGTGGTGCAGCCCACCTGGATTTAAGGTAGAGGGATATCACGGAGTAAGTGGTAAACATCACTCTTTTATCTGGGTCTACGAAAAAACAGCAGGTCCTGATGGACTCCCACAAATGACGATGACCCAGTTTCGTTGTTGGCCAAGCTTGTCACAAATGGAGGGAATTCAACGACACTTCAAGTCATGGGCTGAACCAACCACGCTTCTGCAAGATGGGATAGATACCAGAACGCTCACCAGAAGAAACCGAGTCATTCATGACTTCATCGAGCTTTCCCCAGAGACCACTATGGCGCAGATCGAAGAAGAAATTTATGCGGGAGAAGACGAATGGCAGGTAAACCGGGAGGACATGCCAGACGTAACCGAAAAAAATGTGGAATGGTTTGAGTCCTACAGGGATCAAATACTCCAGCAGTTCCTCACACCGATGTACAGGTCACTGTTATCCGCCGAGCCACGACTAGCTGAACCATACACATCACCCTTTTGGAGATCCGCCGAGTACAAGGCGCTTATTCAACGACTGGATCTGCTCTTTGCGATTGCCTGGCAAAACCTGCTTCGCTTTGTAGAGTCCGTTGATGAGAACGCTGAAAAGAAACCTTCAGTCCCGCAGCTTAACGTGAATGAATTAATGGAGATTTTTTCCATCAAGCTCAGATCAGATGATGGGAAAGCGACTCGTGAAGACAGAGTCAGATTTAACAACCTTGCCCCGACACTCCTCTCCGTTGGCTCAACAACACTCAGTGTGGGCCAATGTGGTTTAGGCACGTTGATTCCCGTTCAACTCTTTAAAGGGCTTGGAGAAATTTCGGGTCTGGGCAACTTTACTTCTCTCACCCAACTCAATAAGTTCGACATTCTCAAGCTTTCCGCCGCGGACCAGCTCGCTTTCCGTACAGATATCCTTGGACAGTACAAACCGCTGACCTTGATGAGCAAGTTTGGAAGGAATCACAAATTTTGGGTGAGATCTGAGTACTATCAGGAATATCTTGAACACTCTTACGCTGGTGCTGACGGGAAGTTTTATGGCCCATGTGATGTTCCTTTGGCAGAAGGAGTTGACGAGTTCGTGCTCAGCGACGCAAAGTATCAGGAATTATTTGGGGCTACGATACGGCCAAATCTTTCCGCTTTGGCCCAACTTGAAACGGAAGAAACGACTTCTTTAGCAACTGCAGCGAGCGATTTTGACCGGAATATCATCAAAGAAAACTTCAAAAATCGTCGAAAAAAACTAAAAGAGCGTGTCTCTGTCACAGAGCTAGTCAATAACGATCTCTTTCGGCCAGCGTTTACCAGGGTATAATTCAAAGCATGACCGACGCTAATACTTCCGCTGCAAAAGCATTGCACGAGAAGTGTGCTATTCATCACTCCATCCAACAGAAAGATCTTCTTAATCTTCTTGGGGCCGTTGTCGAATCCTTACGAGTGGGTGACGCGGTCACTGATCCAGAAACTCAAGTTCCTAAAATCTATTCTGACTGGTTATCATTGGAGTTCGTTCGAGAGCGATCCGAGGGCGGGATTACACCGAATGGTTTTTACATACATCCGTTGATCAAAAAACGCTCGGATGCCGAGAATTTACGCCTCAACATTCTCACACTTGAGGACGTGGCTGATCTTTTTAAGAGTCTCCCTGACTTCATTGACGAAAAAATTAAGAAAAACGAGTACTCCAACGTTGATGTCTTGAACGAAGAACAGAATCAACTCCTCGATAGACTGAAGGCTGATCAAAACGGCGAGTTAGTAAAAAGAGACCTCAACTTCTTGAGAGATGACTCCCGAGTGCTCCTTTCTGTAGTAGCAACTCTTGGAGCAAACGTCAAAGAAGGCGAAAAAGCTCCCGAGATCAACATCACCTTACCGGACCAGTACAAGTCACTTCTCAACGGCACACTTAGCGTGCCAACTTCTTGGGAGTGGGTAAAGCCATTAGTTGCTGATGTCGTCAAGGCAGAACTAAGCACTCGCGTCATTTTCTTTGATTTTGACGGTTCTTCAATTGGCGTAGATGTCAAAGAAATTCGGTTCTTCTTAAACTCTTGGTTAAAGAAGCTCTACGACGAGCATGCTGAAAACTTCAGAGTTAAAGGCACGCCACTTCCTGAGAGCAGGCTCTTTGACGCCACCAATAAGCTTCCTCTCTACTTTGACCTTGATATCTGGGTAGAGCTAGACCGAGACATCGCAAAGTTCATCGCCGGTGAGCTTGGCGACGTGATTGAAAAGTACTTAACCAGTAAGGGTGGTGGCGCTGGCCTCCCTGTGTTTGAAAAAAAGACGACTGAAGAAGAAGAGACTAAAGAAAACGTCACCAAAAATGTTCGAAAAGTTGAAGACGTTGATGATTTGATCAAGAAGTTTGAGCAAGCCGGAAAATCCTATGCCGACGAAACCAACCGCTTAACAACGATTCTCTTGCCGCAATTTTTTGCGATGCACGGTATTCGCAAAGATATTGAGTATCTTTCCAGTATTGATGGCGGAAACTTTAGGCAAGTTGAGCGCGAGTTTCGTTTAGAGCTTGAAAATGTCCTCCGTTCTCTCAGTCCCACTGAGCTGCAGCTTCTCAGCACTCGAGGAGCGAGTCTCGAGTTTCGTTTAATCATTTTACGAAAACTGTACGGGAAGCTTTCCACTAATCCAAGATTTATCGGTTCGCTGACTCAGTACAAAGAAAACTACGTCGAAGAGATTGAACGTCGGATTAGTAAAGGTGAACCACTACAAAGCGAGCTCAAAGAGCTCAACATACAAGCAAACTTACCTGATGACGCTTTTGAACGAGCGCTTGAAAGTCAGCAACGCTCTCCTCGTAACGATTGGCTCAAAGACGACACACTCCAGACGAAAGGTGTTGGAGAGCTTGCAGAGTTCTCTAATCTCCACGAACTCACCCAGCGTGATTTTCAAATGTTGGTCTCCCGTCTGACAAGTAGTGGAAGTATCGACTACGACACCTTGATCAGAAACCTTGACGTCATCATTGCTGAGAGATGGTCGCCAGAACAACTTCGACACTTGGATCCTGGCCAAGCTCAGGCTGTCTTTGGGATGATCTTGCCAGACTCCATAAAGGGAAATTCAGAAGTTTACCGTTTGTTCCTTCAACTCTGTGCCGAGTATCTCTACGCCCGAAGGCAACGCCTTGCCGACCATTATCAGCTTGATCAAATCAGTAGAGAAAGCAGTTCACATGGGGACCTTGCCAGTTTAGCGGAAGCCCGCGAACTAGCAGACCGATACAAAGAGTACGGTGGCGGTGAAGCAGTCATCGTGGCTCGGGCAAGCGACTCTACCAGAGTGTCCTCGTATAGCAGCAGCATTGCGACTGGGGTTAAAGCTATTCATGACGAGACGAAAGAAGCCAGAAAGCAAGGCATAGACGCTCGGCACACCGACTTAGAAAAAAAGTTTAGCTCTGAAACCACAATTTCTGGGAAACGAAAACTTCTTGCCAGCCTTGGTGTACTCACTCCAGATATCGACAACGTCAATAATGACGAGGCAGCGCAGTTTGCTCTCTTGCGAAGTATGTACGAAGAGGCAATGGGCAACGACTACTACGATCAAGTTGAAGGACTTGATTCGATGTCGTACTACGAAGATGAAGACCGGGCGTATGTACAAGAAGGAAGCGATGAAGCAGATCCTTCTGGACAACCTCAACGTCGACCAACTCCACAACGGTATGGCCAGCCAGGTGCGCGTTCATTAATGAAGGGTGCGCTTAATCTCAAGAATAAGTACAAAACGGCCAAAGACCGAATTAAAAAAGCCAAAAAAGCTGCCAAAGCTGCCAAAAAAGCGCTCAAGCGAGTCGATGACACGATGGATAAGGTGGAAAAGGTCGCGCTCGCTCCATTCCTTGGTCCTCTAGCCATGAACAAGTGGGTTCGAAGAGGAGCCGTAGGCGCATTAATTGGAATGGTGCTGGACACCATCAACTTGATGCAACACAGCCTTGGAGCTTCCATCGGCGGATTCTTTGGTGGCGTTGGTGTAGGCGGTATCACGTTCTTTGCTGGAGGTGGCCTGTTTGCGGTTCCGGCAGGCATTGTTGGAACCTGGATGGGTGCGAGAGCTGGCGCGGCGCTTGAAAGCAGTATTACTGGTGTACCAGTTGCGCAGATGGGAATGACTCCAGCTGCAACGCTCCCGGCCGTAACGCTTCCTGCTGTAAGTACTGGACTGGGAGGAACTTCTCTTGCCAAAGGAGGTACATCAAGTCAAGCAGCCTTGGGTGGAACTGCTCAACCATCTAGAGTAGCTGGAGCTCGATCTGCCGTTGCCGCTGGAAGCTACATTGGTGGAACTATGGTCATTGCTACAGCAACAATCGCGGCAGGATTACAAGCACCTCCGATTGCTACACTCAACGCCAGTGGACTTGAGTCAAGATATGTCTCTATTCGCAAAACAACAACCAGCGCCACCTCTTTCCCAGGAGCAGTCCCTGGTCAAATTACCTACCAGATTTTCCTACAAGCAAAAGATAACTATCAGATCGAACTGCAAAATTTCCAAGACGACTTCACCATTAAAGTAAACAGCGAGCTCAACGACGGATCACCTGCGGAGTTGAGTTGTGACTCGCAAATGAACATGGACACTGCGGTTACTAAAACATTTTCATCTACAGACGGCGAGGTTTTGCTTGGCGAGTGTACTGTCCCTCTAGATGAGACGTATCACGACTCCAGCATCCTGAACGAGGTCACCGTCCAGTTTAAAGTTTTTGAAAACGGAACTGAGATACCAAATCCGGAACCCAACCTTGGTTGTGGTGAAAGTAACACAACCTTCTGTGCCATGACCGCCCTGAATATTTGTCTTGGTGAGTGCCCTGCTGGCCAACAGGGCTGCTGGCCAACGTCCGGAAAACTTACTCAGCCACCCTACGGTGAGTACTCACATAGTGTTGTAGACGCGATGGATATAGGAGCTCCCGTGGGAAGAACTATTTATGCCCCATTTAATGGAACTGCTTATGCGTTTGATACAAACTCAGACGAACCTGGTAACCAAGGACTTGTCTTTCGTAAAAGTGACGGCTCGGTATCACGAATCTATGGGAAACATGTTTTGCTTGTCACAGATCAAGGCTTTGTACTCCTGATGGCTCATATGAGTCAGCACGGGTCGTTGCTTTCATTAGGGCAAGGTGTTCAAGTAAGCGCCGAAGATGTGATCGGATATGTAGGAAATAGTGGCAGCACCGCGGCATTCCCAATGGGTATGCACTTGCACTATGAGTATCGCGTTCCTTCCGGTGGTACGTGGAAGTCAGTGATTCCAGGAGCACCTCAGGACCCACTTTCAGGTATCGTGCCAGGCATAGACGGCGGCGACTTTGTCTACGCAGATAACTTGCAAACTGTTTCTTATGACGGCGGGCCAAGTGGTAAACTTCCTGTGTGTACAACACAGCGATAATTCGTCAGAATACAAAGTAGTGGTATGGAAAATACTCAAGCGCAAAATCCCAACGATCAGTATGAGAACCTGCAAAGCATTCGTGCTTCGATTGCTCAAAAGCCGCAACAACGCACAAAGTTGTGGATCATCATTGGAACTGTGGTGGTCGTACTCTTAGTCATTAGTGCCGTCGTTCAAATCTACACACCCAAGACGGTAACCGTTCCTGAAACATCGTTTACCACCACCAACTCAAACAACACACTTCCCAATCTCCAGAATGTTACGTACACCGGTCCAACACCAGACTTTCCTACTCAATTTTCAATTTTTTCGGCACGGACTATTGTGTCCCAAGGACAACTCGTCCAGGAGCTCTCTGCTCAGTACGGGCTACTAAAACCATTCCCTGAAGCTAACTTTTGGGTAAATGGAAACTTGTCGCTTGTTTTTGATCCCACCACCAATAGCTACACCTTCACCCTAAAAGACTTGACCAACGAAACGCTGCCTATCGTAGATGCGGCGCGCGCGGAAGAAGTGGCAACGTCGTTCTTGATCCAAGCATTTCCAGATATCTCACTTCGTCCGATGATGGATCAGGCCAGCTACTTTGTTTTAGGACTCGAGATTGAAGAAACCTCATCGCCAGCTCAAGCTACTGCTATCAACATTCCATACACAGCTCAGCTTGATACAGAGAACTTCCCAGTAGTGTATGAAAAAGCCACCCAACCACTTTTCGTCGTTACCATTGATGGAAACAATACCGTTAGGTTAGTCATTTTCTATCCACAGTTTCAGCAGTACACCAGAATTGACACCAAAGCTCCAATCTCTATTGACGACGCGTTACTGCAGATTCAAAGCGGTGTTGCTTCTATCATTAGTTCCACCATTGTTGAGGCAAATCGAGTAACGATGTCTGAATTAATTTCTGCAACATTCACCTCAGTCACTGTTGAGTATCGACTTGATCCAAAAAGCGAGCTCTTATACCCCTTCTACAGATTTACCGGCACTGCCACCAGTGCCAACAATATCACTGCCGACGTAGAAGTAATCACTCCAGCAATCAAAACGACTACTCGCTAAACTGCTCGCTAATACACGTGTTCCATGTCTAAAAAAGTCTCTCGAAAACTGGTATAGTTAGGATACCGGTGTATGCAAGATCACGCCCTCCCGCAAGACGTCACTGGCTATAAGTTCCACATCATCGGCAACATGACGCTGAAACAGTTCGGCGAGGTTGCTGCTGGTTGTATTGTGGGCTTCCTGCTTTATCAGACCAACCTGCTTCCCATTATTAAAATTCCTTTAATAGTGATAGCCGCTGGTGCTGGTGCTATGGTTGCTTTTGTTCCCATCGAGGAGCGTCCCCTGGATCAGTGGATCACTGCATTCTTCAACGCACTGTACAGACCCACTCAATACTATTGGAAACGAATGGTCAAGATTCCCGAACCATTCTTGTATCAGCCTCGCTCTGAAATGAGAACAGTCGTCGAAGATGTTGACCTCACTCCAGCTCGAAGACAACGCGTCAAAGACTACCTACGAACCATCGATGAAAAACCAGCATTGGCTGATCAATTTGACCAATACACGACTCAGCGTCTCGATGAAGTAATGGGCGAGTTCGGGTCACAACTTACTCCCTCGCTTGGGTACGACCAGACATCGCTATCTACCCCAGAGACTGATGAGGCTGCGATCTTGAACGCTAGTCCAGACTCTGTTTCAGTTGCAGTGGATAGCTTGTCGTTCGCCGGCAGAGGTACTAGTGAAGAAACAGTCATGGAAAACAGCTCTTCTCCACAAGAAATTGAGATGAGTAATAACGTGCTACGACTCTTTGATACAAACGAGACGCCCCTTCCCACTCCAGACACAGTTCCTCAGTACCAACCCGAACCCACACCCGAGTACATTCCCAAACCAACCGCTCCTACTCCCGATGTAATTTCGAGTTCAACCCCGTCAATTGAGCCACCACTGCCAGAACCTATTCCGGAACCTTTACCAGAACCTATCCCCGAGCCTAAACCTGTTCCTGAACCCATTCCAGAACCCGAACCAATCATCACCTTAAAACCAGTGAGAGAAGTTCCAAAGCCTCAAGAGATAGAAACTCCACCACTCAACTCTTTCGTGCCACCCACTCCAGTGGCTTCTCCTGCTGTTCAGGAACCGCCAAAGCCTCGAGAGGTTCCTAAAGATATGACCGAGCTTCCTGATGTATCACTCACTCCTGAGGTCGCCGTTGCTGAGCCAAGCGAGATTCCACAAATTTCGACCGTATTTGAAGGTCCTCCGGCTCCGGCTGAGTCTATTCCCAAAGTACAGACCATGGACAAATATAGCCTTAGTGCGCACGCTCAAAAACAAAATGCTGATAGTTCCGAGGTTGCCGATGTCGCTCAAGTTATCTCGATGGGATCCTCACACCGTCGTGGAAAAAACAGCGTCCAGTTTAAGACTTCAAGAAGCAATCAGGGTGATCGATTTGAAACAGTTTTGCCTCATATCCTTGATATGACGGGTGTAGCCGAGTCGGTCAAAATTGAACCTCAGGAAGCTCCCGTAGAAAAACCACTTCCAGAAAATAAAGAAGTTGTGGTTCCTGAAATGGAAGATATTCGGGTGACTCAAACGGTCAAAGCACCAGAAGAAGCAGCAATCAAAGATCCATCAAAGATGTCTGAGGCGGTTGACCCTTCATTACTCGACTCCCCTGAAAAACTCGAAAACATCGCACACAGTGGTGCCGTCACATATAACACGGATCTGCCATTCCCTGAAAAACCAACCAAGCCCAATAAAGTTGTCGGGATGGTCTTGGATCAAGCTGGAAACTCACAACCAAATGCGATTGTAGAAATTCTCTCGCCCGATGGCATCCCAGCTCGAGCCGTAAAAACCAATCCGCTCGGACAGTTCTTTATTGCAACGCCACTCAATCCAGGTGACTACTTAATCACTGCGGAAAAGGAAGGCTTTGAGTTCCCTACGCAGCAGCTTGCGATCACTAATAAAATTATCGATCCTATAGAGATACGGGCCAATTAAGGCCAGATGTTTGTTATACTAAATCCGCATGCCCTCCTCACAAGCTATCACTTCCACCACTCAAGAGTTTCTCGATATTCACGATATCACTGATGATTTACTGCTCCTCAAAAGTGGTGCGGCCGCCGTTATTTTGCAGGTCACTGCAATGAACTTTGGCCTGTTGGCTGAAGAAGAGCAAGACGCCATCATTTATGGATATGCTGGCTTACTCAACTCACTGAACTACCCCATTCAGATCGTGATTCGCTCTCAAACAAAAGACGTGACTAGTTATCTCAACTTGTTGAAACAAAAAGAGGAAGAGACAGTTAGTCCAATGAGAAAACAGCAGATTGCGGACTACAGAGCATTTGTGGCAGATCTCGTTCAAGAACGAAACGTGCTTGATAAAAAATTCTACGTCGTTATTCCCGCAAGTGGTTTAGAGTTGGGAATAATTCAAGCACAAAGTGTTTTACCTGGCGTAAAAAACCCAGATATCTCGAGTTTTGATCAAAGCATCATTATTGAACGAGCCAACAACCTTCTCGAGCCAAAGCGAGATCACATCATGGCGCAGTTTGCCAGAATTGGAATGTTCTCTCGTCAACTCAACACTCAAGAGATCATTCAGCTTTTCTACACAGCATACAATCCAGAAGCATCAGACGGTCAGAAGATGACAGATAGCAGACAATACACGTCTACTGTTGTGGAAGGAAACTTAGAAGAAAAGATTTTTGGAAGTAGTCGCTCTCGTCAACCTGAGAACATGACTCCTATCCCAGAACAGGCACAACAAGAAATGGACGCCGCTACTCAAGTTGCAACAACCACAGAAACACCAGCTGAAAGTCAGCAATAATCATGCCAGACCTCATTTCAACATTCCTCCCATTTCTTAAGAAAAAAACTTCTGCTGAAGAAGAAGCGAACAAAAAAGACGAAGAAAATAAAGCAATTCTCAAACAGTTCTCACAAGGATTGGTGACCACGCAAGATATTATTGCGCCTGAAGCCATCGAGGTTGACTTTACCTACCAAAAAATTAACTCAACCTATACTCGTACATTATTTGTTGCGGGTTACCCAAGAACTGTTCCATCAAACTGGCTGTCTCCGTTGATTAACTATCCACATCAGTTGGATATCGCTATGTATGTTTTTCCAGTTGATGTCCGTGAGGTCCTGGAAAACCTGAAGCGAAAAATCACGGAGATGGAAGCAGAAATCACTTCTGACATCCGTCAAGGAAAGATCAGTAACATCGACACCGAAGTGAAGCTCGAAGACGCCCGCGTTATTCGAGAACAACTGGCTAAGGGTGCTGAGCGTTTCTACCAGTTTGGTCTCTATGTAACGATCCAAGCTAAAGATAAAGATGAGCTGGATCGAGTCACCAAGGCAGTCCAGTCCACACTCGGCTCACTACTCATTGTCTCTAAAAAAGCTACTCTTCAGATGGATCAAGGCTTTAAAACCACGTTGCCGATGGGTGTTGATCAACTGTTGATTACTCGCAACATGGACACGACCTCACTGGCCACTACGTTCCCCTTCACCTCGTCTGAGTTGACGATGGATACGGGAATTGTGTATGGACTCAATGAGCACAATGACTCATTGGTGGTATTTGACCGCTTCAAGATGGAAAGTTACAACATGATGATCTTCGCCAAATCTGGTGCAGGAAAGTCATACACAGTGAAGCTCGAGATTCTGCGACAAATGATGTTTGATACTGAAGTGTTGGTGCTAGACCCTGAACACGAGTATGAGGACCTTGCAAATGCAGTAGGTGGTGAGTACATCAACTTCTCTTTTAGCTCTCCAGTCAAAATTAATCCATTCGACCTTTCCAACATCTATGAAGAGGGTGAAAACGAACTTGGTCAAAAAATCATCTCGCTGCACGCCCTTTTAAAAGTAATGCTTGGTGAGATGACCGCTACTCAAGATGCCATGATCGACCGCTCGTTGGTGGCTGCATACAAAGCCAAAGGGATTACGCCGGATCCAGCCACGCAGACAAATGAACCACCTTTGATGGAAGACTTGTATAAAGCATTGATTGGTATGGAAAATGCCGAAGCCAATGATATTGCTGCTCGCCTCGAGAAGTTTATTACTGGATCTTTCCGCGGAATTTTCGACCAAAAATCAAATCTCAACATCACCAATCAACTGACGGTGTTCTCTGTCAAAGACATGGAAGAAGAACTGCGACCAATTGCAATGTTCGTGATTCTCGACTTTATCTGGACTCGTATCAAGAAAAAGCTCAAGAAAAGATTGTTAGTGATCGATGAGGCGTGGTACTTCATGAGGTATCCGGACGCAGCATACTTTATGCAGTCCATTGCCAAGCGAGCGCGTAAATACTACTTGGGTGTTACGACCATTACACAGGACGTCGAAGACTTCATGGGAAATGAGTACGGCAAGGCCATTGTGAGTAATGCCTCGATTAAATTCTTAATGAAGCAGTCCCCGTCATCTATTCCGATCTTGGCCGAGACGTTTTATCTTTCAGAAGGTGAAAAACAACTACTGGTGTCTGCAGATGTTGGAGAAGGTATTTTCTTCGCCGGACAAAATCACGTCGCCCTTCGTGTGGTGGCTAGCCCCGAAGAACATGAGGTGATTACGACTAATCCAGAAGAGCTTGTAAACCGAAGAGCCGCCGCTGCGATTGCCGCATCAGCACCAGAACCGCGAAAGAGATCTCTTCCTGGAAATCTAAACACCGCTGGTTTACGAAGCTCACTGACCGCTACGCCAACCCCTCCACCGGCTGCGTTACCACCAACACAACCCACACAACCAACACAACCACCAGCAGAAGCTGCTGTAGTTTCTGACACTGAGGTTGGAATGGTCGTATCTGCAGAAGAACCACAAGTTGAGAATACGTCTGGGCTACCAGCACCTACTCCTCCACCAGGAGCCCAACCCGCTCGCACATTTTCACAAGCTGGGACGTTTAAACAGCCACCCACCCAGCAAAACTTTGCTGGTCAGTACACCATCGATGACTACACCCCACCAACAAATGTTCCCCGTTCTTCCTAAAGCTGCCTAACCACACTGTTGTTGTGTTGTGAATCTCCCACTTGCGTGGTGTGTAAAACACTGTGTATAACTCAGCCACTTCCCTGCCCAACAAATCATGAACCAACTCAATGTTCAAGAGCTTTGGCGTAGCGCCTGCGAGATCCTGCAGCAGCGCATGAGCCAGTCCTCTTTCAATACATGGATCCTTACCAACCCACTTACTGAGTTTCGCTTAGTTGGAGATGATCGTGCTGTTGGTGTGATTACTAGTCCGACCGCTTTTCATTCTGCAAATGTAGAGAAAAACTTTTATGCGCAAATCAAAGAGGTGTTGGATCAAATGTCTGGAAGAAATGCCGAGCTGCAGTTCAGAGTTGGCTCCCCCGTCGCGGTTGATGACAACGTCACCTTGGTAAATCAGCAGCCACACATTGTTCAGTCATCGCTTGAAGAAACCGGGGAAGTCGAGGTAGTCGCTCAAGAGTCCATTCAAGAAGTGGTTCAAACACACCACGCTCGCCCACTCCGCTCCGTACATAAACCAATGAGCATTCAATCTCTGCAAGAACGTCTTCAGACCTTAGCGCAGCAACAGCAACAACAAAGCAGCGAGTCTGTCTCAAACGCTTCCCCTTCTCGAAAAACAACACAAGTAGGTGGACTTTTTTCTGATCAGAACATCCAATCTCTGGCTGTAGACCGTGCTCGGATGCAAGGACAGAAGGCCGGCCTCCGTTTGGAGTACACCTTTGAGACGTTTGCTGTATCAAGTACTAACGAAATGGCTCACGCAGCGGCTATGGCTGTCTCAAATCAACCAGGCACCGCGTACAACCCGCTGTTTATTTATGGTGGGGTTGGCGTTGGGAAAACACATTTGATGCATGCAGTTGGAAATAACATTCTCAAACGACTCCCTGATGCAAAGGTCCTGTATTGTACGGGCGAAGACTTCACGAACGAGATCGTTCACGCAATTCAAACAAAAAAATCAATGTCTTTTAAAGAAAAGTATCGAACAGTCGATATTTTATTAATTGACGATGTCCAGTTCATTGCTGGTAAAAACACCGTCCAGGAAGAGTTCTTTCATACGTTCAACTCCATTGCCAAGCGCTCTGGTCAAATTATCTTGACGTCAGATCGTCCACCATCAGAAATTTCATTGCTGGAAGACCGCCTACGCTCTCGTTTCGAGGCCGGACTGATGGTAGATATCCAACAACCCTCGTTTGAGCTACGCACTGCTATCTTGCTTATAAAGTCACAAGCCAATCACATTCACATTCCAATGGAGCTGGCACAAGTGATTGCGTCACGTATTGATAGTGCCAGAAAGTTAGAAGGCATTATTAAACGAATTAAATCCGAAGTAGAACTCAAGCATCGACAAATTACTCCAGAACTCATCGATGAACTGTGCAAGGTAGAGACCGAGAAATCTCCAACGCGTCTTCGAGTCAAGCCGTACGACATCATCAAAACTGTAGCGGACTTCTACCACATCAAACAGTCGGCTATTCGTGGTAAAGTGCGAGTCCGGTCGATTGTCAAAGCGCGGCATATAGCCATGTACTTCTTGAAGGAAGATCTGCATTTACCGTACATGGAAGTTGGTCGCTGGTTCTCAAATAGAGACCACACCAGTGCAATGCACGCGCTGCGAAAAATCACGAAAGAGATGAGTCTCGATGAAGAGACGCGCAAAGAGGTGCAGTCCATTCGAGTTTTACTTGAGAAGATCTCAAAGTAATTCACAATTGTTAATAACGTAGTGGAAACCTCGGTTGAAAAAGAGTGTGGAACTTTCATCAATTGTGAATAAAGTTGGCAAAAGCCAAAGTTAGAACAGTTGAACACACCGTAGATTCATACGTTACGCAACGCTCAGACACGGGAATGAAAGACGAAACTGAACCTGGAAATCCGGAATATCACACATATTCACAGTACTACAACTGCAATTACTAATTATTTATATAGTTTGTAGAATGTAGAAGACAAAATGAAAATCTCGTTATTACAAGAAAATCTCCATCAGGCATTAAACGACGTTACCCGTTGTATTAGTTCACGACCGCAGCTTCCTGTTTTAGGGTGTGTGCTCTTAGTGGCTGATGCAGAAAAGATCCAGTTCTTTGCGACTGATTTACAGTTTGGGATGATGACGACCGTTCCTGGAAAAGTTGAACAACCTGGAAAAGTCGCGATTCCCGCTAAGGTATTCACTGATTTAATTGCGACACTCTCAGCTGGTGAAATCCAGATGACGCTCAATGACCACACCCTTGAAATAAAAACGGCTGACGCGAATGCCAAGCTGCAAACATTTGCGGCAGATGACTATCCAGTGTTTCCTAAACTTGAAGGTGAAGAGATCCAGTTTCCACTAGACGTATTGGCGCCAGCTGTCCAAGCGACCTCTTTTGCTTCATCGCTAGATGAAACCCGTCCAATTTTAACAGCGCTGTGTCTGCACTTTGGTGAAGAGCTAGAAATTGTTGGTACCGATGGATTCCGCTTAGCCAGAATCACCCTTCCCTATTCTGCTGAAGAACGACAGCTCCTGATCCCCGCAAAAGCCGTCAGTGAAGCGATCCGGATAGCTGTACGTAAAAAGGTAGAAAAGGTTGTTTTTACGGTCTCTGACAAGCTGAAGCAAGTCTTTTTTTCCTTTGAAGGCTACGACATTAGCATGCGATTACTGGAAGGACAGTTTCCTCCCTATCAAAAAATTATGCCGGCAGAGTTCACGACACAAATGGTTTTTGATGCCGATGAGTTTCAACAGAAACTTAAGACAGCTAGTGTTTTTGCCCGTGAAGGTGCTGGAATTATTCGCTTTATCGTCAAAAAAGATGGTTTGGCGCTGGTGTCCTCGTCCTCTACTTTTGGAAATCAAGAAAGCTTAGTCAAAGCAAAACACCTCAAAGAGTTTGATGCTGAGAAAGAAATTGCATTCAACAGCAAGTACGTTCAAGACTTTTTATCAGTCGTAAAGCCAGAACAGATCTGGTTTGGGATGAATGAACCACTAAAGCCGGCCGCTTTTCGACCAGATGGCATGTCTGCCTTTACCTACATCATCATGCCCTTCCGTGTGAATGGCTGATCTAGACCTCCTAAAATTAGCCTGTTGCTAACGTCTTCTCAACTCGATGCATCTGGTGTATACTATCGATCTCGCAATTGAAGGAACTTATGACCAAACGCACTTGGCAACCAAAAAAACTCAAACGCATGCGCAAACATGGCTTCTTAAAGCGCATGTCTACTCATGATGGCCGTTTAGTCTTGAAGAGACGTCGTGCAAAAGGTCGAGCTCGCTTGACTGTCATGCGCAAAGCCGTCTAGGCTTAGCTAAAGAGTGCCATATGTTGCCTGCTAAATATCGGCTGCAGTTGCGCCGTACTCTCCCCTTTTATCTGTTTGACCGCAAGGCCCATACCCCTTTGCTGAGTTTGTACTGGCGAAAAGTTCCCGATGCTCTCCCCGCTCAAGTAGCGATCGTTGTTCCAAAGAAAGTAGTTAAGACTGCGGTTCTTCGCAATCGAACCAAACGAGTCTTATCCTCCGCTCTGTTAGAACTGATGCCCACTCTCCCCCAAGGGTTACAGATGGTTATTCTGGTTCGCCACCATGACTTAGTGAACCAACCCCAAGAAGTACTGCAGATGCTTAACGAAAAATTTCTTCAATGATGCTGAAAAAAACACACTCATTCCTCGCTACCCTTCCCGTTCTGGTGATGGTGTGGATTATTCGTGGGTATCAACAGCTGCTACGACCGTTTATCACAGTTTTTTTGCTGAGCGCTTTTGGTTATGCAAGCCAATGTAAGCAGACCCCAACATGTAGTCAGTACACAATTTTCCAGATCAGAAAGCATGGTACAATCACTGGGTTAAAACTAGGCGTAATACGCTTTTGGAACTGCCGATAAATATGAACATTTTCAACGTCGTTAACCAAGTTCTCATTCAGTTCCTTTTACAATTGCACCAAGTCACCGGCAACCTCGGTCTCTCAATACTCGCTTTTACACTGATTGTTCGGCTTTTACTCGTCCCCCTCTCTCTTCCATCGATGCGTTCACAAAAGAAGATGCGAGAGCTCCAACCAGAACTAAAGAAACTCAAAGATAAGCATGGAAAAGATAAAAAAGCGCTTCAAATCGCACAAATGGAGCTTTATAAGACTCATAATGTCAATCCACTTGCAGGGTGTTTACCTCAAGTAGTACAGATCATTTTGTTAATTGTCCTGTATCAAGTGTTGGTCCAGTTTGTGTCAAATACCGAGCTCAATGGGGTGACGTTGAACACGACGTTTGCCTGGTTGAATCTCACAAAGCCAGATCAATTGTTTATCCTTCCTGTTTTAGCTGGACTGACCCAACTAATCTTGTCATTAATGATCATTCCTGGAGGGGAAACTCCAGATATCATCCCTAATGACGCCAAGAGTAAAAAGATTCAAGTAGAGAACAAAAAAGAAGAAGACACTGCAGATATGGCAGCTGCAATGCAAAAGCAGATGTTATTTATCATGCCGGTGATGACTGGTTTCATTGCCGTTGGATTTCCATCAGGTTTGGCGTTGTACTGGGTTGCTTCAACGGTCTTTAGTATTGCTCAACAGTACTTTATGACAGGGTGGGGTGGAGTGACACTTTACGCCAAGAGAGCTCTTGTTTTTATTCAGAAAAAGAACTTAACTACTTAAAATAGAATTAGATCATCAATCTAAAACAAAGGTTACATCAAGAGAACCGGGTTTACTCAGGTACACATGAAAACCTGTGAAAACGTTTGAAAGAGAGGAATACATGACAATTCAAGACTTTACCCAACGGCTTTTAGCTCACATGGGTGTGGAAAATGCAGAGGTGGAAGTAGAAGAAGGGGACACAACCCTGGTGAAGATTTCTGTACCTGAAGAAGAATCAGGCCTGTTGATCGGTTACCATGGTGAGTGCATCACCGCACTTCAACGAGTGCTCTACATGGCTTTTGCCAGAGAAGATCAAGATCGCAAGTTCCTCGTGAATGTCAACGACTACAAAGAACGTCGATCAGTTCAACTTCAAGAAATGGCGAAAAATGCTGCTGAAAGAGTAGCCGAGAGTGGCCAGTCTTACGGTTTCTCGTTCTTATCTGCTAGTGAGCGGCTGGTTATTCACGAATATCTCGCCAACACACCAGAATTTTCTGGTCTAGAAAGTGTTTCAATGGGCGATGGCCCACGCCGAAGACTGTACATTCGCCGCAAAGGGGACACTGCAGAACCTTCTCAGGAATAAGATGTCTACGTTGATAATTCATACAGACGGTGGCTCAAGGGGTAACCCTGGACCTGCAGCAGCAGGTGTAGTCATGTTGTTTGAAGAAAAAGTCATCCAAGAAGAAGGCCTATACCTTGGTATTAAAACGAACAACGAAGCAGAGTACCAAGCAGTACTCCATGCGATAAAACACCTTCCAAGTGTCATTGAGCGACTTCCAGTGACAACTATTGAGTGGCGACTAGACTCAATGTTGGTTATTCAACAGCTTAGTCGTAAGTGGAAGATTAAAGAACCCAGAATGGCCGCCTTTGCTACGGAAATTTGGAAGTTACTTTCAGAGCTGTCACCCAAATCAGTTTTTACGTACGTCCCTCGGGCTCAAAACGCTGCTGCTGATGCAGTGGTCAACAGAGTTCTTGACGAAGCCGCCGCGGTTCCGTCGGTCTAATCATTTTTCAAATGTTCCTACTCGAGACAAAACTAACTGTACTTCGGCTGTGCGATTCACTACAATGGTGTGAGCAAGTAGCTACTGTCCATGTCCATTTTTGTCACCCAATCCATTGAGAGTTCGGTGGCTGTCTTAGTGTTTGCTAGGCCAGGCCCCTTAGTTGATGCTTTACGAGCTCTGCTCCAAGAAAAGCACCTTGATGTTTTTGTGGTAGATCCTTTATTTCTAACACCTGAAGAAGCGGTGTTGATTGAACAGCAGTACTTCTACAAAACGTGTTGGGTTTTTGACGACTCAATCAGAGGAACGCCACAAGCGGACTTTGTGTTTCAGTTCGTTTACCAACGACAAGAGCCGGTCGTTATCGTCATGTCTTCGCTTGGCCGAGAAGAAGTGGGATTTGCCTGGGAGGAAAAGAAAAAAGGGGACACCAGTCTTCTCCAGCATTTCAAGAAACACCTACCAACAGCGAAGATTCTCTTAGCACTAAACTGGTTCGACCAACCTGGGCTATTTGTGTCACCGCTATCGTTTTTTAGTGATCCCACCGCAGCTATCCTTCAGCTGAAGAGTGGGGTAGAGACCAATGATGTGGTTCGACACCTGGTAAATGTCTTACTGCGGCCACATCAATCAGATGTAGAAGATATTTCTCGTGCAAAAACGTTTATTGAAGAAGATATCCGCCCGTATGTAACTCAACGAGCCGACCAAACGCCTGTTCGAGCAAAGACTCGCTCACCAAGTGCTGTTTTTAAGCAAGCCTCGATGAGGATCCCTGAACCTAACCCATATCAAGAAATAGAAGACTTTGAGATTAGACATCGAGAGATTGATGTGAGAGTCTTTCCGCTTTTTTCACCGAAAATTGTAAATAGACAACGCTTATACGAAGACAACATTACTCGTATAAAACAGCGGTCTGAAAAGCAAAGACTGCTACGCCCAGTACCCACCAATGCGCAGTTACCACCGATGTCTCCACCAGAGCAGCTTCAAGACGCAGAGCTTCAACCAATGGAGAAGCATCTAGAAGTCACGATTCAACAACTTTTTGGCTCACAACGCCAAGTACAGCGCGCTGAACGTCTCGAAAACAAAGTGTCGAAGACAGTCAGAGTGAAGAAAAAACAAGTTCGTCAAAAGAAACTGATGATTGTGCTCAGTGTGTTACTCCTACTAGGACTGGTGGCCGGAGCTGCGGTGGGCAGTTTTGTTGTAATGCGAGCGGCCCTCTTCTCGTTAATTGTTAGCCAAGCTGGTACGGAAAACTTAGCAGACCAAGAAGTGTGGCAAAGTGGCAAGACAAAGCTACTCGTTGACGTTTTAGCAACCGAAATTCAAGCGTATCAGTATGTGGCAGGGGCTGAAAGCTTACCTGAAACAGCCGCAGTAGTGAGTGCAGTTCGCCAGATGCAAACTATCCACCAACAGCGTGTAGAGCTACAGCATCTTTCCGCACAGTCTATCTCCCAAGTACTCGAAAAGTCTCCAGGAAACGTTTTCGAAACCATTACGGCGCTATCTGCTCAACAGCAAACGCTGTACTCGTCGCTGTCTCTCATTCAGACTCAGTTACAGTCGATCTCGACTGAGTTTCTTTCTGACCAAGAACAAGAAGCTGTGGAAAAAATTCTGAGCGAAATTCAACAAACTCGAAAACAAGTGGCTACATTTGAGCAGATTAGACAGCTGTTGCCGGCTTTCTTAGCCCAAAACGAGCGTCAACGGGTGGGTTTTGTGTTGCTTGATAGCCAAGAATTACGACCGTCAGGAGGTTTGATAGCTGGTGTCTACTTGGTGACACTCGAGAAGGGAACGATGATCGATCAACAGTTTTTCACGACGGAGCAGATTGAGGGAGACAAAACTGCCACCATCCCCGCTCCTGATGACTATAAAAAGTATTTAAGTCCCACCACTTTGCCGCTCATCGACGCTGGATGGGGTCCAGATTTCACTGACACAGCGACAACGCTGAACGGCATGCTAGAGCACTCTTTAGGAAGAAAGGCAGATGTCCTTATGGGGGTTACTGCAAATACACTTCAAGAAGTCATCGCAAAAACAGAGCCACTCACGGTGGCTCAGTCAAATGAAACGCTGACCGATAAAAACTTCTTTGAGCGGATCGAAAACCATCCTGATTCAAAGTACTTACAAACCGTTTTCGTGGCTTTACTGGAAAAACTACTCACGGATCCTAGCCAAGCGACCAAAGCGCTTTCCGTTATTTCCAATGAGTTCCAGACAGGACAGGCATTCATCGTCAGCTCAGAACCTACTGAAAATGACGTGCTGAACAGCTTGGGGTGGGCTGGACAAGTTTCCACGCCGCAATGTCCTAGCCAGCTAGGAAGCGATAACTGTCAAATTAGTACCATTTACCAGTTGGAATCGAATGTTGGCTTAAATAAAGTCGGCTCGGTTATCAGCAGGGCTATTCAGCACACTGTTCAAGTAGGAAAGGACGAGATCCGTCATAAACGCATCATCAATTACACCAACGAGGCGACCAGTAACCGTTGGCCAAGTGGTCCATACAAAAATTACCTTAGGCTTTACCTTCCTACCGATGCAGAAATCGTGATGGTCAGAATTGGGGATACGATCGTTGATCAGAAGTTGATTGAAAAGAGCACCGATAAGGGCCGACAAGTAGTGGGATTCCTTGTGGAGGTGCCAATTGAGTCTACTGTCCCAGTGATGGTGGAGTACCGGCAAAAATTCACCTACAGCGCTGGGTCTGGGTTTGCGTTCTTCGACCAAAAGCAGGCAGGAACCAAGCCAGAGGACTACACTCTGACAATTTCTCCTCAAGATGGACTTCAAGCCGGTGTGATTGCGCCTAAAGCCGAACTAAAGAATGGCCAGATCATCTTTAAACAAAATCGTGAAAAACATCAATTTGTTGGTGTGAAGTTCCGTTGATGCGTACTTCTAAAACACTTTTTATCTCGACGTGGTATACTACCAAAGTTAAATTTCGCCCCTAAAGTTAGTCCCTAAGTAGACTGGAGTCATATGGCAAAAAAGATTACATTTCAGACAGAACCACGTACCCTTGCTGGTAAAAAAGTAGGTGTTTTACGTCGCCAAGGTCTGATCCCAGCAAACATCAGTGGTAACTTGGATAAAACCATCCCAGTCACTGTTGAGTCTCGAAAATTCGACAAACTCTACGAAGAAGTTGGTGACACTGGTTTGTTCTACCTGACAGTAAATGGTGAAAAAGCCGATCGCCCAGTTTTGGTTGACGATGTTCAGCTGGATCCAATTTCCTCTAAAGTTCTTCACGTGGTGTTCAGACAAGTTGACTTGACTGAGAAGATCAGTGCTGAAGTTCCAGTCGAGTTAGTTGGCGAAGTTGAGATTAAAGACGCTATGGTCGTGGTCTTGAAAGACATCGTTGAAGTCGAAGCCTTACCACAAGACTTCCCAGAGAAGTTTGAAGTAGATGTTACTCTGTTCACTCAAATTGGTGACATGGTGACCTACAAAGACTTGAAGTTCGATCGTTCTAAAGTTTCCTTGACCATCGAAGATGATCAGCTCGATGAGCCAATCGTCATGGTTCAAGAGATTAAAGAAGAAGTTGAAGTCGTAGAAGAAGTCCCAGCTGAAGGTGCTGAGGGCGCAGCTCCAGCTCCTGCAGAAGAAAAGAAAGCTGAATAAGTTTCAAAAAGAAAAAAAGAAAACGCTCGTTTGAGATTACTCAGCGAGCGTTTTTTGGATCTGTTGGGCTTGCCGGTGTCCAGGTGCTTCTCTGACTATGCGTTGCCAAAACTCCCGTTGGTGTCCCAGCTTAGCTTCGAGCAGGGCTAAGCGAGCAGTTGTGTGTGCATGAAGGCTCATTGTTACAAACAATGAGTAACCCAAGTAGATATTTGCTGCCACCAACGTCATGAGCGCTAACGAAAAGCCAAATGCCTCAAAGAACATTTTGCTCCAAGACAGAACATTTTTCACAAACAATTTTGCGATGAAAAAAGGCAGAAGAATCACGTGCATGTTATTGTGGCCAGCTACTTAAGATCAAACAGTCGGCATCGTCAGAAATGTTTACCCATGGTAACGGCTCTGTACGGAGCTGTTGCCAAAGTGTCTCTGTGACGTACGGCATGAACGGATGAAGCAACTTTAAGAAAGTGATCAACCCTTCCGAAAGAACAGCGGGGGACAGCTCACCTTTTTTTGCGGCTTCAATGCACTCGTCGCAGAACCAATGCCAAAACTCATTGTGCAGTGTTTCCGCTGCTAAGCCAAGCTTTGAATCATTGAGCTGCTGGGTGACTTGAGCGGTTAGCGCGACCATCTTGTTTACAAACACAACATCGTTTTTAGACGTATCAATCAACTTTTCCCTACCTATGTTTTGTTCACCACCCTCTGTTCGACCCAAGCCCTCTTTAAGGAAGCGAGTGGCGTTCCAAAGCTTGTTGGTCAGGTTTCGCATTGCACGGAAATCTGGATCACCAACGGACTTGTCTAATCCTGGAGTGGAACGGATGACGAGTGCCATTCGTAAAGCATCAGCGCCATACTGATCGATGACGCTCAAAGGATTGATGACGTTGCCCTTGCTCTTACTCATTTTTAGGCCTTTTTGGTCACGAACCAGTCCATGCAAGTACACGGTTGAAAAAGGCACCTGGTTGGTTTTAAACAGCCCCATCATTAACATTCTCATTACCCAAAATGGCAGAATGTCATAGCCAGTTTCCATTACTTGAGTAGGGTAGAAGCGTTTGAAGTCATCTTCGTTGTGTGCTTGCAGACTGGCGTACGGCCACTGTGCTGAGCTAAACCAGGTATCAAAAGTGTCGGTCTCCTGAATATAGTCCGGACCCGGTGACTCAATAGACACTACGTACTTGGCGTTCATCGGTGGGCGCAGCTCTTGAAGCGTTTTGAGAATCTGCGCTAACGTGTATTCCTGGAGTAGGGCACTGAGCTTCCCAGACACTCGTTCACCGTTATTGGTGAAGTGCACCTCGAGCTCTGGATTTTCGGTGATGGAGTACCAGACAGGAATTCGAATACCCCACACGATTTGACGACTGATGTTCCAGTCGTTCAAGTTCTCTAGCCAGTGTTTCAGAATTTTATCGTGACCAGCTCCAATCACCGTGACTTCGTTATTACCTAGCGCAGTCAACACATTTTCGGTCAGCGGTTTCACTTTCACGAAGAACTGAGGGAGAGGAAGTGGCTCGATCACTGTTCCACAGCGATAACACGTGCCCACAGAGTGGAGGTACTTGTCATCAATCTTGATCATCAACCCATCAGCCTGAAGATCTTCAACAATCAACTTCCGTGCCTCGAGCACTTTTTTGCCATGATACTTGTGTGCGCGTTCCAAAAACTTGGAATCGATGGATTCTTTTTCGGCCAGTTCAAAGAACCACGAAAAGTCCATCCGACCACCAAGAGTGATGATTGGGGTGACTGGAAGGTTGTATTTTTTTCCGAGCTCAAAGTCATGTGCGTCGTGTGCTGGTGTCACCTTCATGATGCCTGTTCCAAACTCCGGTACCACTTCTTCATCACCAATCACCGTCATGTGAAGGGCACCCAAAAGACTTGGGATCTTCAGTGTTTGGCCAATAAAGTCTTTGTAACGCGGATCTTCTGGATGGACTGCGAGTGCTACGTCACGGAACATACTTTCTGGACGAACTGTGGCAATCGTGAAATCGCCGTACTTGATGTAGTACAACGGATCGATTTGTTCCACGTGTTTCACTTCAAGTTCGGAAAAGGCAGTTCCACATTTTGTGCAGTAGTTAACAAGTCGATAATCTCGATAAATCAACTCTTTTTCATAAAGTTGCATGAATGTCTGAAGGACAATAGCCACCACTTTAGGATCGAGCATGAACGTAAATCTACTCCAGTCAGCACTGGCTCCAAGTTTCTTCATTTGATCTTGAGCGATTCCAGAATTTTCCTGGACGTAGTCCCAGATCATCTTGTAGAGAGTTTCTCGGTCAAACTGAAAGCGTGATTGATTGTTTTTCTTCAGCTTTTTTTCAAAGACGAACTGAGTTTCAATACCAGCGTGATCTGTACCAGGTGCCCACAAAGTATCTTCTCCAAGCATTCGATGAAAACGGATCATCGTATCTTCAAGCGCCACGAACATTGCATGGCCAATATGAAGTGGATCGTTCGCATTTGGCGGAGGCATGACAATGGTAAATGTCTTGCTTGTTGTTGGCAGAGTAGGGGAGTGACTTTTTTTGTACGACAAGACACTATCCGGGTTAAATGCGTCGTATTTTTCCCAGAGTGCACTGACAGAGTCTTCGTGAAGCTTGTGTTGATAGGCCTTATCCATGTGCTGGATTATATCTCACCTCTGGGCAGGCATGCTATTCGTCTTTGCAGAGTTCAACATCAAGACTGCTTGTTCGTAAGTGACCACCCATCCCGTTTGGCAGACACTTTTGTATAAGTAGTTCGCGAACATCTCACCTTTATCGTTGTAGACCTCAGGATAACAGCCGTACTTTAAGATGTTCTCTGAGTACGCGGTAATTTGTTGACCTGCCTTTTCAAGATAGGTGACATTCCCAGTTGAGTGGTAGAGAAGGATCAGTAGTTTTGCATACTCCATCCCCCAATTGCTCCAAATCGCGATTGAGCCATACGCAGGCGCAGCAATCCGAACTGTGTTGTAGAGGCGCCAAGGTCGTTCTTGCTCATGGTACTTTAAGCCAAAAGGCTCATCCATCTTTTTGTCTTGTATGTAACGGACGCAGCCTTCGTAGTAGCTGCGTTCTTCGCCGTTGAGTGGATCAAGAAAACCTGTGGAGAGAACAATCAGCCACTCAGAGGAGTAGTACTTATTACTTATTGCTTCTGAAGATTGGTCTTCCACGAAACAGCCCATTTCTGGTTGCCAATACGTGGCGAGGATCTTTTCTTTGAGTGTCTGAAGTTTGAGCTCATCTTCTGGCACGATGCCCAGCTCTTGTGCGAGCTGTTCTGTTCGCCAAAAAATAACGTTGTCATAAAAAGCACTCTGACGTTTGGCGATGTCTTTCGTTCCTGAAAGCAAAATGTTTTTCTTGATCAGGCCTGTTTCCGGATCGATCACATTTTGATACAGCAGGTAGTGACGAAGGAGTGCCTCTCGATACTCAACGAGAAGTGTGTTTGCAGCCTCAACAGTACTGAGTGGGAACTTCTCCGAGACGTTCATCGGGTAGGTTACGAGTAAGTTTGAAGAACTACGCATGGTGTTGAGCGCGTAGAGCAAGCTATAGAGTGTGTCAGAAGGAGGTGAATAAATATTCATTAACGAGACAGACGTTTCTCCTACTGGAACAATCGTTGTGCTAAGTGCTTTGGCGTTTCTAAAGACCTCTAGCGCATACACGGTTGTTTGCAGGTAAATTTGTTGGCGGTTGAGCCAGTCTTGCTGATCGAGCGCTGTCCGTGGGTCGAGGAGAGTAGCGTAAAAAATACCCAGTGAACGAATGTACAACACGCTGAAGTGATCACCAGAAATGAGATAGGGCTCGTTGGGATCAAAACGCAGCGTGTGAATGTCTCTGATAATTTCTTGGAGTGTTTCAGCCGGCGCTCTTTTGGTTCCGCCGTAGGCGTTTGCGACAATGTGATAGCCTGACTTCATGGTCGCAAAAATGCTAAAAAAGCGACTTGTTCGCAGTTTGAGCGCTTCTTCACGAACAACTGCGAGCTGTCCGTTTTCTTGCAGTGTTGTTTGGAAGGGAACACGCACCACTGTGTACTTCGCAAAGGGGTTGGTGAGGTACGAAAGAATCGCTACGATCAAGTACGCCACGATCAGCGCGGGAATTCCCCGAGCGCTCCATTTTGGAATTTTTTTAACCACACGTTTGGCTTGAGCAGCAGCTTTTTTCATGAGTGAAGTACCTTATATGCCCCGCAGATAGACTGCCTGCCAAGGGACGTAGTTTGAGTTGTAGATGTCGTCGCGAATGAGGTTGCCGTCTTTATCTTTGACGATGTTGTGGAAGCTGGCACGAATTCCGGAGGCTGCAAAGTCGATCTGTTTGACCTGTCCTTTCGGGATGGTTGGATCATCAATATAGAGTGGTTCTGGAGCTGGGCGTGCGTCATAGACTTTGTGATCGGTAATTTCAGTAGTGCGTCCATCCGAGGTCCCGTAAAGCTCCACCGTCATGTAGAGCTTTTGACTATCAGCTTGTGTGTGTATCAAAATATAGTTCTCGGTATCATTGATAAAGCGAAGGTCCACGTCTCCAGAATAGACAGTGGCATCAATCCCTGGTTTGGCGTTGAGTTCGTAGTAACTGACTCGATAGCTGTGAGCTTTGCGCTTGGTAATAGGTAAACCTGCATCGAGTGTTGCTCTAAATAATGTTGTGCTGACTTGGCAAACTCCACCACCATCACCCAGGACCGTTTTTCCACCCGAGATCACGTACGCCTGCTTAAAACCAGTTGCCGCAGAGACGTCCCCAAGCGCTTTGTTAAAAGAAAATTCCTGCCCAGGAGCGATGAGGGTGTTGTTGATTCTGGTAGTGGTCAGCGCCACGTTAGAGATACGGTTGGGGATGGAGTGCGCATACTGACTTTCTCCAAAACCAATAGGCTCTTTAATGCCGATATCGTTGGTTTTCTCAAGAGTTATTTCTGGATCGGTGGCTTGAACCGCCAGATCAAGCTCGGCCGTTGTTTTGTCTGGGATGTTCTCGAACTCTGTGAGTGTCTTGGTGAGTTCTTCTGTAAATTGGGTGTGATTGAGTGCTAAACCCTTTCGAGAAGGAGAAAATGTTTTGACTTTCAGTGACTCTTTGTCGTACTCAAAAACGGCGTCCTGAGGCGGACGGTTTACTTCTTTCGCAAGCTCATCAAGAACTGGTGCTAGATGTTTCTCTGAGAGACCGGACGGGAAGGCGAGAATATTGATAAGAAGCTGGTCGTTCATTTCTCGAAAAACATTTTCTGCCCGTAAAGTAATCTTTTTGCCAACGAATTTTTTTGCTCTGGCTAGTGCGGGCTCAATTTGATCAGGATTTAACCCTGCAGAGATAGAAGCCACTGTAGCTGGAACGTGCACGTCGGTTTGCTGGACTCGCTCCAGGATTTTCTGAAGTGTTTCTTCTTCGCTGACTTTACGACCAGTTCTTCCAGGAGAAATTTTGAGTGTACTGGCTACCCCAGAAAGTTTGAGAACGGCAGAGGGTTCTTCCGCAGGAGTATTGACCTTCTCTGCCAGAGCCGCTACTTCTTGTTTAAGCAGGCTTTCATCAAGCTCATAAGGTGTGGTGAACTCATGTGACGTTAGCCATGGACTGGTCACACGCCAAACGCGAGAAAGGTATGAGTCACTGCGTCCTGCGTTGAAGCTTTTTTCGATGGTGGCGTCGTAATTAAAGTGACCACCCAGCTGAGCTGCGGATGATGCGACGGAAATATCATCTACCTGCAGAGTTAATGAGAACGAGGGTTCAGTTGCTGCCTTAGACAGCAGTAGCTCTTTGACCTGCGTTTTTGTTTTTCCGCCTACTTGAATGCCGTCGATCACCACTCCCGGATAGAAGCGATCTTGATACTGATTCATCATGTATGTGGTCATGCTTCCAGCACAGATGAGTAGCAGCACAGAGGTGAAAAAACACAATCGTTCAATTGACGAGAATCGTGATTTCGAGGTAAGTTGAACATTCATAAACGTGATTGGCAAACGAGGTTGCGAATGGTTATAATTTTTACATCTTTCGCCTTGTAAGACAACGATGCCTTCGAAGTTGCTATGACCGATTCAAAACCACCTGCCCAAACCGATAAAACAGTAGTACCTCAATCTACTGTACGACCTCCTATGCCGCCAGCTCCAGTTCCTCCTGTAGCCAAGCCGGTAGCTCCACCATTACCAAAGCCAAATTTTTCTATTTCTAATCCTCCAGCACCTGTGGCAAATACCACTGGCGCCCCAATGCCAAAGCCACCTCAGCCTGCGCAGCCACCTCGGCCAGCGTCACAACCACCGCTACAGCCAAGACCTCCAGGTGGCGCCCCAGCCTCCACTATTCGCCAAGCCCCGCCCGCACCCCCTCGACCAATTGGATCTACAGTTGGAAATCAGTTCCCACCCAAACCAAGTGTCGCTCCAGCTAAAGGTGCCATGCCAGCGGCCACGCCACTCGTGGCAAAACCTATCCCACTCGACGCCAAACCAGCTACAGGAAAGCCACCTTCAGCAGGTGGGAAGCCAGCAGAAATGAAGAAATCGCCACTGCGATTTTTACCATTAGTGTTGATGCTACTGGTTCTAGTCGGGGTAGCCTTTTTCTTGTTCACTCGGTTCTTTGGAGCTCAAGCACCTTCAGGTGCCACACCAGACGGAGCAGCCGCCACACCAAAACCTCAAACAGTGATTACGTACTGGGGACTTTGGGAGCCAACGCCAGTGCTGCAAGATACCTTGACACAGTTTGAATCTGAGAATCCTGATATTAAAGTGAACTATCAACAACAGACATACAGAGATTACCGAGAGCGACTACAAGCAGCGGTGGCTGGTGGAAGAGGTCCTGATGTCTTCCGTTACCACGCCTCATGGGTGCCAATGCTCCGCGCTGAGCTGAGCGAAATGCCATCATCCGCGTACACAACAGCTGAGTACACCTCGACCTTCTACCCAATTGCCAGTGAACAACTTCAGTTGGACGGAAAGTATGTGGGTATTCCGTTAATGTATGAAGGCTTAGCATTGATCTACAACCAAGAAATTTTCAATACTGCCAATGTTCAACCACCAAAGACCTGGGCTGAGCTTCGTGACTTAGCCGTGCGGCTAACCATTCGTGAGGGTACGCAAATTCGTCGCGGTGGACTTGCCATTGGAAATGCTTCAAACGTTGATAACTTCTCGGATATTCTTGGATTACTCATGCTCCAAAATGGAGCAGATCCCGCAGATCCAACCACTCAGCAAGCAAAGGAAGCCATTCAGTTTTACACAGATTTTTACACCGTGAGCCGAGTCTGGGACTCCAGCTTACCAAGCTCTACTGTGGCTTTTGCTCGTGGGGATGCGGCGATGATCTTGGCACCTTCATGGAGAATTCATGAAATTCGAAACCAGAATCCCAACCTCACAATTGGAGTGGCTCCAGTTCCACAACTCGGAGACTCAAAAATTACATGGGCGTCCTACTGGGCTGAGGGTGTGAGTGCGCAAAGTAAAAACAAAGAAGCATCTTGGAAGCTGCTGAAGTTCTTAAGTTCACCTGAAGCGCTACAGAAGTTACATTCTGATGCCAGTAAAGAGCGAAGTTTTGGGGAAATCTATCCACGTGTAGATATGGCGAACATGCTTGCTGAAGATCCGTACTCCGCTGCGTTCTTAGCTGACGCTCCATATGCCAAGGATTGGTACCTGAATAGCTTCACACATGACAATGGACTGAATGACCAAAGCATTAAGTACTATGAAGACGCAATTACCTCGCTTTCCAATGAAGTGGGGAACACCACAACGATCTTCGCCACTGTTGCGCAAGGCTTGCTCCAGATTCTTCGTCAGTATAATGTGACTAGATAACATGCTTTCCACCGCAACTCAGTTGCCTGCGTATGCACGTGCTGTGCTGGTCACAATCGCATACCCAGACCAATTTCTTTATCCACTCACGTTTGATGAGATCTGCACTCGTTGTCTTCGCATTGAGTTAAAAGACACGACTTTGTCGGTCAACAAAATTACCGATGCCATCGCGGTACTTCTTACTGCCAAGTTGATTCAGTCTCAAGTGCACCTCAGTAAAACGTACTACTTTTTACAAGGGCGCAGTGATCTTGTGCAAACACGATTGGGCAGAGCGCGTATCGCTCAACAAAAAGAAGCACAAATGGCGCAGTTGCTGCGTTTTTTGGTGAAACTGCCCAGTGTTCACGCTGTCTACTTGACTGGGTCCCAAGCAATGAACAGTGCTGACGAAGAAAGTGACATTGATTTCATGATTGTGACTGCACCACAAAGATTGTGGATGACGCGAATCCTGGTGAGCATTTTTGCGCAGCTGCAAGGGAAGCGACGTTCTTGGAATAATGAAGAACCAGGAAGTTGGTGTTTCAACTTGTGGCTTGATACAGATCACTTAAAAGTTGTAGCGTCGAAGCAAGATGCATATCGTGCGCATGAGGTGTTTCAAGCCAAACTGTTGTGGGAGAAAAATAGAGTAGGGGAGTTGTTTAAAAATAAAAATAAATGGATTGATAAATACTTTTTCAATTTTGAAGAGGCCGCAGTAAAAACTTTGCGTGCAACTACACCGTTGAGTAGCCCAGTTGTTTTACGCAGCAATATCGTTGCTGATGGCATCGATTGGCTAGCGTGGAAGTTCCAGGCTATGTATATGAAGCGTCATCAAACCACTGAAAAAGTGGGAAGAGGTTTCGCATTTTTCCATCCGCGTGACACGGCCACCTTGATTAAAGATGGGTGGTTATCATCATTGGAACGCGTCTTGTCAAAAGAACAAGCCGCAGCGATACTTCAGCCGTATGTCCGCACCTGACAACCAACCCCTTCTTCCAGATCATGCCGCTCAACAAATCGCTGGGTTTCATCAACAGAAGAAAAAGGTGGTGTTTGTCTCAGGTGTTTTTGATCTACTGCATCAAGAGCACATTACGTTTCTAGAAAAAGCCAAGGCCGCCGGAGATGTGTTGGTTGTGGCGATTGAGTCAGATGTCCGTGTCCGCCAGATTAAGGGTGAAGGGAGACCGATTAACACGCAGCTCGCTCGTAAACTCAAGCTGGAGAGCCTAGGCTTCATAGAATGTGTTTTTATTTTGCCAGAATACTTTTCGCAGCCACCTCAACATCGACAGTTAATAGAAGAAGTCAGGCCTGATGTCTTTGCGGTTTCATCACATACTTCTCACCTAGAAAAGAAGCGAGCAATCGTTGAGACGTTTGGTGGAAAATTACTGGTGGTGCATCAACATAACCCCAATGTTTCCACCACCTTGTTATTGGCTCAGCAGCCTCAATCGTGATATTCTCGACTCATCTATGGAGGATTATGCAGAATTCATTTTCAGTTGGTCTATTCGTCTTACTGCTTTCTTCAGCCCTGGTGTTTAGTGGGTGTACCTCGACCGCGACGCCTTCTGAAGAGTTAGCTCCAGGTGTGTCCACCGAAAAGTCCGGAGATACGAGTGTGACTGGTACAATCGTAAAGAACGGTGACAAGTACTACATCAAGCCAAGTGGTCAGCCACAACAAGAAGTGGATAGTTACAACATCGATTTGTCATCATTTGAGAATCAAACTGTTACAATCACTGGTCAGTACAGTGGTACGACGTTGTTTGCCGGAAAAGTAGACGCACAGTAAGCACAACACAGTTAACTACAGTACAAGTATTTTGAGGAGGCTTCGTGAAGCATCGCAGTTCATCACGTATTCGTAAAACCCTAATAGTCGGAGTCATTGGCCTAAGTGTCTTTGGTCTGTCTGCGCGGCCTGTCGCTGCAGCGAGTTTTTTTGAACAGGTCCAACAGTCGATTACCGGTCAGTTTGAAAAACTGTACTTACAGCTTCTTCCAGGTGAAAAGCCAGGTAAGTTAGTTCTGAAGCAGGTGGGAATTGCTGCTCAAAATCTCAAAAGTTTCGAAGGAAAGACCACCGTACAAGTAAACGCCCAATCAGCAGGAGCAAGTATTGGAAGTGGCCTCCTTACGATGACGGGTCCTACCGTGATTGAAAATGTTTGGGACACTCAAAGCTATAAACAAGACATGAGAGTAGTGGGTTCTTTTACGCTGTCAGGCAAAGTCTATGACGCTGAAGCGCAAGTACGGATGGTTGATGGCGTCACCTATGTTCAAGCCACTAAGCTGCCAGACATAGGCGTGTCGTTGACGGATCTTCAAAACACATGGATCAAGTTTTCCCCAATGGACGCATCAACATCAGCGCAACCAACACCTGCGCAGTACATGAAGATGCAGGATGCCTTTTATAGTATGTTGAACTCATCTGAAGTCAGTTCTGCCACCACAGAGAAAAAAGACGGCAATGACGTCTATGTCCTTTCAGCAGTACTTTCTAAGCCAGCTGTTGCACAGTACTTGTCTACCCTTCGACAGATCGAAGCTGAGTCAGCCCAGACACCTCAACTTCAAGAGGTGACGGTAGTCCAAGCTGAGACGGAGCAAATGTTGCAAAACGTTGGTGAAATTAAAGCCACTTTCTGGGTAGATAAACGCACCTTCTTCCCACGACACATGGAGCTGCCTCTCCAAGTGAATATGCAAGACGTTACGGAATCCAGTCCTTTGTCCGCTATTCCACAAGCAATGCCGATCAACGAGATTGATCAAGCAGACATTGTTATCACTAGTGATCTCTCCAGACACAATGAACAGATGACGATTGTTGCACCAGAAGGTGCGCAGGACTCTCAAGTCTTCTTTACCAAGATGATGGGCGCATTCATGCCTGGATTAACTGGAGTAGGGAGTATGGGTGCACCAGTCATTCAGCCTGGAGTAATGAACTACCGAGTTCCAACCACTGGGACCAGTGAGCTTCCCACCATGAGTGTTGAACAGAAAAAAGCGCTCGAGCAGTATGAGTTGATGATGAGAAACTTGCCAAACTCAGAGCAGTAACTTTCGCTGTACAATTACAGTTGTGATGAATACCACCAACATCTTTACGGTTGAGCGCTACGAGTTCCCATATCTCTATAAATTTCCGGGTCAGTCTTCTGACGAGCGAATCTTGTTCATTACCCGTGAAAGCGACGTGGTGTTATTTTTTAGACAAATCTTGGTTTCGCTTGCGGCAGGGGCAATTTTCTTGGCTGGGTATGCCATGTCTCGATTAGTGGATAGTTTTCTAGGCGCTGGTTTTGGTGGAGTTGTAGAACTTCTCTTTGCCGGGATTGCCATCTTTTTTGCTTTGGCGGGGTACTGGTGGGTGACGACACTCTGGAAACGCAGCATTGCACTCATTACCAACAAGCGCCTCAGCAAGTTTATCTATACTACGCCATGGAATCGTCACAACCTTTCGCTCCCACTCGATATGATTGTCGATACTGGAGCCTACAGCAAAGGCTTTCTGCAAGCGTTCTTTAAGCTTGGTACCTTTACCGCTCGTTCAAGTGCCTCGAGCTCTGGAGTTGCTACTGATGACAACAGCCGAATCAACAAAAAGTATTTTTACATCGAAAACGTGGTTAGTGCAGAAGACATCCACAACTACATCCATAAGGTGTTGTTTGTGTTTCGTCAGGATTGGAAGCGCCTAGATGACTTCCGGCCATTTTTGCCACACCTCAAAGGTGAGGCTCGAAAAGACTTCATGAAGAAGTACCCAGAGTACTGGAGTTAGACTTGAAAAGTCTGACAATTCTGACAGTTTCTCGCCAGGTCGCTAAAGCGTCTGATTCAGCTAGTCTTTGCTCAGTAATCGCTAAGAATCTTTCCAACAGTTCGTAGCAATCTGGCCCTCCTGCTGCAGTACAGTACTTTTGGTAGTCCGCAAGCGCTGCAGCAACTACCTTTTCTAATTTTTTTGCATGCTGAGGTTCTAAGAAGTCATCATCGATGGCCTCGGCATCTTCATCAAACGGAACATAGTCGTGGAAATATTGTGCAGCTTCACGCTCCAGATTGTCGAGTCGCAAAGACACCTCATGAAACAACGTTAATGTCACAGCGGGCTCTTCGGTAAATGGAGAAACTGGGTGAACAAAATACCGTGCCTCTTCGAGGAAGTCCTGAGCGGATGGATAGAGCGCTAAGAGTTTCTCGTATCGATCAAATGTCTCTTCAAAGGTGATCGGGTCTTTTTCCTTACGTGCTGCAGCTGCCGCGGTATACCCAGCTCTTGCTGAGTGCATCAATAGCTCTCGAGAAACAGCGTCGTCCAGTATCAGCTCAATCAATCTTGTCCTGACTAAACCTGTGTTTAGTTGCTCTTCTCGAGATAACGCATCCATGCTTGGGGCAAACTTGGCAATTAAGAGACGCTGGGTGGCTGCGTTGCAGAGTTCCCAAATTGCTGAAGACTTCTGATAAAGCTCTTCGATTTTTTCGGTTGCG
>Ga0163154_10000272_pt1 | contig 77175 bp, 62 predicted proteins | sample OliLakLV19MP9P1_FD_148649 | JGI IMG/M metagenome (GOLD analysis project Ga0163154, IMG submission 148649) | Freshwater microbial mat bacterial communities from Lake Vanda, McMurdo Dry Valleys, Antarctica - Oligotrophic Lake LV.19.MP9.P1 | ecosystem: Environmental > Aquatic > Freshwater > Lake >... | reverse complement strand
AATGTTTTCAGTCCGAAATCGAAGCCTGCGGCTTTACCCGGCATGACCTCGTTCGGAATGAGCATTTCTTCAACCACGCTGAAAAACAACCACAATCGCCGCGCTGCATCCCGTTTGATGGTGAGGGTTTTCACCTCACCGTGCATCGCTCGATGCTTGACGTATTTGTACTTGCGCCCGCTGATTTGAACGCGATTATCCTCCAGCAGTTTCCACCCCGCTTGTTTCAGGGTGAACGATTTGCGCTGACGAACTTTCTTGTACTTCGGTGGACGTTTTGCCAGATGCTTGAAAAAGCGCATGTACCCGTCATCGAGCCGTTCCAACACATCCTGAACCGCTTGAGAGCCGACTTGCTTCCAGAAAGCGTAACGCGGGATTTGGCGTCTCACTTTGGCAATATGGGCTTTCAATTTGGACAGGGGAATGGACTCACCCGTCAATCGATAGTACCGTTTTTGCAACGCCAGCGCATGATTCCAGATCGTACCAGCGCTGTTGATTTGGGCGTGCAGGAATTTATCGCGCTTATCGCAGCGATACAGACGGTACTTGTAGGTTCGACGGACGATGCTACAATTCATCTTGCTCTGATCCCATACGTTGGAGAGCCAGTGGGATTGGCGTCCGCGACTAGCAGTTTGTATTCTAACCTAAATTGAGCGCGATACACAACCCTTTACGCCTGATATCCCCACACCTAAAGGCGGGGGTTTTACGGCGCGTTCTCGATAACACGAAACACTCACGTCGCGCCCCTTGTGACATGACGTTCTAGGCGAAATGGCTTTCAAGATATTGACCAATCGTATGGCGCATTGGACGCGGTTGGCGCTAGACGCACCCTTGCGTCGCCTATATGGTCTTGATCATGCAGCAGCCATTTCAGAGGGTATTCATGACTACGTTTCCCGTCTCCGATCTCAACCGCGTCAAGCGGATGCCCAAACGCGGCGCGTATGACGCCGCCACCATCTACCCGATCCTCGATGCGGGCTTTTTGTGTCATGTTGGCTTCACCACAGCCGACGAGGCTGGCGCGCCGCAGCCGTTCGTGATCCCGACGCTGTACGCGCGCGCCGACGATACGATCCTGCTGCACGGCGCGACCACCAGCCGCATGATTCAGCACGCCGCTGCCGGGAAGCCCGTCTGCATCACCGTGACGCACATCGATGGCATTGTGATGGCGCGCTCGGTCTTTCACCACTCGATCAATTATCGCTCCGCCGTGGTCTTTGGCACGGGGACGCTGGTCGAAGCTGAGACCGCCAAGCTGGACGCTTTAGCGCATTTCACCGAACGACTGATGCCCGGACGCTGGTCGGATGCGCGCCTCCCCACGCCGATTGAGATGAAAGCCACATCGGTGGTCGCCGTCACCATCGAGAGCGCATCCGCGAAAATCCGCGTCGGCGATCCGGGCGACGATGACGAGGATATCGCGCTGCCGATCTGGGCGGGTGTGCTGCCGCTGACGCTTCACGCTGGAACGCCGATCCCGGCGCCGAATCTGCCCGACGGCATCGCGCAGCCGGACTATGTGGGGACGTATATCGCGGCGAAAAACGGGGGCTAAAAGCATACAACGTGCGATCATCGGACTCCGTATAATATGTGACCTGAGTTTCGGATAGGTATTTTGAGTGACTTTAGGGTTCACCTCATCCCCCAACCTCCTCAGCCACGCAGTGGAGAGGGGATTTAGGGGTGAGGTGAAGCTATGCGAAACGCAGGTTATATTTACATATTCACGTCACGAACGGATTGACGAATGATGTCCGACCAAATCGATTATCGCGCGGTGCGCCGCCGCGCCGAAGCGGCGCTCCAAAAAGACAAGCGGACGGTGCGCGTCGTTTTTCTCGTCATCACGGTGGTGATGTACATCGTATTCATGGTCATGGCGTGGTGGATGTTCATCAACGGCGGCGGGGCAGCGCCGGGCTTGGCTGAACTCACGAACGGTTTGGGCTTCGACGGCGGCGAAAATTCCCTGACGGGCGCGATGGTGCTGATGAGCGTCGGTTGGGGGATGGCGGTGCTGTACCAGTTCATCTTGATGTTCATCGATACGAAGGCGGGCGCACGCCAAATGCGCGAGCGCGCATATGGGCGCGAACTGGCGCGCGAACTGGAAACATTGGGCGCGGCGGACGATGATCCCGAAGTCAAGCGCAAGCGGATCACGCGCCTGACCGACGACGGCGAACTAGAGACAATAGACGACGCGGACGATTCGATGGACAATAGCAACATCGCTCGTTCATCTTAGAAGACTCAACCCATGCGCTGGATCGTCGTCTACTTCGCTCTATTCACGCTGATGATCAACATGCCCACCCGCGCGCAAGACGACTCGATACCGGCGGTAGGCGCGATCCTGTCCGATGGACAGTTCGTGTACGGTGCGCCCGCGCGGGCGTTTGACGTTTACGCTTATCTCACGGCGAACGCGCCGCATCTGCTCCCGTATGCCGACGTGCTGTTGGATCGCGCCGTGACCTACAGCATCAATCCGCGCGTCCTGCTGACGTTGATCGAATTGGCATCGGGCTTGGTCACGAATCCGAACGCGGATCGCGCCAATCCGTTCGCGCTGACCGACGGACAATCGTTCAACGGCATCGATCCGATTTTCACGGCGGGCGCGATCACGCCGCCCGATTTTGTGGCGCAGATCGACGGCATTTCAACGTCGATGATCGCCGCGTTCTACGCCGATTTATATGGCACAGAACGGACGTTCCAGCGGGACGCCCCTACAGGCGCGCCATTTCCGGCGGACGCGCCGAACGCTGCGACGTTGGCGGTCATCGCCGCCTTCGCGCCCATTCGGGACGCCGCCGGAATCCGAGTGCTGGTCGATCCCGCCGCACTGGACGGCTTCTACGCCACCTATCGGCGCTTATTCCCCGACAGCGATCCACTGGACGCCAGCAATCGCATCTATCGTCCGGGCGACGCCGATTATCAGGCGCTCCCATCGTTCCCGATGCAGTTCCCCGTCACGGTGGGCGAATCGTGGTACTTCAACGGCGTGCATCACAATCTTGGCACGACGGGAACCGATATGTCCGCTATCGATCTCAGCCCGACCAGTCCGTTCCCATCGTGGGGCTTCGATAACAGCGCCACATGGGTGACGGCGGCGGCGGCGGGCGATCCGACGCGCGTCAACAACTGCAAAGTGTATCTGACCCACGCTGACGGGTGGGAGACGCACTACTTTCACCTCGAACAAGTGCCGACGTTCCCGGCGGGCAATATCGCTGCGAACGCGCAGATCGGCAAGGTCGCCAACACACAGAGCGAGGCGCTGTGCGTGCAGCCCAGTTCTTCGAGCGCGCCGCATGTGCATTTCGCCATCCGGCGCAACGGCGCGTTCCAGCCGATCAACGGCGCGAATCTCGGCGGTTGGACGGTTCACAGCGGGATAAGCCCCTACGACTCGACCTGTTCACGCATGTGGTTGGAGCGCGCCAATACCAAACGCTGCGCTTTCACTCAGTCGATCCAAAATCAGGGCATCGTGCAAGCCGATGTCGCGCGTGGCAAGCCCGTCACAGCCTCCACCAGCGCGCTCCCCGCTGCCAACGCCACCGATGGCAATCTTGGCACGCGCTGGGCGTCCGTTGAGGGCGTCGATCCACAGTGGATCGCTGTCGATCTGGGCGCGGTGTATCCCGTCGCCCAAGTCGTCTTGCGTTGGGAAACAGCATTCGCGGAGTCGCTGCGCATCGACGTATCCGACGATAACGTGACGTGGACGACGGCTGCCACCTACGCAGCGCGCAATGGCGGCGTCGAAACGTTGACCGTGCAGAAGAATGGGCGCTACGTGCGCGTCGAAGGGTTGACGCGCGGACACAGCGGCTTCGGTTACTCCCTCTACGAACTGGAAGTGTATACCTATAACGCCTATCCGATCCCGCCGGAGTCCGTCCGCCAGCCCGAACCTGTGCCGGACAGCGCGACGCTGTTTTTCGACAATTTCAACGCGGGCGTGCCGAATGCGGCATGGAGTTCGCTCGGCGGAACGTGGACAGCCGTCGCTGGCGCGCTGCAACTGAGCGATGCGTGCGGGACGGCGGGCGGCGTCGGCTTGCTCGTCGGGGATGCGGCATGGGGCGATTACGAAGTCCAGTTCGATCTGCGCGGGATCGCCGGATCGGGCAAGGGCATCTTGCTGCGTTATGCCGACGCGACCGCGAACTACAACTTGGTCTTGCGCAGCCTTGAGAACGATCTGCATCTCTACACGCCGGGCTACGGCGACTCAGCTTCGGCGTATCCGGTCAATAACGGGCGCTGGTATCGCGTCGGCGTGCGCGCCGACGGCGACGAAATCGGTGTGTATATCGATGGGGTGCTGGTGCATCAGCGGACGGACGCCGGGACGCCGCGCCGGACGGGGGGCGTCGCGCTGTGGCTCGACGCCGGGACGGTCAACTGTCCCTTCACGGTGCAGTACGACAATGTGATCGTGCGCGACTTGGGGACGAACGCCGTGCAAAATGGCGGCTTCAGCGGCGGCATGACGAACTGGGGGACATGGGACGCGATCACGTATCAGATCGCGGGCGGCGTGTTCGAGTTCTACCGCAATCTGGGCGGCGCAAGCGCGATCATCTTGCAGGATACGGGCGTGAGCGTCGGGGCGCTGGTGGCGCGCGCGGGCGGCATGGTGCCGACGGGCGGCGTAACGTTGGAGGCGCTGATCGACATTGGCAATCGCAGCGGCGTCCGCAAGCGCACGACGGTGCTGCTGCATGACGCCGATTTCAGCGATCTGCAAGTCTGCACGTTCTGGCTGCCGCCGAATACACCGCTGCGCACCTACCGGATGCTGACGACGGCGACGGAAACGTGGACGAGCGCGGTGATTTCGATCTATGCGTCGAACGCCGATGGTGTCGGGTGGACGCAGATCGACAATGTGCATGTGCGCGCGCGCCCAGATATCGCGGCGGGCGGGACGCGCTGCGTCGATCCGGGCGCGCCGTAAAATCAACTTGTCGCTGCGTTAAAATGGGCGTGCCAGCGGCGCGCCCCTACGGAAAGAGAACGATGACGGGCGACCCACCGAGTCGCCCCTACAACAGCCCCGCCTTCTGCTCCGCCTGCGTCAGTGAGCGGTCGAAGATTTCCAAGCCCGCTTGCACGTTCTCCCGCTCGATCATCAGCGCCGGACAGAAGCGCAGCGAACTCGTCCCCGCGCCCAAAATCAGCAATCCGTTTTGCATGGCGAAATGTTCCACATCGTCGCGCAAGTCGTGGGCGGGCGTGTGCGCTTCGTCCAACACCAGTTCCGCGCCGACCATCAGCCCATAGCCCTGAATCCGCGCATGTTGCAGTGACGGATGATGCGGACGCATTTCTTCCAGCGCGTCCATGATGAACGCGCCCTGTTCGGCGGCGTTCGCCATCATGCCGCCTTCGATCAGGTCAATCGTCGCCAATGCCGCCGCGCATGACACTGGATTCCCGCCGAAGGTCGTGCCGTGCGAACCGGGGGGCCAGGTCATGAGGTGTTCGCGTGCGAGGATCGCGCCGAGCGGCATCCCGCTGGCAATCCCCTTCGCCGCGCACACGATGTCCGGCTGCACGCCGAAATGCTCGATTGCCCACCATTTTCCCGTGCGCCCCATGCCGCTTTGCACCTCGTCCGCGATCAGCAGAATGCCGTATTTGTCGCAGATCGCGCGCAGTTCTTGGACGAACCCCGCATCCGGCACAAGATAGCCGCCCTCACCCTGAATCGACTCCATGATGATCGCCGCCACGCTGTCGCCGGGAAACAGCCGCTTGAAGACGGTATCTTCGAGATAGCTGACGCATTGGCAGTGGGCGCGGCAGTCCTCCTCGCGGCGCATGTGTCCACAGCGATACGGATTGTTGTATGGGATGTGATGCACGCCCGGCAGCAGCGGGAAGAAACCGTCGCGCTGGATCACTTTGCTGGCGTTGAGCGACAGCGCGCCCAGTGTCCGCCCATGAAACGCGCCGTAGAACGCGATGATGTGCGGGCGTTCGGTGTGCCAGCGCGCCAGCTTGATCGCGCCCTCGACCGATTCTGCGCCGGAATTACACAGAAAGACGCGGGCTTTCTCGCCACCAAACGGCGCGATCCCCGCGAGGCGTTCGGCGGTGCGCACTTGGACATCGTAGTAATAATCCGTCCCCGCGATGTGCAAGAATTTTTGCGCCTGTTCCACAATCGCCGCCACGACCTGCGGGTGACTATGCCCAGTCGATGTGACGGCGATCCCCGCCGCGAAATCGACATATTCGTTGCCGTCCACGTCCCAGACGCGCGCGCCCTCGCCGCGCGCCATGACGAACGGGTAGCGCGGCGTCATCGAGCCGGACATGGTTTGATTGTCGCGGTCAATGATGGCTTGCGCCTTTGCTCCCGGACGGACGTTGATATCCACTGCCATAAATTTCCCCTTGCCCCTGTTTGACGCGGTGGGTGGTTGCGTTGAAACGGTTTGTAGGCGATTATACGAGTACGCATCGACAAAAGGCAATGCAGCGCTATGTCCACCAGCAGCAGCGACTTCATCGGGGCAAAACTCGGCACCTACGAAATTGTCGAACTCATCGGGCGCGGCGGGATGGGCGAGGTCTATCGCGCGATCCAGAGCAACTTGGGGCGTCAAGTCGCTGTCAAGGTGCTGCCGCCGGAATTAGGGCGCGACTCCGATTTCCGCGCCCGCTTCGACCGCGAAGCGCGCTTGACGGCGCGCCTCGAACATCCAGCGATTCTGCCGATTTACGATTATGGCACGCAGGCTGATCGCCCCTATATCGTCATGCGGTTGCTGGACGGCGGGTCGCTGGCGCATCGACTCGGTGACGACGGGCGGCTGAATCCGCTCGAAGTCAACACGCTGCTCAAGACCTTGGCGAGTGCGTTGGATTATGCGCACCGACAGGGCGTGATTCACCGTGATATCAAGCCGAGCAATATCTTATTCGATCTCGACATGAATCCGTTCATCGCGGATTTTGGCATCGCACAGTTGACCAGCAGTTTCGACCATGATGACAGTGTTATCGCCGGGACGCCCAACTATATGTCGCCGGAACAGGTGACCGGACAGCGCGGCGATGCGCGCAGCGATATCTATTCGTTGGGCATCGTGGTCTTCGAGATGCTGACGGGACGCACGCCGTTCGGGGGCGAAACGCCGTTCGCGGTGATCATGAAGCACATGAATGACGCGCCGCCCGCGCTGCACGAATTCATCCCCGATTTGACGCCCGAACTCTCGGCGGTGGTGGCGAAAGCGTTGGCGAAGAAGCCAGAAGATCGCTACGCCACAGCGGGCGCGTTTGCGACGGCGTTCGCGGGCGCGATCCAGCCGGATACGGCGCGTTATGCGGCGCTGCCGGTCGCGCCACCGCTCACGCCGCCGTCCGCTGGTGATCCGGCGCTGGAACGGACGGCGACATTCACTGAGTTTGATGCGCTGTCAACGCCGACCGCGATGGGCGCGTTCGCGGGTCTGGATCGACAAAAAGCGGCAGGCAACGCGACGGGTGCATCTGCGCCGCCGCCGCAATCAATTTCCTCGCGCGCCGCGCCTGCGCCCATCGATGGCAACATGCGCACCAACGTCGTCGGCGTCGGGCTGATCAACCTGCTGCTGCTGGTCGTGATCGCGCTCACGACCCCGACGTTCAATTTCGGCGTGTTGGGGGTCGCTATGATCACCGCTGCTGCGTTAGTAACGCTCGGCGTGGTGTTGAGCGGGCGGGAGCGGCGTTCGGCACGCCCCGCGCGTTTGGAGATCGACAGTCATGTCGGCATCGATCTCAGCGTCACGCCACCCACGTTCGATCCGACGCGCACTGACTACGATATGCCCCACCCATCCGTCAAAGAAGCCGCTCCGCTCTCCGACGCCAAGCCCGGCGCACTCGCACCGCCGCAAGCGTTGTCTATCCCCGAAGCGGAGCGCCGTGACGAGCGCCGATCATTTGGGGGTGAGCTTGCCCCACCGCCGCCCATGCTCAGCGACGAGGGCGATACCACGCCCACGCAGCTCGAAGTGCCTCCCGGCAGAACGCCGCCGCGCGTCGCTCCCGACGCCCTGTTCGATACGAGCGATTTCTACGCCGTCCCAACGCCGCCACGCGATCTCCCCCGCTCCGCTACAGGGCATGAGGTTGCGCCGCCGCTCGACGGCGACGGGCTGATCAGCCTCAATCTGCCCAAATATAGCTTACGGGGGCGCATCGAACGCCGCGCGCTCGCCGATTTCAACGACGGCGACGAGTTCGCGGGCTACAAGCTGCTCAAGCGGCTTGATACCGGCGATACCAACCGCGTCTACCACGCCGTCAACGTGCGCAACGAGCGCCAGGTCGCGCTCAAGCTGATGCAGGGCGCGGGCGAACGCGCCCTCAGCCGCTTCAAGCAAGAATCGCTGATCTTGGCGGAGCTTCAGCATCCGCACATCGTCCAATTCTTAGATTTCGGCGTCGATGATGCGTTCATCTATCTGGTGATGCCGTTTTTGACCGGGCATTCGCTGAAAACGCGGCTGGCACAGGGCGCGCTCCCGCCGGAAACGGTGATCGACTGGACGGACAAATTCGCGTCGGCGTTGAGCTACATTCATGCGCGCGCCATCGTTCACCGCGATTTTCGTCCGGTCAACATCGTGTTCAGCGGCGAGGGACAGCCGTTCTTGACCGAATTCAGCATCGCCAAGCGCATCGGGGACGATCAGGCGGCGCTCGGCTTGACGATGGCGGGCGAAATCTTGGGGACGCCGGGTTACATCGCCCCAGAACAGCGGCTGATGGGCGAGGTCAGCCCCGCCAGCGATCAATATTCGCTGGCGGTCGTGGCGTTCGAGATGCTGACGGGCGTGATCCCGTTCGATCCGCCCAAGAACATGATGGACAATCTGTACGCCAAGCCGAAACGCGCGACGGCGCTCAAGCCCGAACTGCCCAAGCGCGCTGATGAGGTGCTGCTGCGCGCGATGGAACTGCGCCCCGATGATCGCTACGCCGATGTGCGCGCATTCTGCCAAGATTTGGAGTCGGCGCTCACACAAAAATCGATGCCCTTAGCGCATCCATCCTTTTTGGGTATGGGGACAGTGACGACGGACGCAGTGAAACTGCCGCTAGGGGGTGAGGCTGCCGCTGGACATATTTTCGTCAGCTACAGCCGCGCCCAGTCAGGTTACGCGCGCCGCGTGGCGGATTGGCTGATCGCGGCGGGCTTCGACGTGTGGATCGACGATCAGATTGATTATGGCGATGATTGGTGGCGCACGATTGTTCGCGCCATCGAGACGTGCGGCGCGCTGGTCGTGATCATGTCGCCTGAAGCGGAGGCATCCGACTGGGTACAGCGCGAAGTCGGCAACGCGCTCAAGTTCAAAAAGACGATCTATCCGCTGCTCTATACGGGCGAAAACTGGTCGCTGTTCGTCTGGACGCAGTACGCCGATGTGCGCGTCCTGAGCGCGACGACGGGGACAATCGATCCGCCGCTGCCGCCCGCCGATTTCTTGGATCGCCTCGCCAAGAGCGCACCGCGCAAGGTGTCGCCGGGACGCGAAGTGACGGTGCCAGTCACAGTTCCAGCGTCTGCGCCCCAACCGCCGTGGGGCGGGGTCAAGCCCGCGCCTATGCCGTCGTCGTCGCTGCCCATGCAGCAAGCCGCGCCGCAAGCGCCCCCTGCTCCGACCCGGCGAGGAGGGCAGGGGGGCGAGGTGAGAAGCGCCGCGCCGCAAGCGCCTATGGGCGATGTCAAGCCCATCCGCCATGAGATCATCCGCATCTTGTTCTTGTCCGCCGATCCGAAGAACGAGCGCCGCGTGCGGCTGTCGGATGAACTGCACGATGTTGATGAATATCTGCGCAAGTCGGAGTATCGGGATCGCTTCGACCTCAAAGAAGCGTGGGCAGTCCAAATCGCTGACTTGCAAGGCTATTTACTGCGCTACAAACCGCACATCGTCCATTTTTCGGGACACGGCAGCCGCGAGGGCGCGATCCTGCTGCAAGACGCGATGGGCAACGCCGCGCCCGTGCATCCCGGCGCGTTGAGCAATCTGTTTGCCACGTTGAAAGACAATATCCGCTGTGTGGTCTTGAATGCGTGTTACTCCGAGATTCAGGCGCGCGCCATCGTGCAGCATATCGACTGTGTGATTGGGATGAGCTATGCGATCAAGGATTCGTCGGCGGTGAAGTTCGCCGGGCAGTTCTATCAGGCGCTCGGCTATGGGCGGCACATCGGGACGGCGTTCAATTTGGGCAAGAACGCGCTCGAACTGTACGACACGGGCGAAGAAACCACCCCGCAGATGTTGATCCGCGCGGGTTTGCAGCCGGACGAGATCACACTCGTGAACTAAGCGTTAAAATCGAACACAAAAGCGTAAATTGCTGCTATAATACAATACCTTCGCCAATTATGCAGGATCTTGAAAGTGAGTGGGGGGACGAATGCCGCCAAGGGCGGCTAAGCGGTGCCAAAGGCGAGAAATTAAATCGGGAGCGGGGGGATCGGGAAGGGATTTAATGGTTTCGCTGAGGTAGCGTCTAGCTCGAAAATGGGTCTTGAGGTCAAGAACGCTGAAATCGGGTTGGTGCTGGCGGTGCCGTTGGAGCAGCACGGCGGAGAGGTTGACCATGAGGAAGGCAAGATTGGCGGCGTTGGTGACGGCTTGCTCCGAGACATTCATGAAATCCTCTAGACCCCAATACTGTTTGGCATCGCGGAAGTTGAACTCAATTTGGAAGCGCAGGCTGTAATAATCGGCGAGTTGCCCCGCAGACAGACTCAAGTCGGTGCTGAACAACAGGACATGCGCCCGTTTGCCGCTCTTGAGGTGGGTTTTGACCAGCACCACTAGGTTGAGCGGGGCGGGAAAATCTTTGTGCAACACGGTCAATTGGTAAGTTTCAATCTGCATCTGCCCCTCTATGACCACAGACACCCGGGCGCTTGAGGGCAGCGCGGTGTAGTTGAGCTTGTCCCCATAACGCGGGGTCGGTCCCCGTCGTGGTTTGTTACCACTGTAAGGTAGATATAAGGCGGCGTTGTGGCGCAGTTTAGAAATTAGGTGGAGTCCGCAGTTTTGCGTGACCCAAGTGGCGGGATAATTTCCGAAAAACCCATCCAGCACCAGATGTTTGACCCGTAACACCCCGATGCGTGCGAGGAGCGTCCGCACCATGGTCTCTAACAACATCAGTTCAGGACTGAGAACGGGCGCTGCTTTGGCATGATTCTTGCTCCCTTTGGGGCGTCCGCGTCCCCGTTTCGGTGCTGTTGTCGTGACCCGCTCTTTGGCTGTAACCGCTAGACGCTGCTGTACACTCAACGGATAGGCACGGCGCTGTTTCACATCGACCAATGAGAGCGCGAAAAACGACAGTCCCAGAATCGGACGTTGCGCGATGCTTGAATAGAAGCGTCCTAACCCGTGCGTCTGCTTGCCCGCTTTGCTCACCACCACTTCATCGCCCGCTAGCACATACTCCCCCTGCGGATCGACGAAATGGGTCCGAACCACCGTCCACAGCAGGCTACCCCAATCCAGTCCACTCTTAAACCAGCGCTGGATCGTTCGGTAGCTTCCCCCTTCCTCCGCCCAGCGCGACATCCCCAACATCGTCACTCGCCCGTTCATGCTCAACAGCGCCAGCACAATGATCCGCATTTGCTGCAGACTCGTTCGTGAAAGCAGGGGTGTAAAACAGGCGGTTAATGCTATAATCTCGTTCATGGGTTTTCCGGTTTGGTGTCGTTGTGAGAGATCTCACTTTACCGGAAAATCCTATTTTTTTCACCTGCCATTTTTGGCGAAGGTATTGGTTTATAGCACCCTTTTTGATTTCAGGAGAGCAAACCCGTGTCACAATATGGCATTAAACCGCTTTGGGCTGGTTGGCAAGATGACCCACGTATTGGGTTCAGTGAACGTGGATTTAAAAAGTGGAGTGGAGAAATAAAACTTGGCACGAAAATGCTGATTTATGAGACTTCTATAGGTGGTGGAGTTAAAAAGATTGTAGGTGAAGTAGAAGTCGAAAAGGATTTTGCTGAGGTGTATGCAGTAACACCACCTAACGAAGAACACCCCCATCTCGTATTAGTTAAGGTGCTGCGTTCACGTAGGAGTGTCAAACCAATTGATCTCCACCGGGTTCGGGAATTGATCAACGACCCGAAATTTCCGCATCAGGGTGAAGCATTCAAACCGCTCGATGAAGCAACATATAACCTTTTGCTCAAGGAGTGGGAGCGTTAATGTTTCTTCCGCTTGACCAGATTATTCAGGGGGATTGCGTGAATGTGCTGGCGACGCTCCCCGAAAAAAGTGTCGATCTCATTTTCGCTGACCCGCCTTATAACATGCAGTTGCAGCAAGATTTATTTCGCCCCAACCGCACGAAAGTCGATGCCGTAGATGATGCGTGGGATCAGTTTGCCGACTTCGCGCAATATGACGCCTTCACCCGCGACTGGCTGACTGCGTGCCGGCGCGTCCTCAAGGATAACGGGACGCTGTGGGTGATCGGTAGTTATCACAACATATTTCGCGTCGGCACAATTTTGATGGATTTAGACTACTGGATTATCAACGATCTATTATGGGTAAAAAGTAACCCAACCCCTAATTTCAGGGGAGTACGCTTTACAAACGCCCACGAAACACTGATCTGGGCGAAGAAAGACGCCAAGTCGCGCTATACGTTCAACTATCACGCGATGAAGCACCTGAACGGCGGCAAGCAAATGCGAAGTGACTGGCATATCCCCATTTGTTCGGGGAATGAACGCATTCGCGTTAACGGGTTGAAGGCGCATTCCACGCAGAAACCCGAAGCCCTGCTCGAACGTGTGATCGCTGACGATCATCCAGCGGCGATCATCCTGCAAGCCGCGCGCGCTGAGCGCGATGTGATCGTGTTCGAGGCGTGCGCACGCCTTGATCGGATAGGTGTAGAGCGCGGTGATGTGCAGGGTCATGGGCTGTCCTTTTGATGTGGAGGCGGTACATTTGACGCGGGCGGATGCGACACATCGTCGCTCGGCGCAGCGCCAAACGGGGGCGCGGGGCGTGCGAGATCGCGGTACAGTGCCAGCGCTGCGAATGCGCCGCCGATCAAGACGACGCCGATCACCAGCGCGTCGAATAATTGCGGCGTCAAGAAGGGGAAAATCATGGCGACACCTCCCGCCACAGCGGCAGCTTCAGGCTCATCGTCGTGCCAACGCGCTCTTCGCTGGTGAACCAGATGCGTCCGCCCATCGCTTCGATCTCCTGCTTGCATAAATATAGGCTCAAGCCATAGCCGAACTCGCTGATAATCTGCGGCTGACGCGCGCGCACAAACGGCGTGAAGATGCGTTCTGCTTCGCCAGAGCGAATGCCATAGCCCTCGTCTACGATATCGATCTGCACAGCATTGTCGCGCGGACTGGCAGACGCGATCAAGCGTACCGGCGTCGCTTTCAAGCTGTACATGATCGCGTTGCGCAGCACATCGCGCAAGATCACGTTGAGATGCGCGGGCGACGCTGATATCGCCAGATTCGATGCGACGTTGATCTGGATGCGCCCGCGACAGTCGCCCGTCTCGGTTTCAGGGTCGATCAGCGCCGTTTCATCGAGCGCCTCCATGAAATCCTCGACGAAATGCGCCAACACGATTCGGCGGCGCTTGGCGCGCGCGATATCGCGCAAGCCGCCCGTGCGCACCGCTTCGAGCCGTGTCATCAAGTCCGTCAGGCGGCTGAGACGGTGCATATGCACATCGATGATGTGCGCGAAGCCGCCGACGCGCCGCGCCAACAACGCGGCGTCGTCGTTATCTTGGCGCGTCATCTGCGTGATCAAGTCCGCGTGTCCTTGTGTGGAGGCGACCGCCTCGCGCACTTCGTTCAGATAGCGGTCGAGCAGTTCGGTCAGCGCCGACCAATCTGGCGCATCGATGGTGATCATCAGATGCACATCGCCGTTTTGCCCCTGAATTGCCGCCGCCCAACACGGAATCCGTTCGCCCGCCCGCATCGTAAAAAAGCGGATCGGAGTCACGGTTGCCAGCGCGCGCGTGCGCACACCCTCGATAGATTGGTCGGGTTCGGTCTGGCGGGAACTGAGCAGCATCGCCGCCGCCGTCCAGCCTTCCGCCTTGACCAACTTGTAATCTGCGCCCAAAAACGTGAGCGCCGCGCGATTATTCAGCACCAATCGATTGGCGCGGTCGAAGATCATCACGCCTTGCCCCATCCCGTCGATCACGGTCTGGATGTCTAACCCTTTTGTTTGCACGGCAGCCCCGCTTTTTTGCGCGCTCGTTGATTGAACTCTCATTGTATCCAAAAATTCGCTTGCCACTTGATCAATTCCTGTGCGTGGACTACACTATTCCAACTCGTCACCCTTTTCGGAGCGTAGCGCAGCTTGGTAGCGCGCAGTGTTCGGGTCACTGAGGTCGTGGGTTCGAATCCCGCCGCTCCGACACCCAATGACGCCATTCTTTACACGGATGGCGTTTTTTATTGCGTCTGGCTTTCCGCCGTTCGCCATTTTGCGTTAGAATACGCGCGTTGATGGACGGCGAGAGGGATGGCGACCATGCAGAAAAATCGCGCGCGTTGGGCGGCATTGTGCGGCTGGCTCGGCATTGGGATCGCGCTCGTCGCGCTCGTGTTCAGCGGTGCAGCACCACCCGCCGCGCTGTATGCGCAAGCCTTCCCCACCAATACGCCCGCGCCGACGCCGAATCGCCCCGACGCGCCCGCTGACCGCTACGCCTTGCGCCTTTGGACGGAGGATGCACTCGTAGCGACTCTGATCGCGCAGATTCGCGCGCTGCGCCCCAACGACGAGCAAGCGGCGCGCGCCGTCGCGCTGTTGCAGCGCGAATGGGCGCATCGCTATCCCAGCGCGGTCATCGCTGCCGCTGATCGTGATGCGCTCTTGGACGCCGCGCGTGCCGCGCCACCCGGCAGCGTGAACCTGCGCGAATGGGCGCGTTCGTATGCCCAAGATGCGCTCAATGCGGCGCGTCCGGTCTATGACGCGACGGCGCGCGTCGAGAGCGATGGCTGGCGGCTCGAACTGACGGCAGCGAACTTTGACGGGCGCGGATCGCTGGATGCGCTCGTGCGCGTCGTTGATGCGGGTGTATTCGATGCCTATTTCATCGCGGTGATTGATGATGATGGCGCATATACGCTGTTGCCCGGCGCGCTGCCCGCCGCCCCCTTCGCTGGCGCTGTAGTGGAAGCGCAGTTGAGCGATTTCACGGGCGACGGGATCGATGATCTGGCGCTCGGCGTGGGTACGACCAACGCGAGTCGGCGTCTGATCGTGGTCAACGCGCGCGGCGGGCGGGTGGTCGATCTCACCGCCCCGGGACAGACAATGCAGTTTACCCAGCTCGTCGCTATGCAGCCGCTCACGTTACTGGAACAGCGGCTTGCTGCGGCGCGCTGGGGCTGCGTCAGCGAACAATTTACGTATTGGCGGTACGCGCGCAACCTTTTCAGCCTCATCGAATCGAGCGCCGACACACCGCAAAATACGCTCGCGTGCCAGTTGGACGCGCTTGAACCGCTGTATGCGCCGCCGCCCGCCGAAGCGTTCGCGCGGATCGCCTCCGTCCTCAGCACAGGCGCGGTCAGTACAGACGATCTGGCGGGAAAGCGCGCGTTGTTGGCACAAGTGATGCTGACGGCGCTCAACGGCGATGTGACCGAAGCACAGCGCCTCGCGCGCGGCATCGACGCGGCGGGCGATGCGTACTTGGCGCGGCAAACGGCGCAGTTCCTCCGTTTGGCAGAACGCGGCGAGTCGCCGCTGACGATCTGTGGCGCGCTCGCGGCAATGGAGCGGACGGGCGGCGAACCGACGGTTGAGCGTCCCGGCGTCGGCATCTGCGCTCCCGATGACGCGCTGTTCCGCGCGCTGACGGACGCGCCGCCGACGCGCGATGCGCCGCTGCGCGATCAACTCGTGGCGCGCGGCTTGTCGCCCGTATCGGAAAGCCTCGTGCGCGCCGTTGGGCGGCTGGATCGGGCGCTGGTCGGCGTCGAACTGGGCGGCGCGATCCACTGGTTGACGTTCGCGCTGCCGACGGGGAGCGCGGTCTATACCGTCGAACGCGCGTCCGCGCCCGACGATTATCCGACGCTCACACCGATTGAAGCAGCCCCCGCTATCCCTGCGGCGGTCTATGCGCTATTGTTGAGGGGTGAAGGCACGCCAGCCTATGGCGCGCTCGGTGCGGGCGATCTGCGCTTGGTGCTGACGCAGTTGGAGAATGCGCCCGGCGCGCTGACGACGCCCGAAGGGCAGTTTGTGCGCGCGTGGATCAACGATCTGCTCAATCAGCGCGCGTTGGCGGCGTCCCAATATCTCACGCTGTGGTCGGCATCTCCGGCGACGGTGTGGGGGCAGATGGCGGCGGCGCATGTGGAACGACGATAGAACCGGTCGGTCAAGAAAGTAGTTCATGCAAGCCATCTCTCCCCGTGCGTACCAGAGAGCGGGTCGGGGGGTGAGGTTGCTTGCATGAACTACATTCTTGACCGACTACAGGCACTCGTCCTGAACCAGCGCCGTAACCGAAAGCGAATCGGGTACTGACCAATCATGCTTTTCACTCAGTATTCAGCACTCAATACTTGATGAGGATAACCGAATGAAGCTCGTCACATACACACACAACGGTCGCACCCGCATTGGCGAATGGGTCGAAGATACGATTTACACGCTCGAAGCACCCGACATGATGCGCCAAACGATCCGGCGCGGGATCACACCTGCCCGCACGACCTTCGAGCGCCTGTCCATCGATAAGGTGACACTCGAAGCGCCCGTGCAGCCCGGCAAGATTATCTGCATCGGCAAGAATTACGCCGATCACGCCAAAGAGACGGGCAGCGAGGTTCCCGAAGAACCCATCGTTTTCGCCAAGCTGCCGAGTTCTGTGATCGGGGACAAGCACGCGATTCAGTGGCGCGCCTCGGTCGCGCAAAAAGTCGATTATGAAGCGGAATTGGGCGTCATCTTCAGCAAGCGCGCCTTTGAAGTCAGCGAAGAACACGCGATGGATTACGTCTACGGCTACACCATTGGCAACGACGTGAGCGCGCGCGATCTGCAAGCATCGAAAGATGGACAGTGGATGCGCAGCAAGAGCATCGACACGTTTTGCCCGCTGGGTCCCTGCATCGTGACCAAGAGCGCGCTGCCCGATCCGGGCAACATTCAGATTCGCACGACGGTCAACGGCGAACTGCGCCAAGATGGCAACACGCGCGATCTGATCTTCAGCATCCCCAAGCTGATCGCCTACTGCACGCAGTATTTCCACTTCGAGCCGGGCGATCTGCTGCTGACGGGGACGCCCGCGGGCGTCGGACACGGCATGAAGCCGCCTGTTTATTTGGCTGATGGCGACGTGATCAGCATCACGATTGACGGCATCGGCACGTTGACGAATACGTGTAAAGTGTTGGCATAACGAGATTAAAACGACATGCAGCGATTGTTGTTGATCAGCGCGCTCATCATCGGCATGGGTCTTGTCGCCGTCGTCGGCGCACAAGATGCGGCGAACGATGCCCCTATCGTGTGCATCGCGCCGGAGATCGCGGCGGCGGCGAGTACGGCGTGCGCGGACACAGATAGCGCGTGTGAGCGCGCGGACGGCGCGCTGACGTTCGTCACATGGGCGGACGACACGACGCTGATCCGCTACGGCGCGGCGACATGGACAGATGTCACGCCCGCCGCCGACAGCGCGAACGCGCCGCCGCCTGAAATCAGCGTGCGCAATCCATCGAATTTGCCGCTGAATCTGCGGAACGCGCCCGGCACGTTCGGCGCGGTGGTGGACACGTTGGCGCGCGGCGCGGCGCTGACCGCGCGCGGTCGCAGCGACGATGGCGCATGGTTGTATGTGGTGCTGCCCGACGGCGCGGCGGCGTGGATCGCGGCGTCAGTGGTGGCGGCGGACGGCGATCCGGCGGCGCTGTTCATCGTCGCGGAAGGCGCGGACTTGCCACCGCGTGCGCCGCCCGCGGTTCCGGCGTTCACGCTTGACGCGGGTGAGGACTGTGGCGGCGTTCTGCTGCATCGCGTCGGGGATGAACCCGCGCAGATCGAGATCGATGGCGCGCGGTTGTCGTTCACGGCGGCGACGCTGGCACTCACGCGCGACGATGCCGGATTGTCGATTGCGGTGATCGACGGCGACGCCGAAATCGCGTTCGGAGATGATAGCGCGTCGGTTGCTGCCGGAGATCGCATCCTTGTGGCGGCGGCGGGTTTCAGCCTATCGACATTGGTGGACGCGCCGACGGATGCGCCGCTGTCCGCGCTGCCCGAATCGGTGGCGGTCTGCCTCGCGCCGGACGGATCGCATCCGGCAACGTGCGCGCCGACGACCAGCGTCCAAGCGCCGTCTCCGCTGCTGACGACCGACGCCGCCGTATCAACGCCGATCCCCGCGCCACCCGCTGCCGTCACGACCAACACCAGCTATCCGCATCAGTTCGTGCCAGCGGGACAATCCGTTTGGCAAGCCTACACGGGCGCGGACAATCTATCGGGCGCGTGCGAAACGCCGCCGATAGCCGCGTGCGATCATCTGTCCGCCGTCGTGACCAACGCCGACGGGACGATTGGTTGGCGCGGACAAGAGCCACAGTATTATCCGATGTCCCCGATTGGTGCGGATCAATTCGCGTTCAATGGGCGCAACGGCTTGAACAACGCCAATATCAGCATGAATTTCACGTTCAGCGATGGCGCATGGGCGGGGACGATGCAGTATGTGTTTGACACCGACTCCGATTGTACGCACACCTTCTATTACACCGCGTCACGCTTGCGGTAAAAGAAGAACTATTTACCGTAACCTGAGTTTTGGATCGGCTCTAAACCGTTCTACCTCACCCCTCAACCCCCTTTCGATGCAATGGCTGAGGGGTGAGGTGAAGCGATCCAAAACTCAGGTTACCGCAGAGACAAAGAATGAGAGCGTGACTTTTGATGCTGCGTTGATCGCCTGCTTTGCGCGCTCCACGTTGAAATAGTGAAAGGATATCCGCTCTATGAAACGTCTGATACTCCCGCTCATCCTCGCAGCCCTGCTCATCGCGCTCATCCCCGTCCTCGCCCAAGCGGGGACACCCGGCACCATCAACGTTGAATTGAACGTCCGCGCCGCGCCCGGCACATCCGGCGCGGTGATCGTGAAAGCGCCGCCGGGAACGCGCATCGTCGTCGAAGGGCGCAACGATGCCGCTGATTGGTTGTATGTCCGCGCCGAAGATGGCAGCTTTCGCGGGTGGGTGACGTATCAATATGTCGCGCTCGATACCGCGATTCGCCTGACCGATCTGCCGCTGGTCGATCCCAACGCCCCCGTTGGCTCAGGCGCGCCGCCGCCCGACCCGAACGCCGATCCCAACGTCCCGACCCGTGTCCCGACGTGGACGCCACAGCCGGAACGCATCATCATCGAGGCGACCATCGCGGCGGAACGGCTCGATTTGCCCGCGATCAACTTGTCGGGCGCGGCGATCAACAATGCGCGTAACATTTTTCGGCGCGGCGTGGCGCGCGGCAACAATCCCAACGATTTCATGAAAGTGGGCGAGAGCAACACCGCCGGAACGGTGTTTATGTGTCCGTTCCACTACGGCAACTATGATTTGGGCGATTTCGGCTATCTGGCGGGCGTGATCGGGCAGTTTCAAGGATCGGGGTCGTTTTGCCGCTTCAACGTGACCGCGCAGACGGGCTACAGTACCGGGACGCTGATCGATGATACGTGGGCGGCGGTCGTGTCGCCGGATTGCGAGGCGGGCGAGACGCCGATTGATTGTGAATATCGGCTGCATCGTTCCAGCTACGCGGTGATTTACATCGGCATCGCGGATCAAGGCTTTTACACCGAACGCCAATTCCGCGATAACTTAGGCGCGGTGATCCGCGCGCTGTCGGGCTATGGCGTCGTGCCGATCCTGACCACCTATCCGATGGATGATCGCTTCAACGATGGCAAGCCGCAGTCGTTCAATACGGTGATCCGCGAGGTGGCGGCGGGCAGTGGGATTCCGCTGATCGATTTGCGGGCGGCGCTGGCGGATTACACCGATTGGGGGACGGGCGAGGACGGCTATCATCTGGCGTACCGCGACCCGGAATACACCAGCTTCGGCGGCGATCAGAACACGTTCGGGCGGACGCTGCGCGAGCTGCTGACGCTGCAAATGCTGAACGAATTGGTCAGTCGGGCGCGGTAGACGATGCTTTCAAGTGAGCGAGGTATTCGCTTACGTTCCAAATTGGAATCGTTTCATAAATTTTAAGAACCAGCAGATCAGAATCACCTGTGACGATGCCGTCAGCTTTGCCGCCCAACGCGCAGGCAAGAACGGCATCGTCGTCAACATCTCGCGCTATTGGTATCTGCTCAGTGGGTTCGATGATTTCTGTATAAGCGAGGAAATTACTGACAATTTGCTCCGGTGTGAGGTTCAGCAGTTCGCGCTGTTTTTTGAATTTCGCGCGCTCGACAACTTGTTTAAGTTCATCGAGCAGCGATTCACTAAAAATAGATTGGACGACGCCGGTTTTTGCACTTTCTAAGGCTTTACGCGGCGCGCCCGACCATAAAGTTCCAGAAATGATGATATTGGTGTCAAAAACAATGCACAATTTCATTGCGCACTACTTAGACTGAGATAATTGCGCGCGTTTCTCTGCCCGATACGCTTTGATTTCTGCATTCACCAATTCCATCACGCGCTGATCGACGGCTTCGCGCAGCACAGCCAGAATTGCGTTCGGCTCAAGCAGACCAAAATCCGCCGCGTCGCGCGCCAATTCCGCCGGAATGGTGAGTACGATTTCTACGGTTTGCATCATGTCCTCCATCCATCGAGTATAATCTATATTCGTATGACGACGAATAACGATAATGATGAAACCCATTCAACTGCTTTTTACCGCCGGATTACTCGCCGCACTCGCCGCGTGCGCGCCCGAATCGTCGCTGCCCACTGCGCCGCCCACGCTCACGCGCGCGCCGCTGGTGATCACCGCCGTTCCCACAATGGCGCACACCGTCACGCCGCCGCCCACGCCCATGCCCACACTGTCGCCCGTCGTCCGTGACGCGCTCACCGGAACAGGCGCATCGCTGTATGTGCGCGAAGCGCCCGCGTCGATGGCGGCGATCATCCGCACCATCAACGATTTGGCGTCGCGCCGCTTCATCGGGCGCAGCGACGATAACGAATGGATTCAAGCCGAATTCTTGGACGGCGCGTCCGGCTGGCTGATGGCGCGCGCCGTCGCGCTCGACCTGCCAATTACGGATTTGCCCGTCACGGGCGACGGACGCACCCTGAGCGGCGTCGCCATCGTCCAATCCGAGACGGAACTGCGCGCCGATCCCAACAACGGTGCGGACGTCGTCGCGGCGCTGTCCGCGCTCACGCCGCTGCGCTTGATCGGGCGTGTCGAGGGCGGCAGTTGGATTCAGGGCGAGACGGAGGATGCCGAATCCGGCTGGTTGCAAGCGGAACGGATCGCGGTCAACTTCGATTTGAGCGAACTCCCCGCCGTGAGCGTCGTGCTGCCAACGGGGCGCGTGTCAGCGGCGGCGGGCGGTTTGCGCTTACGCCAAGAGCCGGGCGCGGATGGGCGCGTGCTGCTCAATCTGCCTTCGCTCACGCTCGTGACGCTCGAAGGGCGGACAGCGGACGATAATTGGCTGCTGATTCGCACCGATTCCGGCTTCGCGGGTTGGGTCGCGCGCGCGTTCATCGAGACGGATGCGCCCATGTCCGCTGTGCCGTCGATTGCCGACCCCGAACCCGTGCCGTTCGTTGCCCCAACCGCGCCCCCCAACGCGCCGCAAGTTGCCAGCGCGGGCGGCGGCGCGCGGGCGATCTATTTGCGTGGACAGGGCGGCGGCAATCAGCGCGGCGTGTTCACGACGGTGGGCGACAGCCTGACCGACAGCGCGTCGTTCTTACGTCCGCTTTCCAATGGCTATGCGTTGGGCGATTATGGCTATCTGCTGCCCGTCATTCAGTTCTACGCCGGATCGTTCAGTCAAGGATCGCTGGCGGCGGTGGCAGGTTGGGGGACGGTCAGCGCGCTCACGCCGGGATTGGGGGGCTGTGGGGGTGGCGCGACCCCCGTTACGTGCGAAATGCAGACGCGCCGCCCCGCCGCCGCGCTGATCTTGATCGGCACGAACGACGCGCCCGCCTTCGACGCGGGGACGTATGGCGAACGGCTGCGCCAGATTATCGACCAGACGATTGCCGCGAATGTCGTCCCGATTCTGAGTACGCTCCCGCCGCGCGCCGATGTCAACGACAACGTGATCGCCTACAACGCCACGATTCGCGCGCTGGCGAACCAGTACGGCATTCCCCTGACGGATTTGTACGCGGCGCTGATCAATCTGCCCAATCGTGGCTTGAGCGGCGACGGGATTCATCTGTCAGAGCCACCGGGCGGCGTGGCGGCGTCCGTCAATTTCACGGCGGACAATTTGCAATACGGCGCGACGATGCGCAATCTGACGGCGCTGCAAATCTTGGATACCGTGTGGAAACAGGTGTTGTATTGAGTGCTGAGTAAAAAAAGGACTGAGGGGTCAACCTCACCCGCCGACCCCCTCAGCCATTGCATGGCGAGGGGGAGGACACCTTTTCAAGAACCTCACCCCCTGACCCCCTCTCCACTGCGTAGAGAGGGGGAAAGCTCGACGGTGACTCCCCCTCTCTGGTACGGACAGGGGGTTGGGGGGTGAGGTTGCTTTAAGAACTTTCTTGACGGACTACTACTTGCGCTCAGTCCTAGCCTTCACCGCCGTGTTTGCATGATCTCGAACACGAGCTTATGAAAGCTCTTGCGACCGTTGCCCACGTCGTAGGTGATGGCACGCGCCCGCGTCAGTTCGGGGGGAAGTTTGCCGTCGTTGTACAGCACCGGAATGATCGGCTTGTTCCGTTTGAGGAACGCGCGGTACTCCATCTTCACGTATGCCGCTTCCATCGAGGGCGGCGAGATGACCAAGACCATCAGCCAGCATTCATTGATCGCTTGCTCAACTGCCAGCCGCCAATCGTCGCTGCCCTGCGCCAGATATTGATCGACCCAGACGTGCAAGCCCGCATCTTGCAGACCGATCATGAGCGGCGCGGCAGTCGATTCCCATTCTTCGCGCGCATACGCGATGAAAACATGATCCAGCAGCGCCCCTTCATCGATGCCGCTGCCCATCATCGACGGGTACAGGGTTGTGCCGCTGTACGCCGCCTCAAACGCCAAATCGGCGGTATCTCCCTTGGCGATGCCAGTGTCCAGCGGGACGGGTTTGGGCGCGGGGATGCCGCTGACGGAATCGTGCGGCGCGGCTTCTTGCACATATTGGAATTGGACGCGCGTCCCGACCTTCAGCCGATCATTGGGCTGGAGCAGATGCGGCTCCTTGAAGCTGTGTCCGTTGACCATCGTGCCGTTGGTCGATCCCACATCCTCGACGGAATATCCGTGCCGCCAGCGCCGCAGCCGAACGTGTTTGCGGCTGATCTCTGGGTCTTGCACCACGATATCGCTGACCAGATCACGCCCGATGGTCACGATCAGATCGGACAGCGGGTAGATTTGCCCGACGGTGGGTCCGTGAGTCATGATCAAACTGGCGCGAAAATCGACATGCGTATCGGGTGGGCGTCCTTGCGTCGGCGCGTCGTCCATGACGACGGGCGCGGGCAGGGTGGGCGCTTCAAACGGCGTCGGCGGCGCATCGAGCGGGAACAAGTCCGCTATGGGCGCGCTGCCCCGTCCGGGCGTCACCTCTTCGGCGACGCGCACGCACTCGAACGTCACCATGTCGCCCAATTCGAGAATCGAGCCACTTTGCAGCATGAACTTGTTGACAACGCGCTGTCCGTTGACATAGGTTCCGGTCGATGATTGTAAATCTTGCACTTCGTAATCTTCGACCAGACGATGCAGCCGACAATGATCACGGCTCACATCGTTATCCCGAATGACGATATCGTTCTTGCTGCCGCGTCCGATAGAATACGTATCGGCGCTGAGTTCGTAGATCGCGCCGGGCGTGGGGCCCCGACGCATAATCAAGCGCAGCATACCTGGTTCCCTCTGGGAGACTGCCCGCCTTGCACACAAAATGATGGAATGATGTCGTCATTCTATTGTATCGAAATTAGGCATAGACTCCTAAAAGAAGAAGGGATGACGCATGGAAATCGTGCGCTGCGCGGCATGTGACGGTTACGGGTGGATTGCGGACGAGGGCTTCGAGGCGGACGACGGCGCGGCATTGGACGCGACGATTGATTGTACATGGTGCGCGGGCGTGGGCTACGTCATGCGCGGTGACGACAGCATCGACCGGGCGATCCCGGCGGGGGAACTGGCGCGCTGGTCAGCGCAGTTGGAGGCGTTAGAGCGCGAGCGGATGCGCGAGATCGGCTATACGGGCGAGGCGAAGCATCCGAACGAACAGGCAATACGAAAAAATCATTTCAGCGCAGAGGACGCAGAGGAAAACGGGTAACCTGAGTTTCGGATCGGTATTTTGCGTGACTTTAGGGTTCACCTCACCCCCCTCTCCACTGCGTAGCTGAGGAGATTTAGGGGTGAGGTGAAGCTATCCGAAACTGAGGTTAGGCAACAAAAAAATCCGGCGATTTCACCGGATTTTGTTGGGAGAGCGGGCGACGCGATTCGAACGCGCGACATTTTCCTTGGCAAGGAAGCATTCTACCACTGAATTACACCCGCACCATGTCGATAGAATAGCGCATATTTTAAGGTTTGACAAGGGGTATTTTTTCCGAATCGGACTAAAGATCGCACGAGTTTGGTATCGCTCTCACGCTTTAACGTGTCAAGAAAGACGGTGTAGGGGCATGGCGTACCATGCCCGTCGGCGTTTTTATTCCACCCGCGTGCTTGCCATCGGGACAAGTTCTACGTTCTGTGACCAGCCGCCCGCACGGTTGACCGCCCACACCGCAAACTCATAGACGCGCCCCGCTTCGCCCGTGTAGACGCCTTCCGTCGCGGTCGTCGTCTGCCACGGCGACCAGTCGCCGCCGTCCACGCGCACCCACACGAGATACGCCGCCACCGAGATCGGATCATACGCGCCCCACGACAAGCCGAACGCCGCCGGACTGATGGCGGGCAGCGCCCCTATGAAGGGGACGGGCGGCGCGAGGACAAGCGTCGTATCAAAGGTCGGGATCGGGCGCGGCGTGGGCGCTGCGCCGATGGTCGCGGTTGGGGCAGTGGTCGCCGTCGGCGCGAGCGTCGGCGTGCCGATGGGTTCGCTGCCGGGATACAGCGGCTCGGCGGGCTGTCCGGGCAGTCGCGCGCGAAGCTGCGCCCCCACCACGCCGGGCGGCAGCACTTCGACCATGAGATAGGGCGAACCGCCGACATACGCGACTTCGCCCGTGCTGCCAAACGGCGTATCCAGTGCGCCCACGTCCGGCAGATCGAGCGTGTACCAACCGTTGACGGGCGTCAGCGAAAAAACCCCCTCGTTCGGGCTGGTCACAACCGCGCCCAACGCGCTGGCGGGGACTTCGATGCGCGGGCGTCCGCGCCGACTCCACGCGACGGTAATCCGTTTCGACGCGCTCAGGATGCCTGTATCGAACGTGACCGAGAACGCTTCGCCATTCAGATTGGTGATCACACTGGTGAAAATGGTTTCGCGCCCCAATAGCTGTGCCAGTGTCAAGAACGCGCCCGCCGCCAAGCGCGGACTGCCCGGCTGTGGATGCGCGCCGAAACATGCCGCGCCGCTTTCGTTGCGGAATAAGCCGTGCGCGTCGCCCGCTTCCGCACCGGGGGCTTGATTACCACAGTCGTCGTACAATTGATGCCAGAACACGACTTCCGCGCCCGCCGCCCATGCCAGCACCGTACTCTGGATGACATACGCGGCTTGCTGGCGCTGTGTCCCGCGCAAGGAACGGTCAGCGGGCGCGCCGCTTGTCCACGTTGGACCCGGATAATCATCCCAGACCGATAAGCCGGTCTCGGTCAGCCAGATCGGGCGGTCGATGCCGAAGCGCCCCATTGTTTCACGCGCCCGCTCGACCGCGCGCCGTGAGCGCAGCGGATTGGTGTAGGTGTGGAGCGCGAGGATATCGAAATACCAGTGATTGGCGACGCGCCCGCTGTCCTGCCCGATCCATAACAGCGTCGAATTGAGATAATCGCGCGCTCCCGTTGGGGGATCGCCGTCCGCCAGCCCGCCGAACATCACGCGCGCGTCGGGATCGACGTATTTGATCACCAGATACGCGACTTTGAGCAAGCGCGCGTAATCCTGTACCGTGCCGCTCCAGAACATGCCCAAATCTGGCTCGTTCCAGACTTCCCACACGCGCACACCCCCGCCGCCTGACCCGATTCCGGCGGGTTTGTAGCGCAAGACAGCCGCATAGACGAAGTTCGCCCAAGCGTTGCTCGGATGGGGACTTTTGCTGCCGCCGAGTGCGTCGCTGCCATCGCTGAACGTCGGCGCGTACAGTCCGGCGGGGACATTGCCGTCGCGCCGGAACGACGGGATGCCGAGCAAGATCAAATTGGTACGCAGACCGTGCCGCGCGTCGTCTGCCACGACGCGATCATACGCCCCCCAATCGTAGAATCCGGGCTGGCGTTCGACTTCATTCCAATACAGTGGCAACCGATTCCAGCCCGCGCCGACGAGTAGGGCGTTGCGATAGCGCGTTTCGGTGTTGGTCACGCCGGGCGCGTTGATGAAGGCGATGCCCAGTCGCACGGCGCGCGGATAGTCGGACTGCGCGGCGAGGGGGAGCGATAGTAATAGTGCTGCTATCCCGACAGCGAGTCCGCGCGGCAAGCGTTGCAGCAGCATCAGGCTTTAAACAGCCGTCACAAAGGGATTGTCGATCACGGGCAAACTGCGGGCAGCCGTTCCATGGCGATCAAGCAAGCGATACGCGGCGCGCTCGGCGCGGATATTGCAAGGCTGCGTGTCGCCGTCGAGACTGAAGTGTACCCGCTGCGTGACGATCAACGTGCCGATGGGATCGAGTTCTGAGCGCATTGGTAGATTGAAATGTTCGACATCATAAAATGCCAATTCAACGCCATCGAACTGATGGTCATACGGCGTGACGACCCACAACAACGCATGGGGCATCGCTCCGTAAGCTATCATGTCCGTGCCAGCCGCCTCGGTCGGGTTGCGAAGATAGACTTCTTTGATGAACGCATCTTGCCAGTTGATACTGGAAATCAGGTTGTTCAACGTCGCATCGGACTCACTAGGCTGAAACGCGGTTTCGTTCACGAATCAATCTCATCTAAACTCAATCCATGAAGTCTATAGGAGAAAGGGGCGCGTTTGCACCCCTTCAAATTAACTACTCGGCAGCCCGCGCACGAACGCGCTGCACAATTCTGGGTTGGACGCTGCGTACAGATAATGCAGCGTCTCGCCGCCCGATGTGAACGTCCCCGAACCCGCGCACGGCTGTACGCTGGCATCTTGCGAGCGCGTCTCGCCGCCCGCGCCGCCGCCCGTCGCACAGCTCAAGAAATTGTTCGCCAAGCGATCTTGATTGATGATCGCCAGCGCGCCGACTTTGGGGACTTGTCCGCCCAACAGTTGCGCAATGTTGTTCTCGGTGTAGACGCGCGCCGCCACCGCGCCAACGCTGCGGTAACAGCTAATCATGCTGTCGATCTGCGTAATCGCGCCTGCCACCAGCACATTCCCCGTGAACAGCGCCGCCGTGCCACCCGCCGCCGTGATCGCGCTGGTGATGCTGTCTACATTGTGCGACGTATAGCCCACCAATGTCGGCAGAAAGCGTTCCGCGCTGGCGGGATCGCTGGCGCTGTCACCCGTCGGGCTGCTGCTGCCCCCTAAACTGCACGCGGAGGATGCGAGCAGGATGGTCAGTATCAGAGCGATAAAGGTCAATCGTTTCATGGTTCGTCTTGCCTCATCGTATGCCAAACATACGCTCATTATAGCGGATCGCGTTGAAGGCGTGGTCACGCATCAAGGCGCGGACATAATCCACGCGCAATCGCCACCACCAACGCCGCTGATTGGCGTACCATCCCCTTCCGATCCACCCTCATCACTCCGTCGAGTTCGGCGCGCGGCGGTCAACCCATCACCTCGTTTGTATGCTTGGCTCTATCCTAAGAGACCATTTGAGAAGTTTTTTTCACCTCACCCCCCGACTCCCTCTCTACGAAGTGGAGAGGGGGTCAGGGGGTGAGGTGGTATTTTTCAAACGGCTTCTACGGTTGTTCGCGTCTCCGCCGCACCAGTTCATCGATCTCGTGCAGCAAGCGGTCACGGCTGTACACGCCCTTCTGCGCGATCTGTGCCACTTGTCCACTCAGCGCATCGCGGTCGGCTTGCGTCAAGTCTTTCGCCGTCATGACGATCACGGGGATATCTTGCCACACATCGACCGAACGTAGTTCGGTCACGAAGCGGAAACCGTCCATCTCTGGCATCATCAAATCGAGCAGAATCAGCGCGGGCAGCGCGGCGCGCACGTTCATCAGTGCCTCGACACCGTTGCTCGCCTCGACCACGCGCCAGCCTTCGCCCTGCAATGTGCGCCGCAAGACCTCGCGGGTTAGTGGATCGTCGTCCACCACCAAGACCAATTGCTGATCGTGGCGATCTTGCTTGTAGGTACTCAGCAGCGTCAGCAGTTGGGTCGAATCGATGGGCTTAGACAAATATGCCGCCGCGCCCAGTGCGAAACCCATCTCTTGCGTGTCGGCAATGGTCAGCATCACGACCGGAATATCGCTCAGTTCGGCGTCGGCTTTGAGCGCCGCCAGCACCGTCCAGCCGTCGATGCCGGGCATGATGACATCCAACGTGATTAAGTGGGGCTTGAGGAGCCGCGCCGCCGCCAAGCCCGCCATGCCGTCCGCTGCAAATTCGACGCGATAGCCCGCTTTCGTCAATGTCCGCCCCATCATCTCGCGCGCGGCGGGATCGTCGTCGATCACAAGCACGACGTAAGCGTTCGCCGCGGCGAGTTCTGCCGTCGAGCGCACGCCGTCCGCCTCCGCCGCGGCGTATTCGTCACTGACCACCTTTGGATCGCGGACGTGCGCAGGCAGCCGGACGATAAATGTGGAGCCGACGCCGGTATCGCTGATCACGGTGATATCGCCCTCCATCATCCGCGCAAATTGCCGGCTGATCGCCAAGCCCAAGCCGGTTCCGCCATATTTGCGCGTGGTCGAGGCGTCGGCTTGCTGAAATTTCTCGAATAGGCGCTCTACCTGTTCGGGCGACATGCCGATGCCCGTGTCCACCACGGCGAGGCTGATCCAGTCGCCGCCGTCCAGCGCATCGGGCAGCGCCAGTTCGCGGCGCACGGACAGCGTAATCGTGCCGCGATCCGTGAACTTAGACGCATTACTGAGCAGATTGAACAAGATTTGGCGCATCTTGGTCAAATCGGCGTGCATCTTGCCCAAGTTGGACGGCATATCCACGACGAGTCGATTGCGATTCTGTTCGATCAGCGGTGTGATGGTCGTGATCACATTCTCCAGCATCGCATCGATCTCGAACGTCTCCAAGAACAGCTCCATGCGTCCGGCTTCGATCTTGGAAATGTCGAGGATATCGTTGATCAGCGCCAACAAGTGCCGTCCAGCGGAACGAATCTTCTGCAAGTCGGAGACGATGAAATCGACGCCTTCATCGATGGCTTCTTCTTCGATCAGTTCGCTGTAGCCGATGATCGCGTTCAACGGCGTGCGCAGTTCGTGCGACATATTCGCTAGAAACATGCTCTTAGAGCGGTTGGCAGCTTCGGCGGCGTCCTTTGCTTCGCGCAAGGCTTCCTCCGCTTGTTTACGCTCGGTGATATCGCGGAATGTGCCAGTGAAGAACAGTTCGCCACCCGTGCGCGCCTCCGTCACCACGACCTCGACCGGGAACAGCGCGCCGTCCGCGCGCCGCCCGACGAGTTCGACGCGCGCATCGGGGGTCGCGGCGCGCGCCATCAGCGTGCCGATCAACTGGTTTGCGTTCGCGCCGGGCGCGTCCAACAGCATTGTCAAAGGGCGATTGACCATCGTTTCGGGCAGATAGCCGAAGATTTGTGCGGCGGCGGGGTTCACGCCGGTGATGCGCAGCGCGTCCTTGGTGAAGGTGATGATGCCATCGATGGCGGTACGGATGATGCCCTCGGTGCGCGCCGTCGCCACATCGAGCGCGTGAATGACGCGGTTGTAGCGATCCGCGATTTGCCCGACCTCGGTGAACGGCTCGACCGGGACGCGCAAACTTAAATCGCCGCTGCGCGATTGTTCATCCATCACGCGGAACAAGTCGAACAGTTCGGTCGTCGCGCCATGTTCGCTGACGTTCAAGCCGTTCAGCTCATCGTCGGGGCGGACGCGCAGCGGCTTGATGCGGTTGATGATCCAGAAGGCAACGTAGGCGATGGTGAATGACCACACGCCGCACAGCACGACCCCGATGAACTGCGCCCAAATCTGTTCGCCGCGCCCCAGTCCCGTCCCCAACAAGTCTGGCATTCCGAAGATGCCGACTGCCAGTGTTCCCCAGATGCCCGCGCCCAGATGGACAGGGACTGCGCCAACCGCATCATCAATGCGGGCGCGCTCCAACAATTGTTCGGTGAACAGCATGACCACGCCGCCGATCAAGCCGATCAGCGCCGCCGACGCTAACGAAACCGCGTGACAGCTCGCGGTGATGGCGACCGCGCCCGCCAGCGCGCCGTTGAGCAGCAGATCGATGTCGGCGCGCTGGCGCACGATCCAGCCGATGATCAGGGTGCCGATCATGCCCGTCGATCCCGCCATGACTGTGTTGGTGATGATGCGCGGCACTTGGACATCATCGATGAACATGGTGCTGCCGGCGTTGAAACCGAACCAGCCGAAAAACAGCAGCATTACGCCGAGCGATGCCAGCGGCACGCTCGAACCCGGTATCTTACGCGGCGCGCCGTCTTTGGGAAAGCGCCCCGTGCGCGACCCGATCAGCAGCAGCGCCGCCAGCGATATCCAGCCGCCGACGCTGTGGACGACGCTCGATCCGGCGAAATCGACGAAGCCGTTACGCCCCAACAAGCCGACTTTCGCGCCCTGTTCGATGCCTGCCCACGCCCAATGTCCGAAGATCGGGTAAATGATGGCTGCGCCCACGCACGCCATCAGCAGGTACGCGCCGAAGCGCGTGCGTTCGGCAATCGCACCCGCGAGGATCGTGACCGCCGCGCCGCAGAACATGACTTGAAAGAAGAAGAATGCCAGCCGCGCGCCACCGACGCTCTCCAGTTCGATCAGAAAATCCGACGTGCCGAACCAGCCATTTTGGGTCGCGCCGAACATGAGCGCAAAGCCGAATATCCAAAAGATGATGGTCGTGATGCCGAAATCGACCAGATTTTTCATCGCGGCGTTGATGTTGTTTTTGCTGCGGGTCAGACCGGTTTCGAGGCACATGAAGCCCGCTTGCATCAGAAAGACGAGCGTCGCCGCGAACAAGAGCCAGAGAATGTCGATTTCACGCATGGTCAATCCTCAGTGGGGTTGCTTTCGATTCTGATTGTAGCCGGTTTCGCGTCGTCGGTTGGCGTTAGCTCGTCCGCCGCAGGTTTAGAATCGCGCCGCCAGCTATCTGCGACAATGATCAGGACACCGAACACAATCGCATGATCCGCCAGATTCGAGACGTTGGAGATCACGCCGGGAATCTGATAGTGGATGAAGTCCACCACCGCATTATAGGTCACGCGGTCGATCACGTTGCCGAGCGCGCCGCCGCACACCAACCCAATGCCGACGCGCGCCGCGCCCGACGTGAAGCGCGGATACAGGGCGATCAGCATGATCACCACGCCGACCGCGATCAGCGTGAACAGCACGCCCGATTGTGGGAAAATCCCGAATGCCGCGCCGGTGTTGAAACTGCGTGTGATCTGAAAATAGGGCGCGAGCGCCGGAATCGGGCGGAACGTCTCGCCCAAATGCAAATTGTCGATCACGAGTCGTTTGGTCGCTTGGTCGATGCCGAGCGTCAGCGCGATCAGGACGAATAAACGGAAATACAGCCCCCTCATGCGCCATCCTCAATTGGATCGTCGCGTAGGTAGCGCGCCAAGAACGCCGTCACGCGCCTTGCCCACAACGCCGGATCATCCTCGATCAGCCCGCCGTGTCCCCCGTTGGCGAAGAACACCAATTCGCGCGGTGTGCGCGCCGCGTCGTACAACTGCTGGCTGTTGATCGGGGCGACCACCGGATCGAGATCGCCGTGCATCAACAGCAGTCCGCGCGGGGAAATCCAGTAGATTTGTTCGAGTGGGTTGATCGCGGCAGGATCGACGCCGATTTCGGTTTGGATCGCCATGCGCGCAAGCGGCACAAGGGTGAGCGCGACAATGCCCGCATTGCGCCGCGTCGCTTGGTCAATCGCGCCTTCGACGGACGCATACGGTGATTGGGCAATGACCGCGCGCACGTCGTTGGCGCGGTGCGACGCCGACAACAGCGCGACGACCGCGCCCATACTCTCGCCTAGAATGCCGATTTTCTTGGGGTTGACGCTCGGCTCGTTCAACAAGAAATCAATCATAATCGAGGCGTCGCCCATTTCCAGATAGCCCAATGTGGACAACTCGCCGCCGCTCTCGCCATGCGCACGCTGATCAATCAACAGCGCGCCATAGCCCTGCCGATACAAGACCGCCGCTTGAAACAACATCGATTGGCGGTTGCCGCCGAATCCGTGCAGATAGAGCAGCGCCGTCCCATCGGAGGGGGTGCCGTTGGCGGTGGTGAGCGGGGGCGGGATGAACCAACCGACCAATTGAATGCCATCAGGCGCGTCGAGGCGTACCGTCGTCCATTCGGTGATGCCCACGTCGGTGGGTGTGCGCGTGATGGGCGCGCGTGCGGGATGCGTCAGGGTATGCGCAATGCTCCGCGCGACACCATATGGAAGGATGCCGAAGATGACGATCAATGCGGCAATCAACAAGATCGGGACGAGCGCGAGCAACCATCGCAGCACACGGCGCATAGAGGAGTCCTCGAAGGCACATCGATATCGTCCTTAGTCTACACCGAAGTGGCGTCAATCGCGCGCAAAGATTGGCATTGTCTAGGAAGGCGCACGGTCAGCAGGAGGGATGAGGTGGAGGGGCGTCTTGCTGAGACGCCCGTCATGCGGCGGGTTTGCCAGCGGCAAACCACTACAGCAAACGGCTCATCTGGCTTCGCGGCGGCGGCGGCGCGAGAGCGTGATCAGCCGCTCGTAGTGATCGACGACCTCATCCATCATCGTGTCCCATGTTTGCGTTTGCGCGAACCCCCGCGCCGCCGCGCCCATCTCCGTGATGCGTTCGCGGCTGGCGGCGATCTGGCGCACGCCTTCGATCAGCGTTGCGATATCGCCCGAGTCGAAGGTGTAGCCCGTGCGTCCTTCGTCCACCACGTCGCGCACGCCGCCGACACGCGACGCCACGACAGGCAGCCCCGCCGCCATCGCCTCGACTACCACCAACCCGAACGTCTCCATCGCGGATGGGAATACGAACATATCGGCGCTGGCGTAAGCCTGCGAGAGTGCCTCGCCTTTCAAATAGCCCATGAAGCGCGTGTTCGTCCCGGCGAAATGCGCTTCCAGTTCAGCGCGCGCGGGCCCGTCCCCGACAATTGCCAGCCGGGTTCCCGGCACGCGCTCCAAGATCGGGCGCAGATGGTCGATCTGTTTTTCGTTCGAGATGCGTCCGACGTAGAGCAGCACCACATCATCGGGATTGCCGTCAGAGAGCGCGGCGCGCATATCGGCGTTCTTGTAGCGCGGGTTAAACTTGTCGCCATCGACGCCGCGTTTCCATAAGCCGACGTTGCGCACGCCCAACGCCTGCATCTCGCGCTGAATCTGTTTGGACGGCGCAAGCGCGTAATCGGCGGCGTTAAAGACGGTTCGCGTCAGCCACGCGACCATCGGTTCGAGAAAGCCCAAATGAAAATGATGGACGAGCCGCGACACATCCAGATGGAACGACGCCAAGCGCGGGATGCGCAGCCGCTTCGCCATCCACATGCCCGGCACGCCGATCAACACGGGATGGATGAAGTGGGCGATATCGGGCTTGAAGCGTTTGAGGGCGCGATAGGTGTCGAGCGTCGGGGGGCCCACCCGCAGTTCGGGATACAGCGGCAGGGCGACGCCGGGAACGCCGATGATCGCCGTCTTGTTGTAACGTTCGACGCCCATTTTCGGGGCAACGATTGCCGTCTCGATCCCGCGTCGGGCGAGATGATCCAACAGCAAACAGGTGACGGTGACGATCCCATCGATCTTGGGCAAAAACGTTTCGGTGAATAGGGCGACGCGCATGGATGATCCACATTTGGAATGCGAGTAGAAAGTAAAAATTATAATGTTAAATGTTAAATGCGAGAAGTTGAAAAGTTTAAGAAACGTTCCAATCTTCCTAAACTAACCTGAGTTTTGGATAGCTTCACCTCACCCCACAGCGTGGCTGAGGAGAGGACACCTTTTCAAGAACCTCACCCCACAGCGTGGAGAGGGGGTTGGGGGTGAGGTGAACAGTTTAGAGCCTATCCAAAACTCAGGTTAAACTGGTAAAACTCGTGAATCCTTTTCGACCTCATCGGTCTCATACAAAGTGTAGGAACACCAATATGAGGAGAATGATATGCTGTATCCAAAAAATGTCCCGAATGTCGAGCGCATCCTGCGCATCGGGTTGGGCGTGGGCTTGATCGCGCTGGCGTTGTTCGGCGCGCCGATGAGCGGCATCTCGCCAGTCCTGTGGATGGGCGCGCTGTTGTTTTCAGCCGCATTCGTGATCGTGACCGGGTTTGTCGGCTGGTGTCCGGCGTGCGCGCTGGTAGGGCGTAAAATCAAGTCCAAGCAAATGATGAGCCATGAGAACCGTATTCCGTGAGAACCAGTCTCGATCTTGATCTGATCCAGTCCGCCTGTGAGGGGAATCCCGACGCCATCGAGGAAGTGTTGAGTCGGTATCGCCCCTCGCTGGTTGGATTCGCGCGCAAATACTGCGTGGCGGCGGACATCGAAGAAGCGGTACAAGCAACGTTGTGGACGGTCTACCAGAAAATCGGTTATCTGCGCACGGCGCGCGCCTTCATTTCGTGGACGTTTCAGATTGTCCGTCACTATTGCTATCGCCTGTTGAAAGCGAATGAGATCGACCCATCCACGATGCTCGATCCGCTGGATGTCATCGAATTGATCGGGGAAGACGACACGAATGTCCACGAATTGAAGCGCGATGTAATTGACGCACTCCAACATCTGCCGTTTACATATCGGCAGGTGGTGGTTTTGCGCGATCTGGAAGGGCATACCGCGCCGGAAGTGGCGGCGCTTCTGGGCGTCTCGCTCGAAGCAGTGAAAAGCCGCCTCCATCGGGGGCGGCGGCTCATGCGCGAACAATTAGCTCACTGGCAGACGGAGGCGTGACGCACTAGCGCGCCGTGATGGCGGTCACAGCGCCTGAATCTTGGTCGTCACGCGCAGTTGTTTGGGGAACACGGGCAAAAAGTCGAGCAAGCTCCCGAACTTGCCCGCTTCGCGTTCGTTCATGTAGCGGCGCAAGACGGCGATCACGGCTGGCAAGACGGTCAGGTTATTGGTTTTGCGTTCCATCAAGACGTAAGCACTCGCTTCTGCCTTGTTGACATGATCTTCGAGGAAGATGGCGACCGCGCCCGCCACGAACAGCGCCGCAAACTGATCCTGCCACGTCGGATACTTGATACGCCCCTGATCGCCCATCTGAATCGGGTTCTTCGACGCATCCGCGACAACATCGGCGTGCGCGCGCAGATAGCCGATCATCAGCATTTTGGCGTACTGTGACAGCGCCGCGCGGTAAACGTGCGTCGGGTCTTCGTTGTAGGGCCATGGGGGACTGTCACCCCATGCGAGGCGCGGGGGCGCGATGCAGACCAAATCACGCCCTAAGCGCAAGCCCAACTCTTGATCCGTTGGAAAGCTGATATTCGGCACGAACACCAAGTTTTCCGTCACATCGCCCACAAAGGGGTACAAGAACGGCTTGAAGCTGATTGACTCGAACATGCGCGCCGCATCTTCGCGCGCCTTCATCCATGCGCCGTCCTCGTCTTGCCACCACTGCGTGAGCGCAGCGCGTTGCATGAAATCGCGCAGTTTGTCGCCCCAGTTAGCGGGCATCCAGCGCGGCGGGCGCTCGATGGTCAAGTCGGGCAGGCGTGTGGTCATGATCAACGTGAACAACGCCTCTAACGGCGCGCCCTGATCGAGCAAGCCCTGTAAATCTTGTACCGCCGCATGATCCGCGAATGGCGCGAGTTGTTTGCTGGTGGAACGGGCGTGCGAATGCGTCCCGTGCGGGCGGCGCTTCTGCGCCAATTCGGGATAGCGGGTCGCTGACAGCGCCGCCGACAGCAGCCGGGCGCGATCATCGATCTTGACGGTCACATCCGTGGGCATAAACCATCTCATCTATCGTTTAGGCGAAATATACAGCGATTGTAGCGCACTTCGCCGCGTCCCCCAACCCCCACGCGCCGCCGAGCGTGGTCAAGATCGGGGGCAAGCCACGCCTCGTCCGCTGCGCATCAGCATCCTAGCGAGCGCAATTTATCCCATACCTATCCCGAATCTTCACTATTCCCACGCTGCCCATCTGGCTGTGCGTTTTTATTCCCCTACGCCTCGCCCACGCATGATAGCGGTTACATCTTCTTTGATCTATATTCATAGTAATCGTTCACCGCCATAGGAGCATCTTTATCATGGTGCAGTGGGGAATCAATCTCAACCCGGAACATCCAGTTGGGCAACCGAATGATGTCAATGCGCTGCGTGGATTGAAATGGGTCCGAATCGTCTTTAAGGTCGGCTCGGCGGCGCGCACGCTCGATCAAGCCTGCGCCCACTATGATGGCATCGTCGCAAAATTTAATGGCGTCGGGGCGAAAGTCCTGTTTGTGGTCAATCAAGAGACATTTTGGGGCAATGCGCCGTGGGACAACGGCGACTGGGCGACGTATGCGACGAATTTTGCGGCGGAATGTGGCAACATCGCGGCGCACTTTCAGGGGAAAGGTGTCGCCTACGAGATTTGGAATGAAGGTGACTTGCGCGGCGAGTCGTCGGCGTTCGTCGGCGCTCCAGATTACGCCAAAGTTTTGCAAGCGGTGAGCGCGGCGATCAAGGCGCAAGACTCCGCCGCGCCCGTGATCGTCGGTGGGTTGGCGGGCGGCAACGAACCCGCGTATTTAGGACAAGTCCAGCAAATTTTAGGTCGGCTGCCCGTCGATGGTATCGGTTTTCATCCGTATGCGCATTATCCGCCGAACTTCACATCCAAGCCAGAATGGGGCGGTTGGTTCGGGGAACTCGCGCCGAAATTCATCGCCATGACGACGCGCTTCGCTGGCATTCCGATCTGGATCACCGAAATCGGCGTCTCGGAAGCGATTCCCTTTCCGCCGGAACAGTATCCGATGGTGATGAAACATATGGAGGGGATTCAGGCGCTCATCGCGGGGCGCTTCGCCGCCAGCATTCCGGTCGTGATCTGGTTCGCGTGGTCGGATGGGATGCGCAACGCGGGCATCGTGGACGGCGCGAATCAGCCGAAAGATCGACTCTATGCCAAATTTTTTGAAATCGTCAACGCCGCGAATGCCGCCGTCGATGCGCCGCCTACTGCCGATTCCACGCTCACCCGACCGATGCGCGTGGTGACGCGCAACACCTTGCGCATTCGCCGCGAGCCGCGCCGGATACAGGGGACGCTGCTGCTGGATCAGTTCTATTCGTTCGGGCAGACCATCTTGGTCGATCCCAACTCGCGCACGCTGGCGGATGATTATGTGTGGTATCGGCACGCGCTCGGCTGGTCAGCGACGGAGAAAGCGGACGGCACCGAATTTTTCATGCTCCCGCTTGATGCCAACGGCAGCGTGATCGAAACGACCATCGTGACGCCGCCAGTCGATGCGCCGCCCATCGGCGGGGTGACACTGCCCGACGCGCCGCCCATCGGCGGGGTGACACTGCCCGATGCGCCGCCCATCGGCGGGGTGACACTGCCCGACGCGCCGCCTATCGAGACGCCGCCCACGCGCCCAACGACCAAAATTAAATTTCGCGTTACGGCGCTCACGGTCAACATCCGCACCCAACCGCGCACGGGCAACGACACGCTGTCGGGCAAACGCTTCGTGCGCGGCGATATCGTCGAGGTCGATACCGCGTCGCGTACCGAGGCGAACAGCTTCATCTGGTGGCAGCATAAACTGGGCTGGTCGAGTTCGCGCGCCATCGATGGCTCGTTGGTGTTGATGGAGCAGGTCAACACGCGCATGGAGAACAATGCGCGGCTGTTAGAAGTGCCATGGGTGTCGCAGGTGGATGTGTTCTCGCCGGGCGCGTTCGACTGTGGACAGGCGTCCGTGTTGATGCTGCTCAAGTATTACAACTTCGCAACGCCGGGCTTGATCGTCAAAAACTTGACGGACATTCGCGCCGGACGCACGTCCCTATCGCAGTTGATCGAGCTTGCCGCTGGTTTTGGGCTGACGATCAGTTCGCTGCCCATCGCGCCCACGCTGACCGCGATGCAAGCGGCGCTGACCAAGCAGATCGACGCGGGCAAGCCCGTGATCCTGTTGGTCAATTATCGCAGTCTCGGCTTCAATAACATCGTTGCGTCGCACTCCGATCCGGGCTTGCATTGGCTGGTCGCTGTCGGCGCGGAGGGCGACACCTTCTATCTGCACGATCCGCTGTGGATGCCCATCGACCGTCAGGGGCGCGGCGGCGGCTTCCTGCCGATTCGGATCGACTCGTTGGTGCGGTCGTATCGCAGCGTGGCAATCGGGTAGGGTTGCTTGATTGACCTCGCCCCCTGACCCGAAAAAAGTATTCGTGCAAACAGGGTCACAATCGGTTTGTCGGGGCGATCCGCTGGGTCGCCCGTCTGACGGAAGCGGGCATGGTATGTCACGCCCCGACGGGGAAAATTTGCCCGATTGTGCGAGGTTGACCCCCATATTTTTTCATCCCATTAGTCAGCCGGAGTATCATTGATGAGTGGAAAAAGCTACTCGTTTCAGGTCGGGCGGTTTGCGTGTACCGCGCTGTTGGACGGCGCATCGGTGATCGGGCAGGCGGGCATCCTAAAACGTTACCCCGATGCGACCGAAGCCGATTATCGTCAGGCATACGCCGATGTTGGACAGTCGCTGGATGACGCGGACAGTTCGCTGAACGTTCTCGCCGTCAAGATTGGGGATGCTACGGTATTGGTCGATTCGGGCGAGGGGCATACGCCGCGCGGCGGACATGTCAGCGAAAGCATGTCGCTGGCGGGCATCGCGCCGGAGGATGTGACGCTGGTCGTGATCACGCACGCCCATGGCGATCATGTGCAAGGCTTGCTCTCGACTGACGGCGAACCCGTCTATCCGAATGCAAGTTATGTCATCTCAAAAACCGAGATGGCGATCTGGGAAGGGCGGATTGTAGATGGTGCCGCCGCTGCACAGCGTCCCATCGTCTCGATGATGCAGGACAAAGGGCTGCGCCTGATCGAGATGGACGAGCAAATCATGCCGGGGCTGACCGCTGTGCCAATTCCGGGACATACGCTCGGTCAGATCGCGTGTCTGTTCGAGTCTGACGGTGAAAAGATGATCCATCTCGCCGATCTGCTGCACACGCCGATGCAATTTGCACACCCCGAATGGTCGCCGTCCTTCGATGCGGATACGAGCCTCTCCGTCCCGACACGGCGGAACTCGCTTGGACGCGCTGCCGACGAAAACCTGCTGGCGATGTTCTATCATCTGAGCTTTCCGGGAGTGGGGCGGGTCAAACGTGCGGGAGAGGGGTTGATCTGGCAGCCTATCGTGCTGTCGTGAGAAAAATCACGTTATAATCCCAACACTCAAGTTAGGATTTCAAGCGCATGTCCGAGCCGATCACCTTGTTCGATACGCCGTTCGACCAGTATGACCACCCCGAATACACCGCCGATTTCTGCGTCAAGTGCAATATCTGCACGGCGGCGTGTCCGGTCGCGTCCGTCACCGACTTGTTTCCGGGTCCGAAAACGGTGGGACCCCAAGCACAGCGGTTTCGTATGAACGAGGAACGCGGCGATGAGTCGCCCGATCAGAGCGTCGATTACTGCTCTGGCTGCGGCATCTGCACGATGGTCTGTCCACATGGCGTCAAAATCATGGAGATGAACGTCCGCGCGCGCGAAAAGCGGTACGACGGCAAGATTCCGCTCCGCAATCGCGCGTTGGGGCGCTCAGAACTGCTCGGCAAATACGGACACTGGTTTGCGCCGATCATGAACTGGGGAACGAAATTCCGTCCCGGTCGCGTGCTGATCGAAAAGACGTTCGGCGTGCATCGGGACGCGCCGCTGCCGCCGTTCCAGTTCCAGACGTTCCGCGCATGGTTCGCGCGCCATAAGCCGCAGGCACAAGCCCCGTTGCGCGGCAAGATCGCCTACTTTCATGCGTGTTCCGGCAACTATTTCGAGACGGCGACCAGCAAAGCGGCGGTCATGGTCTTGGCGCACAACGGCTACGACGTGATTTTGCCCGAACAAAACTGCTGCGGGTTGCCGATGCAGTCGAATGGCGAGTTCGACGCGGCGCGCGGCTATGCCAAACGCAATCTCGATTGGTTGGCGGCATACGCGCGCGCGGGCATCCCGATTGTCGGCGCGAGTACATCGTGTACGCTCAGTTTGAAGTCCGACTACCGCGAAATCTTGGAGGTGCAGCATCCCGACCGCGACGGCGTGGCGCGCGACACCTATGATATCTGCGAATTTCTGCTGCTGCTGCATCGGCGCGGCGAACTCAAGACGGATTTTGTGCCGCGCGATTGGGGCGGGACGCTGGTGTATCATGCGCCGTGCCAGCAGAAGGCGCATAACATGGGGCAGCCCGCGCTCGACCTATTCGATCTGATTCCCGGCTTGGACGTGCGCATGGCGGACGCGGCGTGCTGTGGGATCGCCGGGACGTATGGCTACAAGGTCGAGAAGTATCAGATCGGGATGGATGTGGGGCGCGATTTGTTCGAGCAGGTGCGCGCCAACGGCGTCGAAAAGCCCGTGCTGTGCGACAGCGAAACGTGCCGCTGGCAGATCACGCACGCGACGGGCGCGCCAAGCGTGCATCCGGTGACGGCGCTGGCACAGGCGTATGGGTTAATGTAGAATGAAATTTGTTGTGAACGATTAAAAGGTATGGCATGTCGCTCAGTCAACAGGAAATTGAGACGCTTTTCCGTCTCAGAGAGTCAGATCGCGTTGAGTGGAAACCCAGTTTTGCCCAAAAAGAAAGCATCGGCAAAGCGGTGTGCGCCTTCGCCAACGATTTTCCCAATCATCAACAACCAGGCGTGTTGTTTATTGGTGTTGAAGATGATCGACGCTGCTCAAACTTGCCGATTACAGATCACTTGGAACGAGATGTCATAGATTATCTGCGCAACACGATTACGCCACCGCCTAAACTCGATGTACGCCCTGTAGAAATCGATGGCTGTCATGTGCTTGCCGTGATTGTCGAGCCACACCTCATGCCACCCGTCTTGTTCAAGGGTGATATTTACATTCGCGTTGGTCCAACCTCGCGCAAAACATCGCGGGAAGAAGAGGGTCGCTTGATGGATCGGCGCGTCTATCGTTTTTTCGATGTGATGCTCATCATAGAGGCAGCGAAAGATGATTTGGATGTGAATTATCTAGAGAATGAATATATTCCCTTCGCCGTCTCACAAGAAGCGCTGATCGCCAACGCACGTCCGCTTGAGCATCGAATGGCAGCACTCCGACTGACAGATCAACAAGGAACACCAACTGTTTTGGGATTGTTCGTTGGCGGCAAAGACCCGCGTTATTTCTTACCCAACACTTATGTTCAATTTCGACGAGTCGATGGTCTAGAGGTCGTTGATCCTAATCGAGATGAATTAGAGATTAGTGGTCAACTGCATGACATCATCATCCGCATCAACGATAAGTTGATCGCGCATAACGCAATTTCACGCGACATGGCATCGGAATTTGTTAGCGTTGCGCATCCAACATATCCCCTCATCGCGCTGCGTGAACTCATTTACAATGCAATTGTGCATCGAGATTATCAATACAGCAATGCGCCCATTCGCATCACATGGTACGATGATCGCATCGAGATTTGGAATCCAGGCGGTCCCTTCGGACACGTCACCGAAGACAACTTTGGCGCTGGCGATGTGACAGACTATCGTAATCCACATATTGCCGAAGCCATGAAAAATCTGGGTTATGTTGAAAGAGCGGGACAAGGTATTCCGCGTTCACGCGACGAATTGCGCAAGAATGGCAATGCGGCTCCCCTGTTCGAGGTACGTTCGACTGAGAATTACGTCTTGGTCACCGTGAGGGTACGTGCATGACTATCCCTGTAATCGCTTTTTTCAATAATAAAGGCGGCGTTGGCAAGACGAGCCTAGTCTATCATCTGGGATGGATGTTCGAGCAATTGGGGGTAACGGTACTTGCCGCCGATCTTGATCCGCAAGCGAATTTGACCGCTGCCTGTCTCGATGATGAAAAAATGATTGAACTCATTGAGGGATCTCCGGCTCAAACTGTATTCGCATTTATCCGTCCGCTCATTCAACGCACAGGTGATGTTCAAGCGCCAGCGCTGGTGCCATTAGGGGAAAATGAACGCTATTTTCTACTACCGGGCGATTTACGTTTATCCGAGTTTGAACAGCAGCTTTCAGATGAATGGGCAAATACGCGCAATGGGGATATTGGTGCCTTGCGGTTGACATCCGCGCTTTGGCGGATGCTCCAAATCGGGGCAAAACAAGTCCAAGCGGCTGTTATCTTAGTCGATATGGGTCCGAATCTTGGCGCAATCAACCGAACGCTCTTGATTTCGAGCGATCATATCGTCGTCCCGCTTGCGCCCGACTTGTTTTCTTTATTAGGATTGCAAAATTTGGGGAAAACACTCGCTAGGTGGCGTACCGATTGGCGCGACGCTTTGAAACGTAGTGCGGAACATTCCGATCTCGATTTCGCGCTGCCAGAAGGAAATATGCAGCCGATTGGTTATATCGTCGTCCAACATGCGGAACGCGAAAATCGCCCTGTTCGCGCCTATCAACATTGGATCAGCCAAATTCCTGGAATCTATCGCAAGTCGGTTTTGAACGCAGAAGAGGTCGCTACAACCGAACTCGATCACGATCAAAATCGTTTGGGTTTAGTAAGACATTATCATAATCTTATGGCGATGGCTCAGGAAGCGCGCAAACCGATCTTTGCGTTGAAACCAGCCGATGGAGCGGTTGCAGGACATGTCAAGATCGTCAAGACCGCGTATAAAAATTTTCAAGAGCTTGCACTGACGATTGCAGATCGTATTGGTGTGTCCATTCCTGTAGCTGACTAGCCCCGCCCACAGCGCATCGCACGTAATTTGTGTCCAATGTTGGCATCAGTGGCTGGCTTGATCGACGGCACACGATAGCGTGTCATCGATGGTTATGCTCAACCATCTATTCGACAACAACCGCGCATGGGCGGATACCATGACCGCGCGCGATCCCCAGTTCTTTCAACGGTTGGTCGCGCAGCAAACGCCGCAGTATCTCTGGATTGGCTGTGCCGACAGCCGCGTCCCCGCCAATGAAATCATCGGCTTGCTGCCCGGTGAGGTGTTCGTGCATCGCAATATGGCTAACGCCGTCATCCACACCGATTTGAACTGTCTTTCGGTGCTTCAGTACGCCGTCGAAGTCTTGAAAGTTCAGCATATCATCGTCTGTGGGCATTACGGCTGTGGCGGCATCCGCGCGGCGCTGGACACGCGCGAATTGGGCTTGATCGACAACTGGCTGCGCCATCTGAAGGACGTGTATCAGCTTCACAGCGCCGCGCTCGATGCACTCCCCACCGAGAGCGAACGGCTGGATCGCTTCTGCGAATTGAACATGATCGAGCAGGTCAATCACGTTTGCCAGACGACGATTGTGCAGGGCGCATGGCGGCGCGGACAATCGCTGGCGGTGCATGGCTGGATTTACGGCGTCGCGGACGGGCTGCTGCACGACTTGAAGCTGACTGCCGCCAGCGCCGACCCTCTTTCGGCGCTCTATCGGATGGCGGTCAGCGAGACGGTGAACCGATAATCCCGCCGAGTCCGTCGTCAAGAATGGAATTCAGGCGATGCCTAAAGTGGTTGCCTTACTTACTTTTTTGACGGACTATGAGCGCCCCAACCCCGCGATCAGCAAGTCCAGCGCCAACAGCGGCTCGATCACGCCCGTCTTGATATCGCGGTCATAATCGCGCAGCCGCCGATAAATCGTCTCCAACTGTACCAACGAGAACGATTTCGCCTGCTTGAACGCTTTTTCGAGCGGATAGGTCGATTTCATGCCCATTTCCGCCGCCAAATCGCCCGGTTTCTTACCCGTATCCAACGCCTCGCGCGCCAGCAGCATCAAGCGGAATGTGCGCACGATGTTGGCATAGATGCCGAAAATGTTCTCGCCCTGATCGAGCAGTTGGTGCAGCAGCGCCGTCGCCCTGTCCGCGCGCCGCTCTGCCAGCGCATCCACCATCGCAAATACGCCCGCCTCCGCTGAATAGGGTGTCAGGAGCGCGACGTGCGCTTCGGTGATCGGCTGCCCTTCGGTGTACGCCCACAGCTTGAACAATTCGCTGTCAGCGCGGCGCAAGTCGGCGTGTTTTTCGTAAGTTGTGACGGCGGCGAGCGCGGACGCAGCGTGCGGATCGATGGCGACGTTATAGGCGGTGCGGGCGCGCTGGATGATCCAATCGGCGCTGTCGTCGGGCGTCGAGAAGTTCTTTTCGTAGCCGCGTGGGTCGCTGCGCGCCAATTTGATCAGCTTGTTCGCTTCGGGCAGCTTCTCGCGCTCCACGAACACCAAGCGCGTCCAATCGGGCAGGTTGGGAATCTCATTCGTGAGCAGTTCGACGGCTTTTTTGCCCGTCTCACCCGCACCCTTGCGTCCAAGCCATGCCAGCAGATCGCGCACGATCACCAGTCGCTTGTCGGACAGGAACGGGAACGCCAGCGCCGCGCCCATGATTTCGCTGACGGACGTTTGCTCGCCGTCGAAGCGGCGGGTGTTCAGATCGCCGTTGTCGCCCATGCGCGCGCTCATGTTGGCGACTTCGGCATCGATGGTCAGGTCGTCGTCACCGTGAAAGATGTAGAAAACGGGGGTCGGGTTCGCCATTCAAGCGTCTTTTTGTAGAGACAAGGCGCTCCTTGCTCGCTGACGATAGGTCATCGGCTAGGGCGCACAATGTCTTGAGAAGCGATATCGATAATGATACCGATGGTCGATCATTTTTGCTCGATTTTTCATCATCACAATCCAGATTCAGTGAATCACGAAAGTTCAAAAGCTTCGATCCCAAGCCCTTGTTCGGGTGTCAGAATTGAACCGTTGCACCCTTCAACCCCCAGCCCCGTCTCTCACACAAGTGGGGAGAAGGGGAGAAAAGTCGTTTTTGTCCCGCTCCCCGCTGGCGAGCAGGGGGAGGGGAACAGGGGGCAATCGCCACAGTTTCGTGATTCACTGAGCTTACATCCTACGCGCATGATAAAACGTGAAAAACGTAAACGTGCAATCCGCACGCCTTGCGCTACAATCATTTTCAGCGTCTATTCACCGCTGATGGCTGTATTCTGGTTGCGTTGCATCAGGGTGTCTCGAAATTGGGGAAAAATTCAGACACGCTAAGAACAATGTGACGTACACTAGGATTTAGTAAGGCGGTTCGGAAAGGTTGTAAGATTTCATGGCGCACGCATCCAAATCTGACTCAACATACGATTCCGCGCGCTGGGACGCGGTACGGCTCGCACAGCAAAACGCAGTCTTGTCTGCGCTGCTCATGGCAATGCCGTTTTTGCCCAATGTGGCGGGGACGGCGCTGGAAATCACCGGATCGCTGATCGGTGCCTCGCGCGGTTGTCTGCTGCTGTTGAACAAGATTGAGCGCGGCGACGCCATCGACCGCGTTGATTTTCGCGCTTTTTACGCGGGCTTCGATCCTGTCCCCGACGATGAATTTGCCGAGCGGCTGTTCGCGCAGGGCTTGGTCGGCTACGCGCTTTACGAACGCCGCCCGATCCTCGTGCGCGATTTGCGCTACGACCCGCGCTATCCCCAACCTGACGAACTCGCGCCGTCCTCGATTCCCAGTACCGGATCGGCAGTTGCCGTCCCGCTGCGGTTGCACGACGACATTATCGGCGCGTTGGTGTTCTTCCGCGATGAGGTGGACAGTATCGACGGCGATGCGATCCGCTTGCTGGAACTGCTGGCAGGCAGTATCGCGGGCGCGGTGCGCGGCGCATCGCAGGTGGACGGCATTCAAATGACGCTGGCGAATGTCAACTACAAGCGCATCGCTCAGAATGCCGCCGATCAGGTTCAGCGCGATCTGCGCGCCATGACCTATCACGACTTACGCGCGCCATTGATGGCGATCCAGCATAGTTTGACCGCCGCCGAACGCTTGATGCTCAGCGGCAAGAGTGAGAGTGCCGCCGATATCATGCGCACGGCAGGACATAGCGCGCGCCAGATGGGGCGTATGGTCAAGAGCTTGCTCGATTTGGAACGACTCGAAGAAGGGCGTGCTGTCGTCACACGCCAGTCGCACCCCTTACAGCGGTTGTTGGCGGACGCCGCCGAACTGGCGCTGCCGCTGATCCGCGCGGCGGAACAGACGCTTGTCTTTGACGTGGATAGCAGCGCGCCCGCCGTCAGCGTCGACTCGGATATGATCGCGCGGGTGATCGTCAACCTCGCGGAGAACGCGACCAAATATTCACCGCGCGGCGGCACCGTGACGCTTGCCGCGCGTGCGCAGTCCGATTTCGTCGTTGTCAGCGTGATCGATACGGGTCACGGCATCCCCGTTCATCTGCGCGACGAGGTGTTCGACAAGTATTTTCGCGTCAAGCAGGATGGAACGGCGCGCGGCGTCGGCTTGGGGCTGGCGTTCTGTCGACTGGCAATCGAGGCACATGGCGGACGCATCTGGGTGGATAGCACCGAGAGCGGCGGCTCGGAGTTCGCGTTCACCCTTCCGCTTGCGCAGCAGGGCATGGGCGAGGTCGCGGCGGCAGCGGTGTAGGGCAACTTTTGCCCCCGCTCCCTTGTCCATGTGAGAATGCGGAGAAAGATTGCACTGCACAGTCCCTTTCCAAGTGGAACGGGGTGAGGTTGCTTTACGACTCTCCCCCTCCTCGCTGGTACGGAGAGGGGGTGAGGTTGGTTTTATCTACTTTCTTGACCGACTACTAAGGATGTCCGATCATCCTATGACCCTTTTGCGAGGGCTGCCAGAATCGGGATCGCTCGATCATGAGAACCATTGTCCATGAAAGCCGAATGGTACAGCGACGGGCGCGCTGGCGCACGCGATTTCGTTCATCGTTCGCGCATCCAGCACCACCAGATAGGAATGCCCCGCTGCCGCATCCAGCACGACCGAGAGTAGTACGCCATCATCCTCGTTTTGCGCGTCCGGCGTCGGGATGAAAACGGGTTCGCCGGGATACGCATCGGGCGCGCTCCACGTCCACGTTTCACCCGATTCGACATCGATTTTCACGAGTTGGCTGAAGAAATCGCGCCGCGTCGGCTGTGTCCCCGCGCCATAGGCATAGCGATACGCCTTGCCGTTGTGCGCGCTATAGTGGATGCGCGGCAGTTCAAGCGTGTCCGCGCCGATGATTTCGTAGCTGGCGCGTCCGCCGCCTTGCAGCGGAATCCGATAGCGGCGCAGCCGTCCCATCTCGACGCTGGCATCGGGCGCGCGCAGTCGCTTGAGCATCAGCGTCTCGATCAGCGACGCATCGGGGTACGCCGACACATCCAAGACGATTTCGCCGCCGCTGTCCGTCGCGCGCTCATACGCATTGATATGATGGAAAGCGAAGAAGGCATCGGTTTCGACGGTGCGAACCTTGCCCGTCGCCTTGTCCACGAGATGAAAGCGTGCGCCCTGTTCCGGCTGCCAGCGATAATTGTCGATGAACGGCTTATCGCCAAACACGATGGACAGCGCGCTCGGCAGCACGAATGAAAATTCCGCCAGAATGACGTAGTTTTCGGTCATGCCGAAGCTGTGAACATACGCCGGCGTCTTGGACGGCACGCTGCCGACCCATTTGCGCGCTTTGCCGTCGATGCTGTGAATTTGGAAGGTCGGCGTCGCGCCGAATTTGAGCAGATAATTGTAGCCGAGCCGCCGCATGGGATCGTAATGCGGATGCGCGGTTGTGACGTTGCCTTCGAGGCGTGGGATACCATTCGCGCCATCGTCGTAGCGGAACTCGCCGCGTGTCGCCAGCGTGCGCGGATCGAAGGCGATTGCCATGGGCGTCTCGGTCATGGCGATATATTCATCCGCCAAGCGCGTGATGTTGACGTTGGTGTTCAGCCCATCGGGTTGGGGCGTGAACAGCGACATGGCGCGCTTGAAGATCGAGCGGCAGGGGTCGGTGGCGAAGCCGCGAAAGTTGATTTTGCCGTTCTCGTTGTCCGCCCGATGCGCGGGCGTATCCAAGAAGCGTCCGGCGTAGCTGACTGCACCATTCGCAATCGTGAAGGCGTGCAGCATCGCCAAGCCGTCGAACCAATGACGGTAGCTGGTCGCGCCCACGTCGAATTGTCCGGGTCCATTGCGGATCAGCGTCCCCGACAGCCACGTCGGAAATGCGCCCTCGACGGGCAGCGCGCCCGCCGTGGTTGCGTGTGCATTGCTTAAGCCCGCCGCGAAGCGACTCCGCGTTGTTTCGATCACCCGATCTTGCATACATCCCCCTCGCAAATCTCGACGCCGAACAAGCGATTGATGCCATAGCGCCGCCGCGCGATGAAGCGGTAGACGCGCGCGCCGAGCCACGTCATGCCCGGCAGTTGCAGCAGCAGCCAGACCGGAAAGCCCAGTGGCAGCACCTTGAGCAGGCGTTTTGTGCCAGCGAACCCAATATACATCGCTTTGGTATCGTGGACATGGATTTGCCCCATCGCCTCGTCGTATTGCAGCGCCGGATAGCGCGCGCCGACGCGCTCCCACTGATGCAGATCGAGCCATTCGACCTGCCGCCGCCAATCGAGCGCGGTCACGACGCGGCGAGTGGCTTGGCAAATGACGCAGTTGCCATCGAAAATTGCGGTGAGCATGGTCAACTCCTTATGAGCAACCGAAAAACATTTCATGCAGGGAGCGCAGAGATATAGAGGACGCAGACACAAATTCAAAGTAGGGGCGACTCGCTGGCACGCCCACGATGGGGCGTGCGATCCCGTTGAGACGCGCGCGATTGGGCGCGCACCCCCGGCAGCACACCCACGAGTTGGCGGGCGTCCCACCGCGATGCCGCTACGCAGACTCGTTGTGAACAGGCACCAAAAGCCATCCCAAGACAGGCAGCGTTCGGCTGGCGGCGTGGTGAATCACGATGTGAGGGTGAATTGGTCTGGTGCGCACACCCGCAGCACGCCCGCGAGTTCGTATCCGATCACTTGGACATGCTTCGCGCCCGCAATGCGCAGTTGCAGGGGCCCGTTGAAGGGCGCGCGCGCCACCAGCGTGAAGCGCGTGCCGGGCTTCAACCCCAGTTCGCCCAAATACGCCAATTTATCGCCGTCGTGCGTGTGGACGCGGCTGATCACAGCGTCTACGCCGGGCGCGGAGTCGCTCAACGGCGAGTCGATCACGTGCGGCATCTGTCCGTCCGCCGAGGGAATCGGTTCGCCGTGCGGACAGCGGCGCGGATAACCCGCCATGTCCTCCATGCGCACGATGATCGTGTCGGATACCGTGTCACCGAGCGCGTCGGCTTCCTCGTGGACTTCATGCCAACCGAAGCCCATCACGTTGACGAGGAAGCACTCGACCAACCGATGCCGCCGGATATTCGACAGCGCCTCGCGCTCGCCCTTAGGGGTCAATTGGATGCCCCGATAGGGTTCATGCTCCAAATAGCCGGCTTCTTTGAGCCGCTGCACCATGCGCGTGACAGCGGGCGCCGAGACGCCCATCGTCTCGGCAAGCGCCGATGTGGAGATGAATGTGTTGTCTTGTTGGTAGTAGGCGAGGCGATACGCTTCTGCCAAGTATTCTTGCATGGCGCTGCTGGCAGTCATGCACGACACCCTTGTTTAATTATGCTGATTCTGATCATCAATATAGCAATATGGGGCAGAGTTCGCAAGCGTTAAATCGAAAGTTGAGGTTAGGTAATCATGATGATGGGTGCGGCGTGTGCATTTTGGTGCCAACCACTGACCAATGAAAACACAGTCGATTGATGAATGGCAGTTTGCCCATCACGCTGTCGATCCGCGTCGCGATCCGCATCGTTTTCGATGTCAATTTCCATTGGCGTTTGAAAACCCGCTCCATCAGATAGGGCAACCCAAACATGACTCCAGCGATGAACCAGACCGGGCGGATTTCAACGATCTGAATGTGAGCTTGATGGCACAAACGCTTCAATTGGGCGCGTGTGAAGGACTGATCCTCGTCGTCTGCCACCGAATACGACTCTTTCACGTCGGCTTCGCTCGCTTTCAGCCCTTTAACGATGAAGCGGATGATTTTCAAGTTGACCGTGTTCGGTTCATGTCCGATGATCAACAGTCCGCCGGGTTTCAAGACTCGTGTCATCTGCTCGACAGCCGTCTCCACATTTTCGGCGTGATGGAGCGCGGCGTGCGTCATGACGACATCGAAGGTGTTATCCGCAAACGGGAGATAGCCCATTTCCGCCGCAAAATAATGCTGATCGGTTTCGATCTGATGCGTTTGCGCATATTGCTTGATCGTGATCATGGCTTCGACGCTGATATCGGTGGTGATGACCTGTTGGAAGCCGTGAAACAGTTGATAATAAAGGCTAACTGGCGCAGAGCCGCTGCCCACTTCTAAAATGCGCGCGGTCTTGGGTAGGGTGTCAAAATGATGGGTGAAGCGATACAAGCCCCACGCATTGTCTTGTGTCCGATCCTCACTGTACAAAAAGTCTTGTTCGCCTTTGGCGCGCTCGCTGGCAAACCGTTGATCCCAATATGTTAATTCTTGGCGCTTGAACGTCGACATATCGCCGCGCAGCAGAATCGGAACGCCATCCCGTACCGCATAGATGGCATGACAGGCTGAACAAACAAGGGATTCATGGCTCTCAACGAGCGCATGTTGACAGATGGGACAGATGAGCTGAATTTCAAGCACCTCATTTTTCATCGTCTTGGTGTCTTTCGGTATCTCATCGTATTCTACCTTGAAACAAGTAAATATAAACAGTGTTATTGGAATTTGCAATTGGATTTCCGGCAGGACGCGACGGCTGTGCGCCCACCGTTAGGTTGGAGTATGCTTCGGATTTTCATGCTCGCTGGCAGCGCGCGTCACACCGCGACGCGCGGGTTTGGCGTTCCAAACGCCTACATCCTGCTAACATAGTCTCTTTTTGTCATCAGGTGGCTCAAACTTATCGGCTGAGGCGCTGTTGCCACATCCGCGCTGGACATAGCCAATCTGGGGTGTGCGCGTACAATGAGATCAGTGGTCTACCCTCCCGTCCTGCCCATGTTTGGAGTCACTTCATGTCCAATCTGCCCCGCCCTAGCGCGCCCGCTGGTAGTATCGCGCCCGCTGGTAGTATCGCGCCCGCTGGTAGTATCGCGCCCGCTCGTCCGATCTCACGTTGGCTGCTGCTGGTCGCGTTCGCCATCGTGTACCTCGTCTGGGGGTCGAGCTATTTAGGGATTCATTTCGCGCTGGAAACGATGCCGCCGTTCGTCATGACCGGGCTGCGCTTCACGTTCGGCGGCGTGCTGGTCGTTGGCGTGCTGCTGCTGCGCGGCGCGGCATTCCCGACGCGCATCCAGTGGCGCTCGGCGTTCATCTTGGGCTTTCTGTTCTTCGTGCTGAACAATGGCGGCATCGTCTGGGCGGAAAAACAGGGCTTGCCGACGGGGATCGCCGCGCTCTTGATCAGCACGCTGCCGATCTGGATCGTGCTGCTGAACTGGGCGCGTCCCAACGGCGTCCGCCCGACCCTGCGCACCGTGATCGGGATCGTCGTCGGCTTCGCGGGGGTGGTCTTGTTGATGGCGTCCACACAGGGGATCGACGGCGAAGCGTCCGTTGGCATCGTGCCGATGCTGGTGGTGTTGGGCGCGGCATTCTGTTGGGGCGTTGGATCGCTGTACGGCAAACATGCGCCGCTGCCCCAATCGGCGTTCATGATCACGGGGATGCAGCTTTTGGCGGGCGGCGCGATGCAGATGTCCTTGGCGGTGGTCAGCGGCGAACTGGCGGCGTTCGATCCGGCGGCGGTATCCGCGCGCTCGTGGGGCGCGATGATCTATCTGGCGATTGCCAGTTCGATCATCTCGTTCGCGGCGTTCGTGTGGTTGATGCGCGTCGAAAAGCCGGAGCGCGTCGCCACTTATGCCTATGTCAATCCAGTGATCGCGGTGATTTTGGGCTGGCTGTTGGCGGGCGAACGCCTTGCGCCGCTGACATTGGTGGCGGCGGGCGTGATTGTGAGCGGCGTGGTGATTATCGTCGGCGGGAACAAGCTCAAGCTGCGGCTGCCCATCTTCGGGGTGCGCCGCGCAGCGGAGCAAGCGAAGGTGATCCCATGATTCAACCTCTCCACCACCGCATGATCACGATTCCCGTCGGCGCAGAAGCCGACGCACGCGCCTTCTACGGCGCGCTGTTGAGTCTGCGCGAAATCGAACAGCCAGCCGCGCTGAGGGGACGGGGCGGATTGGGGTTGGAGCAATCGCCCGACGACAGGCGCGCCGCTCCCATTCGCACCGGATTTCCGCGTGTTTATGACCGATCCAACGGAGGATGCGCCCGTGTTTTTCGTCCTCAATACCTTCGACGAAGCGAACATCGATCTCCATTCGATTCGCGTCGATGAACCAGCGGCTTGAGTCCACCGCGCGCCTTGTTCCTTTTCCCATCCCCCGTTTCTGCGCTACAATCCCCCATGAATAACCAAAAATCAACTTTTGCCTGACTCAGGAGTTTTTCGATCATGTCCGACAGCCCCGAAATCCGCGACGCTATCGTGCTTAATGCGCACAGTCGTACCCTGCTCGAAGGCGCGGATCGCGCCGGCGCGCGTTCGATGCTCAAAGCCATCGGTTTGACCGATGCAGACCTCGCCAAACCGCTCATCGGCATCGCCAATACGTGGACGGAAATCGGACCCTGCAATTTCCATCTGCGCCGCCTGTCCGCCAAAGTTAAAGAGGGCATTCGGCGCGCGGGCGGCACGCCGCTGGAGTTCAACACCATCAGCATCAGCGACGGCATTACGATGGGGACGGAGGGCATGAAGGCGTCTCTGATCAGCCGTGAGATGATCGCAGACTCCATCGAACTGGTGGCGCGCGGCAATTATTTTGACGGGATTATCTGCTTGACCGCGTGCGACAAGACGATGCCCGGCACGATCATGGCGATGATCCGGCTCGATATTCCCGGCATTATGCTCTACGGCGGCTCGATCATGCCCGGCAGCTATCGCGGCGAGGACGTGACGATCCAGGACGTGTACGAGGCGATTGGCAAGTACAACGCCGGAAAAATCACGCTCGATGAACTGCACGAGATCGAGAGCGTCGCGTGTCCGGGACCCGGCGCGTGTGGCGGACAGTTCACCGCCAACACGATGGGGATGGTGGCAGAAATCTTGGGCTTGTGTCCGATGGGCTTGGCGGATATCCCCGCGATGGATAGCGCGAAGGACGATGTGTCGCTGCTGGCGGGCGAACTGATCTTGCAGATGATCGAACAGGATTTGCGTCCGAGCAAGATTGTCACGCGCACATCGATCAACAACGCGATTGCAGCAGTCGCGGCGTCGGGCGGCAGCACCAACGGCGTGCTGCATACGCTGGCGTTCGCGCGCGAAGCGGGCATCCCGTTCACACTGGATGATATCGAGGCGATCAGCGCGCGCACGCCGTTGATCGCGGATTTGAAGCCGGCTGGACGCTTCACGGCGGTGGATGTGTATCGCGCGGGCGGCAATCGCGTCTTGGCACATCGCCTGGTCGAGGGCGGCTATGTCGATCCGACCGCGATCACGGCGACGGGACGCACGCTGGGCGAAGAAGCGGCGTCGGCGCACGAGACGCCCGGACAAGAGGTGTTCCGTCCGCTGTCGAACCCGATCAACACGCATGGCGGCTTGCACGTCCTCAAGGGCAATCTGGCGACCAACGGCGGCGTGATCAAGCTGAAGGGGACAGAGCCACAGTCGTTCCGCGGTCCCGCGCGCGTGTTCAACCGCGAAGAAGATGCGTATGCAGCCGTCAAATCGGGCGGAATCCGCGCGGGCGATGTGGTCGTGATCCGCTATGAGGGGCCCATCGGTGGACCCGGAATGCGCGAAATGCTGCAAGTGACCGCTGCGATCACTGGGCAGGGCTTGGGCGCGGACGTGATGCTGATCACGGATGGACGCTTCAGCGGGGCGACGCGCAACCTGTGCATCGGTCACATCGCGCCCGAAGCGGCAATCGGCGGGACGATTGGTTTGCTGCACGAGGGCGATATCATCCATGTCGATATCGACCGCCGTCTGATCGAAGTCGAACTGTCGGACGCTGAATTAGCGGCGCGCCGTGCCGCATGGACAGCGCCGATTCCGAATTACGCGGGCGGCGTGATGGCGAAATATGCGCGCTTGGTGGCGCAAGCGGACGACGGTGCAGCGACCAACAGCGCCGCGGGCTTGGTACGCTAAAACAGCTCACCCCCTTGCCCACTCTGCATGCGCGAAGTGGGCAAGGTAGGGGGGCGGGACGCCGCACCCGTTGCGCTGTATTGATGAGCGGGCAAGTCCTACAGCGCCCGAATATTCACCCCGCGCCGCTCACTTTCTTCACGTGGAGCGGGGCTTGGAGCGTGAGGTAAAATAACGTTTCAAATCGCAAACAAGGGGACGCTAGCATGTTCAGATTTTCGCGCCATTTTGCGCAGTTTTGTATCTTGACGCTCGTCTTGCTGGCTACATCGTCCCCCACCTTCGCGCAAGACACCGTGATTCCCACCATCGCGCCCGGCGGCGCACTCCCGACGCTTGCGCCGGGCAGTGGTGACGGCGTGATTCCGACGCTTGCCGGACGCGCCGATACCTGTCCGGTGCTGGTCGAGCAAGCGTTGACGCGCTTGGATGCAAGCTGCGCCGATTTGGGACGCAATCAAGCGTGCTACGGCAATTTCCGCGTCGAAGCGACGCCGCGCGCAACCGTATCCGTCTTTAACTTCTTGCAACCCGGCGACGTCGTAAGCGTGAATGATCTCCAGACGATGCGCACGCGCTCGTTGGATGTCGTGTCGGGCGAATGGGGCATCAGCGTCTTTCGCATCCAAGCGAACTTGCCCGACACGCTGCCCGGCGAGAACGTGACCATGCTCATCTTCGGGGATGTGCAGTTAGAGAACGCGCCGGAGGGGTCGAACGGTTTCGGCACCATGCAATCGTTCTTCATCGAGACGGCGTTCACGGGCGTGGAGTGCGCCGACGCGCCGCGCGATGGGATTCTGCTGCAAACGCCGCCCAACGTCGGACCCGTCGAACTGCGCATCAACGACGTGGATATTTCGCTGGCATCGACGGTGTTCATCGGTTATCACGAGGCGAACGCGATGCGCGTCTTCACGCTCGAAGGTGATGTCAACGTAACCGCGATGGGCGAGACGGTCAATGTGCCGCCCGGCGCGCGCACGGGTGTGCGCATGAGCGATGACAACCGCGCGCTCACCGCGCCGAGCGCGCCCGCCGCCTTCGACGCCGCGTCCGAACTGGGCGCGCTGCCGCTCGATGAGCTGCCTGAACTGGTGACGATCCCCGACGGCGCTGTCCTCCCAACCGCCGCTGCTGCGACGGGGTGTATCGTCACCAATCCGGGAACGGCGGACGGCAATGTGCGCGCGCGTCCGGCGTTGGATGCGCCCATTCGCGGATCGCTGCCGGCTGGATCGACCGCCAATGCGATTGGACGCAGCGCCGATAATCAATGGGTACAGATCGACATCGCCAATGGGGGTTGGATTTCGCGCGGGATCGTGACGTTGAGCGGGAACTGCGATACGCTGCCGATCACGTTCGCGCTGATCGCGCCGACGGTGCCGCCGCAAACGCTGCCGCCGCGCGTCAGCCTGACGCCAACGCTGGCGACCTCGATCACGCCGACGTTCGCGCGTCCGCTGGCGGGCGACTACGAATATCCCAACGTCGTGATCGAGTATCAGGATGGTGCGGGCGCGTCCCTTTACGGCGAACTGTCCTTCCCAGACGGCAATCGGCAAGATACGATCAACTACAGCACCACCGCGCCCGCATCATACTATTTCCCACCGGGATCATCGTTCGAGATTTACGGGACGTGCAGCGGACAGGGGACAGAAAACACGTTCGTGATCTTCAGCGATGGCACGTCCGTGCCGTGTAATTCGGGTGGATTCCAACGCAGTGAACCGCTCCCGCCGAGCGGGACGAGCGCGAGCGGTACCGTCACCATGACGCAAATCGGTGGGGATGGCGCGTTCGTCACGTGGCAGGTGCAGATTTATCTCGTTGTGCCGTACACCATCAACTAGGTGCGTCAAGCATGTACATAAAAGCAGCCTCACCCCCCAACCCTCGCTCCGTACCGGAGCGAGGGGAGGACACCTTTTCAAGAACCTCCCCCCCTGACCCCCTCTCCACTGTGTGGCTGAGGAGAGGGGGTCAGGGGGGGAGGTTGCTTTTATCTACTCTCTTGACCGACGACTAAGAATGGCGCTGTAGGGGCGAGGCACGCCGCGCCCGTCATGACGGATGGAAACGGGCGTGCCAGCGGCGCGCCCCTATGGATGATGGATGAGGACGGAAACGGGCATGGCGCGCTATGCCCCTACAATAAGGAATGCAATTTTGAATCGTGGATCGCTGGCGTCGCTGTTGATCGCCTACTTCGCCTTCGTGACCATCGGCATCCCCGACGGCGCGCTGAACATCACGTGGCGGTATATCCAGCCGACCTTCAACGTCTCGCTGGACTCGTTGGGTATTCTATTAGCGTGCGCGATGGCGGGACGTTTGATCGCCAGCTTCGCGGCGGGGCGCTTGATCGCGCGCATCGGCATGAACGGCGTGCTGATTATAGGCGCGGCGCTGTTGACGATTGGCGCGGTCGGGTTTGTGATCGCACCGTCATGGGAAGTGCTGTTGATCGCAGCGCTGATTACGTGGCTCGGATCGGGATCGCTGGACGCCGGGCTGAACACATTCGTCAGCGCGAATTACAGCATCGGGCGCTTGAACTGGCTGCACGCGGCATTTGGCATCGGCGCGACGGTGGGTCCCGCGATTGCCACCTATCTGATCACCCAATTGAACGTGGAATGGCGCTGGATGTATGCGCTGTTGATCATACCGGGCGTGATCACCATCTTGCTATTCGCGTTGAACCGGAGCGGCTGGCAGATGCAGAATCAAGCGGCGATTGCCACCGAAGGCAAGACGAGCGCCGGAATCGCCGAGACGCTGCGTTCCCCGATGGTGCTGTTGTGCATGGTGTTGTTCTTCGCTTATGGCGGCGCCGAACTCGGCACGGGGCAGTTGGCGAACACGCTGTTTGTGGATGGACGCCAGATCGACCAACAGACGGCGGGCTTTTGGATCAGCCTGTATTGGGCGCTGTTCACGCTCGGACGGCTGATCATGGGCGTGGTGGCGGACAAGATTCCGGTCAACCTGCTGCTGCGCGGGTCGATGATCGGCGGCGTGATCGGCGCGGGGCTGCTGTGGATCAGCCCGACGCCTGCCGTCGGCTTCATCGGCTTGGGCTTGATGGGCTTCGCGTTTGCGCCGATGTTCGCGGCGCTGGTGGCGGCGACGCCCAAACGAGTCGGTGCGCGCTTGGCGGCGAACACGATTGGCTTTCAGGTCGGCATGGCGGGCTTGGGCGCGGCGGTGATTCCGGGCATCGCCGCAGCAGTGGCGACGCGCGCGGGCTTGACGGTGATCGCGCCCGTGATTTTCATCATCACGGCGTTGGTGTTGGTCGTATACGAAATCATCTTGTGGCGCGAACGGACGGCAGCGCGCGGCGTACTGGCAGCGGCGACGGGGGATTAACGACGATGGCGGACAAACTCACGGTAAAATTACGCTTGATTGTGCTGCATCCGCCGTCTGAGGACGGCGCAATCTTCGGCTTGCAAGACCAATCTGGCGCGCTGAGGGCGGGCAGCGCCGTCACCGAAGGGTTGGCGTTCGACTGCACCTTGAACGCGGTCGAGATGGATGACGGGAGCGCGAATTTCACGGGCGACTTCGCGCATGGCACGCTGAAAGACCGCTTTATGTACGCGAGTACCGCTGATCCCGCGCATCCCGGCGAATGGGTACGCCGCATCAAAGTCCCGCTGCGCGGGATTACATGGGCGCAGGTCGAAGCGGCGGTGCGGGACGACCAACGCCTGACCGGGCGCGTCGATGGACGCCGTTCCGCGCTCGTATCGATGCTCGGCAAGGGCTGGGAAATCGCGTGAGAAGGGGATAACCATGGCAGCGATACGACTGGCGGGCTATGTGAAGCCACCGGGGCAATTGGAAGTTGATTTGCCGGACGATTTTCCGTCGGCTGCGGTCACGGTGACACTTGACGTTGAGTCGCTTCTCCCAACGTGGACGGATGAAGAAATCGCGCCGCTGCTGCGTCCGACGACGCCCAAGACGGGCGCGGAGATCGTCGAACGCTTATTGCGCGAACCGATGGGCGGGGAAGATGTCGAGGACGGCGCGACATGGGTGGAAAAGCCGCACCAGAAGCGGCGGGAACCTTATCAATGGTGAGCGCATTGTTGGATACAATCATTTTTGTTGACTTATTCGTTCACTTGGCGCAAAAGCCATCCTGATGAAACAAACCTTCCTGATCAGCGTTCTCTTGTTCGCGTTGGCGGTTGCCATCAGCGTTCCCGCGCGCCATGCTGGCGCGCAAATCGGCGCAACGCCCACGCCGCTCCCCTTGTACGCGCTGCCCGATGCGCGCACCAATCGTGCCTACACCAGCAGCACCGTCGCGCTCAACGACAACGGCAATCTGATGGTGGCGGCAAACTTCCTCAACAACACCGTGACCCTGCTCGTTCCCGCACAGAACATCGCACCACAGGGGCGTGTGCTGGCAGAAATCCCCGTCGGCGGCGATCCGCGCGCCGTCGCCATCACGCCGGATAGTTCGCGCGCGCTCGTGACCAGCCGCCGCGACTCCACGCTGACCGTGATCGACGTGGCGACGCGCGCGCCCCTGACCAGCATTCCGCTGGGCGGCGCGTGGGCGTATGGGGTGGTGACGGGCGCGAACGAGATTGCGTATGTGGCGCTGCAAGGCAGCGGCGAGATTGTCGCCGTTGATCTGGTGACGAATCGCGTCGCATGGCGCGTCGGCGTACCCGCTTACCCGTCGGGGCTGATGCTGTGGGGCGATTTCCTGTACGTGACCCACTTTTGGACGGGCGAACTGAGCCTGGTGTATCTGCCGATGCGCCAACTGGTGCAGACCGTGAGTTTGGGCGCGGATATCGGCTTGTCGCAAGCCATCGAGCCGGATATCTCGCGCGGGCTGGCGTATCTGCCCGCGACGCGCGCCAACGCTGGCAATCTGGCGCTGACCTACGATACGACGGTGTTTCCGGTCGTGAACGTGATTGATCTGCGCAATTTGGGCGCGCGGCGCATCGAGCGGATCGCGCTGGACACCGCTGATCAACCCGTCAATACGCCGTTCGCCGCCGCGCTGGATCGCTTCTCAGGGCGGCTGTACATTGCCAATGCGGGCAGCGACAGCGTATCGGTGATCGACCTCAACACGGGGCGCGCGCGCATCAATCTGCCAGCGCGCGGCAACCCGCGCGGTGTGCTGCTCAACCGCGATAACAGCTTGCTCTACGTTCATGCCGCGCTCAACGGCATCATCAGCGTGTATGCGACCAACGATTTTCGCGTGGTCGATGTGCTGCCGATCAGCAATCTCACCGTGTCCGCTGATGTGCTGATCGGGGCGGAACTGTTTCACAGCGCATCGCCGCGTATGAGCGCCGATGGGTGGATAAGCTGTGCAAGCTGCCATTTTGACGGCATGAGCGACGGACGGACATGGCTTGGTTTCCCCGACGGCGCGCGCAACACGCCGAATCTGTACGCGCTGCCCGAAACGTCGCCGTACAACTGGTCGGGAACGTGGGACGAACTGGCGGATGTGGAAATCAAAATCCGCGATCTGATGGCGGGGGAGGGCTTGATCGAGGATCCGCCGCCGGGTGCGCTCGATCCTGAGGTGCCGTATCCGCACGCGGGCTTGTCGGCTGATTTGGACGTGTTGACGGCATATCTGTCGCTGTTGATCGCGCCGCACAACCCGAATCCGGGCGATCCAGATGTGATCCAGCGCGGGCTGACGATCTTCAATCAGCGCGGGTGCGCGGCGTGCCATGTGGGTCCCGCTGCGACGAATTTGCAGCCCTACGACGTGGGGACGGGCTTGACGGCGTTGGAGCGGCGTGGGACGCGCTTCGATACGCCGTCGCTGCGCTGGTTGTGGTTGAGCGCGCCGTATTTGCACGATGGCTCGGCGGCGACGCTGCGGCGGGTGTTCGAGCTGCCCGGTGTGCATCGGCTGGCGAACAACACGTCGCCGGAAGATATCGATGCGCTGGTGGCGTATCTGTTGAGCTTGCCGAATTGAACTTGACATGAATGACAGCATGAACTAACTTGAGTCATCGGGCGATCACAAAACGGGAGTGTGAGTCATGATCTACCGTTTGCACGCAGAAATTACTGAAGATCGTCAATTGAAAGTCGATCTTCCCGACCGCTTGCCTGCCGGAGAAGTTGAAATCATGCTGATTTCGATGGCGCACGATCCAGAGGCGCTGGATGAACCGATTGCGCCGACGTGGACGCAAGAAGCAGTCCGCGCGCTGATGACGCCGAACATCCAAACGGGCGCGGAGATTGTAGCGTGGTTGGAGTCTGAGACGACTGGATGGGAAGCTGTGGGTGATGGGGAACAATGGGTCGAGGAACAACGAAAGAAACAGGAAGCTGAACGCCGCGAGCGCAACCGATGGTAGCTGGATTGCTTGATACGTCGATATTGGTCGATTTGCTGCGTACTTATCGACCAGCGAAGCTTTGGTTATCCTCACAAGTCGACTTGGGTGTTTCTGAAATCGTCTGGTTCGAGTTGTTGGAGGGCGCAGAAAACAAACAACAGTAGAGGAGTTTAATCAACCTTCTCAATCGCTTTCAAAAGGTTGATTCACTGCGTGCTGATTTAGATTGGGCGCTCGATCAATTCACGCAATATCGTTTGAGTCATGGCATCGGCGCATTCGACTGCCTGATCGCTGCGCCGAGCTTTCGTCTGCAAATCCCGCTCTACACCCTCAATCTCAGGCATTTCGCGTCGCTGCTCGGCAGTCGCGTCCAGCGCCCGTACTAATCTCAACCCCCTGTCCGGCGCGCCGCGCTGTACACCCACACGCCGTCCACCTGTTCCGCCAGCAACGCGCCGACATGCGCCAAATGATCCAAGTGTGCCAGCGTCTCGACCATCGCAAAGCGCATATCGTGTTGGGTGAAGCGCGAAAAGTCGAACATCACCCGCGCCACGTCGTAGACGGTTGTATTCCCCGCCGCAACTGCTGTCATGGTCGCTGCCAAGCGCGCGTCGTGGTGCGCCAACAAAGCGTCGATGCGTCCGCGCCAGTCCGTGATCAGCGCCTTGTGTCCCGGCAAGCCCAACCTGACATTCCAGTCCCGTAGTTCGCGCAGTGACGCCAGATAGCGCGTCAGCGGATGCGGCGCGGTTTCGGGCCAGATGCCGATATTGGGCGTGATGCGCATGAGGACATGATCGGCGCAGAAGATCAGCGCGTCGTCGGCGTCGTAAAGCAGCATTTGCGCGTCGCTGTGTCCCGATTGCGCGGAGACGGTCAGCCGCCGTGTGCCAAGTTGGAGTGTTGCGCCCGACGCGACGGTTTCGATCTCGGTCAGCGGATGTGGGAGCGTCATGGCGCGCGTGAATGCGATGCCCGCGCGGATCACCGCAGTCAGTTCAGGCGGCGCAGCACACGCGCGCATCTCCGCGTCGATCAGCGCGTCGCGGTCATTGGCGGGCTGTGCCGCCGGGTCGATCCAAACGTCGCGCACGAGCGCCGCCTCGTGGGCGGTCATGATCACAGGCGGGGGCGTACCGCCGTCGGCGCGCGCACGCCGCTGCAACCACCCCGCCATGCCCACATGATCCGGGTGATGATGCGTCACGATCAGCCGCCGCAGATCGCGCGGGCGGATCGCGTGTGCTGCGAACGCGGCTTCCCACGCGGATATCGACTGTTCCCAGACCAGCCCGGTATCGATCAGCGTCCAACCATCGCCGTCCCGCAGCAGATAGCAGTTGACGATATTCAGCGTGAACGGGAGCGGAATTTGCAGTTGGATGATGTCGTCAGGGAGCGCGACAGCGCGGGTGTCCCGCTGCGACGCCCCTACCGAGTCGGAGGCGCGGTGAGGTTGAGACACGTTATCGCTCATAGACCAACTGCCCGCCGACATACGTCTGATCGACTTGGATATCGCCCAATTCCGTCGTCGGCGTCATAAATGGATCGGCGTTCAGCACGATCATATCCGCCCATTTGCCTACCTCCAAGCTGCCGCGATTATCGGCGTCGCCGCTGGCAATCGCGCCACCCATCGTGTAGGCATAGAGCGCCTCTTGCAGCGTGATCGCCTGATCCGCCGCGATGGGATTGCCCTCGTGATCCAGTCGATTCAGCGCCGCTTTCACCCCCATGATCGGGTTGTCGTCCGGCACGACGGGCGCATCCGAACTCAGCGCGACGGTCAAGCCCGCGTCAAGCATCGCCCGCACAGGATACGCGCCCGCCAGCGTCTCGGCGGACAAATAGCGTCGGAATGCCGCGCCCAACGCGGGCAAAAAGATCGTCTGTGGCACCGCGATCACGTTCAGCGCGGCGCAGCGGCGCAGATGATCCGCTGTCGGCAAGCCGAGATGCTCGATGCGATGGCGCAGTCCGGTGTCGGGCTTGCGGCGATGCAGTTCCTCGTACACGCCGATCACCTGATCGAGCGCGCGATCCCCGATGGCGTGCGTCGCAATCCGATAACCCGCGTCGTGCGCCTCCCACATCAGTTCGGTGAGATCGGCGGTGTCGAAGCGCAGCACGCCCAGATCGCCTGTGACCTGATACGGCGTCGAGACGGCGGCGGTCGCGCTCGATAAGCCGCCATCCGCGAAGAATTTGACCGTATCGACGCGGAACGTATCGCTCAGGTATTTTTCGGGCAGCGGCAGCGTCTCTGTCCCCCCATCGGGGCGGCGAATCGGCAGCCCGTTGACGCGCACCGCCAGATCGCCGTCCGCGTCGAGCGCGCGATAGACGCGCAGATGCGCCGGCGTGAGCAGGGGATCGGTGGCGCTGGTGATGCCATAGCGCATTTGATGATAGGTGGCGGCACGGATCGCGTAGGCGAGTGTTTCATCGTCGTAATCGGGGATCGCGCGTGTGAGCAAGCCCATTGCCGTCTCTTTGAGGATGCCCGTCGGTTCACCCTCCGCGTCATGTTCGATCACGCCGCCAGCGGGATCGGGCGTATCGCGGTCGATGCCCGCCAAGTGCAGCGCCAACGAATTGGCGGCGATGATGTGTCCGCACGTCCGCGTCAGCGCGATGGGGTGATCCGCGCTGGCGGCGTCGAGATCGGCGCGCGTCGGGTGGCGGCGTTCGGGGAGCTGTGCCTCATTGTAGCCGCGCCCCAACAGCCATGTCCCCGCCGCAACACTGGCGGCGCGGTCGCGGAACTGCGCGCTGATTGCCGGGATGGTGGGGGCGGCATCGATGCGCGCATCGACTTGGACGGTCAGCAGCAAGCCGAGTTTCCAAATGTGAACGTGGGCATCGTTGAAGCCGGGCAAGATGGTACGCCCGCCGAGATCGATGTAGCGTCCGCCGGGCGTCATGGTTTTGAAGGCGTCGAAATTGCCGACGGTGCGCAGTTTGCCGCGACTGCCGACGACCAGTGCCTCAACCGTCGGTTGGGCGGGGTTCATGGTATAAATCTTGGCGTTGAAGAAAATCTGCATGATTCGACCTTGAGCGTGATGGGTTATGCGTGATGGGTTGGGTGACGAGAAAAAGATAAAACGCAGCGCGCGCAGCGACGCAGCGGAACGCAGAGAAGTTTCTCGTTTTGTTTCACTGTGCCACTGTGATTCGCTGCTTGTATTTTCCTCTGTGTCTCAGCGTCAACATTCGTGGTTCATGTTCAAAATGGGCGCTTCTGCATCGGGGCTTGCCAGCGGCAAGCCCGCGAGGTGACGGGCGTCCCATCGAGACGCCCCTACGGCGCGCGTTTTGAACCGGTGCCGAATGTGTTTGCCTGTGTCATTCTATATCTTTTTTGTTTCGGCGCGCGTTTTTCTCTCAGCACTCAGTCCTGCGCTTACTTCTTCTCGACCCACTGATGCCCAATCGCCAGCGCATCCATCTTCGTGCGCGCGAAACAGTCGATGGCTTCGGCGGGCGTACAGACGACCGGTTCATTCTCGTTGAAAGATGTGTTTAGCACAATCGGCGTCCCCGTCGCGTCGCGGAACGCGCGGATCAGCGCCGCGTACAACGGCGACTCGGCGTCCGATACCGTTTGCAGCCGCCCCGTGCCGTCCACATGCGTGACTGCCGGAATCTCGGCGCGCTTTTCCGGCTTGACGCCGTAGACCTTGAGCATGAATGGATCGGGATACGCTTGATCGAAATAAGCGCCCGTCGCCTCCAACAAGATTGACGGCGCGAACGGGCGGAACGATTCACGCTGCTTGATGCGCGCGTTCAGGATGTCTTTCATGTCGGTGCGGCGCGGATCAGCGAGGATCGTCCGGTTACCAAGCGCGCGGGGTCCCCATTCCATGCGTCCCTGAAACCAGCCGACCACCTCGCCCGCCGCGACGTGCTGCGCCGCCGTCTGCGTTAGCATGTCGTCGTCCAGCGTCGTATAGGTCAGCCCGACGCGCGCCAGTTCCGCGCGGATCGCGTCATCGCTGTAGCCGGGACCCCAATAGGCGTTCGTCAGTTGGAACGCGCGTGGCTTGCCCAAGACTTGATGATAGATGTAATAGCACACGCCCAACGCCGTCCCCGCGTCGCCCGCCGCTGGATGGACGTGGATATCGCGGAAGTCGGTCTGCGGCAGGACTTTGCCGTTAAAGACGCTGTTGAGCGCGACTCCGCCCGCCATGCACAGCGCCGCCATGCCGGTATCGCGCTGAAGGCGGCGCACGAGCGCGAACTCGGCTTCTTCGAGCATCGCTTGCAGCGACGCGGCGACATCTTCGTGCTGCTTGGTGATCGCGGAGCGCGGTTGGCGCGCTTCGCCCAACAAATCGAGCAACTTGGGCGCATACAACGTGCCGATGGTCGGTTCGCCGCCGTCCCACGACATCGCTGCGCCTTCGGCATGGTGGACAAAGTAATCGAGGTCGAGTTCAAATGTTCCGTCGGACTGGAGACGCACGAGTTTGCGCATCGCATCCATGTAGATGGGTTCGCCGTAGGGCGCGAGTCCCATGACCTTGCCCTCGTCGCCGTACTTCTGGAAGCCGAGCCATTGGCTGACCGCGGTGTAGAAGATGCCGAGCGAGTGGGGGAAGTTGATTTCGTCCATGACGGTCAGTTGATGACCGTTCCCGACTGCCCACATGGTCGTCACGAAGTCGCCCGCGCCATCGACGGACAGGACGGCGGCTTGCTCGAACGGGCTGACGAAGAACGCCGATGCGAGATGCGCGCGGTGATGCTCCACATTGTGGAAGTCGGCGCGCACATCGGCGGCGTTCAGCCCCAGATGCTTGAGCAGTTCGCTCTTGAGGCTGCCAACTTTCATGCTGTTCGAGAGCCGTTCGCGCACCATGCCCAATGTCGGGCGGCGGGCGAACGCAAACAGCGCCGCTTGCAGCAGATTGGCTTTCGGATCGCGGCTGATGCCGATGTGATCCACGTCGCGTATAGTGATGCCCGCTTCGGACAGCACGTAGCGAAGCGCCTGAACGGGGAAGCCCGCCCAATACTTGACGCGGTTGAAGCGTTCTTCTTCCGCCGCCGCGATCAGCCGCCCATCTTCGATCAGGCACGCCGATGCGCCGCCGTGATACGCATTGATTCCGAGTATATACATAGAAATAAGCCGAGCGGGCTGAGGACGGAGTGCTGAGCAAAAGACCAAGTACAAAAGTAGAAAATCGACCGATTGCCCGATCTTTTCCCTCGTTGCTGTCTACTCAGTACTCAGCACGCGCTTTACGCTCCCCCAATCATGACGTTATCCACGCGAATGGTGGGCGATCCAATTGATCCGGCGAGCGGTACGAAGCGCAAATCCGTTCCCACTGCGCTGATGTGCTTCAGCAAATCGTCCAACGTCGTGGCGACGGTCACGCCGCTGATCGGGCGCGTGAGCTTCCCGTTTTCGATCAGCACGCCGTTGGCGCCCATCGAACAATCGCCCGTGACCGGGTTGATGCCGCCGGTCTGCATGATGTTGGTAACATACAAGCCGTGTGCCACAGCCGCGATGATTTCATCGGGCGTCTGATCGCCGGGCTGCAAGTAAAAGTTGGACGGCGACAGCGACGGCAGCGACCGATACGAACTGCGTCCGGCGTTGCCCGTCGATCCGACGGGCGTCGCGTCACTGGATGCCCGCCGCGCCGTATAGGTGTCGTAGATCACGCGCTGCAAAATGCCCTCGTCCACCAATTTCGTCGCGCCCGTCGGCACACCCTCGCCGTCGAAGGGCGCGGACGCCAATCCGCGCGGCATCCGCCCGTTGTCCAACAGGGTGACCTTATCCGAGCCGATTTCTTGTCCCACTTTGCCCGCCAGGAACGAGCGCCCGCGCTGCATCGACTGTGCGCTGAGCGCGAACGCCAGATAGGTCAAGATTTCGGCGGCGACGAACGGCGCGAATACGACGGTTCCGCGCCCCGTCGGCATCAGTTCGCCGCTGAGGATGTCGAGCGCATTGTTCGCCGCCTCGCGTCCAATCGTATCCGCGTCCAAGTCTGCGAAGTAATTGGAGACGCCGATGCCGATGCCGGAGGTCATGCCGCCGTCGTCGCCTTTCGCCACCGCGTACAGGTATGATGCCGCGAACGTCCGGCTGTACGATCCGGCGAAACCGCGCGAATTGGCGAGATCAACGTGCGTCACGCCGTCCTGATAGGAACAGTTCTGCGTCGTGAGGATGCGCGGATCGGCAGCCAGCGCCGCCGCCTCGACACGCTTGAGGAAGTCGATTTTTTGCTCGATGGGCAGCGCCGCGAATGCCGGATCGAAGATTTCGAGATCGTCCGCCGCGCTCGACTGGGGATCGGGCAGGGAACGATACGGATCGGGCGTGGCGATTTGTGCCAGCGCCGCCGCCATGCGCCACGTCTCATCGACGCTGGTATCGCTCAGATTGGACGTGTAAGCATAGCCGACACGCCCGCCATCGGCGTCACGCAGGATCGCGCGCACGCCCAATCCACGCGAGCCGGACTGCGACAATTTTTCGACTGCGCCGCTTTGTACGAGAATTTCGGTTTCGCTGCCGCTCATGATCAGCGCCTCGACTTCGAGTCCGGCTTGGGAGGCGGTCGCGCGCGCCACGATGGAGCGCGCCAACGCTAGATATTCGGTCATTCAATACTCCTCTGGGAAAGAATCCAATGAATGGGGCGTGCCAGCGGCGCGCCCTACTCAGCACGCAATCCTGCCCTTAAGCCGTTCCGCCGACGGTGATGCGCGGGATGCGCACGGTGGGCTGTCCGACGCTGACTTTCGCACTCTGTCCCTTACCGCACGTCCCCATGCCCGGATCGAGCGCCAAATCGTTGCCCACCATGTCGATCTCGGACAGCACGGCGGGCCCGTTGCCCATCAGCGTCGCGCCGCGAATCGGGGCAGTCAGCTTGCCATGCTCGATCAAGTACGCTTCGGTGACGTTGAACACGAAATCGCCCTTCGCCAGTTCCGCTTGACCGCCCGCCATGCTCTTGACGTATAAGCCGTGCTTGACCGATTGCACGATTTCGTCGGGATCGTGCGGGCCCGCCAAGATGAATGTATTGGTCATGCGCGGCATCGGCAGATGGCGGAACGACTCGCGGCGTCCATTGCCCGTCGAGGCGCGTCCGGCGCGGCGTGCTTCGACCAAATCGTACATATAATCGCGCTGGATGCCCGCTTCGACCAATACCGTCCGCTGGGCGGGCGTGCCGTCGTCGTCAAAGCGCAGCGAGCCGCGCCGTCCGGGCAGCGTCCCGTCGTCCACGTAGGTGATCAGCGGATTGGCGACGCGCTGTCCGACCTTGCCCGCATACGCCGAGCCGCCTTGCGCGATGAAATCCGCCTCCATCGCGTGTCCACACGCCTCATGGAACAGCACGCCGCCCCACCCGTTGCAAACCACGACCATCATTTCGCCAGCGGGCGCGGGGCGCGCGTCCAACATGCGCACCGCCGCCTCTGCGACGGTACGCGCCAGCGCCAGCGGGTCGTTGGCGTCGAACAGTTCGAGTCCGAGCCGCCCGCCGAAGCCCTCATTGGCGAACTGCGTCACATTCCCATCCGCTGCCACCACCTGGGCGCGGAACTCGACAAAACTGCGGTCGTCCTCCACTGCCGCGCCGTCGCTGTTGTAAATCCAGACGCGCCGATGCGTTTCTTCGTAGCGCGCCGACACCTGGCGGACGCGCGCATCAACGGCGCGCGCCGTCGCATCGACGCGATGCAGCAGCGCGGCTTTGTCCGTCAGCGGGAGCGTGTCGAACGGCTTGGCGACCGGATAATCGAGCGGGCTGGTCTTGGTCGTCAAGTCAATCGTGCGCGGCGCGCCCCCGTTGGCGGACGATCCAGCGGCGGCTGCCGCGTGGGCTGCCGCCAACAAACTCGTTTCATCGAGATTGTCCGTGTAGGCATACGTCGCCAGATTGCCGAACAGCACGCGCACACCTGCACCGCCATCGACGCCCCGCGTTGCCTGTTCCAACTTCGATTCGTCGAGTCCGAGCGAGAGCAAACTTGAATCTTCGACATAAATTTCTGCAAAGTCGCCGCCCGTGCGCAGCGCAGCGGACAAGACTTTGGCAGCGGTTTCGTGTGAAATCATTGTGACCTCGTGACCTGAATTGCGCGCTATTGTATCAAAAAGCGTCGAGTTGCGAAGTCGAGGACGCAGCTCGGATGGTACGAATGTGGCAGGAGGTAGGGTGGGGTGGAACGCGCCATGCCCGCTTTGCCCCAGCCCATAATAGGTCAATCAGCCATTTTGAAACCCACGCATAGACGACCGCCAATTGCGCCGTCTGGCACGTCGGCGGAAAGCACAACCCCCGTACACTCATGTGATAACTGAGGGTGGGGCATAATTCCCTCTCAAGCCTGTTTTACACTATGCCTTCTGGTATTGACAAGTCATTTTGAGTAGGGCATAAAGAGGCGGCAATAGCTCACAAGGATTTATGCCCCACCCTCATGTGATAACTAAGTTTCTAGGAGTGAAGCACATGCGGAAAATTTTGGGTCTGGTTATGGCGCTTGCCTTGATGACCGTGTTGGCAGTTTCAGTGAGTGCGCAAGATGCAACCGCGACGCCGACAGCAGATGGCATGGCAACCGTCGTTCCGGCGACATTGGAAGAAGTTACCTCCAATCGCACAGCATTTGACGCGCAGTCGGTGATCATGGAAGGTTTCATTGAGACGTTCCTGAGCGTGGATGCCTTCATTCTCGGTGAGAATGTCAGCATCGACAACGATCAAGTCTTGGTGATCAACAACACAGGACGCAGCCTGCCACGCGATCTGTTCACGGGTGCCAACATCGTGATCACAGGCGTCGTCCGTCCGTCGTATGACGATGTGGCAAGCGGCAGCATGACAGTTGATGTGATGCCGATGGACGTGGCAATGCAGACCGAACTGGCGCTGCTGAACGAAGCCAATATGGGCGCGACCAGCTACGGCATGTATTACACGGGCTTGTTCCCAAGTGACTACTTCGGCTATACGATTATCGAACTGACCGATGTGACGACCCTCGCGTTCCTCCCAACGGAATAACGAAGTCACGCGCGGCACGTTTAGGGCATGGTATGGTGTGCCATGCCCTAAACACAGGTCTATTCCAACCCCTTGCGCACCGCGCACGGGGAATCTTGATTGTAACAAAACTGAAAGGTTCATGAATTTTTCCCCAATTTTCCCCACAAGCGCAATTAAATTCGTTAGACTAACTTCTCACTACCGCGTCCGATCCGAGAGAGTCACCCATGCGACTGCAAGATTTGAACTGGATGGATGTCGAACGGTACCTGACTAGCGATAATCGGATCATCATCATTACGGGTTCGACCGAGCAGCACGCCTACTTGAGTCTGACGACTGATACGCTGATCCCGACACGCATCGCCCTCGCCGTCGCGGAGCGCGAATCGGTGATCATCGCGCCGCCGCTGCCTTTCGGGGTCAGCCCGCTGTTCGTCGATTTTCCGGGTACGATCAGTCTCAGCCGTGCCACGTTCGACGCGCTCTTGATCGAAGTGGTGGAGAGCCTGATTCATCAAGGGTTCACGCACTTCTTCATGCTCAACGGACATGGTGGTAATCAGATGCCCGAACGCTTACGCGATCTGCACAGCGATGGCACGGCGTCGTTCGTGTGGTATGACTGGTGGCGCGAAAAAGCTGTGAAAGCCTTCGAGGCGCGGCATCAGCTTAAGCTCGATCACGCCAATTGGGGCGAAAACTTCCCCTTCAACCGCGTTAGCCCGTCGCCACGTACCGAAAAGACGCCCGTCAATCTGGAACTGCTGGCAGAACACTCCCCGCGCGAAGTCTTGGGCGACGGCAATTTCGGCGGACTGTATCAAGTCGATGATGCGCTGACGCAAGAATTATTCCTCGTCGTGGTGGATGAAGTGACCGAATTGGTGCGCGGCTTGGCGTCGTAATTCTTTTAAAAATCTGAAATCATTTGGGTTCGGATATGACGCGCTATGCCCTACACATCGGGTCTGTTTTCTCTGGTTTACAAGCAAAGCGCGCGCGATCTTATCAGCATTGACTATTGCCGTGTCCGCTCATTATCGGTCATGGGTGGTATCGTTTGGTTCTATTCGTCTCGCCTACAATAAAAATGCAAGTGAATTCCGGTTGAAAGGCGAAACGGAAGTATGGTAACACAGGCGGTCGGGACGGAGCGACATAGTGTCGGTTCGTCTCCTAATAACGTTTCCGCACCCGCGTCCGCACCTTCTGCGGATACGAAAGCGCCCAGAGCAGATTGGCGCTGGATGCTGCATTACGTCGGGTTGCGGCGCGGCGCGGCATGGGCGGCGACGATCTCCGGCATTATCGCCGGCATCACAGCGGCGCTCGAACCATTCCTACTCGGCACAATCATCGACCAGATACGCGCGAATACGCCGCCCGAAGAACTGCGCATCACCATCGGCACCATGTTGGCGCTGGCGGTCGTGACTGTGTTGGCGTTCTTCGTGCAACGCTATTACAGCGGCGTGGTGTCTTACGGCGCGAACTTTGATATTCGGCGCGACTTGTTCGATAACCTGCTCACCCAAGATCAACAGTTCTATCAACAATATCCGACGGGCGATTTGATCTCGCGGATGCACGCCGATATGAACCTGATTTGGCAGTTCTTGGTCATGTTCTTCTTGCGCGGCGGCAATTCGATCACGGCGCTGATCGTCACGTTCGTCCTGCTCGCCAGCGTCAACATCCCGTTAACGTTGATCGCCTTCGCTGTCCTGACGATCTCGACCAGCTTTCAGGCGAAAGCCGGGCTGATCATCGCGGACTTGTTCGAGCGCGTGCAGGCGAAATCGGGCGTCGTGGCATCGCTGGCACAGGACTCGATCAGCGGCATCCAGACGATCAAGACGTTCGGGCGCGAAGATGGCATCGCGCGCAAATTCCACGATGAAAATCTCGACTTCCGGCGTATATTTCTGTTCTTCAAGCGCCGCAACGAACCCGTCGGGATGCTGCCCAACATGATCAGCCAATTGACGGCGGGCGTGGTCGTGCTGTTTGGCGGCGTGCTGACGCTGCAAGGGGCGCTGACGTTGGGCAACTTCGCCCAGTTTTTGCTCTATCTCGGCTATATCAGCAACGTCTTGTTGGCGCTCGGCATCCTGTATCAACGCTACCAACAGACGCGCGGGGCGCTGGCGCGCATCACGCCGCTGCTGCAAACCGCGCACATCCGCGATGTGCCGGACGCGCATCATTTGTCGCGCGTGCGCGGCGATATCGCTTTCGAGAATGTCTCGGTCAACCTCGATGGACAGTGGATTTTGCGCGACATCAGCTTGCGCATCCCCGCTGGGCGGGTGGTGGCGTTCGTGGGTCCCACAGGCTGTGGCAAGACGCTGTTGGTCAATCTGTTGGGGCGTGTCCTCGATCCGACCAGCGGGCGTGTGCTGATCGATGGCGAGGATGTGCGGGAATTGGCACTGGACGATTTGCGCAGCGCGGTCAGTTTCGTGCCGCAATCGACGTTCCTATTCAGCCAACCGCTGCATGAGAACGTCCGCATGGGCAAGCGCGATATCGATGATGATGAGCTGGATCGCGCGCTGCGCATTTCGCGCGTGTCCAACGATCTGCCGCAGCTTCCGCGCGGGCTGGATACGCTGGTCGGGGAAAAGGGCGTGATGCTCTCCGGCGGACAAAAACAGCGCGTGGCGATTGCGCGCGCGATCATCCGCGATCCAGCGATTTTGATTTTGGACGACGCGCTCTCCAGCGTCGATACCCACACCGCCGCTGACATTCTCGCGGAACTGCGTGGCGTGCTGAAATCGCGCACGAGCCTCGTGATCGCGCATCGCATCGCTACGGTGAAGGATGCGGATCATATCGTGGTGATGGCGGAAGGGCGGATCGTGGATCAGGGGACGCACCATGAACTCGTGGCGCGCGGCGGCATGTATATGCGCATGGTGGAGCGCGAGTTGAAAGGCGAGGACGAATGATCAACAAGAAAAGCACCCTCCCGCCGCAGCCCGATCCCTACAGTGAGGTTGAAGTCTACGTCAGCGACAAATCGCTGATTTGGATGCTGGCGAAATTTCTGATCCCCTATGCGCGGTCGCTGATTTTGGTATTCCTCATGCTGGCGGGCGTCAGCTTCTTTTCGGTGCTGCTGCCGTATCTGATTCAGCAGGCGGTCGATGGACCCATCTCGACGGGCAATCTCGACGGCTTGATCCCGCTCGGTGTGGTGTATTTCATCTCGATCATCCTGTTGTTCGTGCTGCGCTTCGGACACATCTACTTGTTGCAAACGGTTGGACAGTCGGCGCTGGTCAATCTGCGCCAGACGCTGTTCGAGCATATCCTCAAGCAGGATATGCGCTTCTTCAACACGACGCCCGTCGGACAATTGGTCTCGCGGCTGTCCAATGACATCGACTCGCTGTCCGAACTGATCAGTACGAGCTTCGTGGTCGTGGTGAGTAATACGATCACGCTGTTCGGCATCATCATCACGATGTTTGCGCTCAATTGGCGCTTGGCGCTGTTCGGCTTGGCGGTCATGCCCGTCATGATCGGGCTGACCGTGTTCTTTCGGCGGCGGCTGCGCTCGGCATCGACGGCGTATCACAAGCTGGTCGCAGAATTTCTCGCGTTCATGAACGAGCATTTCGGCGGGATGCTGGTCGTCCAGTTGTTTCAGCGTCAAGTCGTCAGCCGTGCGGAGTTCGGCGGCTATAACACACGCCATTTCGAGATTCACCGCGAAATCCGCGATAACTTCACGCTGTTCGCGTCGGGCTTGCAAATCTTGACCAGCGTCGGGTTTGCGCTGGTGCTGTGGGGCGGCGCGATTGGCTTGGTCGAAGGGTGGGCGACCGTTGGCATGGTGATCGCGTTCGTAGAGTACACACGGCGCAGTTTTGAACCCGTGCTGCAACTCTCCGAGCAGTTCTCGCAGATTCAGACGGCGCTGTCAGCAGGCGAGCGCGTCGCGCGGATGCTGAAGGTCGAGCCGGGCATCCCAGAGTCGCCGACGCCGACGACGCTGCCGGACTTCAAGCGGACATTCGCGTTCGATCACGTTACATTCGGCTACGATGAGGGACACGCGGTCTTGCGCGACATTGATTTTCGCGTCGAGGCGGGGCAGCGCGTCGCCGTCGTGGGCGCGACGGGCGCGGGTAAAACATCGCTAGCCGGCTTGTTGGCGCGCTTTTACGACGTGAACGCAGGGCGCGTCCTGATCGATGGCGTGGACGTGCGCGAATTGGCGCTGGCGGACTTGCGCCACTATGTGACGGTCGTCCCGCAAAATCCGTACTGCTTTCATGGCACGGTTGCGGAGAACTTGAAGCTGTTCGATCCCACCATCAGCGACGAAACGATGATCGAGGGGGCGCGCGTGGCGTGTGCCGCGCCGTTCATCGAGCGGCTGCCGGACGCTTACAACACGATGCTGCTGCCGGGCGGCGCGAATCTGTCGCAGGGACAGCGCCAATTGTTGGCGTTGGCGCGCGCGCTGCTGCATCACCCGCAGAGCCTGTTGATCCTCGATGAAGCGACCAGCAGCATCGACACCGAGACCGAAGCGGCGATCCAAACCGGCTTGGCGCGCGTCTTGAAGGGGCGGACGAGCTTGATCATCGCGCATCGGCTGTCCACGATCCGCGAGGCGGATCGCATCCTCGTGATGCAGCGCGGGCAGATCATGGAGGACGGCACGCACGAACAGCTTTTGCGGCAGAACGGCATGTATGCGGGGCTGTACCGCCGCCAGTTCGCACAGCAGACCATGGAAAACGCGCCCGTCTCGACGGAGCGGCGCGCGGCGGCGGCAATGGCAGGGGATTAGGGGCGCATCTGCGAATGATGTAGGGGGCTTGCGGCTGGCAAGCCCGCTCCCTCGCCCGCGTGCTATAATTGGCGCAAGCGAGGGAGCATGAGACGATGCCGCTGCGCACACGCAAAAATCAATATCTGGGCGTGAATGCCCATTTGCATAGTTATTGGCAAGCCGAAAACGAGTGGAACGATTTTCATAATCCCCATATTGGCGATCTGTCGCGTGGATTACGCGCGCAATTGCTGCCGCTTGGTTATACAACGCGCGTTGAACAATCGGTGCAAATTCGGCGAGTCGGTGACGATCTGCGTTCGCCGCGCGCGGATATCATCGTGCGCGATCTGCAACCAACCCAGCGTCCGGCATTCGTCCCGCTTACGGCACTGGCTGAATACGCGCTGGTGGATGTACTGCCCAATCTCATCGATCACGAACACCCCTATATGGCGCTGGTCGTCTACGAAATTGACCTCCCCAAAGATAAACCCGTAGCGTGGATCGAGTTATTGTCGCCATCGAACAAAGCGCGTGGTCGAGATCGCAGAAAATATTTACACAAGCGCAAACTGCTGCTTGAGGGCGGCGCGGTGTTCGTCGAGATCGATTATCTGCATCAGACGCCGCCAACGTTCCTCAACTTTGGCGATTATAGCGACCGAACGCAGCGTGATCATGCGCAGCCGTACCGTATTTTCGTCCTCGATCCACGCCCAAATCTGCAAACGGGCGCAGCGTATCCCTATGAATTCGCCGTCGATCAACCGATCCCAACGGTGACGATTCCCTTGAACGGCACAGATCGGATTGATTTCGATTTCGGCGTGGTCTATCGGAAAACGTTTGAAGAAATGTTGTACGGGCTGGAGTCGGTTGATTACGCCGCGTATCCGGTCAACTTCGACTCGTACAGCGCCGCCGATCAAGCGCGCATCGCCAAGCGGATGCTGGCGGTGTTGGAGGCGGGCGCGGCGGAGGTCGATTTGGAGGCGCGCGCGCCGCTGGCAGTCGGGGACGCGGAAGGGGCGGAGGCGCAGCGGCGGATTGCGGCACTGATCGCGCCAGGGGCGGGGGGATAGCGCGCGATTTTCGTATTGATGCGGGCGGCGCATCATCGGTATCACGCTCTCGCCCGCGTGCTATAATTGGCGCAAGCGAGGGAGCATGAGACGATGCCGCTGCGCACACGGAAGAATCAATATCGGGGCGTGAATGCCCATTTGCATAGTTATTGGCAAAATGAAGGCGGGTGGAATGATTTCCACAATCGGCATATTGGCGATTTAGCAGGCTTGCTAAAAAGTGAATTACTGCCGCTCGGTTATACTGCGAAGATTGAAGAGTCGATACAAATCCGGCGCGTAGACAGCGATGATCCACCGCGTCGTCCCAAATCGGATATTCTCATTGGTGATATCCAACCGCAGCGCCGCGCGCCGAGCAAGCTGGTTGAACCTGCGGCAGCCGCCTACCGTCTCCAAGAATGGCTTGCACCGCTCGAAATCGAGAAACCCTATCGTGCCTTGCGTATCGACAGCCGCAAAGACGCGGGCGAACCAGTCGCTTGGATTGAACTGTTGTCACCCTCCAACAAAAGCAACACCCATGATCGCTCCGATTATTTGTATAAACGCAACAGCTTACTCCAGACTGGAATGATCATCGTCGAGATCGATTATTTGCACGAAACACCGACGACGTTTGACCGTCACTTGATGGATTACAGCCGTCCGAAAGAGCGCGATCAAGCCGCGCCATATCGGATTATGGTGCTTGATCCACACCCTGATATGAACGATGGCTCTGTTTATGCTTATCCCTTCCACGTCGATCAACCGATCCCAACGGTGACGATTCCCTTGAACGGCACAGATCGGATTGATTTCGATTTCGGCGTGGTCTATCGGAAAACGTTTGAAGAAATGTTGTACGGGCTGGAGTCGGTTGATTAC
>Ga0163154_10000271_pt1 | contig 77194 bp, 68 predicted proteins | sample OliLakLV19MP9P1_FD_148649 | JGI IMG/M metagenome (GOLD analysis project Ga0163154, IMG submission 148649) | Freshwater microbial mat bacterial communities from Lake Vanda, McMurdo Dry Valleys, Antarctica - Oligotrophic Lake LV.19.MP9.P1 | ecosystem: Environmental > Aquatic > Freshwater > Lake >... | reverse complement strand
TCCTCGACGATCTGCCGCTTCAGACGGATGAGCTGCGCGTTGTCGATCAATCCGCTCTCGTCCGTGCGTTTGAGGCTGAACAAGGCGCGGATGTCTTCCTGCGGCGTGCGCTGCATCCCGATCAGCAGTCGAACACGGCTGGACTCATCGCCCCGCCACGTTTCTATACGCGGGCTGAGCAGCTGCCACCCACGTAAATTGAAATAGCCGACGCAGAAATCAGCATGTTCGGCGTTGTCCAGCGTGCGAACGAGCGCGGCTTGCAGCTGGTCGGTAATGTTGTCAAAAATACGCGGCACGGCATCCCCTTCATCTGTTGAAAAATCGATCCTGACCGCCATAAGCATAGCGTAAATTGCGCGCTGCAAAAGATAATTGAGTTTGCTCCTTGACACCTCGTCCTCAAATGTTTACACTGTAAACAGTAAACAGCGTAAACATTTCAGGCGACCCATGCCCACACGACGCGAACAGCAGCGCGAGACCACACTGGAGACGATCAAGCAGGTTGCCCGCGCGCAGATGGCGCACGAGGGCACGGCGGGATTGTCGCTGCGGGGGATCGCGCGTGATATGGAGGTGACCGCACCGGCGCTCTATCGCTACTACCCCAGCCGTGACGATCTGATCACGGCGCTGATCCTCGATGGCTTCAACGCCCTCGCTGATGCCATGATCGCCGCCGACGCCGCGCAGCCGCGCCCCGCCTATGGCGAACGCATCTACGCGATCTTTTGTGCCTATCGGGACTGGGCGCTGGCAAACCCGGTCGATTTTCAACTGATCTATGGCAATCCGATCCCCGGTTTTCATGCACCAGCTGAGGTGACCGTCCCGGCGGTGGTGCGCGGCTTCATCCCCATGACCGAGGCACTCACCGAGGCGTATGCCGCTGCCGTGCTGCGTCCGCCAGCGCACTTTCAGCACCTCCCCCATACGGTCGATGCGTTTTTGCGGGCATTCGCGGACAGCAACGGCTACCCGGTGCCGCCAGAGGTCTTCGCGGTCATGGCGCACGCCTGGACGATGACGCACGGCATGGTCGTCCTGGAGATGCACAGGCATACGCCCTCGCTGCTTGGCGATACGACGGCATTTTTTCAGCATCAGATCAAGGCATTGTGTCGGGAGTTGAATCTGACGGTGCGTTGATGCCGCCCTGAGTCAGCACGGACGCATCGTTATGCGTCCCAGAGCATACCACCCCAGCACGGACGCATCGTTATGCGTCCCTTACGCGACCCTATCGACGTTCATGCACGCCGCGCACTTTCGCGCGGGGTCTTTTCGGCGCATCCATGCGCCAGAAAGCAGCACACATCATGGCAACTTCACACGATCTGCATGTCATTTTCGGCACGGGCACGGCGGGCGCAGCGACCATGCGCGCCCTGGTGAATATGGGTAAGCAGGTGCGCATGGTCAACCGCTCTGGCAAGCCGTCTTTAGCGACGGGTGACGCTCTGCCCGCCGGAGTCGAGATCGTCTCCGGTGACGCCAACGATCCCGCCAGCACCACCCGTCTGACTCAGGGCGCGGCGGCGGTCTATCAGTGTTCGCAGCCGGAGTATCACGAATGGGCGCAAAAATTCCCGGCGCTCCAGGCGGGTATCCTGGCGGGCGCGGCGGCGAATGGCGCCAGGCTGGTGCTGCTGGAAAATCTCTATCTCTACGGTGACGTGAATGGCGCGCCGATCCACGAGGGACTCCCGGTCAAGTCGAACACCAAAAAAGGCGCGCTGCGCGCTGCCCTGTACGAGACGGCGATGGCAGCGCACCGCGCCGGACAGGTGCGGGTGACCGCAGCGCGTCCGTCCGACTATTATGGCAAAGGCTACATGGTCACCGCCGACCAGCTTTTCTACCCGGTGCTGGCGGGAAAGGCTGCATCGGGCATCGGCAATCCAGACCTGCCGCACAGCTTCAGCTACACCGAGGACGTAGGGCGCGCGCTGGCGATCCTGGGCACCGATGACCGCGCCGACGGTCGCGCCTGGCATGTGCCGTCCGCCCCGGCGATCACCCAGCGCGCTTTTTTCGAGATGGCGTACAGGCTGGCGGGCACCAGCGGCAAGGTCGGCGGCATCAACAAGCTGATGATGCGCATGGCGGGCTTGTTCATCCCCAACGCGCGCGAGATGATCGAGATGATGTACGAATTCGAGAAACCGTTCATCCTGGACAGCAGCGCCTTCACCCGCACGTTCGGCATGAACGCGACGCCGATCGAGCAGGGCTTGACCGAGACGCTGGCGTGGTTCCGCGCGCATCCCAAAGAGACGGTCGGCGCGCACTAAATCTCAGACGCGGACGCATCCATATGCGTCCCTACAAGGCGTCCCGACTAGGCGCGGTGCTTACCCAGACGCATCCATTGCAGTGCGATGATCGTCTTGGCATCGTCGAACCCGCCCGCGTCCAGACGAGTGAACGCCTCTATCAACGGGAGGACAACCTCACGGATGTTCTCCCCTTCACTGAGCAAGCCGCCGCCCGTGCCGAAGCGGTTCGCCCGCTCGATCGCCCCGTAGAACAGGTGAATCCGCTCGGAACTGCCGCCAGGGGTCAGATAGAAGGTCTGAATGGGCTTGAGCGCGGTCAGCCTGTAGCCGGTCTCTTCCTCGATCTCGCGGTGCGCGGCATCAGCGGGGGTTTCGCCTGTGTCGATCATCCCGGCTGCCGTCTCGACGACCCAGCCGCCGCTCTTGTCGAACGTCGGAAAGCGAAACTGCTCGACCAGCAGAATCTCGTCGCTTGCCGGATCGTGCAGGATCGCGGCGATGGCGTCACCGCGCTCCAGGTTGAGCCGGGTCATGGGGGCGGAAAGTGTCCCGTCGAATAATTCATGGCGTAACGTGGCTTCTTCAATCACAAAGATGAACTTTTTGAAGATGGTCTTGCGCTCGATGATCTCGACTGTGCGCGGCATGAATCGCTCCTTTGGGTTGAGGTGATTATAGCGCGTTGAAGGTCGGTTTTTTGTATGCACAATCCTGATCGTTTTGGGTATACTCCCTGTCGATAACCAGATTATTTCTCGGCTTGAGACACACCGCACAGGATGACCGTGATGCCCAACGCAGCGCTGCCGCGTGTCTTTATCAGCTATCGGCGTGAGTGGTACACCGACGCGCGCGGTCGTGAAGACCGCAGAACCCCCGACATCGTGCATCAGGTGCGCGACAGGATCGCTGCGTCTGGTAAATTCGACCCCTATTTCGACCGCAATATCGTCGGCGGCAAGGCGTGGGCGGATGATATTCTGGATAATCTGAAAGCGACCGATGTCGTGGTCGTGCTGATCCAATCGGTCGAAGCCGACGCCAGCATCACCGACAAGGACGAACGCGACGCCTACCGCGCGCGCCACGACACCGGTTGGTCGGATTGGGTGCAGCGCGAGATCGACCTGGCGCGCGGCGAACGCATCGCTATCTATCCGATCATCCTCAACGACGCCACCGGGTCGGAGATCGACGGCAGCCTACAGCGGCTCGCCCTGACCCAGACGCAGTACATCTATCTGCCTGCGATGGATCACGCCGCAGCGTGGAAAGATATTTTTGCCGGGCTGTCCGCCGGTGTGGAGCTGACCTATTCGCAGCAGCGCGCCCGCCTGCGCCAACTGCAGGAGCGCCTCGCCAACCCGCCCAATATCCCGCCCTACACCCATAAAGCCAGCTTTCCTTTCACTTATCAGGGGGCGGAACTGCCGATCAGCCTGTCCATCGGCAGCGGCGACATAGCCAGAGTGCGCGCTGCCGGTGTGACGGCGATCGTCACTTCGGAAAACAACTATATGCAGATGGCGCGCTTTCACGAATCGCAGACTGTGTCCGGTCGCGTGCGCATCGCGGGCGCGCGCAAACAGGGACTCAATGTGATCGTCGATGACCTGGTGCAGCGCGAACTCGACAGCTATTTCACCAACGGCGATGGGCGCGCGACGTCCGACGAATTTCCGGCGCTGTATCCGCATCGCCCCGTCGGGATCGGCGAGGTGCTGGTGACGCACGGCGGACACCCCGCCAGCGAGCTGGCAAAGCAGGGCGTGCGCTATATCTTTCACGCCGCCTCGGTCAAATTCGACGAGCAGAATGGCTTGCGCACCGTGCGTCCGATCGCGGTCGATGACCTGGTAGGGCTGATGGAGTCGTGCCTCGACGCGGTAAGCAATCTCAATGAGGCGGGCGGCTTACCTCCCGACCGTTTCCCAGCCTGGAACAGCAGCGTGCCAGCACCCTATAAACCGATCGAACGTATCATCATACCGCTTTTTGGCACTGGACACGCGGGCGCGGACGTCAGCGATGTCATTCCCAGGATGCTCCAGGGGATCAGCGGTTATATTCGCTTCAATTACAATCAGCCGCATTTCAGCCTGAAAGAGATTCATATCTGCGTACTGACCAGCAGCGATCTTGACGCGCTGGCGGATCAGGTGCCGCATTTTACCGACCTGTAGCGGGCAGCGACGAGGCGCGGTACATGAGTCCACAAATCGAGCGGGTGGCGTTAGGCGTGGTGCTGATCGTGTACGCGCTGCTGGCGATCGGCTATGCCGTGCGCGTCCCGATCTGGCTGGCACCGGACGAACCCGCCCACTACAACTATGCCGCCCAGATCGCCGCGACTGGCTGCTGTCCGGTGATCGCGCCGGGTGACTGGGATCAGGCGTATCTGTCCCGTCTGACCGCGACCGACTTCGCAGCGGATCAGCTCGAAGGTCTCGCCAGTCTGCAATACGAAGACCATCAGCCGCCGCTCTACTACCTGCTGGCGTCGGTCGTGTACACCGTGACGGGAGGCGCGCCGCTCGCACTGCGGCTGCTGTCGGTCGTCACTGGCGCGGGGGTGATCCTGTGCGCCTACGCGATCGCGCGCACGCTGGCGCCGGGTCGTCCGGGCGTCGCCATCGGTACGGCGCTGCTGGTCGCCCTGGTGCCGCAGCATCTGCACATCCTGGCGTCGGTCAACAATGACGTGCTGGCGGAGCTGCTGGTCGCGCTGACGCTGTGGCGGCTGCTGGTCGCGGTGCTGGACACCCATCCGATCGGCACAGGCGCGGCGTGGACGCTGGGCGCGCTGGTCGGGGTCGGGCTGCTGACCAAAGTGACGACGCTGTTTTTGGTCGGACTCGTCCCGGTCGGGCTGATCGGCGCCTGGTTGATCCGCCGCAGAGACGGCGCGCGGGTCGAGTCGCTGCTGCGCGCGCTGTTCGCGTTTGCGATCCCGATCGGGCTGATCGGCGGGGTGTGGTGGGCGCGCAATATCGGCGTGTACGGGTTCCCGGATATTTTCGGATTGCGCGCGCACGATGTGGTCGTCGTCGGACAGCCGCGCACCAGCGATGCCATCGCCGCGCTCGGAGTCGGCGGGTATGTCCGCGCGCTGGTCACGACCACCTTTCAGAGCTTCTGGGGACAATTCGGCTGGATGGAGCTGGCGCTGCCGACCTGGGCTTACGCCGCCATCGGCGCGTTTCTGGCGGCGGCGGGTGTGGGGTGGCTGACGGGGATGCGGGGCGGTTTTGGCACGCCAGGGTTGGGCACGCCAAATCCCTGCGATCGCGTATTGGAGACGCCAGTCACCGCCGACGATCGCGCGCGTCGGCGGCTGGCGTGGGGGCTGACCGGGCTGACGCTGATCCTGGCGCTGGCGCAATTCGCCTACTACAACACCAGCTTTCAACAATTTCAGGGGCGCTACATCTATCCCGGCTTAATCCCGTTCGCGCTGTTCGTGATCGTCGGGATCGACGCGCTGTGGCGATGGGGGGCGCATCGACTGCACATCGACGGCGTGATCGCCACCACCGGATCGGCGGCGATCGTCCTGTGGCTGGCGGCGCTGAACCTGTTCGTGTTGTGGCGTGTGATCCCTGGGCTGGGGGGATAATCCGACCAGATGAACCCTCATGACCCTTAGAACACCCCTGTAGACAATCTTTGAAAATCGTGATATGCTCTTAAGTCATCGGGGTAACTGCCAAGTTATGTCCCGATTTTTTGTTCTCTATCCCACTATTCAGTACATCACGAAAATCAAGCGGACGCACTGCTGCGCGTCTCTACGCATGTTTCAAAAGGAGACCCGATGGTCAACCTATGTGAGAGCAGCGAACAGTATCGGCTGAAAACCGAAATGATGAGCGCATGGCTGGAGGAAAAGCGCGCGCTGCGCTATCCAACCGAGAGCGACCGCGTGACCATCTGGTCGGGCAGCGAGACCTTGCACGAGGACGCGCTGGCTGCCTTTGACTACGCTGTGGCACTACCGGGCGATTATCGCTTCACTGGGGTCGAGGCGATCGCGTGCGCGTTGGTGCCGCCGATGTTCAAGGTCAATCAGCGCGCGGTGATCACCGCGCGCACGGGCGCGTTTGTCTATGCGTTTGCGCGCGTGGACGAGAGCGGCGCCCCAATCGAGGGCGGCGCGGTCGAGGTGATCGCGGTCGGCGCTGCCACCGACGAGGATGGCTGGATTGTGGCGGTGTCGAATGTGCCACGTCCTTTCATCCCGACCTGGCACGCCTTTGAAAAAGAAGTCTACAAGCTGGCGATCGCGGAAGAGCCATCGGACAAGGTGATGGTGATCGGCGGGCGCGAAGACGCCTTTGACTCCGAGGTCGATTGGGAAGATGTGGTGCTGCCCGCCGCGCTCAAAAACGAGCTGTTCGACGACGTGAAGGGCTTCTTCACCAAAGGTGTCGATGTCTACCGCCGTATGAAGCTCAAGCCGTTCCGCAAGCTGCTGCTGGCAGGGGTGCCGGGCACGGGCAAGACGATGCTGTGCGCGGCGCTGGCAAAGTGGGGCTTGGAGCAGCACTATCTGGTGATCTACGTATCGAGCAGCGGGCGCTGGCGTCGCAACGACGGGGATGGCGCGTCGTTCGAGAAGATCGATCACGCCCTCAACGTCGCCGCCAAGTCGGAAGTGCCGACACTGCTGATCGTCGAAGAACTGGACATCTATCTGCGTCCCGAACACAAGGCGCTGATCCTGAACGTGCTGGATGGCAGCGAGGCGCCGCTGAATCAGGCGGGCACGCTGCTGATCGCTACCACCAACTACCCGGAGGCGATCGACGAGCGCGTCCTCAAGCGTCCCGGGCGGCTGGATCGCATCTTCATCATCCCGGAGACGCGCGCGCCGGAAGATGCCGAAAAAATGCTGCGTGCCTATCTGGGCGAAATGTGGCAGGACTCGCACCTGGCGATCGTGCCCCGACTGATCGGCTATCCGGGCGCGTTCATCCGCGAGGTGGCAGTGTACGCGCTGACTCAGGTGGCGTATGTCGGCGGCGAAACGCTGTCGTTGGAGGTGCTGGAAAATTCGTTCAAGCGCCTGAAAGAACAGATCGACTCGCGCGACGACTTTCTGAAGCAGCGGTCGGATGTGGGCTTCGCACTCAAAAAGACGACAGCGTAATAAAGAAAGACCGTCCGACATGGGGGAGGCATGTCGCACGGTCTTTCAAGGTAAAGAAGCCTGGCGATGCCATTAAAATGTACCGCTCCAGGGGAGAATGCCTGCTGCCAGGTTGTTACTCCATCTTGCTCTCATCATCGATTCACCGCTTAAACAGGCGGTGAATTGATGGTAAACAGCAGATTAATAATATCACAGCAGCGGTGACTTTTCGATGTCGGCGTAATCGCGCGTCAGCTCGCGCCAGGCATGGCTCAGACGCCGGAACCCCTCCACGATGTCGGCGGGTTTTTGCGCGCCGTAATTGAGGCGCAGATGATAGGTGCCGCCGTTGTTGGGGTGAAACACCGACCCGATCGCGTAGGCGACGCCCGCCTGAATCGCAGCGATATACAATTCCGCCGCTGTCGGTCCGCCGTGCGGCAGCTCGATCCACAGATAGTAACCGCCGAGCGGCTCGTTCCAGCGCGATCCCTGCGGCAGATGGTGCGCGGCGGCGTCGAGCGCGACATCGCGGCGGCGGCGCAGCTCGTGATTATTGCGCTCCAGTTGTTGTGCCAGCACCCCGCGCTCCAACAACAGATGGATAGCGCGCTGATTCAGACCGGGCGTAGAAATATCCGCTGCCTGTTTCACACGCACCAGCCGCTCGTAATGATGATTGTTGGCGATCACGTAGCCGATGCGCATCCCCGGCAGCAGATTCTTGGTGAAGCCGCTGACATGCAGGACGATGCCGTCGTCGTCGAGTGCTTTCAAAGGCGGCAGCGGATCGCCCTCGAAACGAAACTCGTGATAGACACCATCTTCGAGAACGGGCACGCTGTACTCGTTTGCCAGCGCCAGCAGCTGACGCCGCCGATGCAGCGACATGTTGCTGCTGGTCGGATTTTGAAACGACGGCATGACGTAGATCAGGCGCGGACGATTCTCCAGCACCAGATTTTCCAGCATATCGAGGCGGATACCATCCGCGTCCAGCGGCACGCCCTGAATATTCAGGCGGCGTGTGCGGGCGATGTCGATGATGCCCAGGTAGGTCGGGCTTTCGGTGATGATCATGTCGCCTTCGCAGCACACCGCCTGCACCACCAGATCGATCGCCTGCTGGGTGCCGCCGGTGATCAACACCTGTTCGGGACGACAGCGAATCCCCAATGCGCTGACGTAATCGCGCACCGAGGCGCGCAGCGGGGCGTAGCCTTCGGCGACCTCGTAGGTGAGCGCACGCGCGCCGTCGCGGTCGAGGATGGTGTTGATCGCGTCGCGCAGATGCTGCACCGGGAAAAATTCAGGCGGTGGGGCTCCTGTGCTGAAATTGATCACGCCGGGCTTGCGCGACAGCCGCATCATCTCGCGGATGGTGCGATCGGGGGTGGTCGGCACGTCGCCGATCGGATTGGCGTGGCGCAGACTGTTCGCGCTGCCATTGAGATAGCCGTCACGGGTGATCGGTGCCGATGCGCGCTCGCCCGCGACAAAGGTACCGCGTCCGGCGTGGGCGCTCAGATAGCCCTCGGAGCGCAGCTCGGCATAGGCGTTGACGACGCTGATCCGACTGATGTGGAGCTGATGCGCCAGGTCGCGGCTGGCAGGCAGACGGGTGCCCGAAGACATGACGCCGCTGTCCACCTGAGAGCGGATGAAGCGGATCAACTGGCGGTAGATCGGTTCTTCACTGTCACGATCCAGCGGGATGGTGAATTCACCCGGCAGCATACGATTTCTCCGAGGTAGAGACGCAGATTGGTGTTGTACTGACACAATGGTACAAATATTTGAATTGTTTCAACCGTATCAAACAACTACACACACCATGATAGAACCAATAAGTCCAATCTGGTATTGCCAGACCTCGCCTTTCCGCAATTGCCGACATGCCGTATAGTTGACATGGCGAATCTACCAGCACAGCGAGCGAACCGGCATGGCAGAAGAACGCAATCCATTTCAGGCACAGATCGATAAGGCACTGCGCGATCTGGCGTCGCTGAACGCGAATAAACGGCGTGACGCCGCCTATCTCATGGGAGAGGTCGCCTACGAAGACTCGATCCCTACCCTGGTCAACCTGTACAAGAGCGACAAAAGTCCTGGTGTGCGCCGCGCTGCTGCCTATGCACTGGGGCAGTTCCGCGCGATCGAGATCGGCATGAGCCAGGGCGAACAGGCGAAGATCACTGCCCTGCTGCGTGAGGTCGAGACCAGCGGCAACCTGGGCAGGCGCGCGCCGACGGCGGCACGGGCACGACTCGCGCTGGCGCTGATCCTGTCGCTGGTGCTGATCGGCGTGCTGTTCACCTTTCAAAATGTGATCGCCGGGCGCGTGTTGGGTGGGCGCACCGACCGCATCGCGCTGCTGGCGGATGTGCGCGGGGTCTACACACGCATCAACGACGACACACGCACCTTGCAAAGCGAGTATCTCAATGTGATCAGCGGGCGATCGCTCGGCTGCGTCTCATTTTTCAATGATCCCCCGTCGTACACGCTCGATGCCCGCGATGCCAACGCCTACGGCGACATCGCGGCGGCGGTCGATCAGATCAACCAAGTCGGCGCGACCGTCAAAGCCGCGCGCGTGCCCTACGACGGCGCGTGTAATGGCGATCCGGCGGCATTCGCGGGCGAACGCGCCAATGACGCCTATCGTGGTCTGGTGCCGGTGCTGCCCCAGCTCGCCGACATCGAATTGGCGCTGACCGCCGCCGAAGCCAACACCGTCCGCCCGACCGCCATCCCGCCCACGCCGATCCCGACGACGCCTGCACCGCCGACGATCACGCCGCTGGTGACCCTCGCGCCGACCGCCATGCCCGCGACCGCCGCGCCGACGACCGCGCCGCTGGAGATCGGGCGCGTGCTGCCGCCCGTGTACGCCGTCATCGATGATGTGACCGCGCCGCGTGGCGCCGCCACCCTACTGGTGGCGTATTGGGAAGAAGTCGGACTCAACAGCACGTCGGCGGGCTGCACGGTGTCGCGCCCGGAGATTCCAGAGGACATCGTGATTGCAGAAGACGATCTGGCGCTCTCGTTCGAGCTGCAGCGGGCGGTGCAGGTGATCAACAACAGCCTGGAAGCGCTGCGTTCCGGCTGGACGGACTTTGTGTTTGCCTGCAATTCCGGCGCGAATGAACTATTCACCAGAGCGCCGGGCAACCTGGCGAACGCCCGCGCCTCGCTCGGCGGCTTCAGCAACGCCCGCGCACTGCTGGACGCACTGCGCGCCCTGTCGGACGGGTCAGTCATCCCGTCGGCAACGCCATAACATGACCGACGTATTCATCTCGTATTCGCGCAAAGACAGCGAATTTGTCCGCAAGCTGCACGACGCGCTCACCGAAAAAGAACGGCTCGCCTGGGTCGATTGGGAAAAAATCCCGCTCAGCGCCGACTGGTGGCAGACGATCCAGAACGGCATCGAGAACGCCGACACCTTCGTCTTCGTGATCAGCCCGGACTCGGTCGTGTCGGAGGTGTGCAACCGCGAGGTCGAACACGCGGTCAAGCATCATAAGCGCCTGGTGCCGATCGTCCGCCGTGAGGTGCTGCCTGACACGATGAACAAAGCGCTGGCACAGCACAATTGGCTGTTCGCGCGCGACAACGACGATTTCCAGGTGACGTTCGATACGCTGCTGGAGACGATCGACACCGACCTGACCTATGTGCAGGCACACACCCGTCTGCTGGTGCGCGCCCGCGAATGGGAACAAAAAGACAAGGACGCCAGCTATCTGCTGCGCGGCAGCGATCTCGACACCGCCGAAGACTGGCTGGCTGAGAGCGGCGGCAAAGAGCCGAAGCCGACCGAGCTGCAAACCGGTTACATCCTCGCCAGCCGCCGGGGCGCCAACGCGCGTCAGCGTGGGCTGCTGCTCGGCACAGCGATCGCCCTGGCGGTCACGCTGGCGCTGGCGCTGGTGTCGGCGGCGCTGTTCGGCGTCGCGGAGAGCCGCCGTCAGGAGTCCGATGTGCGCGGGACTGCCGTCGCGGAAAACGCCGGCACCGCCACCCACGCGCTCGGCTTGAGCGAGCAGCGCGGCACAGCGGTCGCGCTCAACGCCGCCACCGCGATCGCAGCCGAAGCCACCTCCGAGCGCCGCGCCCAGGAATGGCGCGGGCTGGCGTGGTCGGTCGCCTCGGAACGGGCGGGCGACGCCGACGACCACGACGCCGGGTTAGCGCTGGCTGTCCAGGCGATGACCATCGCGGATGCACCTCGTGAGGTCGAGTCGCAGATGCTCGACGCCGCCTATGCGCCGGGGACAGCCGCCGTCCTCAGCGGCGCACATCTGGGCTGGGTGGTCAGCGTGGCGACCAGCGCCGACGGCAGTTATTTGCTCTCGTCCTCGTATGATGGCGTGCTGGCGCTGTAGGCTGTCGCCACCAGCACACTCGTGCGCAGCGAACAGCGCGGCGAACAGCGCGGCGAACAGCGCGGCGAACCCGGCGAAGACCTGGGCGACGGCGCCTACCTCAATATCGATGCGATCTACAGCCTGGCGTTTCACCCGACCCGACCGACGATCGCCGTGCTTGGTGGGCTGGACGGCGTGGTGAGCCTGTTCGATGTCGAGACCTGGACGACGATCGACGCGGTGAGCGGCGATAACGGCGTCAATGTCGTGCGCTTCGACCCGACAGGACGGCTGCTGGCAGTGGCGTACAATACCGACCGCGACAACGTGGTCGTGTACGACGCCGACACGCTCGACCCGCTGATCACCCTCAGCGGACACAGCGGCGCGGTCAATGCCGTCGCGTTTTCGCCGGACGGATCGCGGCTGATCACCGGATCGGAAGACTCGACCGCGCGGCTGTGGGACAGCGCGACGGGTGAATTACTGGTCACCTACGGACCGTTTGAGGACTCCGTCGAGCCATTGGTCAGCGTCAACGGCGTGGCGTTTGGCGCGGACAGCGTGACGGACGATCCGGTCGTGCATGTGGCGACCGATGTCGGCGCCATTTACAGCCTGCACCGCGACACGGGCGCCACGCTGGTTACCTTCGACACGGGCGCGACCGCATCGACCGTCAGCGAGATCGCGCTCTCTCCAGACAGGATGACGCTGTTCAGCGCCGGGTATGACGGCATTGGCTCGCTGTGGGACGCGCGCGATGGGACGTTGATCCGCACGCTGCGTCCTACCAGCCCGCTCGATTCTCTGATCAGCGCCGCCTTCTCGCCCGACGGCTTGAGCATCGCCAGCGGGATGCAGGACGGATCGATCCGGCGCTGGTACGTCCGCAGCGGCGCGGAGACGGCGCGGCTGCAGGCGCTGCAAATCGCGCTCGACGACGACGGACGCGCGCTGGTATACGCGCCCGATGGGACGCTCTACAGCACCAGCAGCGATGGCGCCTTCACGCGCTGGTCGCTGACGCTGGACGCAGCCGAGGCGCTGGCATGGGCGCGCGACCACCGTTATCTGCGCGATCTGACCTGTCAGGAACGGATATTCAACCGGATTCCGCCGCTGTGTTCGTGATGCCGTTGGACGGTAGGATCGACGCATCAACGATGCAGAAACCTGCACCCGCGTCTCATTGATCTTGCAGATGCGCTGAAGTCAGCCCTATCGACAATCCCCCTGATGGGGGACAGCCATCTGCACCATATGGCACATAGTCGTAGGGTAAATTTATCTTAATATGACAATCGCATCAACAATTGCGACATATTAGGAGCAGCGAATGAAGAATCAAATCCGATCCATGACGCTCGGCGCGGTGCTGGTAGTGGGACTGTTGGCACTGCCGCTGGCGGCACAGGAAGATGCGCCCAGTATTGGCTTCGTCCGTTTTGCACATACCGCCGTCGATGTAGGCGCGATCGATATTTATGAAGGCGATGCGGCAGTGCCGCTGGTGGACGATCTGGAATACGGCGAATTTACCCGTCTGTACACCCTGCCGGTGACAGGCGCGCCGTTCGTCGTGCGTGCGGGCAATGCCCCGGCTGACTCACAGGATGTGCTGTTCACGACGGGTCAGGGCGCGACGGGCAACTATACCGCCCTGATCATCGCTGCGGGCGAGGCAGAGTCGCTGTCCTTCCTCCTCGAACCGTTAAACGTCATTCGCGGCGAGATCAACGGCATGGCGCGCATTCGTACTGTCAACATGGTGCGTGGCACGGAAACGCTGGATGTGCAACTGGCATCGGACGGGGAAATAGCGACCGATATTGGTTACATCGGCTTGACCGACATCGACATCACCCCGGTAACGACCGATCTGACGGTGACCGCGCCCGATGGCTCGATCGTCTACCAGCAGGACGGTATCGCATTCGACGCCGATCAGCATTATGCGATCGTGCTGTACGGCGATCCCGACGACCTGGAGTCGGTGATGGCGATGGTGATCGCCACCCCTCAGGAGACGACGCGCGTGCAAATTACCAACAACACTGATCGCGCGCTCGATGTCTATCAGCGCACTGCGGAAGAAATACCGATGCTAACCAATCTCCAGCCAGGGGTCACCACCGAGTTCATGAGCCTGCCCTCACGTGCTTACACGTTTATCGTCAAAGAAGTTGGCAGCGGGTCGGCGGGACAGGAATTGACCGCGATCGCCTATCAGTTCTATCCGGCACGCGATGTCGTCCTGGTCATCAATGGCAGCGAGACGCTGACATTCGATCTGGTGAGCGAGACGTTCACGCCCGCCGACGTGATGGACGCGATGATGGATGACGACCTGATGGAAGCGACTCCAGAAATGGGCATGATGCCCGAAGCCACGTCGGAGCCGACCCCCGCGGGGTAAATAACGCAGAAACCAATCGTTTAATCCATACGGGCGCCGCGATCCTGATACTCAGGATCGCGGCGCTGTGTTTTCTGATCTGGACTATCGGATAGGATGCTGCCGTACAAAGAGGACAGTCGCGTTGTAGGGCGACCTCGATGCGCACAGATCGATAATTATCGATACAATGTGATTTTTCGTACTGTATTCATTTTGCCTTCGCGTCCCAGTCGATCCGTGCGTTTTTTTTCTCGTCGATGCAATCCAGGAGCTACCGTGCGCTTTATCGTCACACTCTCACTGATCGGAACACTGATGCTGGCAGCGACGCTGACGCTGCAAACTGCTGAACCCTATGACGTGACCCTGAGCGGCAACGCGCAGTTCACCGACACCGCTCATTTTCGCATTCACTACACGCTGACCGGGATCGACGCCGTGACCCCTGACTACGTGAGCGCCGCCGCCGAAGCGCTGGAGCTGGCGTGGACGGTGCAGATCGAGCGTCTGGGCTGGGCGGCGCCGCCCTCGGATGCCGGACGCGGTGGCAGCGACCTCTACGACGTATTTCTCAAGGACTTGACCGACGAAGACGCGCTCGGAGTCACATCCGCCGAGGACATCGTGCGCGACAACCCCAATACCCCGGAGACCGAGTCCTACGCCGCAGCCAGTATCCTGTACGTCGAGAACGATTTTGCCGGCGTAGACTTTGCCGATGGGCAGGACGCGATCTCGCTGATGCGCGCCACCGTCGCCCATGAATTCAACCACGCCGTGCAGTTCGGCTACGATTATATCGACGCGCACGACTGGATCTACGAGGCGTCGGCAGTGTGGATGGAGACGCAGACGGTCGGCGTCGATCAGGATGCGACTGGCTACGTCAGCGCCAATTACGAATATCCCGAAATCTGTTTCGGCTCGGTCATGAACGACAGCGACTCCGAGCTGCATTACGGCGAATGGCTGTTCGTCGATCACCTCGCACAGGAATACGGTGCAGAGGTGGTGCGCGCCGTGTGGGAACAGAGTCGGGAGTTGGAGGGGTTCGCCGCGCTGGAGGCGGCACTGGAGCCCTACATGGACATGACGCTGCCAGCGGTCACAGCGCAGCCGACTGAAGCTGCCCCGATGGTGCCGGAATCGACCGTGATTGCGCCGCCGACCCTGCCCGCCATCAGCGGCGGCGGCAACCTCGGTATCCGTCCGCCCGGCGCGCCGACGGCGGGTGCACCCGCCGTCGGCGGCAGCGGCAATCTGGGCGCGCGTCCCAATCCATCCGGTCGCGCCGCTGTGCCGCGCGTCAGCGCACGCGGCACCTCCCCGATCATCCCGGCAGTGCTGCTCGATTACCGTCTGCGCAATCTGGCGCGCGACTACGACCTCGCCGCGCTTTTTGACGCGACGGTGTGGCTCGAAGGGACGATCGACTCGCTGGACTGGACGAATACCGGCATCGGCTTGCAGGAACTCAGCGCCAATTATTTCGCGGTGACCCTGCCAGCGGGGACCTACAGCGTCATTGTCGAGGGCGCATCCGCGCTGACGCTGTGGAGCGTCGAGATCGTCGGGGGACAGATGGTGGCATACGACCTAAGTGCGACTGGGACGCTCACCGTGCGCCCCGGCACGGAGTCGTACCTGATGGTGTTCAATCCGGTCTACGATGAAGACCTGAGCGACTGCACGTCGGTCGAATACGATCTCAAGATCACCGCGACCGAGGGCGCTGCACCGCCGACGCCCTATCGTCGCTACGACGCGGGGTATTTCGCGTCGCTGGACGAGGGGTGGGAATAAACGCCGTTGAACGAATGCAAAAAGGCGTCTTCAACAAAGGGTTTGGCGGTGCCAAACCTTATGACAACTGCAAACTCTGCGCCTGCACCTCGTTCATCGCCTCGATCGTGTCCTGCAAGCCAGCAACCTCATCCTGAATCTCCAGGCGCAGACGCTGCGCGCGGCTGCTGTCCACATCTTTGGTGCCCAGGCGTGACATCTGCGCGTAGATCGTCCCCAACGACGACAGCGTGCTGTCCAGCTGGATTTCCGCGCGCTTGACGCTGTTGGCAGTGGCGTTCAGATTGGTCAGTTGCAGTTGCAGCTTGTCCATCTGCTCCTGCAGGTCCTGCCTGACCGCCGCGTCAGCCTCGCGTGCCAGGCGGACTTTCACTTTTTCCAACTGCTGTGGCACCGCGCGCCGATCCTCATCGACCAGGCGATTCGACTCGAAGCCGTCCACATGCAGCGCCAGATTGTACATATGCGCGATCCAGTCGCTGACATCATTGACTGTCTCCTGCAATTGCACGCGCATAGCGCCACTGCTCTGCCCGACCAGCTTCATCATACTGCGGCGGTACTCGACGGCGCGCTCCAGCCGTTCGCGCGACACCGCGCTCTTGACCGCGCGCAGATCGAATTTCGCCTCGAATTCACGGGCGATCGCCTGAGCCGCCGCCTCCGGATCGCTGAGCGCAGTCACCAGCAGCGCGCCCTCGGCGATCGCGCCGCCGATCAGCCAGAAGAAGGGCTGCCACCAGGGGAATGGGAACGGAAAGGCGAGGAACAGCACGATCGACAGGACGATCGTCAGGATGCTCTCCCAACGCAGCAGCGCATTGACCAGCACGGCGCCCGTCGCGCGCTGACGCACCTCGTTTTGTGCCATTGAGTCCATTTCTTTCTACAGTACATGCAAAACGACATGCAAAACGGACGCCCCTGGGGGGCGTCCGGCGACCTTCGACAGAACAACCGTTCCGATTACGATCCGTCGCTGGCGGCGCCGCCACCCTGCGCGCCCAGCAGGCGCCGACGGCGTTCCTCGAGCTGGCGATCGATCTCGCCGCCGCGTACCACATCCTCGATCTCTTCCTGGACATTGCGCGTCGCCATGTCGAGGCGGGCATCTTCTGCGTCCAGGCGAGCACGCACCTGATCGGCGAGGCTGCTGACCTCGCGATCACCGACCGACGCCAGATCGTCGATGCTCTTGATCGTCTTGGTGGCGACCTTCTTTGCCTCTGCCAGCTCGATCAGGGCGCGGAGCTGCTCGCGCTCATGACGGATCGAGGTCAGACGCGACTCCAGCTTCATACGCATGTTCAGCATCGCCTGATACTGGACATCCTGCTGCTGCCACTGCTCGTAATATTCCTGAGAGAGCTGCTGTTTGGTGTTCAGCTCTGCCTGTGCCGCGCCCGCCAGATCATCCTTGCCCTTGAGGATGAGCGTATCGATGTCGCGGTCGAGCTTTTCGGCAGCGGCGGCGAATTCCTCGTACTTACGCTTCAGCGTCTTGACGGTGCCGCCGACGGTCGCCGCCGAGTCTTCCAGCGCGTCGAGATTCTTCTCGACCTGGCGAATGTATTCGTCCATGACGGCGACGGAATTCTGCGCCAATGCCCGATCGACAATGCCGTGCAGACTGGCACTGAGCAGCGTGTTGATCTTGTCGAAGATTGATTGCTGCGCCATAAGGGTGTTATTCTCCTGGTCTTGAGTCAGAACCTGCGAAAATGAATTTCGATGTGATGACTGCGCCGTGCATCAGGGGTCTGGCACGCCCAACCCCGACCTGCCCTGTCCGTCGATGTCTATGACCGTGCTGGGATGAAAATCGAGAAACGGCTGCCTTTACCGAGCTGGCTCTCGACCGATGCGCGCCCGTGATGCAGCCCCGCGACATTACGCACGATCGCCAGCCCCGATCCGGTGCCGGGATCTTCGTGCCGCCAACGCTCGATCTGGTAAAAGGTCTCCCAGATGCGATCCTGCTCGGATGGGTCGATACCGCGCCCCTGATCCTGTATCCACAGACACACCATGCCATCGACGTGATGCGCACCCAACGCGATCGGACGGTCTGGCGCCGAGAATTTGCTGGCGTTGTCGATCAGGTGCGTCAGTGCGAGACGCAGATAGGTTTCGTCGCCTGTGAACACAGGCACCGAATCGATGATCAGATCGATCGGCTGCGGCAGCGGACGCACAGCGCGTATATCACGCAGCGCCGACTCCCACAGCGCGCGCGCATCGGTGATCGGCGTCTTTCTCAGATCATACGTGCGTCGGGCTTCTCCGGTTTCCATTTCCACCAACTGGATGAAATTTTCGATCAGCCGCCGCAGCCGCACCGCGCCGGTGCTGACTCCGCGCAGGAAGGTGGACATCTCTTCGTCGCTGAGGGGCTGCTCGGTCGCCTCTTCGAGCATATCCGAGTAGGCGACGACGTAGGTCAGGGGGGTGCGGAATTCATGATTGAGGATCATCAGGATGCGCGTCTTGAGTTCATCCATGCCGCGCACACTTTTCCTGATCACGCGGCGCATCCGTTCGAGCTTGTTCTCGATGGTGATGATCAGGTCTTGCGCGTCGAACGGCTTGACCAGGTAATCATCGACGCCGAGCTGCTTGCCGCGCAGAATATCCTGCTTTTCGCCGCGCGCGGTCAAAAAGATGAACGGAATGTTGATCCAGTCGTCCACCTGGCGCACCGCACGCAGGAATTCGATCCCGTCCATCTGCGGCATCATGATGTCGGAGACGATCAGATCGGGCGGCGTGGTGGTCGATTGCAGGATTTCCAGCGCCTGCCGTCCATTTTCGGCGCACACGACCGTGTACTGGTCGAGTTCCAGGACAGTCTGTATACCTTCGAGTAAATTCAGATCGTCTTCTACGACCAGAATGCGCGTGTTTCTGCTTTCAATCTGCTCGTATGGGTTCCCAGCCGCCAGCACCATAATTCTATACCCCTTAGATCGTTTCGTATTCATTATAGCTAGAATCGCCGTAAACGATCAGCGCAATCCGCAACCCGCACTGGTTCACGCGCTGCTCATGATGTGGCAAGGGACGACTAAAGACAAAGAGGCAGGATCAGAAAGGAGTCTGACGGCGATCCGACACAGCGTTACGACGGATGTATCGTTATGCCTCCCTGGATGGGAATTCTGTAACGAAAGGAAACAGCACATGACTCGTTTTATCACCCTCGTGTTGATCGTCCTGTTGGCACTTCCCGCTGCCGCTCAGGATGTCACCCCAGAAATGATGCTGCCCCTGCCCGCAGAAGTCGTGATCGATGTCGCGGGAATCCTGCCTGAAGGGGTGGAATATCACCCGACACGATCCGGATTTCTGTTCGGTTCACTGAGCAAAGGCACGATTCATCACATCGATGTCGATGGGACGATCAGCGTGTTCGCTGAGGCAGATGGGCTGATCGCGACGGTCGGCATCCACGTCGATGCACCGAACAACCGCCTGCTGGTCGCCAACTCAAATGGCATCACGCGCGACCTCGCGTCGCTGTTCGCATTCGATCTGGAAACAGGTGAGCTGCTGTACTCGGCAGATATGAGCGATCTCTATAGCGACTCCGAGACAGCCCATTTCGCCAATGACGTGACCGCCGACGCCGACGGCAACGCCTACGTGACCGACTCGTTCGCGCCCGTGATCTACCGTATTACGCCGGAAGGCGACGCCTCGATCTTCGCGCAGAACGACGGCTTTGCGGTCGAGGGCTTTGGCTTGAACGGGATCGATTATCACCCTGACGGCTATCTGTTGGCAGCGGTCGGTGCCAGCGGCGCGATCTACAAGGTGCCGCTGGACGATCCCAGCGACATCACCCAGGTGACACTGCCTTATCCGATCGGCATCGACGGCATGGCGCTGGACGCCGACAACAACCTGGTCGCGGTAGGTCGTCCCCAGGATGGTGAAGGCAATCGTCAGGTCATCGCGGTCATTTCGAGCGCGGATGAGTGGGAATCAGCCGAGATCGCGCTCGCAGCCGAGACGACCGGCGCGGCGACCACGCTGGCGCTCGCCGATGGCGCGGCATACTACATCAATGCCTATCTGAGCAATCCCGCGCAAACAGAGTACCAGATCGTGCGCGTCGATTACGCCGACACGATGATGGAGTAGAGACGCATCACGATGCGTCCGACCCCTCTCCCACTGCCGCCAGGAACATGCGACGGGGAGAGGGGAGACAGAAACGGCGAGGGCAACCAGGTTCGAGATCTGCTTCGCGCTCTGGTTGAATCTTTTTTCCTTGAGTTACTTTCCTGGTGGACGACTACTGCTCACGCGCGCCATCGAAACGCAGACGATGCAGCTCCAGCAGGTCTGACAGCAGGGCAAACCCGGTCTGCATCCGTCCGGCGCCCGCGCCTATCAGTGTGATCTCGCCCATCAGATCGGTGGCATAGGTGACGGCGTTCATCGCGCCGGACACCCCTGCCAACGGGTGACTCAGGGGGAGACGAGTGGGCGCGACCCGCCCGCCGTCGGGCGTAACCTCGACGATCAGCTTCCAGCGCTCACCCGCTGCCCGTGCCGACTCGATGTCCGCCGGGGTGAGCGAGCGAATCCCGCGCACATCCATCGCATCGAGCGTGAGCGCGCTGTCGAACAGCGCCGCCGCCAGGATGATCCCCTTTCCGGCGGCGTCCCAGCCGTCCACGTCGTCGGTCGGGTCGGCTTCGGCATAGCCGAGGCGCTGTGCATCTGCCAGCACCTCGGCGTAGGGCGTCCCGGTCTCCATCTGCGTCAGCATAAAATTGGTGGTGCCATTGAGGATGCCGCGCGCCGACGTGATCGTGCAGCCCGCCAGCGCCTGCATCCCCAGACGCAGACTCGGCGTGCCCGCCATCACCGTCGCCTCAAACCGGAGCAGCACACCGCGTGCCTGCGCCGCCTGGCGCAGCTCACGATACGCCAGCGCGATCGGGCCCTTGTTCGCCAGCACCAGATGGCGTCCGGCGGCAATCGCGGCACGGCAGTGATCGAGAGCAGGCTGTGCTGTTTGCAGGTCGGTCGGCGTCGCCTCGACGATCACGTCGGCGGGCGCGCTGGCGATGATCCGCAGCGCATTCCATTCATCATCATTTCCAGCGTCGTATGCGCCGTCGGGTCGGACGGCATAGCCGCGCGCGGCGCCCATCGTCAGGTCGTCGGTGGTCAGCAGCCAGTCGAGATCGATCCCGTCCGGCGCCACCACCGCCCCGCGCGATCGCGTCACGACGGCGGTCACACGTCCCTCGAATCCGTATTGTTGGCGCAGATACGCGCGCTTGTTGTGCAGAATCTCCACCAGGCCGCGATTGACGCCGCCAAAGCCGATCAGTGCAATCTTCATAAGTCCCTTGTCCTTGTCGAGAACGACCAGTTCTACGGATGTGGTGTTGTGCATGTTAGCGCATGTTACAATGAAGGTCTCTTCAGCGTGTCGATCGCCCAGGCGTGCGGCGCGCCAATTTCAGCATTACCCCAAAACGATGCAGACAAAACCGGAGCGAATTTCATGGCAGTGAATATGTCCGTCCGTCCTGGCAGCAAAGCGCAAGCGATCATCGCCCGCGATGATACCATCATGTCGGGATCGATGGTGCCGCGCTATCCCTTCGTGATCGAGCGCGGACTCGGCGCGCGGGTGTGGGATGTGGACGGCAACGATTATATCGATTTTGCCGCCGGGATCGCCGTCAACGCCACCGGGCATTGTCACCCGGAGGTCGTCAAAGCCATTCAGGATCAGGCGGCGAAATTCATCCATATCGCGGGCACCGATTATTATTACGAAGTCCAGATTCAACTCGCGGAGCGGCTGGCGTCGATCGCGCCTTTCAGCGATCCCGCCCGCGTCTTTTTCTGCAACAGTGGCACCGAGTCGGTCGAGGGCGCGCTCAAGCTGGCGCGCTGGTATACCAAGCGGCAGAATATCATCTCGTTTTTCGGCGGCTTTCATGGGCGCACGATGGGCGCGCTGTCGCTGACGGGCAGCAAGAATGTGCAGAAAGACGGCTTTTTCCCGATGATGCCCGGCGTGCATCATGTGCCGTACAACAACCCCTATCGCTGCCTGCACGGACGCGAAGAAGCGGCGTGCCGCGCGCGCTGCACCTGTGTGTCCTACATCGAGGATGTGGTCTTCAAACGGATCATGCCCGGCGAGTCGGTGGCGGCGATCATCCTGGAGCCGATCCAGGGTGAGGGCGGCTATATCGTGCCCGATGCGGGCTTCATGCAGGAAATCCGCGCGCTGTGCGACCGCTATGGCATTCTGCTGATCGCGGACGAGGTACAGAGCGGGATCGGACGCACTGGCAAATGGTGGGCGATCGAGCATTTCGACGTGGAGCCGGACATCGTATGCACCGCCAAAGGCATTGCCAGCGGGATGCCGCTCGGCGCGATCATCGCCCGTGAACACATCATGACCTGGCCCCCCGGCGCGCACGGCAACACCTTTGGCGGCAATCCGATCGCGTGCGCAGCGGCACTGGCGACCCTCGACCTGATCGAGCGCGGCTACATGCACAATGCCGCCGAACAGGGCGAATACATCCGCGACATCCTCGAAGAGATGAAGACACATCATCCCTCGATGCAGCACGGGCGCATCGCCGGAATCGGGCTGATGGTCGGCGTCGAGCTGGTCGCGGACGAGTCGCTGAAGCCTGCCAAAGAGCTGCGCAATCGGGTGGAGCGCATCGCCATCGACAACGGGCTGCTGGTCCTGGGCTGCGGCGAAAGCACGCTGCGTTTCTGTCCGCCGCTGATGATCGAGCGCGAGACCGTCGATGCCGGGATGCGCCTCTTTGATGCCGCGCTGACCCAGGCGGAGCAGGAAGCGGGCATGCTGTAGACTGCAATCGATCATTTATAAATTTCACGATAAACGGTCTGACGCGACAGGGGCGGTCAGACCGTTTTATGTTATGGCTGGCAATTTAATTGCACACCAGCATTGCATCAACTTTGACCGAGCATAAGTTCTAATAGTATTACATAATCTTTCTGGTTCAAAATGCCGTTCTTATTGAGTGCCTCTAAGATATTGCGACTGGTCGTTTTAGATGATTGTACCGGGTTTCTCAATGCGCCCACGATCCGTTGTGAGACTCTGTCTTCAGGCGTTTCGGAAATGGCTTCGGCTTGTTTAGCAGCGAGGTAATTCTCTTCCAGTTCGGCAAACAGCGCGGCATATTTCACACAAACTTCATGGGTCATACTTTGCTTATTAGCCCGTCCCTGGATGGCAATCTGGTCGAGTTTTTGCACGATCTGATTCAAGTCGTTTGCGCTTGTAATCTGTTTGCTTTGCAGAAATTTTAGTGTGGAAGGGAAATCGCTGACAGTAAGACCGTTGGTGTAGCAGGGCAGTATCCAGCCGTCATCAAAGTTATCTGTTATCCAGGCACCCCCGGTCTCAAAATGAACCCAAGCCGATCCGATACTGTTTGGGGTCAGCAGCGCGATGAAGATGCGCGCCTCTTTGAGCGCACCCTTAATTTTTGCCTGCCAGTCATCGCCAATCTCGATAGAGTCATCGTTTGAAGAGTTGAAAAATTTGAAGGTTTTGTCGCCAAAAACTTCGACCACGAATTGTTCAAGCAAATTGGAGATAGCACCATCTTTGGAAGAGTGGCTGATGAAGATAGTTTCGGGCAATCTGCTTCACTCCACTTTGATATTGATGCTGAATTTACAGATAATATCACTTAAGTCGAGTAACACTTCGGTGAAATTCACGTAGTTATCACCCAGATTTTCCACATTATCTTCTAGCTCGGTCCAGCACATTAAGCCATCGATATCTTCCTCATTTTTAGTGGTATATTCTGTCGGCTTCAACCGGCTGTATTCCGAAAAGGTGCGGAGCAGAATGCGATAAATTTTGACCAGTTCCGAGTCGGAATAGCTGTCGGGCTTAAATAAATCGACGGTGTATTTCAATTTATTGACAGTTTTGTCGCGTTCAACTATGATTTTCCAGTCAACCTTTGGTAAGCAGGCAAAGTTGTAGAGTATTTCCAGTTCGTTTTGTCCGCTTACCTCGACAATGTAATCTTTTTCCCACAAAGTACAACACAAAGAGCGCAAGGCGGCTTCATCCTTTACCAAGCCCTCACATTCATCTTTGTAGGATTTTGGCGGTTCGCTGATCGGCTGCATTGTAGTTTCTCGTTGTGGGTTAGCTGTTGACCGAAGGTGGTTTTACACTCAGCTTATAAAGAAACAGTGGCGATGCGACGCGATCGACCTGTGTATACGGGAATGTGAGGGGAGTGAACTTCACTACAATATTCGTGCCTCGCGAAACAGGCAGTTTGGAGACGCGCTTCAATTTTATGGGCGGCTCAAGTGTGTACAACTGTTCGAGTGTCTTCAAGAGAGCATCGTGGTTTGCGCTTTGCTTATTTTCAAATTCGAGAAATTTGAGTATGTCCAGCCGCAAATTTCTCACCGCAGCACGTTGGGGATTTGGGGTTTGGATTAGTTTGTCGGCGCGCTTTAGTAGCTCAATCTCGCGCTTATCGACGATGTGTTGTCTAGTCATTGAAGTTCCTTTCCGAGCATTTTCAGGATTTGCGTTTGCACATCACCTAATACGATTTTGTCTTCTGCGTGCAGTTGGTTTTTTAGTTCGGATAGGGAAAATTTTTGCGCCAGAGAGTCGAATTCTACCACCTGCTTCGCAAGGATAAAAGTCAGACTTAAGTCCCGCATCTGCACTGAAGTGAGCGGATCGCCTTCGTATTTGATGTCGTTGTTTTTATAAAATGTAAACTTGTCCTTGTGCGGCACAAGATAAACGTGCCAACGTTCTTTGACTGGAACAGCAGTCTCTTGAAATAAAGGGATCACGAGATCACGTCTTTGAGCTAATCCTTTTTTTATTTCAGTGACACATTCAAAGCTGGGAAACTTATTCAAGACCCATCGGATATTTTCCTGAGTAGGCATACTTGCGGCTGCCCCTGCGATGTGGGCTGAATAACTGGCAGCAGCTTGCGCATAGCGCAGCGCAGATAAAAAATTATGCTGATGATATTCGCTGGCAAATGCACTGCAAAAAGCATCCAACATACCTCCCACATCCACAATGTCCAATGGGAACACAGCCGCTTTATAAACTACTTTCTCCCAGATAATATAAGTGCTTCCGTCTCGACCATGTACAGCGATATTCACCGAAAAGTTATTGTACTGTTTGGTCAAAATTTCCAGCAGATCGACATCTGTATGTTTATCAGGGTCATCGACGCCGCTTAAGGCGGCAACTTCCCTCCAGGAAACGACCAGCAGATCGATGTATTCGAGTAATGTGCTTATCTGTTCAATGTCAAGGTCGTCATTGATAGGCGCGCAGCGCAATATCACAATCGTCCTTTTTTTGCCGACCGTGTGTAAGGCTTGCTTCAAAGTATCAAATTTCATACCCAATGTCACCAGTACTGCTGTGGCGTTTGCAATTGACTGATAGGACGATTTCAAGTCACCGGGTGTCAGGACATAGGATGCCCCAATTTGCGCAAAATAGGTGGGGTGCAGTCCATCCTGTTGAATCCGAATTATATCTGTTGCACTATTTTCAACGGTGAGCAAAAGATCTACACTCACTTTTTCAAACTCAAGCGAACTGCGAATCCGCGCGCCATAGGGGTCATCGCCAACGCCGCCAATAATCTTGACTCGTTTTCCTAACCTCGCTAAACAAATCGCTTGAAGATATGCCCTGCCACCCGGTGTCTCAGAATGGGACAAGATTCGATATCCGCCGTCATGACGTTGTTCAACTACGTCTCGCATATCGTAAGCAATATTACCGATGACAACGAACATAATACACCTGTGGATCGCAGCCGACGATTAGATGAACCAAGTATACAATTAAACAATAATCCTGAATCAACACAGATGCAAACAGGAAAAGCGTGAGACTGCGTGTTTGCTCTGTTTCTGCCCCCGACTCGCCAATCAGCCAGTCGGGGGAGCGGGCATTTGCCCTACTTCAGATCGTCCTCGCTGTCGCGCGCGCGGAAGCTCATGCGGATCGGCGTGCCCTCGAACGGATAAGTCTCACGAATCTGATTTTCCAGAAAGCGGCGATAGGTGAAATGCACCAACTGGGGATCGTTGACGTGAAACAGGAACAGCGGCGGTGCCACCCGTACCTGTGAACCGTAGAACAGCTTGAGCCGCTGAGTGCCTCGCGTCGGCGCCGGGTGCTTCGCCTGGGCATCGCGCAGCAGGCGGTTGACGTCCGCCGTCTGCAAACGGTTGTAGCGCCCCTCGAACACGCGCTTTGCCGTCGCCAACACCTCGTGAATACGCTGTCCGGTCAGGGCGCTGATGAAGATGATCGGCGGGTCGGGCAGAAAGTCGAATTTCTGGCGCAGCGTTTTGGTGAATTCCAGCGTGGTGGTATTGTCTTTTTCGACCGCATCCCACTTGTTGACCACCAGCACAATACTCTTGCCCGCCTCGATCACGTAGCCGGCGATGTGCTGATCCTGGTCGGTCACGCCGTCGGCGCCGTCGATCAGCAGCAGCGCGACATCGGCACGGTCGATCGCCTTCATCGCGCGCAGCACGCTGAATTTTTCCACACCCGGCTCGATGCGTCCGCGTCGGCGGATGCCAGCGGTGTCGATCAGGGTAACGGGTTCGTTGAAGTAGTTGATCTCGGTGTCGATGGCGTCGCGGGTCGTCCCGGCGATCGGACTGACGATCATCCGTTCTTCACCGAGCAGCTTGTTGGTCAGGCTGCTCTTGCCGACATTGGGGCGCCCGACGATGGCGACCTGGAGATGATGCTCTTCTTCAGCATCGTCGGCGGGCATTTCCGCCAGCTCTGGAAAGCGCGCGTAGGCGGCTGTGACCACCGCGTCCAGCAGGTCACCGACGCCGACCCCGTGAATGGCACTGAGTGGAAAGACTTCACCGAGACCCATACCGTAAAATTCGACGGCGCTCTCGTTGTGTCCCATATGGTCGGCTTTGTTGGCTGCCACCAGCACGGTCTTTTCGGTGCGGCGCAGAATCTCGCCGATCTGCAGGTCGGCGGCGGTGACGCCTTGCAGCGTATCGACCACCAGTACGATGATGTCGGCATCCGCGAGCGCCAGCAGCGCCTGTGCCTTGATCTGCGGCACAAAATCGATGCTGCCTTCAGAGAGCGGATTCTCGTCGCGGGTGCCGCGCGGTTGATAGACCTCGATACCGCCTGTGTCTACCACATTGAACAGCAGTCCCTGCCACTCGAATTCACCGAACAGGCGATCGCGGGTGGTGCCGGGGATGGGATCGGTCACGGCGCGGCGTTCGCCCACCAGCCGATTGAACAGGGTCGATTTGCCGACGTTCGGACGCCCGACCAGGGCAACCAATGCTTTTTGTGCCATGTGCTTGTTTACTTTCATGCGGTCGTCCACACGGGGACACCGCTCATTGTGCGCGTGCATCGAAACGCCCAGATGGACGCTCGGTCTGAAATATCTTTACGGACGCATGACTATGCGTCGCTACGGCAGAGACAGGGTGTTGCAGTCCCTACACCTGCGCGATCGCCTCGATCTCCACGATCGCGTTCAACGGCAGCTTTGCCGCCTGGATGGTGGTGCGGGCTGGCGGGTCGTTCGGAAAGTAGGTGGCGTAGATCACGTTCATGGCGGCGAAGTCGTTCATATCCGCCAGATACACGGTCGTCTTGACGACGCGATCCAGCGATGATCCGGCTGCCTCGATGATCGCCTTGAGATTTTTGAGTACCTGGCGCGTCTGCCCGTCGATACCGCCTTCAGCCAGCGATCGGGTGCCGGGGACGAGCGCCGTCTGTCCGGCGGTGAAGAGCAGATTCCCGGTGATGATGCCCTGTGAGTAGGGACCGACGGCGGCGGGGGCACCTTCGGTCGAGACGACCTGACGGGACATAGGCTGATCTTCCTTGTGAAAATGATCGGATGCGGTAGACTGATGATCGTACACGACGCGCGGCGTAGGGACAATGCTGGCATTGTCCGCATGAGGAAAATACAGATGCGTAAAATCTGGAGTCTGGCGCTCGGTCTGCTGATCGGCGGCGCTATTGGGTTGATGCTGGTGATGATCCTCGCGCCCGCGACCGGGGCGAAGCTGCGCTTTTTCATCCGTGACTCGTACCGCGATGCGCTCACCGAGGCGCGCGCGGCGGGGCGGGCACGCGAAGCGGAATTGACCGCCGATTTAGCGCGTCGTCAGGGCAAGCGGGCACTGTAACGCAGATTCGCGCTATAATGAGCTGGACTATTTCCACCCGGCTTGGCAAGCAGAGGCAGCGTCCTGATGGCAGCGTTACCCCGCGTACTCACCGTAGACCCCACTGGCAGGCTGTCGCGCATCGCGCGCGCGGCGATCGATCTCAGCGATCTCGCCGTCGTGCAGGTCGATGTCCCTGGTGGCGCCGAGGCGCTCGAAGAACTGCGATACGCGCCCTGCACCCTGATGATCAGCGCGCTGGCGATCGATGGCGTCGATCCCGACCTGGACGGCGTGACGCTGGCGACGCGGGTCAAGCGTGACTTTCCGCTGACCGCCGTCATGGTGCTGGCGGACAACGATGAGGGCGAGGACGAGATCACCAGCGACGCTCCGTTTCTGTATCTGAAGCGTCCGCTCGACGCGGCACAGGTGATGCGCATCATCAACGCCGCGCTCAACTTCCGCGATATTTTCCTGGCAGCACAGCAGCCGACTCGCCGCATCGAGAGCGATAGCGACATGGGCGCGCTGCCGCCGATCGACCCCCATTTCGTGCAGGGGGTACTCGATACCCTCTCCAACGATATTCTGCCGATGGCGATCATCCTGATCAGTCGGGCGGGCGAGGTGATCGCCGAACGCGGCGCCGTCGGCTATATCGACCGCGAGTTATTGGCGGCGGGCGTGGCGCCCACCGCCAAAGCGACCATCAGTATGTCGGAGGTGGTGGGCACCCAGCCGTCGGCGCTCAACTTTTTCGACGGTGACCGCCTGGACATTTTCACGCTCTCGGTCGGCTTTCACTACACCCTGTGCATCATCTTCGACGGGCTTGCCGGACAGCGGCAGTTTGGCGCGGTCAACCGGTTTGGACGCCGCGCGGTCGAAGACCTGCTGGCGATCCTGGGCACACACGCTTATGCGCTCGACCTGCCTACCCAAAAGCCGGAAGAAGAACCGCCGCGCCGCCGTCCGATCATCAAGGCGATCACCCAGGAAATGCCGATTCCCAATCTGATCCTGGAACGCGCGCAAACCTGGGAAGCCGCGCCCTCCGCCACGCCGACCCCCACGCCAGTCGTGGTCGCGCCGCCCCTCCCGGCACCCGTCGTGTACGAGCCGATGGCGCCGATCGCCGATTTTGACGTGTCGGTGCTGGATGGCGGGTTCATCGATCTGGAGGCGCTGATGGCAGCCGCCGATGACCTGTTCGATATGGATAAGCTGGCGGAGATCGCCGATGAAGGACGCAGCGATCGCGGACCCCTGACCTACGAGGAAGCGCGTCAGCTCGGTATCCTGCCGTAAGCATCCCCACGCCTAAGGCGGGGGCTTTCAACAGCCCGATGCTTACCTGCTCCAGTCCCTGCAAGGGGGCTACGTTATCGGCGAATACATAGGCACTTCGGGATGCGACGCCAGTCCCGAACGCTGCGGGAAACGGTTAAACAGGACGACGGGAGAAAGCCAGTGCCGTTTCCATACAAAACCGCCGAATAACCTGAGCCAGACGAACATTACACCCGCAAGGGCAGAAACGAAAGGTAACTTTCAATCATGCAACGTGTGTTAGTGGTCGATAAAAACAAACAGCCGCTCATGCCGTGCCATCCGGCAAGGGCGCGGGAACTGCTCAGAAAGGGAAAGGCGGCGGTCTATCGCCAGTTCCCCTTCACACTCATTCTGACGGAGCGCGAAGGCGGTGAAACTCAACCCGTCGCGCTGAAGATCGATCCGGGAAGCAAGACAACGGGCATTGCTTTAGTCGCAGACTTCAAGCGCGGCAAGCGTCTGATCTGGGCAGCGGTACTCGAACATCGCGGGCAGCAGATACGCGACGCGCTCCTGTCAAGGCGGCAACTTCGACGTTCTCGACGCAGCCGACATACCCGGTATCGCCCGGCGCGCTTTGATAACCGCCGCCGTCCAGTGGGCTGGCTGGCGCCGTCATTACAAAGCCGCGTGGAGAACAGTTGGACATGGGAGCGTCATTTAAGCAAGGCGTGCCCAATCACTGGTATCGCTCAGGAATTGGTGAAGTTTGATACGCAGTTGATGGCAAATGCGGAAATCAGCGGTGTGGAATATCAGCAGGGCGAGCTGGCGGGTTATGAGATACGAGAACACCTGCTGGAAAAGTGGGGGCGTAAATGCGCATATTGTGGGGCGAAAGATACCGCACTGGAAATCGAACACATCGTGCCGAAATCGCGCGGCGGCAGCAATCGGGTAAGCAATCTTACGCTGGCTTGCCATGATTGTAATCAGGCGAAGGGTAATTTGACCGCTTCGGAATATGGGCATCCCGAAATTCAAGGCAAAGCCAAACAACCCCTGAAAGACGCGGCGGCGGTGAACGCAACACGCTGGTCACTGTGGCGCAGGTTACAGACGACGGGATTGCCTGTAGAAGTCGGCACTGGCGGGCGCACGAAGTTCAACCGTACTCAGCAGGGCTATCCAAAAGCCCACTGGATCGATGCTGCCTGCGTGGACGAGAGTGGCGCGGCAGTGCAGTTGAAATACGCGCACAAGCCTCTGTATATCAGGGCGACAGGACATGGGTCACGCCAAATGTGTGGCACCGACAAATACGGTTTCCCCTCCCGTTACCGCTTGTGCCAGAAGCACCACTTCGGTTTTCAGACGGGAGACATCGTCCAGGCAGACGTACCTGCGGGCAAATACACAGGTCGCCACGTCGGGCGTGTCGCCTGTCGCGCATCGGGAAGGTTTGACATCACCTCCCCTTTCGGCAAAGCGGCGGGTATTTCACATCTTCACTGCCGGATGCTGCACCAATCAGACGGCTACACCTATACGAAAGGACACGGCGCTATCGCTCCCCACGCCTGAAGGCGGGGGTATCTGGCGCCATTTTGATGAAAACAGCCGTCCTCGCACAGATGCGCGTGACCGCACCGACGATGCGCGCATTGTCCATTCAGCACAGTTTTTGTAGGGACGATGCGCGCATTGTCCGAGAACCAATTCGATGAAGTCGGCGCTGATCGGGCAGCAGCTTGGCGATTACACGCTGGTGCGGGTGCTGGCGACGGGCGGCATGTCACGCATCTATGAAGGACTCGACAAACGGCTCAACCGCCGCGCGGCGATCAAAGTACTCGATATGTCAGCCGATCCGCAGGACACCGACGCGCTGCGGGTGCGCTTCGAGCGGGAGGCGCGCGCGCTGGCAAAGCTGGAACACCCGCACATCATCGCCATCTATCAGTTCGGGGAGCAGGATGGGCTGTATTTCATCGCCATGAAGCTGATCGAGGGAGGTGATCTGGCTGGCGAACTCAAAGACCTGCGTCGCACCAATCAGACCATGCCCCCAGCGCGGGCGATCGCCATCCTGGAACAGATCGCCGATGCGCTCGACACCGCCCACGCCGCTCACATCGTCCACCGCGACATCAAGCCGTCGAATATCCTGATCGACCTGCAGGATCGCGCCACACTGACCGATTTTGGCTTGGTGATCGAGCCGTCGATCGATGCGACCTTCGGCACGGCGTTTGGCACGCCGCGTTATATCTCCCCCGAACAGGCGACCGACTCCAGCCGGGCGGTGCCGCAGAGCGACATCTATTCGCTCGGCGTGGTGGTCTACGAGCTGCTGACCGGACAGACGCCCTTCGACGGGCGCTCGCCGATGGAGGTCGCCATCAGCCATCTCAATGACGCGCCGCCGCCGCCGCGTTCGCTCAATATCCTGATCCCACAGGCGGTCGAAACGGCGATCCTGCGGGCGCTGGCAAAGGAGGCGCGTGAGCGCTTCGCTACAGCGGGCGCATTCGTCGCGGCGGTGCGACAGGGTTATCAGGATGCGGGGCTGCTGCTGGACGACACAGCCGCGCTCGGTCGGACGACCGCCCTCCCTGGCGTGGCGAAAAAAGCGACCGGATCGAGCCGTCCGGCGCGGCGGCGATCGGTCTGGCTGCCCGTGTTCGGGGTGGGGTTGCTGATGGTAGTGACGATCGGCGCGCTGGCGACTCTGCTGGCGCCGTCGCGCGCTGTGGTGCTGACGGCGACTCCGAGCGCTGTGTCCGCCGTGATCGCCACGCCCGCCGCGATCATCGACAATACCACAACCGCCGACGCCGTGATCACCACGCCTGCCGCGATTACCGACGCCGCGACCGCCGTTGTCACTACCAACAATGCAGGCATTGTCCCCGCAGAATCCGCCATACCCGTCATAACATCGACGCCGGGCATATTGGACGGATTGGCACTGGTGTATGATACGGCGTCGCTGATTTTGCTCAACAACACTGACTCCGCCATCGACCTGAGCGCGTTCACGATCACACGCGCCGAGTCGGGGGCGGCGCTGTTCAGCGGCACGCAGCTCGTCGGGAGCGCGCTGCCCGCGCGGACGTGCTTCCGTATTCGCGCGCAGGCACAGCGTGCCGATCTGCCGCGTGAATGTGGCGGACAACTGTATGGGGAGTACGCGCCGCAGGATAATGCCGCGCTGTTCTGGCTGGCGGACGGGTTCGTGCTGCGGATAGGCGACGCGGTGCTGCGCGTGTGCGGATCGGCGCGGGACGCGGCGCGGTGCTGACGATGTAACAGCGCTGCAAAAAGATGCCAAAACTGGACGGTTAACGCATGAGCGACAAAAAAAACGACTAACTACTACGCCCTCAACCTCCTGCCCCTGCTCCCTGAGGGAGAAGGAGAGAAAACCAACTCAAAGTGGTTCTTAGAGTCCCTCTCCGTCAGGGCGAGGCATTCAGGGCGAGGGCTGAGTAGGAGTAGCTACGGGAAATATTGAACCAGATACGGGTCACCCGTGCCGCCGAGCGATGCTGATGTTCAGCCCCAGGCGGGCGCCTCGACCGTCTTTTGCAGCGCGATACGATACTTGATGGTGCCTGGAAACTCACCGTCGAAATAGGCGGCGCCATAGGTCACGACCATTTGAAAGCCGACCGACTCGTACAACCGCTGCGCCGCCTCATTGCCGATCGTCACGGCGATGCCGGCATGTGCCATCCCGCGCTGCCTGCCCGCGTCCAGCACGGCGTGCATCAGCGCCTTGCCGACGCCTCTTCCGCGTGCATCGGGCACGACCGCCACACATTCGATGATCCAGGGCGCGGTTGGGGCGAGCGTCGGGTCGAGCGGATCGTTCCATACCTGCTGATAGCCCTGAATGAAGCTCGCAACCTGTCCTTCATCCCATCCGATCTGCTGGGCGACGGCGGGCAGGCGATCCAGGCGCAGCGGACGATAATCGGCACTATCCATCGTGAACCCGGACGCCCCGGCAATCGGCTTTCCATCTGATTCGATGATGATGAAGTCGTGCGGGCTGCCCCACGCCAGAGCATCAGCGCGAAAGACTGCCTCGATGAACGTCAGTGTCGGTGTGCCACCGATCAGCGGATCCCAGTAACAAAATCCGGGATAGGGGGAGGTTGCCTCGTAATTGCACCACGCCAGGAAGGGAATATCAGCGGCGGTGGCGGAACGGCTGGTGATCGCGGGCATCGTCATGAAAATCACTCCTGAACCATGGCAGAACAGAACGACGAAAACACCTGCATTTTCTACATGGATGTAGAATATGGCAGCAAAAAAAAAGAGCGGCATTTATGCCCGCCTGACCCACCCGAACAGCACCATATCGACCGCATCATGTGCGGCTGCGATGCGCGCCTGCTCGGTCGGCAAAAACTGGTGGGGAATATTGTGCACGCTTTGCACCAGCCCAACCAAGCCCATCGCTGCAAACTCCGGGTCATTCACCGTGATTATTCCCTGGCTGACGGCTTCACGGATGGCGGAGGCGATCGGTGTGCGCAGCGCAGCGAGGCTGAAGTCGATCAGGCGCTGTGCATCTGCGGGATCGAGCGTGGGCAGCTCGGAACGCACGATACGCCCCAGGTCGATGGGCGCGTGGCTGGCAAACCACTCTGCCACCGCGTACATCTGGCTGCGAAATTCACCACCCGTCGCGATCGCCGCCACCAGTCCGTCCCCATGACGCTGGAAACCACGCTGTGTCACCTCGACATAGAGCTGCTCTTTGCCCTTTGGCGCATAGTAATACAGCGAGGCGTGGCGCATCCTGACCGCCCTGGCAATGTCTTGCAGTGTAATCGCGGCTAATCCGTGTTCGGCAAACAGCCGCTCTGCTGCATCGAGAATGCGCTGATAGGTCAGGTCGCGTTTGGTGGTCAATTTTCTACATCCATGTAGAAATTATAGCACAGTTTGCCGCACTATACGATCTTTGCCTGTGTTGGCGCGGAGATGTGCGACCGACCCGACAGCTTAGAAAGCCCAACCATTTGGATGCCATCGCGGTCGCAACCACGCACTAAAGTCGGATCGGCGGGCTACTGCCTGCGCGAAATGAGACGGGTTTTCAGCACCAGCCGATCACACTCCCCGCAGATTGATCGCCCCCAGCGTCACGATCGTCACCTCCGGCGGCGCCAGCAGGCGCACGGGCAGCCCGGTCGTGCCGATCCCGCGACTGACCCACAGCCACAGCCCGCGCACGTAGTGCATCCCTTGCAGGTAGCGCCGTCCGTAGGCGGGCAGGTTGTACTCGGTCAGCAGCGGCAGCCTGATCTGCCCACCGTGCGTGTGTCCAGAGAGCTGCAACGTGAAGCGACCGACCGCAGCCGCCACATCTGCGAAATCCGGCTCGTGCGCCAGCAGGATCGCCATGCCATCGCCGGGCAGGTCGGCTAAGGCGCGATCCAGACGCGCCCGCTGGCGGCTGATACTGTCCACCCCGGCAATGTGCAGCGAGTCGGCGCCGCGCACAATCGTGATGTGGCGGTTGTTCAGGTCGGTCACCCCGGCGGCAGCGAGCGCGTGCAGCGTCAGCACCCGTCCGCGTCGGTGATCATGATTGCCCATCACCGACACGATGCCGTCCGGCGCGTGCAGGCGCGCGAACGCTGCCGTGAGCTTTTCAGGTGCGCCGGGACGCAGCAGTGTCAGGTAGTCCCCTGTGCAGACCACCAGATCGGGCGCCGCCTCCAGCACCAGATCGACCGCCCGATCGAGCCGCGCCTCCGATCGGGGCGACCCGTCGAGGTGGATGTCGGTCAGATGAGCGATGGTGTAGCCGTGAAAGGCGCGCGGCACATTTGGATGCCAGAAATGCAGCGGGTTGGCGGCGAGGCGGTCGGCGCCCCAGATCGCCCGGATCACGACGTGGGCGGCAGCGTCAGCGATCCCAAATCGATCAGGCTCTCCAGTGCCAGCCCGGTCGCCTGCAATACGAACGCGCCGATCACGCCCAATATCAGGCTCAACAGGATCGAGGACAGAAACAGCGTCAGGCTGCCGATCACCCCGCCAAAGCCATAAGCCTCCCCGATTTTGCCGCCCGTCCTGAACAGCACGAACAGCGTCAGCAGCACCAGGATGATCACCGGGCAAAAGACCACCAGCGATCCAACCGTGAAGAAGCCGATCAGGATACCAAAGCCGATCACTGCGAAGATGATCGGCAGCAGGCGGTTGTAGAAGCGCAGCACGGTCGTCAGCAGATGGCGCAAGGTCGCCATGCCGTTGAACACCGAGGTCGCCAGAAAATGCACGAGCCCCATCTGTATGAAGAAGCTCATCAGCCCGGTCAGCAGCGAGCCGAAGCCGATCAACAGCAGACTTCCCAGGCTGAAGCCATTCACCAGCCCTTGCAGTGTGGCGATCATCTCCTCACTGGTGCCGACTTCGGGGTTGGCGGCGCTGGTGGTGACGACGATATTGAGAAAGCCGCCGATCCCCTGGATCAGCAGGATGCCGATGATCACCGGTCCGACCACCATGATCAGGCAGTAAATCGCCAGCTCGAAATAAAAATCGGTGCCAGTCGTCTGGCGCACGGTGGACAGATGCGCGTCCACGACCCGCTTTTTCTCGACCTGTTTTTCCTCGTCGATGAAGCGATCGCGCTGTGCCGGATTGACGATCGACGCCATCGCCTCCATATTCGATAAGCCGGTCACGATCGCCGCGACATTGTTGTAATAATCATCGTTGATCAGGTTGGGATTGAGGCTGAGTGCCTCGGTGAGGTTCTTCATGGCGCGCGATTTGCGTCCGTCGGTGTGATCGGTCAGCGCCGCCTCGGTGTAAGCATGTGCGCGTGAGACCGCAGCCGGCGGCACGCGATAGGTCTTGCCGCGCACGGGACCCTTACCGTCCGTCGGCATTTCTTCGGGCTGGAGACGCGGGTTGATCTCGCGGTCGTCCGCCTGTTCTTGCATAAAGGTCACGCCGCGCCGACGTGGGTTGAAGTCCGGTTCGGGCGTGGTCGCCTGAGGCAGCGTCCCTGTCTGTTTGATGCGGCGGCGCGGGGCGGTCGGCTCCGCCTCCAGCCCGGTTTCGCGGCGGATGTAGATACCGGCTTTACGCGCCAGATCGCGTAATTCAGGATCGGAATCTTTGAGGACGACCTCTGCCAGTGGGCGCAGGGCGGACGCATTCTTGGTCTTACCGAGAGCGATGATGGCGGTGCGTCGGGCGTTAGGGTCAAAGTCCTGAAGCTGGCGGATCAGATCGTCGAACATGAGCGAGTCGTCCTCTGTGTGCGGATCGCGCTGTGCCTGATTGTAACACCGCCTTCAGCGCGATCCCAGAAAAATGCCGATGTAGACCGTCGGCGTCGGCACGAGTGTGGGGGTGGGAGCAGCGGTGGACAGCGGTGCCGCACGCAGGGTGGCGTCGCGGGCGGCGTCATCCGGGGTCAGGGAGAGGGCGATGGTCGCCAGACGCTTGATCGGGACAGCCGTCGCGGACGGGACTGTGTCTCCCGAGGGCGTACAGGCAGCCAGCACGCACAGCAACAGCAGCAGTCGCCAGGTGCTGCGAGTCATAGCACCGGATCGTGCACGGCGGCAATGTGCGTATCGTACTGATAAAAGTCGGCGGGCAGCAGCGAACGATCGATATGGTCATCGACCGATTGCAGAAAGGTGATCGCGTCGGCGGTCGTCCTGACGGTGCGGACTTTGATGCCGACTGCCTGTAAACCAACATCGGAGATGAAGCTGAGGATGGGGCTGGCGTTGCGGATGACGGTCACCCAGCCTGTGCGCGTATGCGGCTTATAACCGCGTACTGCTTTGACGAGCTGTGCCAGCGAGGGGGTGCTGGTGATGCCGCGCGTATCGTTGATAACGTGAACCCAGGTCGCATCGGCATTGGCGATCAGGGCGAGATTTTCAGCCAGGATGTCTTTGAGTTCTTCAAGCGACATTTCGCCCCATAATACGCTGGTGATCAGGGCATTTTCGATCGACCACATGACCTTGTGCGGCATGGCAATCCTCAGACTCAGCTTACAAAAGTCTAGCGCGGACTGCCAGGCTTGTCGAGTCAGGGGACGGTCTGTTGAGTATCGTGCTTGTAAAAGTCAGCAGGGAGCTGTGACCAGTCGATCTGGTCATCGACGCTTTGCAGGAAGGTCACTGCTTCGGTCAGGGTCTTGACCGTGCGCACGCGCAGTCCCGTCGCCTGCATCATCACGTCGGAGAGGAAGTTCAGGATCGGATTGGAGTGGCGCACCAGTGCCGACCAACCCGCACGAGCATGAACCTTCCATTTACGCGCCGACGGCACGAACTTATTGACTGCGGGAATCTGCTTCAGCGCCAGCTGGCGCGCGTCGATGATGACCTGGACGCGCGCCAACGGGCTGCTTTCAACCAGGTCGTAAGTTTCCTTGAATAATGCACTCACCTCGTCGATGGTGGAGTCCCCCCACAACACACCGACGATGACCGCATTTTCGACCGCCCATTTCACCTCGTATGACATCGTGCGTCACTTTCACACCAGGCTTACTTTGGTGAAATTTATCATATAATTAAAATGTTGTCGAGAAATGACTCAGCCCCCCTCAGCCCTGCTTAGGAGGTCGAGGGGGGGCATCTTTTCAAGGGTGCCAGACGACTATTCGCTTAAGTCGGTGCCTGTGGGGCATGGCGTGCTGTGCCCCTGCGCCGAAAAAGCGAATAGTCAGAACCGTGCTTAGGCAGTGGCGGCAGCTTCAGGCACTGCCTGCAGGACCGCTTCGGCGTCGATAGTGAGCTTGATGTCCTTGCCGACCAGCACGCCGCCCGCCTCCAACGCGACATTCCACGTCAGACCCCAATCCTCACGATTGATTTTGGTCTCGGCGGTGAACCCGGCGCGGGTGCCGCCCCAGGGGTCTTTGGCGGTGCCAGTGAATTCCACAGCCAGCGTGATCGGCTTGGTGACGCCGCGAATGGTCAGGTCACCCGTGACATTGGCGGTGCCTTCACCGGTGACGGCGACATTGGTGCTTTTGAAGGTGATATTCGGGAAGTTCGCCACGTCCAGAAAATCGGGACTCTTCAGGTGTCCGTCGCGATCCGCCAGACCGCTGGTCAGAGTCGTGGCGTCGATGGTGGCTTCAACAGTCGCCGCCGACGGATTTGCCGGGTCGAAGTCGATTGTGCCAGTAGGCGGGGCGAAACGTCCGCGCACGGTGGTGACCATCAGGTGACGTGCGCTGAATTCAGCAGTGGTATGACCGGGGTCGAGTGTCCAGATTGCCATGAGGTATGTACCCTTTGTGTGAAAAGTCGCAAGAAATGGACGGCAGTCCGTTTATGACATGACTATATCACGGGTGACACGCCCGTAGTCTGAATGTTTTATTAGAAATCGGACGAAAGTCCGCTTTCAGCTGACCAATAAGCGCCTCGCCAGGTCGCGGATGCGCCCAGAGAGCTGATCGAGTGTATACGACTGCGATGCCAGTTGAAAGGCGATCGGACGTGGGTCGATCATGATATAGAGCACGTTGGCATAAAAATCGACATCGACCGTCGAGTCGATCTGATGAATCAGCCCGCGCAGCGTCTGGCGCCACCAGTAATGCGCGGGATGTCCGAGCTGTAGTTCGCTGGCTTCCCCGCCGAGCATATCGAGATTGCGCCAGATGAACGTCATGGTCTGTTCGATGAACCACAGCAGATCGTCCAGAGGCGCCCCCCCTTTTCGCAGTCGCGCCAGTGTCCTGTCCTGCAGATCGCGCTGATCGTGATCGAGCAGTGCCTGACAGAGTGAGAGCTTGTCGGGAAAATTTCGGTACAGCGTCCCCTTGCCGACGCCCGCCTCCAGCGCGATCGCAGACATGGTGACGGTTTCGACCCCTTGCGCGTCGAGCAGGTCGCGCGCCACCTGCAAAATGTGATCGCGGTTGCGCACCGCGTCGGCGCGGGTCGGTCGGTTGTCGTTGATGATAATCAAATCGTCCATAGCCCACCGCGTGTTACACTGAGTCGAATAGCTGATATTGTAGAGGACTATTGTCAACATGAAACTAGCCGAATTACGGAATTTATGCGCTCTGCTGCTCATCGGGGCGCTGCTGACGGGCTGTACGCTGGCGAGCGAGCTGGCATCGGTGGGCGATGAGGGCAATCAGGCGGTGCCAGGAAATGCGCCCGCTGGCGAGTCGGCGCGGGTGGTGTATGTGATCGATGGGGATACGGTCGAGGTCGAGATGGGCGGCGCGCGTTACCGGGTGCGCTATGTCGGCGTCAACACGCCAGAGAGCGACGAACCGTGCTACGCCGACGCGACCCGCGCCAATCGCGCCTGGGTCGATGGGCAAAATGTCGTCCTGGTGCGGGATCGCAGCGAAACCGATCGCTACGATCGGCTGCTGCGTTATATTTACCTGACCGACGGCACCTCGATCAATGAGCGGCTGGTGCGTGAGGGCTGGGCGGAGGCAGTCGAGTACCCGCCGGACACCCTTTACACGGCGCAGTTCCGCGAGATCGAGCGCGAGGCATCGCGTGCAGGACGCGGCTGCCATCCGACCGGGATTTTCGACGATGGCACACAAACACGGTAAGACGGAAGAGATTGCACAGAAAGACGCGCAGGCGAGGAGAAACGACGAATACCAAGCCAGGATTGAAAATCAACCTGTGGATAGCCAGCGTTTTCGCAACGGACGCGCTCGTAGGGACGCATTGTTATGCGTCCCTACATAAGCTGCCTGAATGTTACGGCACCAGCGCTGCCCCGCTCGCGCCAAAGTTGCCCGCCAGCAGTGAAAAGTCGCCGATATTGATCACATTGTCGCCGTTGAAGTCAGCGCGCGCATCGTAGCCCACATCGGTCGAGCGCTTGCCGAATGTGCCCGCCAGGATGCTGAAATCGGTGATGTTGATCACGTTGTCGCCGCTGGCATCACCCTCGCGCAGCAGCAGCAGCGGGATGTTGTTGCCGCCGGCGATGACCGTAATCGTCTGCGTGAACGCCAGCGAGGTCGCGCCTTTGACCCAGATGCGATACTGTCCCGGCGCGAGATACGGCAGCCGGAAGGTGGATAACGGATCGGAGGACAGCGTGCGATCGAGGCGCGCGCCGCCCGTCAGCGGCGTCACGACCACGCGCATCGTCACGGCGTGGCGCGGATGCGGCTCCGCCGGGCGCCCTTCCAGCATGACATCGCCAAAAAATACACTGGTGCGGTCGGCTGTCCCGCCCAGGACGATATTCATGTTGGTGTAGACATCGCCATTTTGCACGGTCACGGTGTCGCTGAGTTGGAAGGTCGGCTGACCGTCGAAGTAGGACGACGCGCTCGCTCCGCGTGCCAGAGTCACGCCGAAACGGTACTCACCCGGCGGCAGTGACACCTCGAACCGTCCGTTGGCGGGCGTGAAGATATTAGCGACCGAGGTCTCCAATCCGCCGCTGCTGTTCGCCGGGCTGAAGGTCACGCGGGCGCCGTTGATCGGGGAGGCGCCGTTTTCCGCCAGCACGCGCCCGCTGATCGTGCCGTAGCGCGCCAGCGTGAAATTGGTGCCCGGCGCCGCACCGCCGACGGTCAGAGTCAGCGTGTCCGCCAGATCGAGCGTCCGGCGCTCGTTGAAATATTCCGGTTCATGACGTGGGCTGCTGGCACTGACACGGTAATTGCCCGGCGGCACGCCGATAGCATAGGTGCCGTCGGCGGCGGTGCTGGCGGTGCGGATGATGTCCTGATACGCGCCCGACACGTCGTAGCGAAAGACGGTGATCAGCGCGCCCAGGATGGGCGTGGTATCGTCCAGCTCGGTGACGCGCCCGCTGATCAGCGCATCCGGCGTCAGGGTAAAGTTGATGTTAGGCGTGGTTTCCGCCGTGCCCATCAACAGCTCGGTCGAGCCGGTCACGGTCGGCTGTTCGCGCCAGAATTCCTCGGAGTAGCCCGGCACCCGCGCTACCACGCGGTAGCGTCCGGGTAATGCGCGCAGCGCGTAGGTGCCGTCAGCGGCGGTGGTCGTCGTACCGACGCTGCCGACATAGCTGCCATAGTAGTTGAAGCCGAACGCCTCGACCTGAGCGCCCGCGATCGGCGTCACGCCGTCCGCCGCACGTACCGTCCCGGTAAAAATACCTTCTTCAAAATAGGCGATCGCCAGCGTCGCCACGCGGGTGATCTCGCGGTATTCGACGGTGATGACATGATCGCCCGCCGTCATGTCCAGCGCGAACACATCGCCGTTAGCGGAATTGTTGATCCAACTGTCCAGCACCAGCGCACCATCGATGTACAGGCGCACACCATCGTCGGCGTAGACATGAAATTCGTAGCGCGCGGCGTTGAACGGCTGCGACGAGCCGTAGCGGATCGAGAAATTGTCAGCGTTGACGATCCCCGGAATCGGGCTGTTGAATCCCCAGTAGCGCCCGACCTGACTCTCGCTCTGCGACACCACCGGCAAGCCCGCCAGATCGGGGTTGTTGTAGTACACCGCGGTCCAGGGATTGGTGAAGGTCATCGGTTCCGGCGGCGAAAACGGCGACGCGTCCTGCGCTGCGACGGCGGTCACAGTCAGCATCAGCACAACGAACAAAGCGAACAAAATAGATATGACAGCGGCACGACGATTCATCGGCATTCCCCCTGCATGTTAGGCTCGTCGGGGATCGTAACACGGTTCGGGCGGCGTGACGAAAAGCCGGATTGTGGACAGGTCGAGCTGCGCTGAGGCAGTGTGCTGTGAGACACTGTGACGACGACTGATCGGGTTTATAATCAACTGAAATGCCGTTTGTTTCTCCATAGCTGAATGCCCAAATATAAAGGACTCCCCATGACCGCCATCGCGGACATTTTCCAGACCATGACCTACGGCACCGCCCCCGAAGCCGCCGACAGCGCCCACGCCTGGCTCGACCGCCGCGCCCGCCGTTTCGACCTGTTCATCGACAACCAGTGGACTCCGGCACAGAGCGGCGCCTCGTTCGAGACGGTCGCCCCCGCCACCGGGGTCGCGCTGGCGCAGATCGCCGACGCAGACGCCGACGATGTACGCGCCGCCGCCGCCGCCGCCCGCCGTGCGCTGCCCGGCTGGAGCGGCATGAGTGGACACGGGCGCGCGCGCCACCTGTACGCCATCGCCCGCGCGGTGCAGAAGCACGCCCGGCTGCTGGCAGTCCTGGAGTCGCTGGACAATGGCAAGCCGATCCGCGAGTCGCGCGATCTCGATGTGCCGCTGGTCGCCCGTCATTTCTATCATCACGCGGGCTGGGCGCAGATCATGGCGCGCGAACTGCCCGGCTATCAGCCTGTCGGCGTGATCGCGCAGATCATCCCCTGGAATTTTCCGCTGTTGATGCTGGCGTGGAAGATCGCCCCGGCGCTGGCGATGGGCAATACCGTCGTGATCAAGCCCGCGCCGTTCACCAGCCTGACCGCGCTGCTGTTCGCGGAGATCGCCGTCGAAGCCGGACTCCCGCCCGGCGTGATCAATGTCGTCACGGGCGGCGATCAGACCGGAGTCGCCATGACCGCGCACGACGGCTTTGACAAGATCGCCTTCACCGGATCGACCGGGGTCGGCAAAATCATCCGCAAGGCGACCGCCGGATCGGGGGTGCGCCTATCGCTGGAGCTGGGCGGCAAGTCGCCGTTCGTGGTCTTCGACGATGCCGATCAGGACGCCGCCGTCGAGGGACTGGTCGATGCGATCTGGTTCAATCAGGGACAGGTGTGCTGTGCCGGGTCGCGCCTGTTGGTGCAGGAGAGCATCTACGCCGGGTTTCTGGCAAAGGTGCGGGCGCGCATGGACAAGCTGCGCGTCGGCGATCCACTCGACAAGTCGATCGACATCGGCGCGATCATCCACCCCGAACAACGCGCCATCATCGACGGCTGGGTGCAGCAGGGGATAGCCGACGGTGCCGATGTATATCAGCCCGCGTGCGAGCTGCCCGCCCAGGGGTCGTGGTATCCGCCGACGCTGATCGCCGGACTAGGCGCCGCATCCAGCGTCGCACAGGAAGAGATTTTTGGACCGGTCGTGGTGGCGCTGCCCTTCCGCACCCCGTCCGAGGCGGTGGCACTGGCGAACAACACTCGTTACGGCTTGGCAGCCAGTATATGGAGCGAGAATATCAATCTGGCGCTCGACGTGGCGCACAAGGTCAAAGCCGGGGCGGTGTGGGTGAACTGCACCAATATATTCGACGCCGCTGCCGGGTTTGGCGGCTATCGTGAGAGCGGCTTTGGGCGCGAGGGCGGGCGCGAAGGACTGTACGAGTATGTGCGCCCGATCTGGCAGGATCGTCCGCGTCCATCTTTCACGACGAACGCCAAACCCGACTCTGCGTCGGCGCTGCCATTGCCCACGCCGATCGATGGGGTCGATGGCAGCGCGCATCAGGATGGATTGCCCGCGATCGATCGCACCGCCAAACTGTTCATCGGCGGCGCGCAAAAACGTCCCGACGGCAGTTACAGCCGCCCCGTTTATGCCGCCGACGGAGGCGTACTCGGTCAGGCTGCCGACGGCAACCGCAAAGACATCCGCGACGCCGTAGAAGCAGCCGCCAAAGCCGCGCCAGGATGGGGCAGAAAAAACGGACACAGCCGCGCGCAGATCGTGTATTTCATCGCGGAAAACCTGAGCGCCCGCGCCGACGAATTCGCGCGTCGGCTGGAGTCGATGGGCGCGTCGGCGGACGAAGCGCAGCGTGAGGTCGAGGCGGCGATCGATCGGCTGTTCACCTGGGCGGCGTATGCCGACAAATTCGGCGGCGAGGTCAAAGAGACGACCTTGCGCGGGCTGACGATGGCGCTGCACGAGCCGCTCGGCGTGATCGGTATCGGCGCGCCCGACGAGTCGCCGCTGTTGGGGCTGGTGTCGCTGATCGCCCCGGCGGTCGCGCGCGGCTGTGCGGTCGTGGTCGTGCCGTCGGAGCGCGGTTCGCTGGTGGCAGCGGACTTGTATCAGGTACTCGAAACATCGGACGTGCCCGACGGCGTGATCAACATCGTCACCGGCGCGCGCGACACCCTGATCAGGACGCTGGCGGATCACGATGCGGTCGAGGGCGTGTGGTACTTCGGCACCGCGTCGGGGGGTAAGCTGGTCGAGGCGGCGTCGGCGGGCAATATGAAGCGCACCTGGGTCAGCTATGGGATCGCGCGCGACTGGTACGACGCCGAGCAGGGCGCCGGGGACGAATTTCTGCACGAGGCGACCCAGGTCAAGAACGTGTGGGTGCCGACGGGGGAGTGAAACAGGGGGGTTATTCAATGTGATGACGCCGCTCAATTTTCGCGTGCATTGTACGCTTGATTATTGGAAAAGTGTGGTCGAAATGAAGCATTTACGCTGGAGGATCGAGTTCCAGTTCATCCAAGACGAGTACTGCGATCTCAGTCACGCGCTTCAAACCCAGATCGTTGGTCAGGAACGCATCACAACCCGCCGTGATCGCGGTCGCTACATGCAGAGCATCGGGTGTTTTCAGGTTGTAATGGGCGCGCAGATCGGCGGCGCTTTCAGCAACAGCCTGGCTGACGGGCAAGCAAGTGAACTCGCGGCTGTTAAGCAGAATGTTGCGGTAATCGCTGACCAGTGCAGTGCGTCCGACACGCAAAGGCACAGGCAACACTTCCGCAAGCGTGATCACCGAACAGATTCCCGGTATAGGATCATGCTTGACATGATCCACCACCGCATCCATGCGTGCAATGCAGGTTGGATTTTCTTCGACGTAATAAATCAGGGGGAGGTATCAAAATACAGCAACCGCACCGCCGCCAGCGCTGCACTAATTCTCAAGGACGATGATCCCATTCGCTGCGAATCTCATCAACATAGGTCTGTGCGTCAATGCCCTGCCAGATTTCCTTGCCCAAGCCACGCAGTTTGGTGATGCTGTGCTGGCGGGCTGATGTGTTTTCCCCATCTTCGGGCAGCGTCTCGACGATCAGGCTGATCAACCGCTTGCGCTCACGAACAGGTAGCGCTCGAATTTCTTCCAACATCGCTTCAAGAGTCATCATTCGCCCTCAAGACCTCATTAAATTGGATTATACACTCACCTTACGCAGCCAAATGAGCTAAGGTGTAGGCTTTGATGCAGGATTTAGCGGGGCGCGCCGCGCTCATCCCGCCCCGCTCACCCCAAAGTTGCGCGCCAGCAGTGAAAAGTCGAGGATCGACACCGCGCCGTCGCCGTTGAAGTCGGCGCGGGCGTCATACCCCGGCGCGCCCACTATCCGACCGAACGATCCCGCCAGGATCGAGAAGTCGATGATCGTGACGCGGTTGTCGCCGTTCGCATCGCCCGCGAACAGCGTCGGCGGGGTGACCAGGTTGTCGCCGTCGGCAATGTCGGCGTCGGCACGGGCATCGATCGCCCCGTCCAGCGTGAGGGCGATCGTGAATTCCCCGGTGGGCAGACTGGCGATCACGACCTGTCCGTTGTCGTCGCTGGTCACGTCGGCGTCATAGAAGGGCACATCCTCCCCGATCGGCGTGACACGCACATGCGCGTTCACGACCCAGCCCGGATGCGGCTTGGGCGGACGCCCTTGCAGGTCGAGCGCGACCGTCACGCGCGGCGGATCCGGAATCCGCGAGAGGGCGAAGTCGATCCCGGTGTCGGCGTCGGGCGCGATCGTGATCGGTACGGCGTCCTCATGGCTAATCGCGGCTGGGTAGAAGGTATTCTGGTATGCGTGATCATCAGGATACACAAGCAGCAGATAGCGCCCGCTTACCAGCCCATTGATTTGGTAGCTGCCATCGGTGGTGGTCTCTGCCCCGCTACTCGGTCCGAGCCATCCGAGCGGGATTCCTTCTTCTACCAGATTCGCCGAGACAGTGCCTTGCAGAGGGGTTCCTGTCGCGGCGTCCACGACGCGCCCGCTGAGACTGCCGCCGACGGGCAGCGTGAGGTCGATGTCGGTGGCGAACGGGCGTGCCATCGTTATCGAGAGCGTCGCGGCGCCTTCGCGCGTCGGTGAGCCACCCCAATAGATGCCGCCATATCGCTGGGTGGTATCGATCGGATTGTTCGTGCCGACCGGGGTAGTCGAGGGCAGACACTCCCCCGACACGTACACGATATTGGGCAGGTCGATGTGCGCGGTCTGCACACTGTAATAGCCGCCCTCGCTGCTGCATGAGTTCGAATAGGTTTCGGGGAGTCCGACCGGGTGCGCGAACACCAGACGATTGGGCACCGGATCACCCTGGGCATTCGTCAGGCGTCCGCTGATCTCACCGAGCCGACCGAGCGCGATGTCGATCCCGGTCACAGGCGCATCGGTGACGGTGAAGGTGCGCGCCTCCGCCAGCGCGGTCGCGTTGCCGTAATAGCGCTTCGCGGCGTAATTCCCTGTGGCAAACGCGGTATAGGTGCCAGCCGGGACAAGCACGCTGTACTGTCCGTACCGATCCACAAAATCGCCGCCCGTCTGAACGCCGTCGGTCGTACTAAATGTGACCCACCCGCTGAGAGGCATACCCGTGAGCGCATCGGTCAGCGTGCCAGAGACGGCGAAACGAGCTGGATTGGGGTTCGACAAGATAATGTCGATCCCAGTCAGGTCGGCTGTATTGGCGACGATCGGTGTGCCCTGTCGATGCGCGGGATCGGCGCCGTAGGTTGTCGGCGCGTAATTGTGCGCCAATACATCGATGAGATAGGTACTGGGCGTGGGTAAATATGCCGTGAAATCACCTGATGAATAACCCACCTGAACACCGTATGACGCCCACTGCCATACGGTCTGCCACACGCCGCCGCGCACGTCGATGATGCGTCTGATCGTCATCGACGGGTAGCCAATAGAAGGCTGTATCCCATCTGGCTGCAGGATACGTCCCCTCACCACAATACCTGGCAATGGGATGGGATGGTTCGCGGCGGGAAGCGTCCAATCGATGTTCGGCGTATCCATGCCGGCGGTGACGGTGACGCGGCGGTACTCGGTTTCGCGCGCCGCCGCACGGTTCCAGGCGATGTAATCGCCCGGTGCCAGAGGTATCGAGGTATAGCGATCCGGCGCTGTGTAGATGGTAATTCCGACGTACTGCATGGTATCCGCATCTAATATCTCAATAATACTATAATTCAGGATGGTCCCATCTTCGTGGATGACCCGCCCGCTGAAGGTGCCATAGCGCTCGTCCAGCACGAAATCCGCCTGCAATGCCCGCGTCTCGTCGGTGAAAAACAGCCGCCGCCCCTCTTGATATTCTTTTGGGAACTCGCTTGGAGTGGCTGAGCCACAGGCGACGGTCGGCATGGTGAACAGCGCAAACGAGCTGTCCAGCGGCATGTCGTCGAGCTGGTAGCGTCCCTGCCCATCGGTGCAGGTACTGCCCGAATACCCAATGCCGTAGAGAGAGGGAATCTTGACTGCCCACAGGACGGCGCGGTCGGTCAGCGGCGTGCCGTCGGTGGACAATACCCGCCCGGTGACCGTGCCAGCCGCGTCGTTCGTCGCGTCGCGTGCGAAGCCGCCGCTCGTCATCACAGCGCACGCGATGATGCCGATGATCAGCCGCAATAATCGTCTCATGACTTCTCCCCTTGTGTGGCTCCCATTGCCCCGATCATACGCGGATTCGGCGGCGCGCGGCTGATGATTTACGGGCGCTCGCCCGCCGCTAACCGGGCGTCGATCGCCTCCAGCACGGGCATGATCGCCGTGATCGAGTCGATGACGTACTGCGCCCCCGCGTCGTACAGCTTCGCGCGGATCAGCGTCAGACGGCGCTCCAGATCGGCGGGCGCCAGCGCGTCCGCGTCGGCAGCGCTCATCCCCAGTTCGCTGCCTGTGCGCGCCACGCCGACCGTCCACATGCCCGCGTTGACCCCTTCCGCCATATCGACCGCCGTATCCCCCACTTTCACCCAGGCGTGCATCGGGTACACGCCAAGCTGCATGGCATTGGCGAACGCCATCCAGGGCGCGGGACGCCCGCCGGGCACCTCGTCGGGCGTGACGATGGCGTCGGGTGTGTAGCCCTGTGCCGCCGCCAGCGGGACGAGTGCGTCCATCATGGCGCGGGTGTAACCGGTACAGGTGCCGATCGCCAGCCCGCGCGATCGCAGCGCCGCGATCGTCGCGTTCACGCCGTCGATCACGGTCGCGTACTGCGGGATGACCGCGATCTGACGGGGAATGGCATCCGCGAACATGGCGTCGATGTCGGACTCATCAGCGTCGCGTCCGTGCGCAGCGCGCCAGCGTTCCGCGACGGCGGGCATCCGCGCGACGGTGGCAATGTGGTCACGCTTGTACATGCCCATCGGGGCGCGGGCTTCAGCGTCGGTGACGTGGACGCCGCGCAGGGCGAACACCTCGATGAAGACGGCGACCGGGGCGAAACAGCCGTGATCGACGGTCGTGCCCGCCCAGTCGAGCAGGACGGCACGCACGGTCGGCTTGGGGCGTACTGACATGGGATGTGTCCTTGTGTGCTGGAGTCGGGTGAGTATAGCGCACTGTCGCGGACGCACGCTGTCACGCTGGCGATCGGCGCCAATACGCTGACCAGGAGAGCACTGCCAGAGGGCGACGCCAACGACAATAATGCCGTCAATATCACCGACTTTTCACTGCTGGCGGCGAATTTCGGTCAGGTCGGCGCGGGCTGATGTCACAAACACAAATGCGCTACACTGTACGGATGATCCTGCTGCTGAATGAGACCTGCCTACCATGACCTTCAGCCCGACCAGCGCCCCCATCAAAGCCTATTATGCGCATCGTAAAGAGCTGGAGGCACAGGGCGCCGTCAACGAGATGAGCGCCCGCGAAGCCTTCAAGGGCTTACTGGAACGGACAGCGGGCGCGCACGGCTGGACCCTGATCGTCGAGCAGCGCGTCGAGAGCGCGACCCGGCGCATCGTCCCCGACGGCACGATGCGCGACCCACTGACGCTGCCGCGCGGCTACTGGGAGGCGAAAGATACCGCCGACGATCTCGACGCCGAGATCGACAAAAAATTCGCACGCGGCTATCCGCGCACCAACATCATCTTCGAGGACACCCGCCGCGCCGTGCTGATCCAGGGCGGATCGCGCGTCGCCGCATTCGACCTGACCTCCCCGATCCAGGTCGCCGCGCTGCTGAACCTGTTTTACGACTATCGCGCGCCTAATATTGCCGGATTCGAGGCGGCAAAGGCGCGTTTCAAAGCCGACACGCCCGATCTGGCACAGGGCTTGCTGACGCTGATCGCCGAGGCGCACAAGAGCAACAAGCCGTTTCAGGCTGCCTACGCCGGGTTCATCGAGGTGTGCCGGGCATCGCTCAATCCCAATATCAGCCGGGGCGCCATCGACGAGATGCTGATCCAGCATCTGCTGACCGAGCGGCTGATGCGCACCGTCTTTGACAACGACGAATTCAGCCAGCGCAACGTGATCGCGCTGGAGGTCGAAAAGGTGATCCGCGCGCTGACCAGCAAGAGCTTCGACCGTGAGAAATTCATCGGGCAACTGGCGTATTTCTACGAGGCGATCGAGGCGGCGGCGCGCGATCTGAGCGGCTTTGCCGACAAGCAGACCTTCCTCAACTCGGTCTACGAGACCTTTTTCCAGGGCTATGCGGTCAAGGTCGCGGACACGCACGGCATCGTCTACACCCCGCAGCCGATCGTCGATTTTATGTGCGCGGCGGTCGAGGAAGTGCTGCACGACGAATTTGGACAAAAGCTGGGCGATCCGGGGGTGTGCATCATCGACCCGTGTACGGGCACCGGGAATTTCATCGTCAATCTACTGGGGCGCATCGCGCGGCAAAATCCCGCCGCGCTCAAAGACGCCTACGCGGATCGCCTGTTCGCCAACGAGGTGATGCTGCTGCCCTACTACGTCGCCAGCCTGAATATCGAACACGCCTACTACGATCTGACCAGAGAGTACGCCCCATTCGAGGGACTGTGCTTCGTCGATACGCTCGACCTGGCAGAGGGTGATCAGGCGCGCATGGCATTCATGACCGAGGCGAATACCGCCCGTGTGCAGCGCCAGAAAGACGCGCCGATCACCATCATCATCGGCAACCCGCCCTACAACGTCGGTCAGGTGAACGAGAACGACAACAACAAGAATCGCGCCTATCAGATCATCGATCGGCGCGTGCGCGAAACCTACAGCCGTGACTCGAAGGCGACGAGCAAGAGCAAGCTCAACGATCCCTACGTCAAATTCTTTCGATGGGCGTCAGATCGTCTGCAAGGGCGCGATGGCATCGTCGCCTATGTTACAAATAACAGCTTTGTGAAAGCACTGGCGTTTGACGGTATGCGTAAGCATTTGCTGCGAGACTTTACCACTGTCTATCACTTGGATTTACATGGTGATGTACGCGATAACCCGAAGATCAGCGGGACATCGCACAACGTTTTTGGCATACAGGTCGGCGTCGGGGTGACGATCGCGGTGCGACGGGGCGAATCGCGCGGACGACTGCTGTATCATCGCGTCCCGGAATTGTGGCGCAAAGAGGACAAGCTCGGCTATCTGGCGGATATGGTGCGTGAGGAAGGGCGGCACAACGCGCTGAATACCACCCCATTTTTGTTTATCAATCCCGATACACGCCAAACATGGCGTGTTCCTGAACATGCCGATCAGTTCGCGGCGTTCATGCCGATCGCGACCAAAGAAGGCAAGAAAGGGAAGATCGGTCAGGCTGAAAGTATTTTCAAGATGTATTCTCTTGGCGTCACTACGAGCCGTGATAGTTTGGTTTATGGGTATAGCGTCGATGATTTGGCTGAACGGGTCGAACGTTTTATCAACAGCTATAATCTGGAAGTCGATCGTTATAAGAGACTTGGAAAAAACAAAGATGTCGATTCCTTTGTGCAATACGATACTATCAAATGGAGTCGTAATTTAAAGTTGGCGATGCAGCGTGGTCATTATGCCCAATTTGATACGGCAAAGTTTCGCAAGAGCCTGTATCGCCCATTCACAAAACAGATTTTGTTTTACGACGCCATCATCAACGAGGAAGAACGGCGTTTCGCACAGATATTTCCCACACGAGAAATTGAGTCCGAGAATCGGATGATCTGCGTAACTGGTGTGGCGTCGGGGAAAAAATTCATGGCGTTGATGACCGGCGGTATCGTCGATATGCATCTCGTCGGCGCGGGCGCACAAGCGCAGTGCTTCCCCTTCTACACCTACGATCCCGATGGATCGAATCGGCGCGAAAATATCACCGATTGGGCATTGGAAAAATTCCGCGCGCACTATCAGGACGAGTCGATCTCCAAGTGGGACATCTTCTACTACACCTACGGGCTGCTGCATCACCGCGACTATCGCGCGCGCTACGCCGACAACCTCAAGCGCGATCTGCCACGTCTGCCCTACGCCGCCAATTTCAATCAGTTCAATCAGGCGGGGCGCCGTCTCGCCGCGCTGCATCTCGATTACGAGACGGTGACGCCCTATCCGCTGGAATTCGTCTGGACAAAAAATAAGCCCGCCTCGTACCGCGTCGAAAAGAAAATGACGCTCAACAAAGACAAGAGCGCTGTTGTCGTCAATCCGGTGCTGACGCTGCGCGGTATCCCCGCCGAGGCGTTTGGCTATAGCCTGGGCGGACGGTCGGCGCTGGAGTGGGTACTCGATCAGTATCAGGTCATGACCGATAAACGCAGCGGGATCACGTCGGACCCCAACCGCTACAGCGAGGACGTGCGCTACATTGTCGATCTGGTGGCGCGGGTGGTGCGGGTGAGCGTGGAGACGGTCGCGGTGGTGGCGGGGCTGCCGGGGCTGTGATGTGTGAACCAGTAACGATCAATCGATGTCGATGAGGAGCGGTCATGATGCTGGCACAGGGTGAACGGATCACGGTGGACGAATTCGCGCGGCTGATCGCGCTGCCGGAAAACGCGAATCGCAAGCTGGAATTGTTCAACGGGGAGATCATCGAGAAAATGCCGAGTAAAATACACGCTTCCCTTGCTTTTCGCATCGCCTATTTGTTAGGTGTTTTCCTGGAATCGCATCCTATCGGGCGCGGCTTGATCGAACAGCGTGTCAGTCTGCCCGACCAACCCAATCATGATTTAATTCCCGATGTCGCATTCGTAGCGCAAGGGCGTATAAACAAGCACGACGATGAGGGTGTGCTTTCATTCATGCCCGACCTGTGCATCGAGATTCAGTCGCCTGGACAGACCGTGAAGCTGCTCACCGACAAAGCGGCGTACTATCTGGCGCACGGGGCGCGGATGGTCTGGCTGATCTACCCGGCTAAAGGCGTGGTGGAATGGCTGACGCCGACCGAGCGCCATCTGCTGGTCGGAGAGGATGCCGTCGCGGGCGGGGAGGTGCTGCCCGGCTTCAGCGTCACGGTGGCGGGGCTGCTGACCCTGCCGTAGGGACTGCATGACAATGCCGTCCGACACAGGTCGAACGAACGTGCTTGTGGTGGCGTTGGGTATAATCAGCACATCGCCTTCAGGCAGCCCGCCGAGCAATTATCGTGATGCACGAGTATTTGAAGCTGCGGGCGTGAATCAGTAACGATCAATTGATGTCGATGAGGAGCGGTCATGATGCTGGCACAGGGTGAACGGATCACGGTGGACGAATTCGCGCGGCTGATCGCGCTGCCGGAAAACGCGAATCGCAAGCTGGAATTGTTCAACGGGGAGATGATCGGGAAAATGCCGCGACCGACCCATTCACGCATCGCACGCCGCATCGCGGAGATGCTCTACGAGTACCTGCGCTCAGAGGCGATCGGCGAGTATTTTCCCGACGTACACATCGAGCTGCCTGATGACCCACTGAACGGCGTGATCCCCGATCTCGCGTTCGTGCGCCAGGAACGCCTGGGCGAAATCGAAGGCGATCGAGCGCTTCCGTTCATGCCCGACCTGTGCATCGAGATTCAGTCGCCTGGACAGACCGTGAAGCTGCTCACCGACAAAGCGGCGTACTATCTGGCGCACGGGGCGCGGATGGTCTGGCTGATCTACCCGGCTAAGGGCGTGGTGGAATGGCTGACGCCGACCGAGCGTCATCTGCTGGTCGGAGAGGATGCGGTCGTGGGGGGGGAGGTGCTGCCCGGCTTCAGCGTCACGGTGGCGGCGCTGCTGACCCTGCCGTAGGGACTGCATGACAATGCCGTCCGACACACGACGAACGAACATGCTTGTGGTGGGTTTAGCACGCCAAACCCCTACGTCCGTCGCGTCAGGGGGTTGGGTATAATCAGCGCATGACCGCATCCCCCCCACGAGGCAGGTATGTCCACATCGACACGCGCACTCAGCAACGCTCAGATCGTCCGCGCGACGGCGATCGTGATCGGCGGCTTTCTAGCCAGCGGCGCGCTCGGTCTGCTGCGCACCTGGGTGTTCTCGATCACCTTTGGCGCCAGCCCGGAGCTGGACGCCCTTTACGCCGCGCAGCGCCTGCCCGAAGCGCTGTTCGTGCTGGTGGCAGGTGGAGCGCTTGGTTCATCGTTCATTCCCGTGTTCGAGCGCTTCATCGCGGGCGGTGACGAGGCGGCTGCCTGGCGGCTGGCGAGCGCAGTGCTGACCTGCGTCACCCTGATCGGCGCGGCGCTGGCGCTGGTGCTGGCGCTGATCGCGCCGCTGGTGGTGCCTTCGCTGCTGGAGCCGGGTTCGTCGCCAGCACGCGCCGCCCTCACGACCGAGCTGACGCAGATTATGCTGATCACCGTCGCTGTCTTCAGCGCCAGCGGCTTGCTGATGGGCATCCTGAACGCGCAGCGCTTGTTCGCGCTGCCCGCCTTAGCGTTGAGCATGAACAATATCGGTCAGATCATCGGCGCGGTCGTGCTGACGCGCGTCCTCTCGCCCGACGGGACGCCGACGGTCTACGGCTTGGCGTGGGGCGCGGTCTTAGGCGCGCTGCTGCATCTGGCGATCCAGCTTCCGGGCGCGCGTCAGGTCGGATCGCGGCTGCGCGTGCTGCCCGATCTGCGGGTGCCGGGGACGCGCGACGTGCTGCTGCTGATGGGTCCGCGCATCCTGGGACTGGCGATCGTGCAGATCAATTTCATCGTCAATGTCAACCTCACGTCGGGGATGGTCGAGGGCAGCCGGACGGCGCTGATCACGGCATGGACACTGATGTTCTTCGTCCTCGGCGTGATCGGGCAGAGCGTGGGATCGGCGCTGTTCCCGTCATTGGCGGCGCTGGCAGCATCGGGCGATCGGGCGGGCTACGTCGGCAGGCTCAATCGCGCGCTCGTCGGGGTGCTGGCGTTGAGCGTCCCGGCGATGGCGGCGATCTGGCTGCTGGGGGCGTGGGGGATCGATCTGGTGTTCGGCTACGGCGCCTGGACGGACGCGGCGACGGCGGCGACCGCGCTGGCGCTTGGTGTGTTCGCCATCGGCATTCCCGGTCACGCGGCGCTGGAAATTTTGTCGCGGGCGTTCTACGCGCGCGGTAACACGCGCACGCCCGTGTTGGTCGGGATCGCGGCGATGGCGGCGAACATCGTCCTGAGCCTGATCTTCATCCGCTTCATTGGCGATGCAGACAGCCTGACCAATGGCGCCTATGTCGGCTTGGCGCTGGCGAATTCGGTCACGACGCTGGTGGAGGCGGTCGTGTTGTGGTGGCTGCTGCGGCGGGCGCTCGCACGCGATTCATCATAGGGACTGCATAACGATGCGTCCGCCTCCATTCAGGGCAGGGCAGCGCCGCCCGTCCCAAAATGCGCTGCCAGCAGCGAGAAGTCGGAAATACTGACAACACCGTCTCCATTGAAATCGGTGCGGACATCGAACCCCATCTGATCTGTGGAGGTGCCAAAAGCAGCCGCCAGCAATGAGAAGTCGAGAATGCTCACTGCGTTGTTGCCGTCGGCATCGCCCTCACGCAGTGGATCGATTGTGAGGAGGTTGATCCCGCTGGTCAGTATCAGACTGCTCGACAGTGCGGACAGCGTGTGGGCGTGCTTCACCCAGATATGATAGCTGCCAGGAGGCAGAGCGGGCACGCTGACCTGTCCGCTGGTGTTGGCGGTGAGTGTGGTGTCATGAATGGCAGCGCCCCCTGCCGTCGGCTTGACGATCACGCGCACAGGCACCGCCCAGCGGGCATGAGGCGCAGGCGGTCTTCCCTGTAAAGCGAGCTGCAATCGCGGCTCTGCCTGTACCGGATCGACGGTAAAGCTGAACGTCGTCGTCTGAGTTGGCATGTCGAGACCGTTACGCCCCGGATACAGGCTCACGGTCACCGTATAGCTGCCAGGGATCAGCTGCCTGCCCGTGTCGGATAGACGAAACGGTGCCTGATTGTCGAGGTAATCCTGACCGTTGACGCCAAAGATGACGCTGGCGGTCGGTCCGCTGGTGTCGGCGCGCAGCGTGACCGCCGCTGTACTGCCGATCGTCACGCCATTTTGCAGCGTGGACAGCACCACATCGGAGCTGGCGTCGAGGACACGGACTCCATTCAGCATACTGGCTTCACGCGCGCGCCGCCGCGCCAGTTGATCGAGGTAGAGCGACTGCGGCGTCAGGCTGGCGCCCTGCCCGACCCCCTCTACAAAATCGAGCGGTTCATCGCCGCCCAGGGTCGCCCAATAATTGTTGGAGATTGAATCGGTCACGACACCGATCGCCCCGGTCGTGCTTTGTGTGCCGACGACATAGCCCCATCCATACTGTGCCGTCTCGATCAGGTAGGGGAAATTCGGACGGACATACGCCAGTCCGATGGTATTCCAGTAGACCGATTGCGTCGTCGTGTGCCCGGCACCGCCGCTGGTCGTCCCGCGATTGACCGACTGCAAAAAGTCCCGATCCAGACGCATCTGGTCAACCAGGTTCGCCACCGAAAGATAGGCATGAAAATCCGAAGCCAGGCGCGCATTGATGCTGGTGTTGTTGTGGATGACATTACCCGTCGTCACAAACGAATTGAAAATGTAGTTGTGTCGCCCCCCCTCGGCAGTATTGTCCTTCAGCAGGTGATCCTGTCCCCCGTTCAGATTGAAAAGGTAGCCATTGCCGCCGCCACCCCGATACTGCGGAAACCCCATTGTATTCGCCTCGACCGTCGTCCGGGCAGAACCCGCCTGCAACACGATGCCACGCGAGAGGACGTGCACGTTGTCCGCATTGAGCGTCGGGCGATAGCTGCTCACCCGCCAGACCCAGCTATCGACGACTCGCGCTGAGACCAGGATCGCCGCCGCGCTGTGCATTTCGTAGGCGCCCGTGTCGGGGGTGTCATAATCTTCGTCACCGAGACCGGGTGTGAGATTTTGCCGCATCCCGATGGAAAAATTCTCCAGACCGATCTCCCTGACGACGGTTTGCAGGCGCAGCACCCGCGCGCTGTCGCGCACTTTCAGTGGGTAGCGCGTCGGTGCATCGATGATCAGGCGGTTGTGCGCGCTGTCCACAGCGACCACGCGGCGGAAATAGATCAGACCGCGCCAGCTCGTCTGCCCCTGGGAATTATTCCAGAAAGCTGTCATGTCGTGATCGACGATGAAGGCGTCCGTGACGGTATTGCGCACGTCGATCCAATCGCCGACCGCATAGCCCGCCGTCGATTGCACAGGGAGCACCCGTGTCGGCAAAAGCAGGTCCTGCGTGATATTGACCCGGTTGGTGGTCACGCCTTCCACACTGGTCGCCCCCGTCGGGATGAGGGTGATCACACTTTTGTTGCGCATCACGGGTTCGTCGTTGAAGATGTGCGTCTGGCGGTCGCCCGATCCCCGCAGTACCATGTTGTCGCAGTTTATCTTTAGCGCGTAGTTATTGCTGCCCTGTGGACGGACGCGAAATGTCCCGATCGAAAGCTGCACCACGCCGCCGCCCGCCGCGCATACCGTGTCGATGGCGCTCTGGATGGCGGTCGTGGCGTCCGCTGTACCGCTGCCATAGACGGCGGCATCGAGCGTGATCACCGTGCCCGCTGTCACACCAAAGGGCGGCGCGCTGTCCCCACGTCGATAGCCTGCATAAGAAAAATCATGCAGGAACTGACCGCTGCTGTTGATGTCGCCCCCCAGATGGACAGGAAGCCAGTTGTCGGGGTACAGCACGCTGCGCCACCCTCCCTGGGATTGCACGGTCGCTGGGGATGTCGGACTGATTGCGAGGACGCAGCATGAAATGCAGACGATCAGTCCAGTGATTACGAATCGGTTTTTCATGCCGACCATGACCCCGCTCGCTGACTGGGCAAATGAGACAGGTCAAGCATAACATAGCTCACCTGCGGTGGGGCGCCGAAATCGGTCGTACAATAGACGAAACAAGAAGTGAGGACAATTATGATCGCGGCTCCCCCAATCGCAGCTCAGGCAGCGCCAGCGCAGGATGAAACGATCGCCACTGCCGACCTGTATCGTCTGACGCTCGATCAGTACAAGGCGATGATCGACCACGCTATTCTGGGTGACGAGGATCGCGTCGAACTGCTGGAAGGACTCTTGATCCGCAAAATGATTAAAAAACGACCGCACAGCTTCTCGACCCATACCCTGCGCGAATTGCTCTTCGCCATGCTTTCAGCGGAATTTTACGTCGATTCCCAGGAGCCGTTCAACGCCGTCAACAGTCAACCAGAACCCGATCTGATGGTCGTGCGTGGAAAACCGCAAGACTTTCCCGACGATCACCCATCAGCTCAGGCGATCGCGCTGGTCGGGGAAGTCTCATACTCGACACTCCAGCAGGATCGGGGTGTCAAGCTGCGCCTGTACGCGCGCGCCAGTATCCCGGTCTATTGGATCGTCAATCTGGTGGACGGACAAATCGAGGTCTGCACACAGCCCGATGGCGCGGGGCGCTATGCACAGATGACGGTCTATCGTGGGGACGATCAGGTGCCCGTCGTGATCGACAATCAGACGCTCGGATCGATCCGCGCCGGGGATGTGCTGCCCGCTCACGTTGAAACAGAGGAGAACAGCTTATGACGCTGGCACAGGTGGGACGGATCACGGTGGCAGAATTCGAGCGGCTGATCGCGCTGCCGGAAAATGCCGATCGCAAGCTGGAATTGTTCAACGGGGAGATCATCGAGCATATGCCAACAGTAGCTCATGCGCGCGTGATGCGCCGATTGCATGAATTTTTGAGCGCCTATTTACGGGATCATGCAATCGGAGAGTACTTTCCCGAACTGCGGCTCAGTCTGCCTGATCAACCCGATCATGATGTAATCCCCGATCTGGTGTTCGTGCGACAGGAACGGCTCGCTGCCATCAACGACGACGAAGCACCCCTCCCCTTCATACCCGATCTGTGCATCGAGATACAATCCCCTGGGCAGAGCAAAACGCTGTTGCAGGACAAAGCACGCTACTACCTGGCGCACGGTGCGCGCATGGTCTGGATCATCTATCCCAAAAAGGGCATGGTCGAATGGCTGACTCCGACCGACGGCGATTTTGTGGTTGGTGGTGAAGCCCTCACCGGCGGTGCCGTGCTGCCGGGATTCAGCGTCACGGTGAGCGCGCTGCTGACACTGCCGTAAAAGCGGGATTGTCCTGATGAAAACGAGCGATGAGGTGAGGCTATGACGCTGGCACAGGTGGGACGGATCACGGTGGCAGAATTCGAGCGGCTGATCGCGCTGCCGGAAAATGCCGATCGCAAGCTGGAATTCTTCAACGGGGAGATCATCGAGGAAATGCCAGACTCATTGCACGCCAGCTTAGGATTTCACATTGCTACTTTGTTAGGCGATTATCTGAAGGTGCATCCGGGCGGGCGCGGCTTTGTCGAGCCGCGTATCAGGCTGCCCGATCAATCCGAACATGACGTAATCCCCGATGTGGCGTTCGTGCGGCAGGAACGGCTGGAGGACATCATTCGCCGCGCCCCGCTGCATTTCGTGCCTGACCTGTGCATCGAAATTCAATCGGAAGGGCAGAGCCGAAAATTGCTGCGCGATAAAGCCGCTGTTTATCTGGCACATAGCGGGCAGATGGTGTGGCTGATCTACCCTGACAAAAAGTTGGTGGAGTGGCTGACGCCCGACGCCGACGAAATTCTGTTCAGCGATGATGTGATCGACGGCGGTGCCGTGCTGCCGGGATTCAGCGTCACGGTGAGCGCGCTGCTGACACTGCCCTAGCGCGTCACGTGCGGGTGTGGACGCATCGTCATGCGTCCTACGACCCATCCGTTAGCATATCGACGTGGCGGACGCATTGTTATGTGTCCCTAGGCGAGCGGCAGCCGAATCCGAAAGCGCGTGCCCTCGCCTGGCGCTGACTCGACCTGAATTTCCCCCCGGTGCCGCGCAAAGATGATCCGGTGCGCGATGTCTAACCCCAGTCCCGTCCCCTTGCCAACCTCTTTGGTGGTGTAGAACGCCTCAAAAATATGCTCTTTGACGTGATCGGGCATCCCCGGTCCGTCGTCGGCGATCTCGATCCACACGTCGGTCTCGGTCTGGGTCGTACTCAGCGTGAGCGTGCCCTTGCCGTTGGCACTGTGCATGGCGTCGATGGCATTGTCGATCAGGTTCGTCCACACCTGGTTGAGTTCGCTGCCATAAGCCTGGATTTGCGGCAGGGTCTTGTCGTAGTGCTTGACGACGGCGATATGATCGCTGCGCAATTTGTGCGCCATGATCGTCAGGGTATCGTCGAGTCCCTCGTGCAGATCGACCTCCTGCTGTGGCGCCTGATCCATGTAGGAATACGACTTGACCGCCTTGACCAGCCCGGAAATACGCTTGGTACTCTGCTCGACCTCACGCACCAGCTCGGCGGCATTGAGCGCGGCGCACAGCCAGCCGATCGCGTCGGGCAGCGCGGCATCGCCGATGGCATGGCGCAGCGTCTCCAGGCGCGTGCTGTCGATCTCCGCCTTGACAAAGATCGGCGCGATGTCCCAGCTATTGTCGATGTTCTGATCGTCGAGCCAGCCGCCGACATCTTCCTCCAGATCGCCCTGCGCCATCATCGCATGTTCGGTCGGCTTCATGATATGCCCGACGGCATCGGCACGCACCCGCAGCAGCCCGTCGATCTGGTCGGCGCTGATCGTCCCGGCGAGCCGCATCAACGGTGCCTGTAACGCATCCATCGCCATGCCGAGCTGGTTGGCGGCACGCACCGCCGCCGCCGCCGGGTTGTTCAGCTCGTGCGCCAGCCCCGCCGCCAGCACGCCCAGTGACGACAATTTCTCGCGCTGACGCGCCAGCGCCTCAGTCGTCTGGATGCGCCATTGCAGCGCGTTGAACAGCTTGCTGACGATCACAGGACAGACGCCGAACATATCGCGGAAGTTCTGCCCGTCCAGACGCAGCAGCACCGACGGCACCAGGGCGCGCATACTGGCGAGATACGGCGCGCCGCTCAACAGCGGCACCTCACCGCTGAAATTACCCGTGCCGTGCGTGGCGAGGATGTACTCGGCGTTGTCGCGCACCTGTACGATCTGGACGTCGCCGCTGATCACCATGTACCAGTAATCGGCGGGCGCGTCCTGTCTGAAGATATATTCCCCGGCTTCGACCTGAATTTGTTCGCTGTGACTGATGATCCAGTCGCATTGATCGTCGCGCAGATGGGCGAACAGCTCGATCTGGCGTAATTCGTCACGGGTGATCATCTACAGGTCTCCAAGATACTGGTGAATGAACTGTACCGCGATCGATCCTTCTCCGACCGCCGACGCCACCCGCTTGACCGAGCCGTAGCGCACGTCCCCGGCGGCGAATATGCCCGGTACGCTGGTCTCCAGCAGGAAAGGCGGACGCGCCAGCTTCCAGCTTTTGGGTGGCAGTCCGTCGCGGATCAGATCGCTCCCCGTGAGCAGAAAGCCACGTTGATCGCGCTCGACCACACCCGCCAGCCAATCGGTCAGCGGCATGGCGCCGATGAAGACGAACAGCCCGGCGGCATCGTATTTGGTCATCTCGTCGCTCGGACGCTCGATCAGCGTCACCGCTTCAAGGTGCGCCTCACCATGTACGGCGAAAATCTCGGTGCGCAGCCGCACGGCGATATTCGGCGTGTCGGTGATCTGGTCGATCAGATACTGGGACATGCTCTTGCCCAGGTCATCGCCGCGCACCACCAGATGCACCGTCGAGGCATAGCGCGAGAAGTACATCGCGGCTTGTCCGGCGCTGTTGCCCGCCCCGACGATAAACACGTTCTGACCCATCACCGAAGGTGCCTCGGTCATGGCGGCACCGTAATAGATGCCCGCGCCCGTCAGTTCATCGCAGCCCGCCACCTGCAGGCGGCGATAGCTGACGCCGGTGGCGATCAGCACGGCTTTGGTGATGATCTCGGCGCCATTGGTCAGTTGGATGATGCGGTAGCGGTCTTCGATGCGCACCCCACACACCTCCGCCGGGGTCAGAATCTCGACGCCGAAGCGAGTTGCCTGGGCGACGGCGCGATGCGCCAGGTCGTTGCCACTCAAGCCGACCGGGAAGCCGAGGTAATTCTCGATCCGCGAGCTTTGTCCAGCCTGTCCGCCGGTCGCCTCGCGCTCGATCAGGATGGTCTTGAGTCCCTCCGATGCGCCGTAGACTGCCGCCGCCAGTCCGCCCGGTCCGCCGCCGACGATCGCCAGATCGTAGGAGGGCTGGCTGGCGACCGTCTGCAACCCGACCCGACCCGCCAGCTCGACGGTCGTCGGCTGGACGAGCTGTGTCCCGTCAGGAAACAGCGCGATCGGCAGCTTCGCCCCGTCGATCAGCTTGAGCAGATCGCGCGCGGCTTGATCGGTCTCCACGTCGAGCCAGCGGTAGGGGACGCGGTTGCGCGCCAGAAAGTCCTTGAGCGCGTGCGACTGCGGCGACCAGCGGTTACCGATGATGCGCACGCCCTCGAACTCCGGACGATAGTTGCGCTGCCAGCCGTCGAGCAGGTCGTGAACCACCGGGAACAGATTTTCTTCAGGCGGATCCCAGGGTTTCAACAAATAATAGTCGAGGTTGATGGCATTGATCGCCTGGATCGCCGCGTTGGTGTCGGCATAGGCGGTCAGCAGCGCACGACGCGCGTCCGGGAAGAATTTCATCGCCTCGGTGAGAAACTCGACACCGGTCATCTCCGGCATCCGCTGGTCGATCAGGAAAAATGCCACTACGTCATCGCGCAGTTTCAACTGTGCTAACGCTTCGAGCGCCTCGCTCCCGGCGCTGGCACGCATGACGCGATAGTCCTTGCCAAATTCACGGCGGATGTCACGCTGAATCGCGTTCAGCACTTCAGGATCGTCGTCGAGCAAAAAAATGACCGGTTTATTCGCCATCCCTGTTTCCTTTACCGTCTCGGATTCACAGCAGAATCACCTCTTATCCCAAATTTATCCCAATGTTGGGATATGACTTTGGGATATAGCTTGTAGCATACGGAAGAGCGGCATGTTAACGCTTCCCGTGAGGGCGATCAATCGCGCTCATTTTCTCTCTCATTCAGTTGGGTCACGCGGAGTTCTGCCTGATCCAAAAGCCGCTGACAGTGTGCGCCCAGCAGTCGTCCGCGTTCAAACAGGGCGACCGATTCTTCGAGAGTCGGCTCGCCGGACTCCAAAAGTTCGATGATCTCTTGCAAGCTGGTGTAGGCTGCCTCGAAGGGCAGCGTGATGATGGCATCAGGGGTCACGAGTCTCGTCTTTCGTCGTCTTTCGCGTCGATATTCGATGAAAAAGCGGGCAGATCGTGCAGGTCGGCGCGGCGTGCGCCGTCGTGAAATTGCAGCGTGAGATGACGGGGCGCGTCGGCAGCCGCCGTGACGCGCGCGCCGGTGTCGCTGTCGGTGACCATGACATAGCCGCGCGCCAGGATCGCGGCGGGGCTGGCGGCATGGAGCGCGTCGGTACGGGCGCCCACTCGTTCGTGCCAGAGCGCAATGCGGCGGCGCTGGTCGGCGGTCAGACGCGCGGCGCCGTCGTCGAGCCGCTGGCGGAACAGGCGCACCGTCGCGGCGGGCGAGGCGGCGCTCAGGGCGCGGCGGGCGCGCTCGATTTTGTCGCGGCGCGAATCGGCATAGTCGAGCGCGGCACCGCGCAGCCGTCCGTTGAGCCACGCGACCCCAGCGCGCAATTCCGCGATGTCGGGGGTCAGGATTTCGGCGGCAGCGCTGGGAGTCGGCGCGCGCATGTCCGCCACAAAATCGCAAATGGTGAAATCGGTCTCGTGTCCAACGCCGCTGATCACCGGAAAGCGGCTGCCGGCGATCGCCCGCGCGACGGTCTCGTCGTTGAATGCCCACAGGTCTTCAATACTGCCCCCGCCGCGACAGACCAGGATCACGTCGATGTCGTCGCGGTCGTTCAACCTTGCCAGCGCGCGCACGATCTGCGGCGGTGCATCGGCACCCTGCACCAGCGTGGGCGAGAGGATCACCTGTACCAGCGGAAAGCGGCGCATCAGCACATTGCGCACATCCTGAAAGGCGGCGGCGTCGGCGCTGGTGACCACCCCGATGATGCGCGGATACTGTGGAAAGGCGCGTTTGCGCGCCGAGTCGAACAAACCCTCAGCGTCCAGCCGGGACTTGAGCTGCTCGAACTGCGCGTACAGGTCGCCCACGCCGACCGGTCGAATCCTGTCGGCATAAAGCTGGTAGGCACCCTGAGGGTCATAGACCGAGACGTGCCCGTGCGCCAGCACCGAGTCGCCATCGCGGGGCAGGGTGTGCATCCGCGCGGCGGTCGATTTCCACATCACGCACGACAGCGCCGACTTGCCATCCTTGAGCGTGAAATACAGGTGTCCCGACGCCACCTTGCGAAAGTTGGAAATTTCGCCCTGCACCCACACATCCTGGAGACGGGAGTCGCGTTCCAGGATGCCGCGTATGGTCGCGGTGAGGTCGGAGACACTCAGGGTCTGTTCTTGCAGCATCGCACAAATCCTTAGTCGTGTTTCGTGCTCGATTATAGCCGATCCCCGTGTGTTATAATCGGCGTGTTTACAAGACGATCCTATACAGCCCAGAAGGTGGACGCGATGGCTTTTTTGAACCAGGCGGAACGCGAAAAGCTGCTCAACGACCTCAGGACGATGAAGTTCAACCGCGCCAAAGGCAAGCTGCGCCGCCTCGATCCCAAAGGCAAGCTGGCGTACTTCCGCAACGCCCAGGAATCGGGCAAGCTGTCCACCCGCTTTGAACTGCATGGCATGGGCACGGTCGTTACGCTGATCGAGAGCAACAAAGACACCGTGACCGCCACCGACGCGGCGGGCGCTAACGCCACGCGCTGGAAATCGGAGCTGACGCTGTTAGAAGTCGTGGTCGAGCCGATGCCGGAAAATCGCACCTAAAGGACTGATTCTTCATGCTGCGCACTCTAAAACAAACTCGCGATTGGTCGCCCGCAGTTCGGCTGGCGTCGATCGCGCTCTTCACGATCATCACCATCCTCGCGGCACGGATCAGCATTCCGCTCGACCCGGTGCCGTTCACCATGCAGCCGCTCGCCGTGCTGCTGGCAGGCATGATCCTGGGGCGGCGCGACGGCGCGCTCAGTCAGATCGCCTACGTCGGGCTGATCGCGGTCGGGCTGCCCGTCGATGCACGCGGCTTGGGGTCGGCGGCGCTGGTCGGCGGCACGGGCGGATTCCTGATTGGCTTCATCGCGGCGGCGTGGATCACGGGTTGGCTGGTCGAGCGCGGCGTGGCGCGGGTGTGGCAGCGCTGGCTCGCCGGAGTCGTCGGCGTGGCGGTGATCTACGCCTTTGGCGTGGCATGGCTGATCGTCGGACGCGGCTTGACCCCCGAAGTCGCGTGGACGGTCGGCGCGGCACCGTTCATCCCCTTCGACCTGGTGAAAGCCGTGATCGCGGCGGCACTGACCGAGGGCGGGCGGCGCTGGCTGGGGCGAGCAGTGTAATACGAGTCACTGAATCACGATTTTCTCTGCGGACGCAGTGTTATGCGTCCCTGCGATCGTGCTGAATCCGTGATTCACCGAGATTGAAGACAAAGACGGAACAAGCAGGCGCACAGGTGCGAAGGACAGAGGCGAGATGGCGATCCAGTCCACCCGACCGCACACCCCCACGCTCGACGATTTTTACGCGCTGATCGCCAGAACGGAAAACGCCGATCGTGTCTTCGAGTTCATCAACCGGGAGATCGTCGAAGTGCCTTCCAATACGGTTTCCTCCTACATCGCCGGACGGATTCAGCGGCGCGTGGCAGCGTTCGTAGAAAACAACGACCTGGGCTATGTGACGGGAGAAGCGGGCGGCTACACGATTTGGGGATCAGAACGGTACGCCCCCGATGTCGTCTTCATTCGCAAAGACAAGGGCATCAGCAGCGAGTGGTTTCATCCGCTGCCGCCCGATCTGGCGGTCGAGGTCGATTATCCGTCGTCGGCGGCGTCGCAAAGCCGCCTGCGCGAGAAGCTGTTCTTTTACCCGAATGCGCGTGTCACCGTGTGGCTGGTCTTTCCTGAGACGCGAACGATCGAGGTCTACATCCCTGGTGAGACGATTTTGAAGTTCGGCGCGGGCGATACGCTGGATGGCGGCGCCGTGCTGCCGGGGTTCGCAGTGGCGGTAGAGGCAGTTTTTGGCGAAATCTAAGGGAAGAAGAATATACAGCCTATTTTAGGAGGATAAGCGATCCAGGATCACCCAAAAGGCTATGAGAATAAATCGACAACAGGACTAGTGTAGGCAGAGTTGTGCTTACCCAACGCTACATCCTAAAGTCTTGTCGGAGTTGAACATCATGATCCTGCTGTTGATCGCGTGGCTGGCGTGGCTGCTGATTGGTGTCGTCGTCGGCGCGGGCGTGCATATCGCTGCACACACCCGCCAGCGGATGCTGAATGCACTCATTGTCGGTGTCCTGGGCGCCTTTGTCGGGGGCGTATTCGTTGATCTACTCACTATTCCCGCTGTCATCGACCTCAATCTATGGAGCATCGTGGGTGCGCTGATCGGCGCATTGGCGGCGTCGCTCGCTTTGTGGATCGTCAATCGACGCCAGATCACCGCGATCGCGCCCGTCGATGTCCGGCTCGTGGTCGATCCCATCACGCCAGACGACACCCACGACAATTTCAGTCTGAAATTGGGGCATCGACGCATTTCACTTGCCGTTCCATTGATTGCCATCGCGCTGCTACCGCTGTTGAGTCTCGCGGCACTGTGGCTGCGACTGCCCAGTATCAGCAGTGTGCCACCCGCATTCGGCACCGTTGCATCGTATAGCAATGCTTACGGACAGCTCGATTATCTGGTCTATCAGCCGAGTAATGCCCCGTCGGAGTCAGGTCTGCCAGTGGTCGTGCTGCTGCACGGCTGCACCCAGGATCCGCCCACACTGGAAGCATCGAGCGCCATGCGCACGATCGCGGATGCCAACAGCTTCATACTGGTCTATCCACAGCAGAATTTTATCGCCAGTCCGCATCGCTGCTGGAATTGGTACGACCAGCGCAATCAGCAGCGTGACAGCGGCGAACCGTCATTGATTGCAGGCATTGTCGGTCAGGTGCAGCAGGACTACAGCACCGATCCGCGCCGCGTGTATGTCGGCGGGTTGTCGTCCGGCGGCGCGATGACCAGCATCCTGGGGAGCTGCTACCCTGATGTATTCGCCGCCGCTGCGGTGCTGTCGGGCATGGCATACGAGTCCTCCACCTCGGTCTTTCAGGCGATCGCCGCACCGCTCCAGGGCAATCAGGTGCCACCGGATATAGCAGGACGCGACGCTTATCAATGTGCCGGCGAGCCAGACCGTCTCATGCCGGTGTTCGTGCTGCACGGCGCCGCCGATACAGTGGTCATCCCGCGCAACGGTGACGACACGATCGAGCAGTTTGCCCAGATGAACGATCACATCGATGATGGCGCCGATAACGACAGCATCACGGCACAGCCTACCAGTACGGTGACAGAACAGGTTCCCGATGGACACGCCTATACTGTCGAAAATTACGAGGTTGACGGGCAGCTCGTGATGCAGCGCTACAGCGTCGAAGGCATGTGGCACATGTGGAGCGGCGGCACCGGTATCCTGCCCTTGAGCGATCCCAAATCCCCCAATGCCAGCCAGCTCATCTGGGATTTCTTTCAGAGGCACACATTGAACTGACAGATCGCACGCCGATGACCACGCCAGGCACCGTTGTAAAGGTGGGCATCGGTCGGTGTGGTGCGCAGGGGGACCTGGCATGACCAAGTCCCCTGGGCACCGTTGACAATCCCACCTCATCCGCGTTATCCTGTTTCATGAGGTGAAACGCGAATCATGTACTTCCTGAACAATGCTGTCCTCATCACCCTGTGTGCTTTTGGCACGACACCCCTGTTTTAACTCGCTGCACCTGTGTTCCGCTAGTAATCCCGTAATACCCACGATCGACCATTTTAACCACAGAAGGTTTCCAGGACATGGCTTCGTCATCGCTCTCGACCGCCCGCGCGCGCGCATCGGCGTCCGGCTTACGCATTTTCCTCGCCATTTTCATCGGGCAGATCGTCTCGCTCACGGGCAGCGGTATGACCCGTTTTGCACTGCTGATCTGGGCATACGACCAGACTCGCTCCGCCTCGACGGTGGCGCTGCTCGGCTTTTTCACATTTTTGCCACTGGTGATCTTCAGCCCGATCGCGGGCGTGCTGATCGATCGCTGGGATCGGCGGCTGGTGCTGCTGGTCGCGGATGGACTCGCCGGGATCGGCACAGTCGTGCTGCTGCTGTTGTACGCAGACGGGGCGCTTCAGCTCTGGCACGCCTTTGCCTACGTCGGTATGACAGGCGCACTCGACGCCTTTCAGACCCCGGCATTTTCGGCGGCGGTGACCGTGCTGACACCACCCAGCCAGCGCGGACGCATCAACGGCTTGCGCACGGTCGGCTTTTCGCTGACGCGCATTCTGGCGCCGGCGTTGGGCGCGCTGGTGATGGGCTTCGGCGGCTTGCGCGCGGTGATCGCCATCGATCTGATCACATTTTTAGCCGCCTATGTCACGCTGATGCTGGTGCGCGTCCCGGCGCCGACGACGAGCGCGGCGGGTCAGGCGGGGCGCGGATCGTGGCGCGGTGAATTCGCCGGGGCGATCGCCTATCTGCGCGCGCATCGCGGCTTGTTCTACATCATGGTTATCTTTACAGCGGTCAACTTCATGGCGTCGCTGACCTATCTCGGCGTCAGGCCGACGATGATCCTGGCGCGCACGGGCGGCGACGAGACGACGCTGGCGATCGTGCAGGGGACGATCGGGGCGGCGGCGCTGGTCGGCGCGGTGGCGGTGACGCTGTGGATCAAGGGGGCGCGGCTGGTGCTGTGGATGGTGGTCGGCGGCGCGCTGTCGTTCCTGCTGGGCGATCTGCTGATGGGCGCGTCACAGGCGCTGCCGGGCTGGATCATCGCGGCGTGCGTGACCGAATTCTTTATCCCATTCATGTTCAACGCCCAGCGCACCATCCTGGCGAACAAAGTCCCGCCCGACCTGCAAGGACGGGTGTTCGCCATCGACAGCACCATGCGCGAGTCGCTGATCCCGGTCGGGTATCTGCTGGCGGGTTTTTTAGCGGATCGCGTCTTTGAACCTGCCATGATGCCGGGTGGGTCGCTGGCACCCATCTTCGGCGGTATCTGGGGAACGGGTCCCGGCGCGGGTATGGGGCTGATGTACCTGTTCACAGCGCTGGCTGGGACGCTCATCTGTATTGTCGCCTACCTTATCCCGGCGATTCGCCATATCGAGACGGATATTCCTGATTATGGGGTGGATGACATCAGGGCAAACGAATCAACATAGACTGCGCTTAAATGCGGTGGGCAAGACTGCTCACTTGTCTCACGGTGATGGTGACGATCTGAGCGGATGTCGTCTGCCGTTTTCGTGATTTGCTGATCCTGATACGATACCCCCGTGCATCAGACCGCCTGGCATTGTCATCTCTGCCTCGACTGGTGTACGCTTTCACAGAGGTTTTGCAGCACTGAGACAGAGAGAGAAGAAGGTCGGAATCGATGCGGCTGATCACAGGTGGACTGGTGATAGCGTTAGGAACAGTCATTTTAGCGCTGTGCGGCGCGTACAGCTTATGGTATGCCCCGCGCAGCGTCATCGTCGTCGCGGTGCTGGTGGGGATGGCGCTGATCGCAGCCCCGCTTGCCTGGACGCGCGGGTTGCGCCCCTATCTGCGCGCGCTGGCAGGCGGGATCGTCGTGGCGATCGTGGGGGTTGTCGGTCTGGAGGGGCTGTTGTGGGCGATCAATAGTCCTGGGATCACAGCGTCCATGATCGAGACGCTCACAGTCGAACATTTCTCTTGTGAAGGCGGGTGTCACAAAACACCCCAGATGATCGCGCAAGCGAATTACGACCCGTCCAATCCCGATCCGAATACGCGCTCCAACATGAGTAATACCGATGGTTTTATGACGCGCACCGAGTTCGATCTCAGCCTGTTGCCTGACGATCATTATCGCATCCTCGCCAGCGGCGACTCGATGAGTGTCGGCTTTCTGGCAGCGGTCGGTCGCGGGTATCTGGAGACGCTCGAGACGGCTGTGCCCGACGTGACCGTGTGGAACACGGCATTTCCCGGCACCAATCTGGAACACATCGTCAAGGCGCTGACCCATTATGCCCCGCTCATGCAGCCGGATTTGATCGTGATCGGGCTGAATCAGAACAACACCACCGACTTTATGCCGCGACCGCGATTCGCGCAGTTGACGAACGGTGCCCCGTCATCCACACGCTGGATCGATGTCTACAGCGTCGCCAATGATTTGGCGGTCGTGCCGCTCACCGATGACCAACTGCGCTGGCGTTATCATGACGTGGAGGACGTCAATCTGACGCTGATCAGCACAGCGCTGCTGCATACGCGCATCGGTTATCAGCTTGTGAACGTGTTCAAGCGTGCGCAGTCCGTCCCCAGTCTGTACGAGCATCCCAACCTGTACCAACACACCGCGGCGATCAACCGCGAGTGGCTGACTCAGATCAGGACGCTGGCGGAGTCGCAGGGCATCCCAATAGTGGGCGTGTTGATTCCGACGGTCAGTCAGGACACCTTCTATCCCGATTTGCTGGATGACTTTCGGGCGCTGATCGAGTCGGTCGGTATCGCGTACCTCGACCTGATGCCGCTGCTCACCCTGGACGACTATCGCAATGCCAACAGCGCCGATACGCACTGGAACACCGCCGGGCACGAGAAGGTCGGCGCGCTGCTGACTGAGTGCGTGACGTTCATGATCGCGCAGCCGGGCGCCGTATGTCCGCAAGCGTGGGTGCCGTCGGCGTCATAACGGATACGCCGTGACCACGCCCTCCACGCCGACGCGCACACGCACCCCGATCGTCCATTCGCGGTCGGGGCGCGCGCGTGCTGTCAGGCGTGATCCATCATCGGTCAACAGATCGAGCGCTTGTTCGTGTCCGTAGAAGCGCACCGCCATCACGATCGCGCCGCCGTCCAGGTCGGGCTGCACGGTCAGCGCTTCGGGGCGGATCAGCACCTCGACCCGTCCGTTCGTCGGCGCCCGCAGCGTCAGCGTGCCCAGTGCGGTCTCGACGCGCTCGCCAGCCGCTGCGCCGGGGACAAAATTGGCGTCCCCGACAAAGCGCGCGACCTCTCGATGAGTCGGCGCGTTGTAGAGCTGGCGCGGCGTGCCGACCTGCAGCACCCGTCCCGCGCGCACGACGGCGATCCGATCGGCGAGCTGGAGCGCTTCTTCCTGATCGTGCGTGACAAAGATCGCGGTCGTCCCGCCGCTGCGCAGCGTCGCCACCACTTCTTCGCGCAGCGATCGCCGCAGTCGGGCGTCGAGATTGGAAAACGGTTCATCGAGCAGCACCACGCGCGGCGCCGCCGCCAGCGCCCGTGCCAGCGCCACCCGCTGTTGTTCGCCCCCGGAAAGCTGATGCGGATAGCGATTTGCCGCGTCGGTCAAGCCGACTCGCTCAAGCAGCGCGCGGGCATGAGCGCCCCGCGTCGCCGCCGCCTCCGCGTGCAGCGCAAAAGCGACATTGCCCGCAGCCGTCAGGTGCGGAAACAGCGCGTAATCCTGAAAGACCATGCCGACGCCGCGCTTTTCCGGCGGCGTCCAGCGCCCTGTCCCGGCGACGTGCGTTCCAGCGATCCAGATTTCGCCGTCATCGGGTGTTTCCAGCCCGGCGATCAAACGCAGCGCCGTCGTCTTGCCCGATCCGCTGTCACCCAGGATGACCATGATCTCCCCCGGCATGACTGTCAGCGAGAGATCGTCCAGGATCGGGCGGTCGGCAAAGCGTTTGCTCAGGTGGCGGAGTTCCAGGGCGGGTGAGGTCATCGTCCTATACGCATCAGCACGGCTACCGGGATCAGGCTAATCGCCAGGATCGTGAGAGCAGGCAGCGCTGCTGCCTGCCAGAACGACTCGGCAGCTAACATATAGCTCCAAATCGCCAGCGTATCCATCCCGAATGGGCGCAAAAGCAGAGTCGCGGGTAGTTCTTTCAGGACATCGACGAATACCAGCAGCACGCCCGCCGCCGTCCCGCCGCGAATCAGCGGCGCGATTATCCGGCGCGCGATGCGAAGCTGTCCGGCGCCCATCGTCTGTCCGGCTTCGGTCATGCTGGGCTTGATCCTCTCCAGGCTGGCGGACACGCTCTGATAGCCCACCGCCATGAAGCGCACGACGTAGGCATACAGCAAGCCGACGATCGATCCGGTGAGAGCCAGTCCGCCGATGACCCCCGCCGCGATCAGCGCGTGATCGATCGGCGCCACGACCAGCAGCACCCCCGCCGCCACCACCGCGCCAGGCATGGCATAGCCCAGGGTCGCCAGCCGCGCGCTCCAGCGCAGCGCGCGGGCACGGTGTCCAGCGCGGTTGCGCGAGCGTTCATTTTTTTCGGTAAACGCGATCAGCAGCGCCAGCGTCACGGTGATCGCCGCTGCCGCGCCCGCCAGCGTGAATGAATTACCGATGTACGCCCCGTAGATCGTCTCCCAGGTGCCGGGGATATGTCCGTCGATCTCGTTCAGCGTCCAGGCGATCAGCCTGCCAACGGGCAGCACAAATGCCAGCCCGACCACGATCGCGGGTGCCAGCGCCGCCGTCCAGCCGCGCCATCCCGTCAGCACGACTGCGGTCAGGCGGCGTCCGGCGCTGCCCTGTTGATCGTAGCGCGCTCTGCCACGTAATGCCCGTTCCAGCGTGATCAGCAGTAGTGCAAAGACCAGCAGCAGCACCGCCAGCTCCGTCGCACCAGCGCGATCCATCCGTCCTTCCCAGATGCGCACGACGCCTTCACTCAGCGTCGGAAAGGCGAAAAAGCGCACGGTGGCAAAATCGGTCAGTGTCTCCATCGCTGCCAGCGTCACCCCGGCGATCAACGATGGGCGCGCCATCGGCAGCACCAGTTGAAAAAAGGCGCGTCGTCGGCTGAAGCCCATCACGCGCGCCGCGTCGAAGGTGCTGGCTGCCTGCTCGCGGAAGGACGCGCGCGCCAGCAGATACACATAGGGATACAGCACCAGCGTCATCACAGCGATCGCGCCCCACCCTGATCGGATCGGTGGGAACCAGGCGTCGCGCCCCAGGAGCGCCCGCCACGCCGTCTGCACCGGGCCGGCATAATCGAAGGTTGCCATATAGACGAACCCCATCACGAACGGCGGCACTGCCAGCGGCAGCAGCAGCGCCCGGTCAAAGATACCGCGCAGCGGAAAATCGTAGCCCGTCACCAGCCATGCCATGCCGACGCCGATCACGCATGTTCCTGCGCCGACGCCCAGCAGCAGCAGCGCGGTATTGACGATCATGCGCGGCAGCGAGGTCGCCCACAGGCGCGCCCACAGATCGGGCGTGAAGGTGATCCCCTCCACGAACAGCAGACCGATCGGCAGCAGCAGCAGCGCCAGCACCCCGCCGACCAGAACGAACACGCCCCAGCGAGCGAGGCGCGCGCTGGGGCGGGGTGTCAGCAGGGTGGATGGCTGCATGGTGTGGTGCAATCCCTTGTTTTCGCGTTACGTGATTTTGGCGTTACGGTGAAGATGATAGGGCGGCGGACACATCGCAGGGACACATAACGATGCGTCCGCCGCGTCATTCAGGTGCGCAGGGACGCATAACGATGCGTCCGCCACAGCGGGTCTTAGAACCCGTATCCCGCACGCTCCAGCAGATCAATCGCCTGGATTTGCAGCGCGCCGTACTCGGTCAGCGGCAGCGCGTCGATGGTGAACGCGCCAAACGTCTCCAGGATCGGCTTGATCGGGGCTTCCGCGTTGACCGGATACTCATTGTTGCCGCCGGGCACGCCCAGATCGTCGGCGGCTTGTCCAGTCGTCGCCAGCCATTCCAGCAGCGCGACGGCGTTGTCGCGGTTGAGCGCATTGGCGGTCACGCCCGCGCCGGAAATATTGCGAAATGTCCCGCGATCGCCTTCGCCCTGGTTCGCCCAGAAGAGCGCGACCGGAAAGTCGGGGGTTTCACCGAGCAACCGCGCCAGATAGTAATGGTTGGTCAGCGCGACATCGCAGCCGCCCGCCGCGACCGTGTTCAGAATTTCGGTGTCACTGTCGATATACTGCGGATTGTTCGCCACCCAGCCAGCGACTACCGTCTCGGCGTCCGCTTCACCGAGCGCAGCAATCAGGCTGCCGACCAGCGAAATGGTGTAGATATGCGTGGCGGGACGCAGACACAAGCGCTCCTGCCAGACCGGATCGGCAAGCTGTTCGTAGGTGGACAGCTCCGATGGATCGACGACGGCAGGATTATACATGATGGTGCGGAAACGCTGGCTGAAGGCGAACCAGCGATCATCGGGGTCGCGCAGATCGTCAGGGATCGCCTCGGTCAGCACAGCCGACTCGACGGCTTGCAACAGCCCCTCGTCGGCTGCCAGCGCCAGCGCGCCCGCGTCGATCGAGAAGAAGACATCGGCGGGGGTTTGCGCCCCTTCTGCGCGCAGTCGTTCCAGCAGCGACTGCGGCGATCCCTGCGAGAGACGCACGACGATTCCGGTCTGCTCGGTGAAGGCGGTGAACGTGCCTTCCATGGCGCCGTAGTGCCGTGCGGAATACACGTTCACCACGCCCGGCGACGAGTCTTGCGCGACGGCGGCGCCGCCGATCAGCAGCAGCACGGAACAGATAATCATGAAGCGGAACCGTAACATCGATCGGACTCCTGAAGTGTGCAATGAATACTGCCCACATCATGCCCGATCGCATCACCCGCCGTCCACACCTGTGCTTAATTTCACAAGCAGCACGCCCGTAATACGAACCGACTCGCGCGTACAAATCGAAATTGCACGAGTCGTGCCACAGGATGATCCGCTGTTAAAGCGCTGCGAACAGGTCGATCACATTGCCGTCCGGGTCGTGAACCTGAGCGTAACGCTGTCCCCAAAAGGCGTCGAACGGCGCCTTGCCCGGCTCGGCGCCCTGCTCGGTCAGGCGCGCGTAGAGGGCGTCCACGTCGGCGGGGCTGGCGCACAGAAATGCCAGGTTCATCTTATGCAGATGCCCTTCGGCTGGCTGAAAATCGGGTCTGAAGCTGCGGATCACGGCGTGGGTGTCGAACGAGAGCCGCATTCCACCTGGCAGAAAGGCATCGACATGTCCCTGTGCGTCCATTTCGGCTGGGAGATCGAGTCCGAGCTGGCGGTAGAATGCCAGCGCCGATGGCATATCACGGACGATGATGCCGATTACGTCGAGTCGCGGCTGCGTCATGGGGTTCACCTTTGCAAGAGGACAGTTCAATTGTTCTAATTATAGCGACAATCGTGCATCCGGCAATCCCCCTCACATCGTCAAATCGCGTCTTCGGTCGGCGTCGGCGCCCCGGTGAAACGGCGGATGATCGGCGCGACGACGCGCAGCACGAACACGCGCAGCACCGCGATCAGGGGCACCGCGATCAGCGCGCCCAGGATGCCACCGACGCCTGCCCCAGCGACGACCGCCAGCGGCACCAGAAAGCGAGGCAGATGCACCTGATCGCGCATCACGGCAGGCGTGATCACATTGCCCTGTACCTGCTGCACGACGATGATGAACACGAATGTGATCAGCGCGGTCGTCGGCGATTGCAGCAGCGCGACCACCATGATCGGCACGACCGCGATCAGCGATCCGACGACAGGCAGCGCCTCGAACAAGCCCGCCGTGATGCCCAGCACCAGTGCAAACGGCAGCCCGATCACGCCCAGACCGAGCGTGGTGATGACGCTGACCAGCGCGATATTGATCGACACCCCGCGCAGATACCCGCCCGCCACCCCGACCATCTCCAGCCCGATCGCATCGACGCGCCCCTGTGCATTCGCGCCGACCAGCGACAGGACGAAACGGCGAATCTGCGGCGCGTCCATCAGCAGGTAGAGCGACACGATCAGCACCAGCACGATATCCAGCGCGCCGGACACCACCGAGATCGGCGCGCGCAGGATGCCCGCGCCAAATTGTCCCGCCTGTGTGGTGAGCGACTCGATCTGCGCCTCGGAAATGTTGTTCTCGTCGAGAAACAGGCGCAGCCGATCGATCAGCTCCGGCAGTCGATCCGCCAGCGCGATGAACTGCCGCACCAATGGCGTGAGCAGCAGCGCGATCAGGATGACCACGATCACCAGCAGCGCCAGATACACCAGCAGGATTGCCGTATTGCGCGGCACTCGTCCGGACAGCCGGGTGATCAGCGGTGCGAACGCCGCCGCTGTACAGACCGCCAGGAACAGCAGCGCCAGCGGGCGGGCGAACAGCGCGATCAGCGCCAGCGCGCCGATCCCCAGGACGATACCGAGCGCAATCGCGCCGGGCGATGGCGATCGCCCGGCGGCTGATGGCTGTACAGCGGCATTGATTGGTGCGTCCGGGGTCATGTCGGATGCAGTGGGGGGCATGAGGATGTCATCCTTACGTCAGGGTAGATCATGCCCCGCATTATAACATTCTCTGGATTCTTTCCTCTCGATCTCTGATCTCTGGCAGGCGACCAGGAAAGTACAGGAAGGCGCGAAGGGGGACGCAAAACAATGCGTCCGTCCGCAGGAGTATCTGGTCTCGACCGCCGCCCTACGCTGGCTCCGGCGTTGCCTCCACCGCTGCCGCTTCCAGCGACGCCAATTCCGCCTCGATCGCCAGCACGAACGTATCCAGCGGCTGCGCGCCGACCAGAATTTTGCCGTTGATAAAGAAGGTCGGCGTGCCGCTCACCCCAGCATTCTGTCCGGCGGCGTAATCCGCGATCACTTCGGCGCGGTGCGTCTGCTCGTCCAGACAGGTGGTGAATGCCGCTGTATCGAGCGACAGTGCCTCGGCATACAACAGGAAAGCATCCCGGTTGAGCTGATCGGGCGTGGCGTAGATCATGTCGTGAAAGTCCCAGAAACGCCCCTGATCGTCGGCACATTCCCCCGCCAGGGCTGCCTCCAGCGATTCGGGTCCCAACACCGGGTAATCGCGGAAGACCAGCCGGATTTTGCCATCGAAGCGTTCCATCAGCGGGCCAATCGTCTCGTCGTTGAAGCGTTTGCAGTAGCCACAGCGAAAATCGCCAAATTCGATCATGGTGATCGGCGCATCTTCCGCTCCGCGCGTGGGATTGTCCGCGATCAGCACCTCGACCGGGGGCGGCTCGGTCGGGACAACCGCGGTCGGCAGCGCGGCGATCGCGGCGGCGACGGCACGGTCGATCATCGCTTCGGTATCGGCGGCGGCGGGTGCCGGGGCGC